>CXWL01100699.1_pt1 | contig 23287 bp, 23 predicted proteins | sample 590931 | NCBI WGS metagenome assembly CXWL01 (sample SAMEA3498368, study PRJEB10139) | groundwater metagenome | biome: water well; material: biofilm material | place: Germany | collected 2015-04-27
CCTGCCGCACCATCGCAGGCAGGATAATCGAGCCGATCGCCACCACCGTTGCCGGGCTCGAGCCCGATACCGCGGCGAACAGCGCGCAGGCGAACACGCCGGCCAGCGCCAGCCCGCCGTGCCAGTGGCCGACCATCGACGTGGCGAAGTTGATCATGCGCCGCGCCACCCCGCCATGGGTCAGGAAATTGCCGGCCAGGATGAAGAACGGGATCGCCATGATCTCGAATTTCTCGATGCCGGTAAACAGCTTGAGCGCCACCGATTCGATCGGCACCGTGGTCATGGTGAACAGGAAAGTGAGTACGGTCAGGCCGAGCGAGATCGAGATCGGCATCCCGGTCAGCATCAACAGCAGCAGCAGTACGAAGATGATTGCGGCGTTCATGCTGCTCCTCCTTTGGCTGCGGCGATTTCGTCTTCGAGTCCTTCGACGTAAGTGTGGTCATGCCGCGGCAGGTCGCCGGTCCGGATGAAATGCACCAGCACCTGCAGGAAGCGGAAGCTCATCAGGTAGGAGCCGAGCGGCACCGCCAGGTAGACGATCCACATCGGCACTTCCAGGTCGGCCGAGGTCTGCTCGGTCTGCGACATGCGCCACACGAAAATCGCGCCGAGCGTGCCGACGATGCCGGTAAAAGTCGCGCCGGCCAGCAGGCCGAACACGACGAACTTGGAGCGCCAGGTTTCGTTCATGCGGTTGATCAGCACGTCGACGCCGACGTGGATGCCGGTGCGTACGCCGTAGGCCGCGCCGAATTTGGCCATCCAGACGAACATGTAGATGCACAGTTCCTGGGCCCAGCTGGTATTGAGTTTGATCAGTGCGTCCTGCACGCCGGGAATCGGCAGGCCGGACAGGTAGCGGTGCGCCACCGCTATGAAGATGACGAGGGTCGCTGCGCCCATCAGGGTCGCAATGATCCACTCTTCGAGCTTGTCGAGGTATTTCATGGTCGATGTCTTTCAGGTCGGGAGGAAGCCCGCCGCCGCGATGCTCGCGACGCACGGGCGCGGCGGTGCGCCATGGACGCGCCGCCGCGGACTGACTGCGGTATTACTTCGCCGCTTCCTTGCTGATCGCGGTGATCAGGTCCTTGCCGATCCGGCCTTCCATTTCCTTGTGCACCGGCAGCAGGGCCTTGCGCCATGCAGCCTGTTCGGCCGGGGTCAGGTTGTAGATCGTGGTCTTGCCGGTCTTCTTGATGGCGTCCATCGCCATGTCGTTGTCGCGCTGGGCGATCGCTTTTTCATAGGTGGTGGCGTCGCGCATTGCCTGCTCGAGGCTGGTGCGAATGTCGGCCGGCAGGCCATCCCAGAACTTCTTGTTGACGATCACGGCGTAACCCAGGTAGCCATGGTTCGACATCGTGATGTGCTTTTGCACTTCATGCATTTTCTGGGTGTAGATGTTCGATGGCGGGTTCTCGGTGCCGTCGACCACGCCGGTCTGCAGCGCCTGGTAGACTTCCGAGAACGCCAGCACCTGCGGATTGGCGCCCAGCGCGCGCATCTGTGCGTCCAGTACCTTCGACGCCTGGATGCGCATCTTGAGGCCCTTGAAGTCGGCCGGCGTATGCATCGGCTTGTTGGCCGACATCACCTTGAAGCCGTTGTCCCAGAACGCCAGGCCGGTGATGCCCTTCGGTTCGAGTTTCTGCAGCATGCTCTTGCCGATCGGGCCTTCGGTCACCGTGTACAGCGCCGCCTTGGTCGGGAAGATGTACGGCAGGTCGAACACTTCGAATTCCTTGGCGCCGAGCGGGCCGAACTTGGCCAGCGATGGCGCCAGCATCTGGACCGCGCCCAGCTGCAAGGCTTCGAGCTCTTCCTTGTCCTTGTACAGCTGGCTGTTCGGATACAGCTCGACCTTGACGCGGCCCTTGGTGTTTTTCTCTGCCAATTCCTTGAAGCGCTCGGCGGCCTGGCCTTTCGGCGTGTCGGTCGCGACCACGTGGCTGAACTTGATGATGATCGGCGCTTGCGCAAAAGCGCTCATGCTGACGGCGGCGGCCAGGGCAACGACCAGGGTCTTGAAATGCATGCTTGTCTCCTCGATTGTTAGAAATTCTTTTATTATTAAAACTATGTCCAAGTCTGAGCGGCTTCATCCGGCATGGCTATTGTGGAAAACCACAATAGCGCTTCCGCAATTAAAGTAACACTTTATGCCATGAAAATTCCGCCCCCGCATGCTGCGCCGCACCATCTTTCCGGTCCCGTGCGCTTCCTGCTGCCCGTCTTCCTCGTCCTGCTGTTTCTCGCCGTGTTGCTGTGGCTGCCCTGGCAGGCGCGCGAAATGGAACGCAACGAGCGCCAGGAGCAGCTGATCGCCGACACCTTGTGGGTCGAGCAGGCGGTCCGATTCGAACTGAGCCGGAATGAAGACGCGCTCGCCACGCTGGGCAACGAACTGGCGGCCAAACCGCCCGCCGACGCGGTGCAGGCGCGGCTGGCCCAGATGCTCAAGAACGGCCACGAATTGCGCAGCGTGCGCTGGCTCGGCGCGGACGGCCAGCCGCTGCTGGCGCGCGGCGCGGAACTGCCGGGCGGCGCCCTGCCGGCGCCGTCGCGCGAGGCCTGGGAGTTGGCGCGCGACACCGGCAAGGGCCGCTACAGCGAGCCCTACCTTGCGACGCCGGGTGGGGCGGCACTGGTCGACTACCACCTGCCGCTGTTGCGCGCCGACGCCTTCGCTGGCAGCCTGACCGCCACCTACAACCTGAAAACCCTGCTCGACGAAACGGTGCCCTGGTGGTTCGCGCAGGACAATGCGATCTCGCTGATCGACCGCGACGACAAGACGCTGGCCAGGCGCGTGGCGGCCGGCCCGGGGCGCGGCGTGTACACCCACAAGCGGCCGCTCGATTTGCCGGGCGCGACGATGGTGCTGGCAACCGACAGCGTCAAGGGCGCGCCGCGCCTGCTGCCCAATCTGCTGGTCGGCTCAGTCATCGCGCTGGCCCTCGGTTTATTGATCAGCCTGGCGGCGCTGTGGCGCCACATCGCGCGCCGGCTGGCCGCCGAAGGCGCGTTGCGCCAGCAAGTGGCGTTTCGCACCGCGATGGAAAATTCGCTGGTCACCGGGCTGCGCGCGCGCGACCTGGAGGGGCGGGTCACCTATGTCAATCCGGCGTTCTGCCAGATCGTCGGCCTGCCGCCGGAGGAGCTGGTGGGCAAGGCGCCGCCGATGGCCTACTGGGCGCCGGAAGTGATGGCGGAATACCAGCAGCGCTTCGCCAAGGTGCTGGCCGGTACTGTCACGCCGCAATTCGAGACCATCTTCCAGCGCTCGGACGGGGTGCGGGTGCCGGTGCTGATCTTCGAGGCACCGCTGGTCGACAGCGAGGGCCGCCAGACCGGCTGGATGGGATCGGTCCTCGACATTTCGGACCGCAAGAATGCCGAAGAGCTGAACCGGCAGCAGCAGGAAAAGCTGAACGCCAGTGCGCGCCTGGCCACCATGGGCGAGATCTCGTCGATGCTGGCGCACGAGCTGAACCAGCCGTTGGCGGCCATTTCGAGCTACACCACCGGCGCGCTGAACCTGCTCGGGCGCGCGGCCGACAGCGGCGCCGCGCTCGATCCGGCGATCCTCAAGCCGGCGCTGGAACAGGCCAGCGTGCAGGCGCGGCGCGCCGGCCAGATCATCCGCAGCGTGCACGAGTTCGTCAAGAAGCGCGAACCGCAACGCCAGCTGGTCCACATCGGCAGCGTGGTCGACGGCATCGGCGCGCTGATCGAAATGCAGGCCAGCAAATACTTCGTCGCGATCCAGACCAACATTCCGCGCTCGCTGCCGGCCGTCAGCGCCGACCGCATGCTGCTCGAACAGGTGCTGCTGAACCTGACGCGCAACGCGATCGAGGCGATGCAGGACGTCGCGCCCGAGCGCCGCGTGCTGCGCATCGTCGCGGCGAGCGAAGCCGGGCAAGTGACGGTGTCGGTGATCGACCAGGGCCACGGCATTGCGCCGGAAGTGGCCGAACGGCTGTTCTCGCCGTTCTTCTCGACCAAGGCCGAAGGCATGGGGATGGGCTTGTCGATTTGCCGCACGGCCATCGAATTTCACGGCGGAACGCTGACCCACAGCGCCAATCCGGGCGGCGGCACCATCTTCAAGTTTGCATTGCCGAGCCAAGAGTAGCTGTCCTGAGATAGACTCGGTACCATCGCACTATACAAGAGACTTACGGAGACAAGTTATGCTGCACATCGTCGACGACGAGGACGTCATTCGTGACTCGCTCGCCTGGCTGGCCCAGTCGCGCGGCATCAATGCCTGCGGCTACGCCAGCGCGCAGGCCTTCCTCGACCAGGCCGGCGCCAGTTTCGACGCAGGCGGCGACTGCGTGCTGCTGGACGTGCGCATGCCGGATTTGAACGGCGTGGCGGTGTTCGACCAGCTCAGCGGACGCGGCCTGACCGGGCGCCTGCCGGTGATCTTCCTGACCGGGCACGGCGACGTGCCGATGGCGGTGGATACGCTGAAGCGCGGCGCCTTCGACTTTTTCGAGAAGCCGTTCAACGACAACCAGCTGATGGACCGGGTGGAGGAAGCGCTGGCCCAGTCGCGCCAGGCCGGCGTTGGCGCGGCGGTGCAGTCGCGGCTGGCGTCGCTGTCGGCGCGCGAACGGGAAGTGCTCGATTTGATCCTGGCCGGCATGATGAACAAGGTCGTCGCCGACAAGCTCGGCATCAGCATGCGCACGGTGGAGGTGCACCGCGCGCATATCTTCGACAAGATGCAGGTCAAGACCGCAGTGGAACTCGCTGGCCTGCTGAAGTAGGGCCACGCGCGCAAAGCGCCTGCTAACACTCCAAACACCACCCCGTCGTTCCCGCGCAGGCGCACTGCTGTCCGGAATAAAACTGTTGACTTTAGAATCGTCTGCCAATGGCAGAAGGAACGCCGGGTGATCGCCATCGACTATATCGACCACGACAGCTGGGTGGTCGGCGGCAGCCTCCTCAGCGAACAGGGCAAGAACAGCTTCTACTTCGACATCAAGATCACCGACGAAACCAACACCAAGGCGGAAAAGGCGCAATACATCAGGGAAGCCTTCGACGGTTTCGCGCGGATCCTGGGCAAGCTGCATGACGAGAGCTACATCTACGTGCAGGATGTCCGCGCCACTTCATACGGCTACGGCGGACTGACCCAGGAGTATCGGTACCATCACTAAGGCCCCTTGAACATGTGCGGGCACGCCCCGGTCAATGGCTCGCCGAGATTCGCCTGGCCGTGATCGAAGGTCCGGTTCTTGTCCGCATACTTCACGCAATAGGTGCCGAGCGCCGTTGTAATCTTGTATATCTTGCGCGCGTCATCCCCTGGCGGAGTGATGTCTTCAACCTTGGCGGCCTGGTACCACTTGTTCGGGGCGGCCTCGTGCGCTGCTTCGAAGGCTTTCTCCAGGCGCTTTTGCGCGGAATCGCCGGAAGCGCTGAACGACTCCTTGCCGCCCTTGCGCAACGCCCTGTCGATTTTGCCCAGGTCCTGCTTCGCGACGCGCATGATTTCCTCGGCGCTGACGTGCGCGGGCGGTGCTTGCGCCGCCTGGACGGCGATCGCCGGCGCGACTGGGGGCGCAGCCATGGGCGCGGCCGATGGCGCCTTGTTGGCAATGCGTTTCGGCCGATCCGGCGGTATCGGCGGAGGCGCCGGCTTGCGCAGCGGCGGCGCAATTTTCAGCCAAAGCATCGTCGCGCCGGGCGCAGAATCCGCAGCCGGCTGCTTCGAATGGCGGAACACGCTGTTCAGCAATGCCGCGTGCACCAACAACGCCAGCGCCAGCGCGAACAAGCCGCGCGCGGACTTGGCGTCACCCGCGACAAGCGCGCGGTCGATGGCTACAACTCCGCCATGCACACGGCCAGCGAAAAGATAAACTCATCGCGCAGCGCCTGGTACTGCTCGTAATTCTTGAATTTGCGCACGGACGGTTTCTGGTTCAGCAGATAGGCCGTGGCGATGACATTCGATTTTTCCGAGATCAGCGTATAGATACTGATGACGCCGTCGTTGAGCGAGGGATTATTCAGCGCCATGATTTCGACGCCGTTCCGCTCCACCACCTTGAACGGCGCGACGGTCGCGCCCGGCATAGCGGCAAAGCTGGTCATCTGGGCCAGGATCGCGGTGCGGTCGGCCGCCAGCCTGCCCGGCAGCGAACGTTCCAGTTTCAGGTTGACGAACGGCGCCGTATTGGGGAACGCCAGCAACATCCGGTAGCCGTCCGCCACCGATACCCGCATCGGCCCGGTCGACGTCTGCACCATCCGCGACGACGTGCCGGCCGGCCAGCGATGAACGCTTTGCGCCTGCAGGTCTTTCCCGAACGAACAGGTGGTAAGCCGCCTGAGCGGATCGGCTGCCGGCGCCTGCGCCAGCACCGTGCCGGGGCCGCACAGAACCATGACCGCGAAAACGAATCGAACTAGGTGTGACATGCCTGCCTCCGGCTAAGGATGAGCTATCTGTTACAGATTCTTTCACATGGGCACAGGATGTAGCTACGGATTCATCAAAAGCATCGGCAGACGGTACCACAGGTATTGCGTTTCGCTAGCGAAACTGCGGGCGAGCTGTGCTCTGCAAGCGGGCGATAGCTTGTAGAATAAAAAGATCGGCGGACCCTGCCGCGACTTGCGCAACGCCAATTTCGGGGTGCCGCCACACCAATAATCGAGCCGAGGAAATCCCGATGACCGAAAAAACAGTAGCTGACAAAATGTTCCTGAAAAATGTGAAATCGATCGCGGTCCTGAACGGCGCGGCGCATCCTGGCATGGTAGCGCAGTTGCCGGCGCAGCTGATCGACAACGCCAGCGGCCCGGCCGACGTGGTGCTGATGTTCGCCTTTAACCAGAAGGAACTGGACCAGTATCTTCCTCTCGCCAAGGAGCGCCTGGGCGAAAAGGGGTCGCTGTGGATCGCCTACCTGAAGCAGACCGCGTCGAAGGCCACCGATATCAATCGCGACACGATCAACGCCCATGCCAAGGAGCACGGCATCACCGCGGTGGCAATCATTTCCGTGGACGGCGACTGGTCGGCGCTGCGGCTCAAGCGCCTGTGATATCACGCGTGGCGCGCCAGCGCCCATTCCACATGTTCGCGCACCAGCGCTGACGGGTGGTCCGCGCGCGCGCGCAAGGCGGCGACGATCGCGGGGTCGCCCTTGACGCTGGCGGCCGCATTGCCCAGTCCCACGGCCAGGTTGCGCAGCCAGCGCTCGTGGCCGATGCGGCGGATCGGGCTGCCTTCCATGCGCTGGTTGAATTCTTCCTCGCTCCACCCGAACAGCGCGATCATCGAGGCATCGCCCAGGCCGTTGCGTTCATCGAAATCGGGCACGGTCGCGCGCTGCGCGAACTTATTCCACGGACAGACCGTCTGGCAATCGTCGCAGCCGTAGACCCGGTTGCCGATCAATGGCCGCAGCTCGACCGGGATGCTGCTCTTCAGCTCGATGGTCAGGTAGGAAATGCAGCGCCGCGCGTCGAGGCGGCCGGGGCCGAGGATGGCCTGGGTCGGGCAGACGTCGATGCAGGCGCGGCACTGGCCGCAATGGGCGCTGGCGGGTTCATCGACCGGCAGCGGCAAGTCGACCAGGATCTCGCCGAGGAAGAACATCGAGCCGGCCTCGCGGTTCAGCATCAGGGTGTGTTTGCCGCGCCAGCCGAGCCCGGCCTTCTCGGCCAGCGGCAGCTCCATCAGCGGCGCCGAATCGGTAAATACGCGGTAGCCGAACCGCCCGGCCGCCGCTTCGATGCGCGCGGCCAATTGTTGCAGGCGCGAGCGCAGCACCTTGTGATAATCGCGTCCGCGGGCATACATCGAGATCACCGCCGCGTTCGGGTCCGCCAGCCGCGCCACCTCCCGTTCGCGCCAGTCGTCGGGCGTGGCGGCCGGCAGGTAATCCATGCGCGCGCTGATCACGCGCACCGTGCCGGGCACCAGCTCGTCCGGCCGAGCGCGCTTCATGCCGTGGCTTGCCATATAATCCATCTCGCCGTGGTGTCCCTCGTCCAGCCACGCCTGCAGGCCCGGCTCGGCGTGCGCCAGGTCGATATCGGTGATGCGCAGGTCGGCAAAGCCAAGCTCGACGCCCCATTGCTTGATGGCGCGCGCTAGTTCGGGCAGGTCCGGTTGGGAAGATGGCATGCGGGACAGGAAAAATAAGGGCGCACGGCGCCGACAACGATCAACACACCATTCTATTCGATGCAGCATTTTACAGCCCACCTCCGCGACGAAGCCGCGACCGCCGCACTGGGCGCCGCGCTGGCGCGGGTCCTGGCCCCCGGCCTGACGATCTACCTGCATGGCGACCTCGGCGCGGGCAAGACCGCGCTCACGCGCGCGCTGCTGCATGCCGCCGGCCACACGGGCAAGGTCAAGAGCCCGACCTACACGCTGGCCGAGCCCTACCAGGTCGCGCTGGGCGGACGCAGCGTGCAGCTGATCCATTTCGACCTGTACCGCATGTCCAGCCCGGAGGAATTCCTCGATGCCGGCTTCCGCGAAGACTTCAACAAAGACAACATCTGCATCGTCGAGTGGCCAGAAAAAGGCGAGCCAGTGTTGCCCGCGCCCGACTTGAATGTCACCCTGCAGGTTTCCGGCGAAGGTCGTGATGTAGAATTGCAAGCGTTGTCCGACTTGGGTTTGCTATGCCTCGACCGCCTCACCTTCGCACCGAACCTGTGACCAGGGCCCCCCTCACGCGGCGCACGGTCCTCAAGGCCGGTGGTACGCTGCTGCTGTCGGTGCTGTCGCCGCTGCCGGCGGCGGCCGCGCAAATCCTCGCGGTGCGGGTCTGGCCGGCGGCCGACTACACCCGCGTCACGCTGGAAAACGACAGCGACCTCAAAGCCTCCCACTTCATCGTCCAGAACCCGGAACGGCTGGTGGTCGATATCGAAGGCCTCGACCTGAACCCGACGCTCAAGAGCCTGGTGGCGAAGATCCAGTCGGGCGACCCGTACATCAAGCAGGTGCGCGTCGGGCAGAACCGCCCGAACGTGGTGCGCCTGGTGTTCGACCTGAAGGAAGAAATCAAGCCGCAGGTATTTACGCTGGCGCCGGTGGGCGCCTACAAGCACCGGCTGATTTTCGATTTGTATCCGGTGAACCCGGCCGACCCGATCGCCGCGATGATCGAAAAAGGCGAGTGGTCGCGCGACGCCGCCGCCCCGATCGGCACGCAGGAACTGCCGGCCGCGCCGCCCGATCCGATCGCCAAACAGGAAACCGAAATGCCGGCCATGGTCGTGGTCAAGCCCGAGCCGCCGGCGCAGTTCAGGCCTGCACCGAAGGCCGAGCCGAAGCCGGAATCCGGGCCGCAGAAGGTCATGCGCCTGATCACCATCGCGCTCGACCCTGGCCACGGCGGCGAAGACCCGGGCGCGATCGGCGCCTCCGGTTCGCGCGAAAAAGACATCGTGCTGGCGATCGCCAAGCGCCTCAAGTTCAAGCTCGAGGAACTGCCGAACATGCGCGTGATGCTGACCCGTGACGCCGACTACTTCGTCCCGCTCGGCACGCGCGTCGAGAAAGCGCGCAAGGTGCAGGCCGACCTGTTCGTATCGCTGCATGCGGACGCCTTCGTCGAGCCGAGTGCGCGCGGATCGTCGGTGTTCGTGCTGTCCGAAAAGGGCGCCAGCTCCACGGCCGCGCGCTGGCTCGCCAACAAGGAAAACCTGGCCGACTCGATCGGCGGCGTCAACATCGGCAGCCACGACAAGCAGCTCGCCAGCGTGCTGCTCGACCTGTCCACCACCGCCCAGATCAGCGACAGCCTGAAGCTGGGCAAGGCGGTGCTGGGCGAGATCGGCGGCATCGCGCGCCTGCACCGCGGCGCGGTCGAACAGGCCGGCTTCGCCGTGCTGAAGGCGCCCGACATTCCGTCGATCCTGATCGAGACCGCCTTCATCTCCAACCCGGAGGAAGAGGCCAAGCTGAAAGACAACGGCTACCAGGACCAGATCGCCGACGCCATCACCAAGGGCATCCGGCGCTACTTCGCCAAGAATCCACCGCTGGCCAAGAGCCGCATGACGTGAGGAATACCGCATGACCGTGATTACCCTGGTCCCGTTCGGCCAGCTGCCTGCAGTGCAAGTGACCGCCGCCGATGGCGCGCAGGCGATCGTCACCTTGTATGGCGCCCACCTGGTGTCGTGGAAAAGCGCCGATGGCAAAGAGCACCTGTTCTGCAGCGCCAGGTCGGCGCTCGACGGAAGCAAAGCAATTCGTGGCGGCGTGCCGGTCATCTTCCCGCAGTTTAACGAGCGCGGACCCGGCATGCGGCATGGCTTCGCGCGCGTGAGCGACTGGGCGCTGGTCGACAGCGGCAGCGAGGATGGCGCGGCGTTCGCCGTGTTCGCGCTCGAACCGCACGACCTGGCGGCCGAGCGCGCGCGGGCCTGGCCGCACGATTTCCTGCTGCAGTTGCGGGTACAGGTCGGCGGCGACAAGCTGGCGATGGCGCTCGAAGTGCACAACCGCGGCGCCGAACCCTTCGCGTTTTCGAGCGCGCTGCACACCTACCACCTGGTCGACCGGATCGGCAGCGTGCGCATCGACGGCGTGAAGGATGGCCAGCTGGAGATCGGCGACACGCTGGACGAGATTTTCTACGACATCGACGGCCGCATCACGCTGCACACCGGGTCGGGCGCAGTACAACTCGAACAGGATGGATTTACCGATGCGGTGGTGTGGAACCCCGGGGCGGCGAACGCCGCGGCGATGGCGGACCTGGAAGACGACGAATATCAGCGCTTCGTGTGCATCGAGCCGGCGCTAATCGAGCCGGTCACGCTGCAGGGCGGAGAACAATGGCGCGGGCAGTACCGCGTTACCGCGCCAGCCAAGGGATAACGAAAAACCGGGTCAGACCCGTTTTTTATTTTGCATGCCCCAGCCAAGGCACAACGAAAACCGGGTCTGACCCGGTTTTTTAGTTGGATTCTTTGATCACCCGCCCGCTGCTGGCCTGGGTCGGGCGCGCGTTGAGCGGATACAGGCGGCTGAACAGCGCCATTTGCGCCGGCGAGGCCGGCATCGGCTTCTTCATCACCAGCCACAGCACGCCTTCGCTGCAAGGCGGCGTGGTCAGCGACCCCATGAAGGTGAAGTACTCGCGGGCGGCTGGCAGGATCTCGTTGACGTCCAGCGCCACCGATGGCGTCACGGTGTCGTTCTTCTCCAGCGGCAGGTGGTTCCACACGGTCTGGATCATCGGGTTCGGCAGGCCGCGCTCGAGCAGCACGGCGACCACCGCCAGCTTGCCCTCGGCATCCTTGTGCACCAGGTGCACCACCATCTCGGTGCTCTTGCCGTTGATGCGCTCTTCCGATGGACGATGGAAATGGAACTGCACCAGTTCATAGGTGCGGTTCTGCACCGTGATGTAATTCCCCATCCCCACCGCGACCTGGATCGTATGGCCGTTGTCGACCACGTTGAAGCCGGACGGACGGTAATCGAACACGATCTGCTCGAGGTCCACCTTGATGCCGTCGCGCAGGTCGATCGGCGACTGGCGCGTGCCGGTGCCGCACTTGGCCCAGTCCGAGTTGATCCTGCCCCAGTTGGCCGGGCCGGTCTCGCCTTCGTACGACCAGTGATTGCTGTGGCGCGGCGCCGCCGCAACCGATGCGGACGCGAGGACCGTCTCTTCCTTCTTCCTGGCGTCGGCGGCCTTCCTGGCCTTGGCGGCAGCGGCGATGCGGGCAGCCTGGTTGGCGCGCATCGCGGCGAGCCGGACGGCGATCTTGGCCGACAGTTCGGCCTCGGCCTCCTCTTCCTTGGCGCGCTGGGCGGCCGGCGACAGCGGCGGGACGATGGTCGGCTTGATCGAAACAGGCGCGGCTTTCGCAGGCTCGGCCGCGGCCTTGACGGCAGCAGCCGGCGCGTGGGCGGCGGCGGGATCGTTTGCGCTTGCCGTCGCAATGACGAAGCAGCAAGCGAACAGGGCGATCAGGTTACGCATGGGATTCCAGAAAGTGGCGATACAGACTGGATAACGGCGCGAATGGCCGTAAACTTGAGCCATGCGGCAACATCCGCGCGATAAAAAATGCGCGGATCGGGGGATTGCTACTTACGGCGCATCACCCTGCGGCCGAACTTCCACAGGCCGCCGAGCGCGAGCGGCACGACCGCGGCGCCGACGCCGATCAGCACGATCGCGGTCAGGTGGTCGCGCACTACCGGGATATTGCCGAAGAAGTAGCCGCCGGTGACCAGGGTGATCACCCACAATGCTGCGCCGGTAACGTTGTAGAGCTGGAACCGCGCGTGCGTCATGTCCGATACGCCGGCCACGAACGGCGCGAAGGTACGCACCACCGGCACGAAGCGCGCCAGGATGATGGTCTTGCCGCCGTGCTTTTCAAAGAACTCGTGGGTGCGATGCAAGGCGTCCTTGTTGATCCACCGGTAATCGTGGGTAAACACGCGGTGGCCGATCGCCTCGCCGATCCAGTAATTGAGGGTGTTGCCGGTGACGGCGGCGGTAATTAGCAGCGCCATCAGCAGCACGTAGTTCATTTCGCCGGTCGCGCAGAACGCACCCGCGATGAAAAGAAGGGTATCGCCAGGAAAAAAGAACAGGACGACCAAGCCGGTTTCGCAAAACACAATGGCGAACAAGACCGCGTAGACATAGATACCATACTGGGAGAGCAACATCCCCAGGGTTTTATCGACATGCAGAATCATGTCGAAAAATTGCATCAGATCCATAAATTTCCTAAAAGGTAGCCGCGAATCATACCATCACTCGCAGCACTGTATTGACCTATGCACATAGGATAATCGCGTATTTTTCGCCGGCTGACAAGTTTCCTGATCGTCTATATTCCAGATTACAATTCGACGGCACGCGCGGGCATCATGCCAGCCATTATCGGGAGATGAGGAATGCAGGGTTTCGGGAGAATCAAAGTTGCACTGCTGGCCGGCGCGCTGATGGCGGTGGGCGGCGCGGGTGCTGCGGAGCTCGCCCCCAAGGCGACGCTGGCCGACGTGATCAAGGGATCCAAGCCGTCCGACTGGCGCCCGCTCGATCCTCAGAACACGATGTACATGGAGCTGCCAGCCGGCCGCGTGGTCATCGAGATGGCGCCGGTGTTTGCGCCTAACCATGTCGACAACATCCGCACGATGGTGCGCGAGCACTATTTCGACGGGCTGGCGGTGATTCGTTCGCAGGACAACTGGGTGGTGCAGTGGGGCGACCCGGACGAAAAGAATCCGCGGCCGATGAAGAGCGCCAAGGCCAAGCTGAAGGGCGAATTCGACCTGCCGCTCAAGAACGACAACAATTTCACCCGGATGCCGGACCGTGACGTGTATGCGCCGCAGGTCGGGCATTCGAACGGTTTTCCGTCGGCGCGCGATCCGAAATCGGGGCGCGCCTGGCTGGCCCATTGCTATGGCATGGTCGGCGTCGGGCGCGACACTGGCGGCGACAGCGGCAGCGGCTCCTCGCTGTACGTGGTGATCGGGCACGGCCCGCGCCACCTCGACCGCAACATCACCGTGGTCGGGCGCGTCATTTCCGGCATGCCGCTGCTGTCGACGATCCCGCGCGGCGCCGGCGCGATGGGGTTTTACGACAAGCCCGAGCTGAACGTGCCGATCGCCTCGGTCAAGATGGCGGCAGATGTGCCGGAAGCGGAGCGCAGCAAGTTCGAGGTCATGCGTACCGAGACGGCGACCTACAAGGCCGCGGTGGAGGCGCAGCGCAACCGCGGCGGGCCGTGGACCAAGGTCGCGGCCGGCGCCATCGACCTGTGCAACGCGCCGATCCCGGTGCGCGAGCAGAAGTAATCCAAAACCGGGGTCAGACCTCAGTTTCCCCAAAACCGGGTCAGACCCGTTTTTTGCATCGAAAAATGGGGGCTGAGCCGGCGGAAAATGGGGTCTGACCCGATTTTTTGGGAAACCGAGGTCTGACCCCGGTTTCGGTTTTTTGCGCAGGATATAATCGCGGCATGAATGCGCCCATGCCCACCCATCGCCCGATCCAGGCTCTTCCCGATCAGTTAATTTCGCAAATCGCGGCCGGCGAGGTGGTCGAAAGGCCGTCCGCCGTCGTCAAGGAATTGCTCGAAAACGCGCTCGACGCCGGCGCCACCCAGATCACCGTCCGCCTCGAAGAAGGGGGCGTCAAGCGCATCGCGATCACCGACAACGGCCGCGGTATCGCCCCCGACCAGCTGCCGCTCGCGTTGGCGCGCCACGCGACGTCGAAGATCGCCTCGCTGACCGACCTGGAAAACGTCGCCACCCTTGGTTTTCGCGGCGAGGCGCTGGCGTCGATCGCAGCCGTGGCCGCAGTCTCGGTGACCTCGCGCACCGCCGACGCGCCGCATGCATGGGAAATCGTCGGCTCGCACCAAGGCGCCGTGACGCCCTCCTCCGGCCCGCAAGGCACCACGATCGATGTGCAGGACCTGTACTTCAACACGCCCGCGCGCCGCAAGTTCCTGAAATCGGAACAAACCGAATACGGCCACTGCGCCGAAGTCGTGCGCCGCATCGCCCTGGCGCGTCCGGACGTGTCGTTCAGCCTGACCCACAACGGCCGCACCATCGATCACTGGAACGTGAGCGAGATGGCGAAACGCAGCGCGCACATCCTCGGCAGCGAGTTTGCCGAAGCGCGATTGCCGATCGACGAGTCGGCCGGTCCGCTGCGCCTGCACGGATTCGCCGGCCTGCCGACCGCTTCGAAGGCGCGCGCCGACGGCCAGTTCTTCTACGTGAACGGCCGCTTCGTGCGCGACAAGCTGCTGGTGCACGCAGTGCGCGCCGCCTACCAGGACGTGCTGCACGGCGACCGCTTCCCTTCCTACGTGCTGGGACTCGACCTCGACCCGGCGCTGGTGGACGTCAACGTGCATCCGTCGAAAATCGAAGTGCGCTTCCGCGACAGCCGTGCGGTCCACCAGTTCGTGTTCCACGCGGTGCAGCGCGCGCTGGCGCAAACTTCCGCTACCGCCTACGGCAGCGTCCCGGCGCCGCTGCCGGCGGGCGATGTCGGCGGCAGCGCCTCCACGTGGCAGCGGCGCGAACATGAACAGACCTCGTTCGGCCCGCAGCTGTCGGCCACCTACTCGCCCTCGCCCTATCCGCCCGCCGGCCGCTACGACGCCCCCGGCGTGGCCCAGCGCATGGACAGCTACGGCGCACTGTTCGCGCCTTCCGACAGCGCGGCCAGCGCATCGGTCACGCAGTTCACGCCGCCCGCTCAAACGATGTCGAACGACGAATACCCGCTCGGCTTCGCGCTGGCGCAACTGCACGGTATCTACATCCTGGCCCAGAACAGCAAGGGCATGGTGCTGGTCGACATGCACGCGGCGCACGAACGCATCCTGTACGAGCAGCTGAAGAACGCGCTCGACGCCCAGGTCGACGGCCAGGACATGCAGGTGCAGTCGCTGCTGATTCCCGTCACCTTCTTCGCCGACGCCGTTGAAGTCGGCACCGCGCACGAAAACCAGGACACGCTCAAGGCGCTCGGCTTCGATATCGCGGCGCTGTCGCCCACCACGCTGGCAGTACGCTCGGTGCCGACCCTGCTGAAGAACGCCGACGCCCAGACGCTGGCGCGCGACGTGCTGCGCGATGTGCGTGAATTCGGCGGCTCGCGCGTGCTGATCGAACGCCGCAACGAACTGCTCGGCACCCTGGCCTGCCACACCGCGGTGCGCGCCAACCGCATCCTGTCGGTGCCGGAGATGAATGCGCTGCTGCGCCAGATGGAAAGCACCGAACGCGCCGACCAGTGCAATCATGGCCGCCCGACCTGGGTCCAGCTCGAAATCTCCGCGCTCGACAAGCTTTTCCTGCGCGGTCAATGATGACCCGGCAAACCGACGCAATCCATCCGATCCCCGCGTACGCGCACGCTCCGGTCCTGCTGCTGATCATCGGCTTCCTGATGCTGCAGCCGCTGTCGACCGACCTGTACCTGGCCTCGCTTCCGAGCCTCGCCACCGTATTCGGCGTGCCGGCATCGACGGTGCAGCTGACGCTATCGATGTTCGTGGTCGGCTTCGGCGGCGCCCAGCTGGTCATCGGCCCGCTGTCGGACCGCTACGGCCGCCGCCCCGTGCTGCTGGCCGGCCTGGGACTGTACGTTGTCGCCAGCATGCTGTGCGCGGCCGCGCCGGGGATCGACCTGCTGATCGTCGCGCGCTTCCTGCAGGCGCTCGGCTGCTGCTCGGCGATCATCATCGCGCGCGCCATCGTGCGCGACGCCTACGCGCCGTCCGACAGCGCCCGCGTGATCGCGCGCGCCAGCAGCTGGCTGTCGCTGGCGCCGCTGCTCGGCCCCATCCTAGGCTCCTACCTGCAGGTGACGTTCGGCTGGCGCGCCGCGTTCGTGGCCCATTCGATCCTCGGCGCCTGCCTGCTGGCGGCCGTATTCCTGCGCCTGCCCGAGACCAACGTGCACAAGAATCCCCGCGCCACCGAGCTGGCGGGACTGCTCCACAACTTCGGGCTGGTGCTGGGCACCCGCGAATTCTGGGCCAATGTGCTGCCCGGCGCCCTGTCGTACGGGTCGATCTTCGCCTTCATCTCCGGTTCGTCGCTGGTGCTGATCCAGGTGCTGCATGTGCCCACCGCGTGGTTCGGCTACTGCTTTGCGTTCGGCGTCTCGGGCTACCTGGCCGGAACCATCGTGTGCCGCCGCTTGCTGCCGAATTTCGGCCAGGCCGTCACGCAGCGCATCGGCAGCACGATGTCGCTGGCGGCCGGCGCACTGTTCCTGATGGCGGTTGGCTTCGGCGCCGTGCACTGGACGCTGGTCGTGGGCGCGATGTTCCTGACCATGGGCGCGCACGGCATCAACTTCCCGATCGCGCAATCGGGTTCGGTCACGCCGTTCCCGCAGCAGGCCGGAACCGCCGCCGGCTTGATGGGCGCACTGGCGATGGCAGTCGCGTTCCTGGTCGGCACCGCGGTCGGCGCCACGTTCAACGGCACGCTGTATCCGCTGGCGATGATCTCCTGCGCGCTCGGCGCCAGCATCTTCGCTTCGGTGCGCCTGCTCGGCGCCACGCATCCGGAGGTGGTGTCGTGAAGCCTTTGGCGGTGGCCATCATGGGCCCGACAGCATCCGGCAAGACCGCCGCTGCGCTGGCGATCGCGCGCGCGATCCCGTCCGAAATCATCTCGGTCGATTCGGCGCTGGTCTACCGCGGCATGGACATCGGCACCGCCAAGCCGAGCGCCGAAGAACTTGCGAGCGTGCCGCACCACCTGATCGACATCATCGACCCGGCTGAAGCGTATTCGGTGGCCCAGTTCCGCGCCGATGCGCTCAAGCTGGCCGCCGAGATCAGCGCACGCGGCAAGCTGCCGCTGCTGGTCGGCGGCACCATGATGTACTTCAAAGGGCTCACCGATGGACTGGATGAGCTGCCCACTGCGAACGCGCAACTGCGCGCCGAGATCGAAGCCGAGGCCGCGCGCATCGGCTGGCCCGGCATGCATGAGAAGCTGCGCGCGCTCGATCCCGTCACCGCCGCGCGGCTCGCGCCGAACGACGCGCAACGGATCAACCGCGCGCTGGAGATTATTGAACTGAGCGGGCGGCCGATGTCCGAGCTGTTGTCGGGCCGCGCGAAGCTGGCGCTGCCGTTCGAGCTGCTCTCGTTCGCGCTCGAGCCGTCGGACCGCAGCGTGCTGCACGCGCGGATCGCCACCCGCTTCGACCAGATGCTCGGCACAAGCGACGACAGCGGCATCGTGGCCGAAGTGGCGGGCCTGCGCGCGCGCGCCGACCTGCACCCCGGCCTGCCGTCGATGCGCTGCGTCGGCTATCGCCAGGCGTGGGATTACCTCGATGGCAAGATCGACCGCGCCGCCCTGCGCGAAACCGGCATCATCGCCACCCGGCAGTTGGCCAAGCGCCAGCTGACCTGGCTGCGTTCGATGCCCGAGCGCGTGGTGATCGATTGCCTCGCCGGCGCCCCTGCGGCAGAGATGCTGAGGCAGCTGGCCGCACGCAACGCCTGACCGGCTACGCCCGTGCGCGCGAATTTTTTTGGAGAGATTCGCGCGCGCCCTTGACAGGTAAATGCAAACCCCGGATAATGCTCGGCTGTCGGGTGATATAGCTCAGTTGGTTAGAGCACAGCATTCATAATGCTGGGGTCGGTGGTTCAAGTCCACCTATCACCACCAAAGATTAATCCACACAATCAAAGGCTTAGCTCACATCGAGCTAGGCCTTTTGTGTTTCTATTCTAGAGTATTTGTCGGCGGTTTTGTGTATGGAGTGCGCTGGAGTTGCAGCAAAATTGCAGCAGCGCGCTGTGCGAATTGCAGCGGATTTGCAGCGTGCCCACTAGCCGCCTCATCGACGGGAAGGTCCTAGAAGGCCCCATACGCACTTGCGACAGCGTCGGGAAGGCGAACCTGGTCTGCGGCGAACCCAATGCGCAAAGCTCCGAGAGGGGGATTCGAACCCTTGATAGGCTATGAACCCATTCGGTGTGGAAGAATGCCGCAACCAGCGTTGTGGCACTCAGTCTCTGCCGGGTCGCCACCCGTGGTTCTTTTGTCGTCTTAACTGCAAACCAAAATTCAATCGCCCGGGGATCATCGGACCTGGTGCGCTCGCGGAGCGTTGGATCACCGGACTGTTACCCGCCGCATAGTCTCACGGCTTGCGTGAGCAATCTTGGGCGGTAACATTGATCTACGGATTCCCAACCATTCTCACCTCTACAGGACCGATCCCATGGAATTTTCAGATATTGTCACCGCCGGCCTTGCCCTGATCGCACTTATCGCCTGGCTGCAATCGGACTACGAACCGTTCATCTCCGACGAGGAAGCATGGGAGTATTCTAGTCTTAACCCAATGAGCTCTAGCTATGAAGAATAATGCATGGACAGGCGCTGGTTACAACATCGATCCTATCCCACAGCAGGCGTCGAGCGAGTTCTTTGCGAGCGTCGAGTACCACCTCTATGCAAGACAAGAATCAACGCTACTTGACGCTGATGAGTCAGATGTTGTGAACGATTTTTCGCTCCAGGGATTCAGCGCAGCAGCATGCGCTCAACATATCATCGCACGGCGCATCTTTGCTTAGAATTCCGTCGCTGCTGTGTTTTGTCTATTATCACTCGGCGTTCGTGAGGGACGCAATCACGCAATGGCAACACTCCCGGGCGTATGATTGCTAAACACGTGCCACGCAGCGCGCTAGAGTGCTCGATAGAAATATATCTTGTGACACAACAACGGGCGTGGTATATTTTAATTGTCGCAACGCGGCATTAGCGCCCCTTCAGCAACAAATTCAATCGAACAAACTTGGCTTTTCCCAGTTCGGGAAGTGCAGATCTCAGCTCTGCCTGAGCCCTCACTATGCCAATCGGCTGAAATTCCTTTCCTTTCCGAGCTACGCTCAGCGGAGCGATAGGAAATGTCTCCACTATTTCCTACGTCGTTCTTTCCCGATCGATTGCGCCGCCTTGATCGCTTCGGTTCTTCCGCGCGCTTACTCCCTTTCAAACTCTTGCTCTCGCTTCGCCCAATCCGTGATCGGCTCCACGGATTGGTTCGCTTGACCATGTGCAATGTAGTTCCCGCGTGCGACCGGGTAAGGAAGTGGACACGTCCCTTCCTGTCGCACAGAGCTGTGAGTTTTGTCCATCACACATTAGATCAAGAGGGAACAATGACGTACGAATTAGCCCAGCTGCACGACTTAGCTATCGCCTTCCCACAGGAGCATCGCGTTCAGATCCGTCTTAAAGCCGCCAAATGGGTGATGCCTGCTGATGACGTCGGACAAGAGGCGAGGGTTGTCATTCTAGAGAAAGGTCACCTCTACGATCCGGAAATTGGCACCTTCTGCGCATTCGTATTTGGTCATTTAGAAATGAGAATGCGAAGGCAACTCGGTGCGCACCGATTCGCGATATCGCTTGATGTTTGCGACCAGTCGGGCCAAGAACTGCGCGAGGCCGTTGAATCCATGCCCACTGCTAATCAGGACGAGAGCGCGGTAAATCAGCTTCCCTTCCATGCCCCTGGCGCCGCAAAAATCCTAAGCATCGCACAGTTCGCGAGCGGAAAATCCGTCGCGGATCTCGCACAGAAAATGGGGCAAATTACGCCCCGCCGGGTGCGTCAGATCTTACAGAAGCTGCGCGAGGACCAATCTTCAATGAACCAATTTGAACTGTCATTGGACGGGGCATTCTAATTATGGCAAACAAAATCAACGACAATGAAGTAGTGAACCGTAGTGATCGCTATCCAGTAGTAGCTGTTCGTTCCGACTGGGCCCGCCAATTTGGAGCCGTTGCCGCGATATGGCTGAGCCAGGCAACCTTTACCCAGATTAGAAAAGGCGAGGGAAATTGGTGGTACAAGAATCGCTGTGCAAAATACGATGAGGCAAAACAGATGCTGCCTCCAGCAAACAAGAGCGAGCAAAGTTTCGAGTGGGAGACCGGTCTTACCCGGTCTCAGCAGGAATCAGCACGCGCGCTGTTTCGAGCGCTGGGTATCCTCAAGGAACAGCAAAGGGGCATTCCAAAACGGATCGAATACTTGATTGATTTGAAGCGTCTGGCCGAGATCACGGCGCAGTGGGCGATCACGGCCGGCAGCACGCTTCCGCCTACCGTGCCGCAAGACATGGCCGTACCTACCGCGGGATCCTCCCTTGTGGAGGGCAAAGTGGAACAGTCTAGTACAGAGACTTTAAAGAAGACTCCTTTAAAAGGAAGAAGAAGTTCTCCTGCAAGCAAGAATTCCCACGTTTCAAGTCGTCCAACTGACGGTTCTGAAAGCGTCGTTACACGAATGTCGACCACGCTTGGAGGCATTCAATGTTGGACCGACCATGATCGAGCGAGCGCAGTTGGCTTGCTGGAGAAATTCGGCGAAGAGAAGGTAGCTGTCGCCGTGCAGAAAATCGAACGCGGCGGCGAGAGTCCACTCCCATCGCGCGTTCGACTGGCCCTATGTCAACCGATATCCAGCAATGAGATCGAGAAGACGAGGGCGATGATGGATCGGTACAACGCTGACGATGAAACCAAAAAGGCGAAGCGAGCAGCCGCGCAGCAGTTGATACGCTCCCTTCCGAATAGTCAGTTCGACGAATTCAGGCGCCAGTTTCTTGACCAGAACGAACACCTTCGCACGACGCCTTTCGACCACACAACTGGCAAGTGGGCCAATCCCGCCGCCGCAGTGCAATTTAATCGATGGCTGGAAAGCCATTTCTTGAATGGCGGTGGCGGTCCGGGGGCAAGCCCCGATCGACTCTCGCCGCACGGCTAGCCCCATATTGATCGGCGATCGGCACTCGGGATCTTCCAAGCGCCGATTCTAAAGGGACTTCGCCTCGAGCTATGAAGGGCTCGGCCCAGTTTTCCTTGGACGTCCGCGGCCGCGCGCAACCGGCATCGCAACCATAGCCGCTAACTGCTGACGCGGTTGGGCTGAGGCTTCCTGCAGCATGCGGTCGATCCACTGCTCCAGGTCGACACGTCGATATCGCACTGATGCACCGATGCGAAGGTACGGTATGCCAACGGATTCGCATGAGATCCGATCGCGCCTGAGGAAATGAGTGCTCATGCTGAGTAATTCCGCCGCCTCTTTTTCATTAAGCAGTAGCTTTGCTTGGTTGTGCATCTCTGGAATCCTGAAAAAGTTGTCCTAATCCATATCAGACTCGCCGGAAATTTCGTGCTTCCCAAAACCCGACTTGCGAAGCAAAAAGCTGCACTTAAGATCAATTCAGTAGCGGCCATCGAGCCTCTTCTTTACGGTAACCATCACCAGGAGAACACTGAATGACGACAGAATTAATTACGAACGAAACGATCTTTATCACCGACTGGAGCAGCGGAGACAAGCGTTCGGTAAAGGCTTATCTCGCCGGCACCGGGGATCGACGAGTGCTGTGGTGGAAGTTGAACTATGCAATGCACTGGTTGCTAAGTCCAAAGGCCAGCATGGAAGAGGCTATGCATTCATTCCACTGCCGTCACCATGCACTGACGCGATTCGCGTGGATCTTCCAGCGGGACGCGGAACTAATTTCAGAGATCATGATTTCGCAAGGAGCAGTGGCTGGCGTGCGGCGCGCTGTCGCGCTTCTCGCAAAAGAGTCCTCGCCGCGCTGACTGCCTCTTGCGTAATACCAGACACCGCTTCCGCGCACAATCACGCCTCGGTCAATCGTAGCCCTAAATAAAAAGAGATCCAACAAATGAGCAAATTCACAGATCACATAAAGCAAGTCATCAAGAGTGACATACGTCGCTTTTTTGAGCCCTTTGTCGCGACAATCCGAGCGATGCGAAGCGGGACTCAATTAGTCCGTTCAGGCTATAGGATTCTCGCAGTTAAGGTGAAGGAGCGCCTTGCCCGCCATAATACAAAGGACGACCAATGAAAAAATCAGTTTTCTATCTGCTCTTTTACTTCTATCCTGTCGTTCGATTGGTCTTAAGAGTAATTTCCGTAGTATGCGCTTTGATCTTTTTGCTTATGGCCGTTTCGATCCCGATCGTGGGTTTTTCGCTGAGTTCATTAGTGACTGGCCTGTTATTTCTGGCGGGTTCGCTCAGCACATTAGTGCTAAGGGAATCGTACACAACGCTGCTCCTGAAGCTGCAGCCTGAAGGCACGAGCTACATTTTCTATAGTTGACAGAGAGTCGAAAAAAAGGGCTAGCAACCTAAGCAATTGCTAGCCCCCATAGGATCAGCCGAAGGGTCTGCCTTGCCTCGCCTGGCCGATCGGCGAAGATGTGGCATCCCCCAACATGTTATCGCTAAGATGGATCCCTAAAGAAGGAAAGTTCTGCAGGGTCTCCGCAAAGCTGGTACCGTTCACGTTCCACGAAAGCGTGTTCATACGAGCCATCTGGGCTCGCTGCAATTGCTGCGGCCTTCGCCTTCTCGACAATCACCATAGCTTCCTGCAATAGTTCCGGCCAAATCGTTGGTACGAAAACACGTGCGATCCAACGCCTCAGCTTTTCGCTAGCGAACTCACCATAGACCGAAAAGGACATCACCGCCCAATCCCCATACGATTCGTCAGACTCAAATTCGAGGTGACGTAACGGATGATATTGATACATCCACGAAATCAAGTCTTCTAGCATAGCTGGCTGGGGAAATGCCAATAACAGGTCCTTCGGTGAGTGTGGTCACGCGAGTTGATGGGCCAATTTTCACGTAGATCGATGGCCCGGTGGCGAG
>CXWL01025869.1_pt1 | contig 23279 bp, 18 predicted proteins | sample 590931 | NCBI WGS metagenome assembly CXWL01 (sample SAMEA3498368, study PRJEB10139) | groundwater metagenome | biome: water well; material: biofilm material | place: Germany | collected 2015-04-27
GAAGCCAGCGTGCGTCCGCTCGGCCGGCCACGAAAGTTGGAGGTGGTATGAGGAAAAGTAGAAAGCTCCCCTTTGTCAGCCCCCGGCACCGTCTGGGCGGCAGTCGCACCGATGCCCTGATCGGCGGGAGTCAGGCCGATTTATTGATAGGCACTGCTGGGGCTGACAGGCTCACTGGTGGTGGAGGCAATGACACATTGCTCGGCGGCGTGGGATTCGATGCTTACTATTATCTGAGTGCGACGGACGGTAATGACACGATTGAGGACGCCGATGCCTCAGGAGCAATCTTTGTCAATGGCCAGATGCTCAGTGGCGGGGTCAAGAAGGCTGGGCATACTGACTGGACCAGCTCGGACGGCACGATTCACTACCGCATGTCAGGGACGGATTTGATTGTGGAGTTGAACGGTACTCAGATCATGACCGTCAACGAGAACTTCCAAAGCGGGCAGTTCGGGATTCGCTTGATCGATGCGCAAGCGCTCCCGGCGGGCCTCCCGACGATCAGTCGGACGATCGAAGGCGATCATGAGCCGAAGGACTTCAATCCCGATCCGGTGATTGTGGAGTGGCAAGTTGACGATCTGGGGAACTACATCTATGACCCAGGGGCGCAGGTCCCGTACCAGGACATCCTCCGGGGGAGTGGAGGAAACGATCGGATCGACGCGGGGGAGCTGCGCGACTATCTGCTCGGTTTGGGCGGAGACGATGTCCTGGTCGGCGGTGCGGGGAATGATCGGCTGTTGGCCGGAGATGGAATTGATGTGCTGGCACCGCCGATAATGTCCTTGACGCGCACCTGATGGATCGATACATTCGGACACCTGTTAGTAAGGAACAAATATAAGTGACGGTAATATGGCTCGCCTGAGCGGAGGCAACGGCCTCTACCGAGTGCCACAAGAAGGAGCCGCTGAACATGAGTGAATCAAAAGACAAGACCCTTCAGTTGAACGTGAGATTGAAGCCGAGCGAGCCGAGTGCCCATCCGCTCGCGACGAACTACACCAATGTCGGTGTGGCGCAAGGCATCGCCTATGTGGACTTTGGTTTCATTGAACTGGCGCTGCTCGCCGCGATTGCGAAGACGGCGAAAGATGGACAGGCTGCGCCAAAAGGCTTGGACGGCCATCTCGTCACTCGCGTGGCGATGGGTGTGGACGTGCTGGCGCGGCTGCATCAGCAGATTCAGCAAGTGTTGGTCGGCATGCGTGATGCGCGGCAATCAAATAAAAAGGTGTAGGACTGAGAAGGGGGCGAAAATGCGAAGTGAGCCTGTGAATATGGTTCTTAAATCCTTCTTGGCCTTGCGGACGACACTGGTGATCCAATCTGTACTTTTGATGCTGGTCATCACGGGGGTGGCGGGGGCCACGACTCAATATCAACCAGTCATGAGCAAAGACGACAAGCTTTGCGACACCGTCCTTTCGACATTGAATCATGATCTGACCGAATACGAAGAAATTCGGTATGACTCTCATCAGTCGACACCCGCCATTAAATGGCGACGGATGTCAGAGCTCCATCGTCGTTTTGATGATGGAGTTGGATTTGATGATGTGGCCCGATTTGAAGAGGCGGCATGTGAATCATTCCGCTGGGCTAAGTTCGATATGAATAACGATCGCAAGATGGACTTTGTTGTAAAGAAAAGCATGTGCTGGGTCGATGGAGAATGGAAGGGGATTGAGGACAGCTTGTGGTCTTTTAAGGGCTCGTACACGGGATATAAATCTGCCAAGACGTCCAAGCATGTATTGGGAGCATACAACGATGCAGGTATCGGTTTCCTGGCGTTTCCAGGCTATTACCTTTCGGATATCCCACGTTCTTACGAAGATCTCAGAGTGGAAGAAAGCATAACTAGTCCAATGGCCGTGATTCCATTTCGATTTCAGGGAACTACTTATTTGCACATCGACTCCGAGATTCCGAATGTGAGAAACATTATTGTTCATATTGTGGCGAAGTATAAGCGGGAGGCATTGCCACCAATGAATGTGAAGAACACGCCCGATGTGCTTCTTCCTAATCTTCGGTACAAGGGGCTGGAAGATATCTGCTACTACATGGCGGAGGTGTCAGAGCGCAAGCCTGTTGAACGGTCAGAGGATGGATATGTGCTCAGGCCCTAGGGTGGGGATTCACTGCGGCGAGAAAACAATGGACAGAGAAATCGGCTGCACATTAATGAAGGAGCATTATCATGCAGGTTCATTTATTTGATGCCAGTGAAATTACTTCACGCACACAAGCCCTTCTCAGTCCATTCGAGGGATTCGAACCGAGAGCCTATTGGGACGGTGCAAGTCCGATCAATCGCCCAAGCATCGGGTTAGGTTTTAACCTCGAAGCACAGCCAACTAATGATTATTTGATTTTGGTTCTCGGGCAAAAATACGGAGCATCAACTTTAGATATTTTGGGCTTCGTAAATGGTTTCCGATCGCTGATGCAATATCCGGGCTTTCGTCCTTCGACGGCACAGTATCTTCAGAATAAGACGCATTACGATAATCAACTTCAGGCAGCCATGGACAACCTGGTGACGCAGAACCTGTTGCCTGGAGGAAGCTTTATGCCGTTAACGCTTGATAGACCTCAGGCTGACACCGTTGAGCGTCAGATCCTTGAAGGCTACTCCATTGGCGGAGCCTCGCGGGATGGAAAACTTATCCGGTTGCAGCGCTTGCTGTTCGACGTCAATCAAATCAGCATTCCGAGCAACTCGAATGAATTTATCGCACTCGCGTCGCTTTACTACAACAGTGAGAGCCTTATTGGTGGCAAGATTCTTTCCGCACTCAAGGCCGACAATCGCGCCGAAGCCTGGTACCAGATTCGCTATGAATCTAACCAGGAGCGAATCAGCAATCTAGCACTGGCGCGAGGCATCGCCAACCGCCGGTATGCCGAATCCGATAAGTTCTCGCTTTACGAGAACGCGTCAGTGAATGAAACAGAAGCGAAGTCTATCTTCCGCATGTATACCGAACATCGCGAAGCGATTTATACATACGAGAGTGATTCGCGCACCTCTCCCTCTGCCACAGACTCCTTCGCGCATGAAAGCCAAGATGCTCGCAACTTCCTTGTCCCTCTCTATTCACAGAAGACGGTGCCGTTTGGACCAGGCGTGGTGACCTTGCCCGCCATTGATGGCGAAGTGCTCGTGGGTACAGACGATCTGGCTGGGGATCGGTTCGACCTTCGAGCGATCACGATTCAGGGTGTGCCGGCATCGGTGTTTGAGTTGTCTAAAAACGATCTGATGTTTGGCGAAGGCGGCCGGGACTTCCTGCATGGACGGCTTGGCAACGATGTGCTCTATGGCGGCGACAGTGGGGACGAGTTATTCGGTGACGAAGGGCAGGACGTTCTGTTTGGTGACGCTGGTGCGGATACGCTGCAAGGCGGTGTGGGGGATGATTCATTATTCGGCGGAGCCGGGAACGACACGTTAGTTGGCGGCGCGGGTAACGACAACCTTGCAGGAGGAGAAGGATTCGATACCTACTTCATCAATAGCACCACGGATGGCGTCGATACGATTGAAGACTCTGATGCGAAAGGTGTGATCAAGATCGATGGGCGGGTGCTGACCGGTGGGGTGAAAAAACCGGATGGAAATGGCGTCTGGAAAAGTGCAGACGGCTACTTTGAATATCGCATGGTCGGCACGGATTTGAAAGTGACGGTTGCGGGCACGAGTGTCACGTTGACCGTCAACGAAAACTTCCAGAGTGGGCAGTTCGGGATTCGCTTGATCGATGCACAAGCGCTACCGGCGGGCCTCCCGACGATCAGTCGGACGATCGAAGGCGATCATGAGCCCAAGGACTTCAATCCCGATCCGGCGATCGTGGAGTATAGAGGCGATGATCTCGGGAACTTCCTCTATGCCCCTGGGGCGCAGGTCCCGTGGCTGGACATCCTCCTCGGGAGCGGGGGAAACGACCGCATCGACGCGGGTGAGATGCGCGATTATCTGCTGGGTTTTGGCGGGGACGATGTCCTGGTCGGAGGTGCGGGGAACGATCGGCTGTTGGGCGGCGACGGCAACGATTTCTTATTTTCAGATGGAGTGGTCGATCTTGCCGGGTTGCCGTCGCTCGATACCTTTACGGGCGTGGGCACGTTGCATGAGTTTCTCAATGGCGATGCCGACAATGATGTGCTGCTTGGAGGAGCGGTAGGGGATGCGCTGTTCGGGGCGACTGGGGCGGATCTCTTGCTTGGGGGCGCTGGAGACGACTTTTTGGCCGGAGATGCCAATTATCAGCCGGACATCATTCCGAACGGCTGGGGCTTTTCCTTTATGCCAGGGACCGATTTCGGTGTGAATTTATCAGGTTTAGTGCCTGCAGGGCCGGAAGACACGGATTTGTTCGGGCAGGCAGACGAGATCTATGGTGGAGCGGGGACCGATTTGATTTGGGGTGGCGGGGGGAATGACCTCTTGTACGGAGGGCAAGGGGATGATCGCATCAGTGGAGATGGCGGGGATGACGCGATTTTCGGGGGTGATGGGAATGATAAAATCCAGGGTGATCAACCTGCAACGGTCGTCACTTCAAATGATTATTTGGATGGAGGAAATGGAGATGACATTCTGATTGGCGGGCATGGGGACGACGTCTTAGTGGGCGGGGCAGGGGTCGATCATTTGTACGGAGACGCGACGAATCTATTGGGGGTGGCTGGGAGCGATGTGTTGGACGGCGGCGACGGCAACGATGTGCTCTATGGACAGGGCGGGGATGATACGTTGTTCGGCGGCGCTGGTGACGACGAACTCATCGGCGATTTTTCGAACGATACTGTGCCTGGCAATGATCGCTTGTTCGGTGATGCTGGAGCGGATCTTTTGCTGGGAGAGGCCGGTGATGATGAGCTTGATGGTGGCGATGACCATGATGTGTTGCTCGGCGGCGCCGGAAATGATGTGCTGTTTGGTGCGGCGGGGGACGATGTGCTCCTTGGTGAGTCCACCTCGTTCCAGGGTGTGGCGGGAGACGATCTCCTTGATGGAGGTGACGGGGATGATGAGCTGCAAGGGAGTGGGGGGGCGGACACCTTGTGGGGCGGGGCGGGAAATGATCAGTTGTTTGGGGATGATCCGTCCGATGTGAGTATTGCCGGCGGCAATGATTGGCTCGACGGTGAGGACGGCATCGATGAACTGCAAGGCGGTCTCGGACACGACACGCTTTTTGGTGGAGATGGCGACGATGTGCTCTTTGGCGACCGCACGGCTCTGGATCCGACTCCCAGCAGCGGGGGCGACGATGTGTTGGATGGCGAGGCGGGAAACGACAACTTATTCGGAGATTCAGGCAACGATGTGCTCACCGGCGGGATTGGGAACGATAGCCTGGACGGGGGGGCAGGACAGGACACCTATGTCTTTAATCTCGGGGACGGGGTCGATACCATCCAGGATGCAGTGGGGGAGGGCAATCGTTTGCTCTTTGGAGGCGGGGTCGACTCTGAGTCGGTGACGCTTGGAATTGAGTCGGGCGATACGCTGCTCCTTCGTGTTGGAAGTGCCGGGGATGCGGTTCGGATCGCCGGCTTCGGCGTGAATACACCGACCGGTTCTCATCCGATTGATCACTTCGAATTTGCCGATGGGACGGTACTCACGTACAGCCAGCTAGTCGCGCGTGGATTTCACCAATATGGTACAGCCGGAAGCGAGTCGCTGGTGGGGTCGGGGTTCATCGACCATATTGAGGCAGGAGCCGGCAATGATGTGGTGTCCGGTCTTGCTGGAGCGGACACCCTTTTAGGAGAGGATGGCCATGATGTGTTAGGAGGCGATGCTGGAGACGACACGTTGGATGGAGGCGCCGGCAACGATCAGCTCTTCGGAGGCGATGGAGCGGATCTACTCTATGGCGGGGTGGGCGATGACCTGTTGAATGCGGACACAGGGGCAGACCAGCTCTTCGGGGGAATTGGTAACGATACGTATGTGGTTTCCGCGGCGGAGCAAGCGATTGTTGAGTCGGCGGGTGAAGGGATCGATACGGTTCAAGTACGTATCCCGGGGTCATTCACCTTCGTCCTACCGACGGGTGTCGAGAATGTGGAGTTGGTCGGAGATGTCTACTTTCCTTCAGACCGCATCGATTTGGTCGGCAATCAATTCGATAACCGAATGACCGGGTCGGACCTGTTGAATGGGGGACAAGGCAACGATACGTTGATCGGGGTCGGAGACAATATTTATGTGTTTGGCCGTGGGGATGGGCAGGATGTGATTCAAACAGGTGTGCAAGACTATGCCACCGCTGGATTTGTCGATTATATCCAACTGCTTCCTGGGGTCGCACCTGCGGACGTGGCATTCGAGGGACTCGGCAACCATCTGGTATTAAAGATCGTCGGTACGACCGACCAACTGACCGTTGAAAACTATCTCATCGAACCGGGCCTTCGAACTCCAACGATCGGAGAGATCCGTTTTGACAACGGGACAATCTGGGGCGAGGCTGAGATTACCAGTCGCGTCGGTGTGATGACCGGGACCAGCGGCAATGACAATCTCACGGGCTTTGGCAATGACAATAATCTTTTTGGTCTTGGTGGGAATGACCAATTGGTTGGGTATGGCGGAAATGACCGGCTGGATGGTGGCGTGGGGGATGACCTCCTTGTGGGTGGCGATGGCAACGACACGTATCTATTTGGCCGCGGGGCTGGGCAGGATCGAGTGAGTGATTTTCCGGATTCGGGCATTCCCGGAGACGTGGACACCGTGCTCCTGGATAGCACGGTTGCACCGGCCGATGTCCGCCTCCAGGCAACCGCAGACTCCAGTCTCCTGCTCACGATCAGCGGCACGACGGATTCACTCCTGATAGAAGGGTATTTCTTCGGTTCTCTCTATCAAATCGAGCAGATTCAGTTCTCAGACAGTACGATTTGGAATGCCTCGGCCATTGCGAGCCGGATTGAGGGGCTCACCCTTGTCGGTACTGAAGGGGATGATGCGCTCACAGGCATCCAGACCAATGACACTCTGGTGGGGCTGGGGGGCAACGACACTCTCGACGGCGGGAGCGGGAATGATACGCTGGATGGTGGCAGCGGTGCCGACACCATGGCAGGTAACACAGGGAATGATCTGTACTTCGTGGGCGATCCCGGAGATGTGGTGATCGAGCAGACCGGTCAAGGTACGGATACGGTCAACGCGTCTATCACGTACACGCTGGGGGCGAATGTTGAGCACCTCGCACTCACCGGGACCAACGCCATCAATGGAACGGGAAACTCGGGGAACAATACCCTGACTGGAAACAGTGCCGCCAATATCCTCACCGGTGGAACCGGCAACGATACGTATGTCGTGGGAGCTGGGGATACCGTGACTGAGGCGGCGAGTGCTGGGACGGATACCGTGCAGAGTGCCGTTTCGTGGACGCTTGGTAACAATGTGGAGAATCTGACGTTGACAGGGACGCTGGCAATCAATGGGACCGGCAATACGTTGAACAATGCTCTTACTGGCAACGCGGGAAATAATGTTCTCGATGGCGGGGCAGGGAACGATACGATGGTTGGTGGGGCGGGGGACGATACCTTTGTGGTGAATGTCACCGGCGATGTCGTGACTGAAAACGCCAATGAGGGAACCGACACGGTGCTCAGCGCTGTCACCAGAACCTTGGGCGCGAATTTCGAGAACCTCACGTTGACCGGTACCGCGGCCATTAATGGGACCGGGAACACACTGAACAACGTGCTGACCGGCAACAGCGCGGCGAATACTCTCACGGGCGGAGCGGGCCACGATATGCTCGACGGTGGTGCGGGCAATGACACGATGGTGGGCGGGACCGGGAACGATACCTATGTCGTCAATGCCACCGGCGATATCGTGACTGAAAACGCCAATGAGGGGGCCGATACCGTGCTCAGCGCCGTGACGAGAACCCTAGGCGCCAACTTTGAGAACCTGACGTTGACGGGGACGACTGCGGTTAACGGGACGGGCAACACGCTGGACAATGTGCTGACGGGCAATAGTGCGGTCAATACCCTGACCGGCGGGGCGGGTAATGATACCTATGTGGTGGGGACTGGGGATACCGTGACCGAGGCGGCGAGCGCCGGGACAGATACCGTGCAGAGTGCCGTGACCTGGACCCTGGGGGCCAACCTCGAGAACTTAACACTGATTGGAAGCTCTGCGATCAATGGCACCGGTAATACGTTAAACAATACAATAGCTGGAAATAGTGCGAACAACACGTTGACTGGGTTGGGAGGCAACGATACCTATCTGTATGGCCGAGGCGGGGGTCAGGACACGGTCATCGATAATTCAGGCGCGTCTGATTCCATGCTGTTTGGGCTCACGATTAATCCATTGGATCTGGTCATTACTCGGCAGGTGAATGATCTGCGGTTGGCTATTCATGGCTCGGCGGATTCCGTCACCATCCAAAATTGGTACACAAGCCCGACCATGAACCAAGTTGAGACCATTCAAGCCGGCAATGGGCAGACGATGTTGAACTCGCAAGTCGATCAGCTCATCCAGGCGATGGCCACGTTCACCACTCAGTCCGGGCTCACGTGGGATCAAGCGATCGATCAACGGCCGCAGGATGTCCAAACCGTGTTGGCGGCCAGTTGGCATTGATGCTGAGGCTGAAACAGGGGCAGGCTCCTGGATTGCCGGTGTCTGTCCCTTCGTGTGACCAACGAACGTGTTTGATTGCTTCTGTGGATTACGCTGAGATGATGCCATGCCTGCCGACGTAGGGGCGGGTTCTCCTCTATCTGAGTCCCTACTTCCTTCGGCAACGGCGGAAGTTTCTGACACAGGCCTCATCTGTCTTCTCATCCTCGCCCGCTACTACGATCTCCCGGCCGATGGATCACAGTTGCGTCATCAGTTTGCCCAGTCAGGACAGGTGCTCACTGATACCGATCTCTTGCGTGCGGCGAAACATCTTGGGCTGAAAGCGGGGTCGCTCAACACGTCATGGAGCAAGTTAGTCGGGACGCCGTTTCCCGCAATTGCGAAGCGGGCGGACGGTCGATATGTCGTGTTGGCCAAGATTGAGGGCGACAAGGCGCTGATCCAAGACCCCGTCGCCGGGCGGCCGTTGGTGCTTTCGCGTGAGCAGTTTGAGTCGGCCTGGTCCGGCGACTTGCTGCTCTTTACGAAGCGGGCGAATCTGCGCCTCCAAGACCTGAAGTTCGATTTCACCTGGTTCATTCCCTCCATCGTGAAGTACCGCAAGTTTCTCGGGGAAGTGCTTGTCGCGTCGTTCTTCCTGCAACTGTTTGCGTTACTCACGCCGCTGTTTACCCAAGTGGTGATCGACAAGGTACTGGTACACAAGGGCTTCACGACCTTGCACGTTTTGGCGATCGGGATGATCACACTCGCGATCTTCGACGCCCTGCTCGGCGGGCTGCGCACCTATCTCTTTTCCCATACGACCAATCGAATCGATGTCGGACTCGGCGCACAACTGTTTCGTCACATTCTGGCGCTGCCTCTGGCGTATTTTGAAGCGCGGCGTGTGGGCGATACCGTAGCCCGGGTCCGTGAGCTGGAGCAGATTCGCCAGTTCCTGACGAGCCATTCTGTCACGGTGGTATTGGATGTGCTGTTCACTGTGGTCTTCCTTGCCGTGATGTGGTTTTACAGCCCGATGCTGACGGGTGTGGTGATGGTGTCGTTGCCGTTCTATGCTTTCTTGTCGATTGCCATTACGCCGGCGATTCGGGCCAGGCTTCACGAAAAGTTCAATCGTGGAGCGGAGAACCAGTCCTTCCTGGTCGAGGCGATCAGCGGGATTCAAACCGTGAAAGCCATGGCGGTTGAGCCGCCCCTGCTACGCAAGTGGGAAGAGCAATTGGCCGGCTATGTGCGCGCGAGCTTTCGCGCCACGAGTCTGATTACAGTGGCGAGCCAGGTCGCTACTTGCATCCAGAAAGTGACCGTCGTGGCGGTGCTCTGGGTCGGCGCCTATCGCGTGATCGAAGGGGATCTCAGTATCGGGCAGCTGATCGCCTTTAATATGTTTTCGGCCCAGGTGACCGGTCCGATGTTACGGCTCGTCAATCTCTGGCAGGAGTTCCAGCAGGTCGGTATCTCGGCACAACGGCTCGGAGATGTGCTCAATACCCAACCGGAGCCTTCCTACAACCCGAACCGAACCACATTACCGCAAGTCGCCGGACAGGTCGTGTTTGAAGAGGTGACCTTTCGGTACCGCCCTGATGGTGGGGAAGTGCTGCGGAAAGTTTCGTTTACCGTGGCACCTGGGAATGTCATTGGCATTGTCGGACGGTCGGGGTCCGGGAAGAGCACTATTGCCAAATTGATTCAGCGGCTCTATGTGCCGGAGCGGGGCCGCATTCTGGTCGACGGCGTTGATCTAGCACAGGTGGATCCTGCCTGGTTGCGCCGCCAGGTGGGTGTGGTGCTGCAAGAGAACTTTCTCTTCAACCAATCGGTGCGTGACAACATCGCGCTGACCGATCCGGGGTTGGCGATGGAGCAGGTAATGCAAGCTGCGAAGCTGGCCGGCGCCCATGAGTTCATTCTTGAATTGCCCGAGGGCTATGACACGCTGGTCGGAGAGCATGGCTGTTCATTGTCCGGTGGGCAGCGACAGCGGATTGCGATTGCCCGTGCGCTGGTGGCGAATCCCTGCATTCTGATCTTCGACGAGGCGACGAGCGCCTTGGATTATGAATCAGAGGCAACTATTCAGCAGAACATGACGCTGATTTGCAAAGGGCGCACGGTGTTCATCATCGCCCACCGGCTCAGCACGGTGCGGCCGGCCCACTGTATTTATGTCGTTGAAAAAGGCGAAGTGGTTGAATCTGGGTCGCATGAGGAGTTGGTGCGTTCGAAGGGATTCTATGCTCGGCTGTGCCAGCATCAGGATGGTGTGCGGTCGGTACCGGCGTAAGGGGGGCGTGATTTAGGGGCCAGGAGATCGCAGATGGCATTCGGGGCGGTGGCACGACATTGGGCGGTATGGAAAGCCGCTTGGCGAGAGGCCGGAAAGGGGTCAGAAACCATTTGTCGGGACGACCCGCCGGGTGCTTTGCGCAAATGGTTCCTGACCCCCTCTCCACCCAACACCGAATTTCTTCCCGCTGTCTTGGAGATTCAGCAGTCGCCACCGTCGCCGATCGGCCGGACGATTCTTTGGACTATCATGGCCGTCTTCACCTCCGCGGTGCTATGGGCTACCTTCGGATGGATCGATATCGTGGCGACGGCGCAGGGGAAAATTATCGCCAGCGGCTATTCCAAAGTGATCCAGCCGTATGAGACTGGCGTGATCGCGGCGATCCATGTGTTGGACGGGCAGGTCGTGAAGAAAGGCGATGTGTTGATTGAGTTGGACCCCACGCAGAATCGTGCGGACCACGACCGGGCTTCCAATGAATATCGCGCGGCCAGGGTGGAGGCGACGAGGCTGCGTGCGCTGATTGCTGGAAAGTCGTCGTTTGAGGCGCCTGCCGATGCCGACCCAGGCTATGTGGCGTTGCAACAGCAGTTGCTTGTCGATCAGCTGGCTGAATATCAGGCGAAAATCGCGGCCGCCCAACACTTGATCGACCAGCGCAGATCCGCGTTAGGGCAGACCCGCGAGAATATTATCAGGCTCGAAGCAACCGTCCCTATGGAGACGGAGCGTGCCGATGCGTACAAGAAGCTGCTTGAACATGATGCCGTCACGAAGATGGATTTTCTGCAGGCCGAAGGGCAGCGCATCGATAAGGTTCAGGAGTTAGCTGGGCAACGGAACAAGGCGAAGCAGGATCAGTCGGCACTTGCCGAGGCCGAGAAAACTTATCGCGCAATGGTGTCTGAATTTCAGCAAGCCAAGCAGGTAGAGCTCTCCACCACCGAAACCAAAGCCTCCTCACTTGTGCAGGACATAACCAAGGCCGGACAAAAAGCGGATTTACAGCGGCTGACGACTCCCATCGACGGCGTTGTTCAGCAACTGACCGTCCATACGGTCGGTGGAGTGGTGACGCCCGCACAGCAATTGTTGATCGTCGTGTCGCAAGATCATCCGGTGGAAGTCGAAGCGCAGGTGGAAAACAAGGATGTGGGGTTTGTGAAGGAAGGCCAGCAGGTTGAAATCAAAGTCGAAACCTTTCCGTTCACCCTCTATGGCACGATCCCTGGCCGTGTGTTGATTGTGTCTGACGATGCCGCACCGATTGAAAAAGTCGGATTGGTCTATCCCACCCGCGTGAGCATGGATCGGGGGATGATTCAGGTGGAGGGCAAACAGGTGAATTTGACTCCAGGAATGGCGGTGACCGTCGAAATCAAAACCGGCCAGCGGCGGGTCATCGAGTATTTGCTCAGTCCATTGCTGAAATCCGTGAAGGAAAGCATGCGGGAACGATGATGTGCCGAGGAGTGCTGGCTGGGGCCGCGGGGTTCGCCGTGCTCGTGTTGAGCCCGGTGGTGTGGGCCGCCGAGACGACAGGTTCCGCTGCTTCCGTTCAGCGAGCCGTGCTCAATCTGACGTTGCGTGAGGCGCTCACTGCGGTGGCCGACAATAATCCCGACGTACAACTCTATAAAGAACGGATTGAAGCAGCGCAGGGGCAGGTACAGGCTCAATTTGGTGGTCTGCTGCCCAATCTCGCTGGCAATGTGCGGCAGACGCGGCAAACCCAGTTTCTCGGGACTTTTGGACTCGCTCCTCACCGGACAGATCCGTTCAGTATTTTCGATGGGCGGGTGAATGCGTCGCAAAATCTCTTCAGCCTGAGTCTCATCCAGCGGTGGCGCGCTTCGCGTGAATCACTGCATGTGACCGAGTTTGAGTCCGACACCAGGAAGTACGATGTCATGGCCAGCGCCGCCTTAGCCTACATGGAAGGGCTGAAGGCGATGGCGATGGTCAAGATGCATGAGGCGAATCGGCGGGTGATGGAAGAATTGCTCGCGCTGGTTAAACAGCGGCAGCGCGGCGGCGTTGCGACGGGACTGGACATCGCCCGCCTCGATGCGCAGATTGCGGCCGAACGGCAGCTGGCGTCTACCTCCCGTTATGAGATGGAGCATAGTAAGCTCACGTTGCTCAATCTGTTGGCTATTCCGTACGACATCAAACTGACGCTCACAGACGACCTTAAGAGCGACATAGGCGACATCCCAGGCCCGCAAAGCTCCGTGGAGAGTGCCTTGAGTGCTCGACCGGAAGTGCAAGCGCAGTTTACCCGGGTGAAGGCCTCGGAGCTGACCTATTCGTCGATTACCGGCGAGCGGTTGCCTTCGCTTGTCGCGCAGGGAGACTACGGCTTGATCGGAAACCGGTGGAATAACACACTCGACACGTACAATATGGCGCTCTTGCTCCAAATCCCAATTTTCGATGGCGCACAGCGGGAAGGTCGCATTGCCGAAGCCCGGAGCCAACTGAGGCAGGAAGCCCTCCGCATGCGGACGGTGCTCAACCAGGTGAAGATGGAAGTGCATGATGCCTTGGCCGCCATCACAGCGGCTAGAGAGCAGGTGACCATTGCGCAAGCCGGCTTGCAGATGGCGACGAAGGAACTCGACCTTGCACGGGAGCGCTATGCCGTCATCACCGCTGCCAGCTACTTCGAGCTGACCAACGGACTGACCAGCGTGGCCAGAGCAAGAGAGAATCTGGTGAACGCGCTCTTCCAACTCAACGCCGCCCGTGTCAACTTCGCTCGCTCGACCGGCTCGCTCAATACACTGCAGTAAGGAGCTGCGATGGTCTACGCTGTCCGTGATCTCCTGCGCGGAGGGCTGTCAGCGCATCGCTCTTGGGCCGCAATGTTTTTCGAGGTATGTCAGGTTACTTGAGGGGGATCATGACGCTGATGGCGCCGCCGAGGTCGCCTTCTTTCCCGCCTTCTCGTGGATACCCGGAGATATCCCGTTCGCCTTTCGGTTCACCGTGGCAGGCCAGGCAGGATTTTTCATAATAGAGCGGGAGCATCAAGCGAGCGCTACGCCCTTCGTCCACTAGCTCGCTGATGATTTGGTGCTTGCCGGATGCGGAGGAGGAGCCACCGAACCGTTCGAAGGCGGCCGTCTCATAGGCGTCGGGCTTGTTTTTCAGATTTCTTACCAAATGGTCAGGTGCAGTCTGCTTCATATAGATCGGTGAAAACTTTTGAAACCGGGCGGCAGTCTCGGTGCCGAAGGTCGCCGGGATGAGGCCTTTGTATCGCAACCCTGGAAGGCTGAGCACGGGTTGGTAGCTTTGGATGGTTCCAATGCTGTCCCTGAAGAGTTGGGCGAGAAGCGGCTTAGCCATTGCCGGAACGGTTGCGCCTTCCAGGTTATTCAGTGCGATTCCGGTCTGCCGCTGGAACTCAGCGAGCATTTCCTGTTCAAATAATTCCGGCGTGAATTTCTTGTCTGTCTGAGTCGGGGTATTGATGAGGCCCTGGTGTTTGGCGACCGTGACCCGCCCTGAATCCAGCAGGATTGCCAGCAACCGTGCCGTTTCCAGGGCGTCGTCTTGTTGGCCTCCGAACAGGCGAGATGATAGGACGGCAAGGGTGAACAGAGCCATTGCCAAGAGCAGCCGGAACCGTTGCCTCTTCATACGGTCATTATCCCTTCCATTCCAGTCATCGAGATTTGTCGGGCTTGATACCCTACCGCGTCGGGGCTGTGCCTGGCCACTCCTCAAAAGAGGGGAGTGGACACCGCGCAAAGGGATTTTTCCAGGGATGGGCTTCGGATGGACTGGTCTACCCGCGGCATGGAGGCCTGGGGACGTCCATCCCATGCCGCAGATCGCGCGGGGGGGATGAGGCTGCTGGTGGGCTGTATGCGATGGCGCGGTGAATATAGGGGGATTCGGATGAGTGGGCAGTCGCTCCGGACTCTACGCCGCCATCGCCAGTGGATAGATGAACGAGAGGGTATCTTGCAGCTGGCCTTGGGCTTCTTTCAGCAGAGCCGGGCGCTCGTCGGGATTGAATCGTGTGCAGGAGAGTGCGAAGGGATCAAATACGGGAGGCTGTTTGGCACGAGGCGGGTCTAATTCGGCGTGATCGGCGACGGCCCCGGCGAGGTGGACGATCGACGCATGGAGGTTGTATTCGCCGGCTTCATGCGGACTCAGTTGATGGCGAATGGCCTGTTCGATCTGGCCCGGCATGCCCCAGAAGCGAATCAATTCTGCGCCGACTTCGGTGAAGTCGAAGCCGATACTGGACTGTTCCACTTCCGCCAGCGCGGTGCTGAAATTACCCGCTTCGACAAGGGCCGACTGAGCCCGTTCCGGAATCGTCTGATACAGCACCAAGTGGCCGATGTCTCTCAGCAGGCCCTCGATAAAGAACCGCTCGCTGTCTTCGATCCCGCAGGCTTTGGCGATTTTGCCNNCACGCTTTTGCGCCAGTAGGCCGGGAGATCCATCAAGTCCGAGGTCATGCCACTGAAGGTCCGTCCGATGGTGGTGGCCGCGACCAGGTCACTGACGGCTTGCATCCCGATAAGGTTCACTGCGCGGGTTATGGTATCAATCTGCTTGGGAAATCCATAAAGGGGGCTGTTGACGATGCGCAGCAGCCGGGCGGAAATCGCCGGATCGAGCTTGAGGGCGTCAGCCAAGTCATCCATGGTTGAAGTCGAGTCATCGACGACGTCCCGCACGCGAAAATAGATCTCAGGGAGCGTGAAGATGTTGGAGCAGAATTGGACTAGTTCTTGTGCCGACGACATCACTGTGCACCCTCCCTACGTCAGGTACGTACGACCGGTTCGAAGAGGCTCTCGGCTATCTCTATCGGTTGTGATCGAGTCGAACTAAAGGGGAAGGCAGAAAGAATCTTCCGGGCCGGGTCAGGGCGGGGCGGGATGTGGCCGATGACCGGGGTTATTTCACCAGCCACACACGGTATGCTTTGCCGCCGGCCGGTTTGGTCACTTTGAGGACGGCAATGGCGCCGGGATTCATGACATCATCGCCCGTTGCCGTACGCCTGGCCGGGTAGCGCTCGGTCTTGATGAGCAAGCCTTGCTCATCATAAAAATCCACCATGATGTCCGCAGACTCCCGTAACCCGCCCTGATAGTGGGTGCCGAGCCAATCTAACCGCTTGAGGGCCTGGTACTGGATCGCAATGATGTTATTGGCTTCTTCCCGCACGGTGAGAATACGCAACACGCGGTTTTGGTCGATCCCCTCCGTCGCCGAAGGACCGCCGGTCAGCTGTGTGCGAATGACGCGCACACTCTCGTCTGTCTGGAGATACCCCTGCACTCGGCAGGAGACGGTCCGCCCCCGTTCTGTCTGCTCGACGATCTGGGGGTCGTGAACATGACGATTAGCGAGGGTATAGGACAGCTCACGTAAGAGGGGCGAGTCGATGACAACGGCGGTGTATTCGCGATAGAGCGATGAGTTGGTTACGGCCTGGCGCCAGGCTTCCCGGCAGGCGATGGCTTTGGCATCGGCGACAGACTCTGATTCGCGCGCGGCATACCGATATTCGCCGGCGATTTCAAGCCGGCCGTTCATGGCCTCCGCCGCTTGCGAAGGAAGGGGAATGCCGATCAGTGCGGAGAGAAGCAGGACACCGGGCGTGGAGTGACGGACAGACATAACGCCTCCTCTGCGGTGGACAGATGAGAACGATTCAAGCTTCCCATACGGATGAGCATTATGCTACCACGCGGCTGACGGCCTCACAACGGCGAGTCGGTCGGTATGGCGAGCGCTTCAAGCAAGGCGTGGACAGTCAGAGGGCTGCAGCCCTCCGATCGATTATTCACGAGGACATACGAGGATCGTCCCTCCGCCGCCGCTTGCTTGACCAGCGTGATGGTCTCCTGCCGCATGCGCGGTTGCGGCTGTACGATGTGATCGTAGGGGGCGTAGCGTTCGACCGCTTTTTCAAAGGCCAGTCCCAGCGGAGTCAGGAGCCGAAGGACGGTGAAGGGGGCGGTGAATGTGCCGGTCAGTTTCTGATGCTGTTCGGACAGCGGGGGCATGGCCGTCCAGTGATTGTATACATGGGCCACCGCATGAGCGCGAAGGATGTCGTGATAGCGCGGACCGAGGATCGCGGGATTTCTCACTTCGGTCGCGTAGGCGGGGCCGGGTGGCAGTTGGTCGAGAAACCGGTCGAGTTGCTGCAGAAAGACGGCTGGATCGAGTCCCCAGCGCTGAAACTCGAAGATGAAAGGGCCGAGCTTCTGGCCCAAGCCCTCCAAGGCCGGTTGCAGCACGAGATCGCGAAAGGCGCCGATATCAAGAAACCGCGGATTGGGCTTGCCGGCCTTCGCGCCATAACGGGGGAGATTGGCATAGGCTGGAACGGTGATTTCCTCCCACACCTTCTGGCAGAAGCGGAACTCGTCGGGCACTTGTGCGGCGTAATGGGCGAATTGTTTGACGCTGGTCGGTCGATAAAATGAATGATCGATGCCGACGGTCGAGAAGAGTGGCCTGTCATGTATGCGATACGCGGCGTATTCCGCGAGCGTGTCCTGACTGAATCGACTCTTCGGATACGTTCGATGGTAGACGAGTCCTTGCCAGCCTTCGTAGGCCCATGAACTCGTGCCGAAGCGGGGCGGAGCGGTATCCAATGGCATTTCGAATAATCTAAAATAGTCTACGGAAACAATAGGATAGCTTGACTTACAGGAGGTCGTCCCGCACACTCTCCGACATGTATGACCTGCCGGAAGCTGAGCTCCTGTATCTTCTCTCCGACCGTGCCGGTATCGCCGCAGACTACCACGACATTGCCGGGACTCGCCATGTGACGACCGATGACACGCGTCGAGCCATTCTCTCGGCCATGGGGTTTCGCGTGGCTGATCGTTCCGCGTTGATTGAAGAGCTCACCACCTGGGATCAGCGGCCATGGGTGCAAGGCTGCGACCCGGTTTGTGTGGTCAGGGCCGGCCAAGCTCCTCGTGAGTGGCCGTTGCACGTGCGCTGTGAGCCCTCGGATGACGGGCAGCTTCACGTCCATTGGATGGTGTCCGGCGAACGCGGCGAAAAGCACGGTGAATGGAAAGAGGGACCGGGTCTTCCGATTCATGAGGAGCGGCTGATCCAAAATCGTCGCTATGTGCGACTGGCGTTTTCCCTGCCGCTGGATCTGCCGATCGGATATTACGATGTGAAGGTCTGGGTGCAGAGCGGGTCGGCGTCGGTTGAACTTCAGTTCCGTCTGATCATGGCCCCGGCACGCTGCTATGTCCCTGAATCGTTTCATGCCGGCACTCGGACCTGGGGGCTCGCCCTGCAATTGTACTCGCTGCGAAGTGAGCAGAACTGGGGGATCGGAGATTTTGGCGACTTGTCCAGGTTCGTCGAGTGGGCGGGCTCACAGTTGGGCGCCGGTGTCATCGGGTTGAACCCCTTGCACGCACTGAAGAACACTAGGCCCTATCACATCAGTCCCTATTCGCCGAGTAGTCGGCTGTATCTCAACGAGATCTATATCGACATCGATCGGGTGGCTGAAGCCGGGACTACGCCGGATGTCCGGAATCGCCTGGCCGATCCCGCCTTTCGCGCACAACTGACGAAGGTTCGAACGAGCGAATATGTGGACTACGAAGCGGTTGCGGCTCTCAAGCGGACGGTGCTGGACCTCTGCTATCGGACCTTTCTGCGTGACAACTTTGAGGGGATGGAACCGGATCTGAAGCCGACGACGGCTCGTGGCTGGTTTTTTCATTCCTACGTTCAACAAGAGGGGAAACCGCTGGCCGAATATGCGCTCTTCCACGCGCTCGAAGATGAGCGGCAATTCGTGCAGTCCCGCTCAGTCGTGTGGGCGGATTGGCCGGAGGCCTATCGCGTGCCCGCGAGTGATGCCGTTGCCGAGTTTAAGCGCCGGCATATGAAGCGGGTGCGGTTCTTTCAGTATGTGCAATGGCTGGCGGCTGAACAGTTGATCGCCGTGAGGGTGCAAGCCGATGAGGCCGGGATGCCGTTGGGTTTGTATCACGACCTCGCGCTGGGTAGTGATCGCTACGGTGCGGACGGATGGCGATTTCAGGAGGTGTTGGCGCACCAGGCCGATTGCGGGGCTCCGCCGGATGCCTTTGCGCCGGAAGGGCAGAATTGGGGACTGTCGCCGTCCGATCCTGTAAAGCTGCGCGCCAGCGGCTATCAGTTTTTTATCGAGTTGCTACGGAACAATCTACGGTATGGCGGGGCGATTCGTATCGATCATGTGATGGCCTTATTCCGGCTCTTTTGGATTCCGCGCGGGATGCCGGCTTCCAAGGGAACTTATGTGCATTATCCGGCGGACGATCTCCTGGCGATTCTCGCGCTGGAGAGCGCGAGAGCGAAAACGCTGGTCATCGGCGAAGATCTGGGGACGGTGCCTGATTGGGTGCGTGATCGGTTGGCCGCGGCCGGCGTGCTCTCGTATCGAGTCCTCTATTTCGAGCGGAACGGGGATGGCAGTCTGAAATCCCCCTCGGCCTATCCTTCTCCAGCGCTCGGGGTCGTGACGACCCATGATTTGCCGACATTGAGCGGCTACTGGGAAGGCACCGATATCGAGACGCGCGTCACTCTTGGGCTCTGTGCGACAGAGGAAGCTCGTCAAGGCGCGCTTGCTGAACGATACGTCGACAAGGCTCGTTTGCTCGCGGCGCTCAGGTCGGAGGGTTTGTTGCCGAAGGGCGTGCCGGACGATCCGGCACAGAGTCCGGTGATGACCGCGGAACTGACGGCGGCGCTGCATCTCTATCTCGCCCGCACTCCCTCCTGGGTTGTCCTCGCCAATGTGGAAGATGTCATCGGTCAACGGGCGCAGACCAATGTGCCCGGCACCGTCGATCAGCATCCCAACTGGTCGAGGAAGTTGACCTGTACCGTCGAGCAGATGATGCAGGACTCCCGCTTCGCGTCGCTCGCCGCGCAGTTGCGTTCAGCCCGTCCACTTGTGTAAGAACGAGGAGCCCGCGCGCATCGTTCCTTCTGCCTCTTCCACCGGAGTGAGTGCCGCACGATGAAGACCCGCAATTGGTTGGTGCTGAGTATCGCAGGCGCCTGTTTTCTGACCATCGTCATTATCGAAAAGCTCGCACCCGCGAACGTGGTCGGCGCCTACGGCTATGTGCTGCCGATTCTTCTCGTGGCGATCCTGCGCAATCGTACGCTGATGCTGGTGACGGTGTTGGCCTGTGTGGTGGCAACCTATGCCGGGCTTCTCCAGCCGACGAAGCCGGGGCGCTTCCAATCCGCCGTAATCAATCGCACGGTTGTCGTCGGCGTGTTGCTGATTGTGGCCTACATCGGTATGAGCTGGGAGGAACGGAAGGCCCGGGAAGAAGCGGCCCGTGCCGCGTTGGCCCGGCAAACGGAAAATCTGTTGCGCGCCAATGCGCAGTTGGTCGACGTGAAGGATCAGCTCAACCGGTCTGAACGGCTCGCGGCCGTCGGGCAACTGGTGGCGTCCGTTGCGCATGAGGTGGGCACGCCGTTGCATTCAATCGCCTGGCACGTTCAAGCGTTGGCTGAAGAGCCGACGGTCACGCCGGATATGAAAAGGCGGATCGATGTGATCGACGGGCAGCTGACGCGCGTGGTCGGCATTATTCAAGATCTCTTGTCCTCAACCCGGCAGCGGAAGCCCGATCCCACCTGGCTGCCGGTCGATCATGTCGTGAGTCCCGTGGCGGCGTTGATGGAGCCGGCGTTTCAAGCGAAGGGGGTGGCGCTCCGGGTGGAACTCGGGGACGCGTTGCCGCTGGTCTGGGCCGATGCCGAAAAACTGCATCAAGTGCTGGTCAATCTGTTCGCCAACGCCCTCGCGGCGACGTCGGAGGGCGGGACCGTGACGATCACTGCCGGTAGTCGATCGGCCACACCGGAAGAGATCGAGGTGGGCTTGCGTGTGGGGAATGCGGCGTTCTCCACGATGGTCACGATCGTCGTCAGCGATACGGGATCGGGTATGCCGGAGGAGGATCTCCAGAAAGCCTTCACGCCGTTCTTTACGACGAAGGCGATCGGCAAGGGAACCGGACTGGGGTTGTTCATTAGTCGAGAAACCGTACAGGCGCATGGCGGGACGCTCACGCTGGAGAGCGAAGTAGGGAAAGGGACGACGGTTGTGATATCGTTGCCCGGACAACAGGCAGCAGCTACATCACTGATCTAGGGGGCGGAATGCCGGCAGCAAAGATTCTCGTGATCGATGACGACGCGGTGGCCCGCGAACTGCTGGCCGATGCCTTGAAAAAAGACGGGCATGAGGTGGAGTCCTTTTCCAACGGGACAGATGCGCTGGTTCGCGGTCAACAGGCGTTGTTCGATCTGGTGCTCACAGATATTCGTATGGGAACCGTGGATGGACTGACCGTGTTGCGGGAGTTCAAGCGGTTCAGCCCGGATACCTCCATCGTTCTACTCACGGCGTTTGGATCATTGGAGGGGGCGATCGAGGGGATTAAACAGGGGGCGTTTGATTATCTGGCGAAGCCGTTCCGGAAGGAAGAGGTCAAGCTGGTCGTACAGCGCGCGCTGGATCACTGCAAACTCGTCAGGGAGAACAAGCGTTTCAGAGTGGAACTCAAAGAAAAAGAAGAATGGTCTCCGCTGGTCGGAAGCAGCCCTGCCATGCTGGACGTGTACAAGCTGGTCGCGCGGGTGTCGGAGAGCCGGAGCACCGTGTTGCTCCAGGGAGAGAGCGGGACGGGGAAAGAGCTGATTGCCCGGGCCATTCATGCCAATAGCCCACGGCGAGACAAGCCGTTCATTCCGGTGAATTGCGGGGCCTTGCCCGATACGCTGCTGGAGTCCGAGATGTTCGGCCATGAGAAGGGAGCCTTCACCGGCGCAGTGGGACTGAAGGCCGGTTTGTTCGAGGCGGCGACGGGTGGGACGTTGTTTCTCGATGAGATCGGCGAGCTGGGGCCGGCGCTTCAGGTGAAGCTGCTGCGGGTCATGCAAGATCAGGAAGTTCGGCGCGTGGGAGGGACCACGTCCGTCAAAGTCGACGTGCGCATCATTGCCGCGACGAATCGTGATCTGGAACAACTCGTCAAAGAAGACAAGTTTCGGGACGATCTTTTCTATCGCTTGAACGTGGTGCGGATTACCCTGCCTTCGCTGATGGATCGCAAGGAAGACATTCCGATGCTGGCCCATCACTTTCTGCAGAAGTATGTCGGCGGGACGCCGTCGGGGGTGCGCGGGTTTCTTCCGGAAACGATGGCGTTGCTCAAGGAGTATCGGTGGCCTGGCAATGTGCGGGAACTGGAGAACGCGGTGGAACGTGCGGTGTCGTTAAGCCATGGTCCACTCGTCACACCGGACGATTTGCCGGAAAGCATCCGGACTGCCGCACCGTTGGATGCGAAAGCCGCCTTAGCATCGGAAGGGGACGAGGTCTGTCTGACGCTCGAAGAGGTGGAAAAGCGGCATCTGATCCGCGTGCTGAAAGAAATGAAGGGGAACAAGGTGAAGGCGGCCAAGATCCTGGGCATCGACCGCCGGACACTGTACCGGATGGCCGAACGGTTCGGACTTGATTTGGGGGACGATGCGGAGAGTGGAGAGAGAGAAGCAGGTTGAATCAGAGGAGTTGCAGGGCGTTCTTGATGAGCCGCAATTGATTGTCTGCCCCTTGCGGCAATGCGCTGGGTACCTGATCCCAGCTGGTAAAAATCCCGTCTTTTCCCTCTGACTGAACTTCCAGCGTCAGTGCCGTACTCTGGTTATCGGCGACCTTCACCGTCGCATTCACCCGGCTCTTGATTGTGCCGAAGCGCCAGCGGTAGAGCCAGTTCCAGGGGCCATGCATTTCCTCCCGGTAGCCGGTTTCCAACGTGGAATCATTCTTCCAGTCCACATCGTAGCCGCCGTCGGTGAGGACCTGTGTGAGGGCGGTTTTCACTGTGTCGAGCGGGGCGGCCAGCCGGGTCTCGATGAGATCGGTCGGAAGGGGATGGGGCGCTCCGCTGCAACCGATCACCAGCGTCATGGTTGCGAGGAGGAGACCTGCCCGTAGAGTCATTTCGCTTTGCTTTCCTGTGTGCGGTAGACGAGATGGGTGTCGGTTTGTGTCACGCCTTCAATGCCATGAATCTTACTCAGGACCAGTTGCGTCAGCGCATCCTGGTCGGCCACGTCGGCGACGACAATGATGTCCGGTTTCCCCCAACAAGGATCGATGGTCTTGATCGCTTTGATCTGCCCGAGTGCTTTCATGACGCTGGAGGTCAAGCCGGGACTCACATTGATCATGATGTAGGCCCGGTCGGACATCAGGGG
>CXWL01126011.1_pt1 | contig 23279 bp, 22 predicted proteins | sample 590931 | NCBI WGS metagenome assembly CXWL01 (sample SAMEA3498368, study PRJEB10139) | groundwater metagenome | biome: water well; material: biofilm material | place: Germany | collected 2015-04-27
GGATTGTTATCAGGATTTATGCCATACGGAATCGCTATTATTATCTTTACGATAATAATTAAAATTGCAATGTCGCCAATCACATACAAATCATTCTTGTCGCAAGCAAAAATGAAAGTATTGAAACCTGAAATTGCTGAATTGGGAGAAAAATTCAAAGATAACCCAATGAAAAAGCAACAAGAAACTATGGCATTGTATTCTAAAGCCGGCGTAAACCCAATGGCGGGTTGTATTCCAGCTTTAATTCAATTACCATTTATGTATGCTTCGTTTCAGTTTTTCCCTTCTGCATTCGATTTAAGACAAAAAAGCTTTCTTTGGGCAGACGATTTATCGTCTTACGATTCAATTTATAAATTACCATTCAATATTCCATTTTATGGTGATCACGTGAGTTTATTCCCAATTTTAGCGGCTATTGCAATTTTCTTCTACATGAAAATGACAACTGGAGATCAAGCAATGCAAGCGCCACAGCAAGAAGGTATGCCAGATATGGGTAAAATCATGAAAATGATGATTTACATTTCTCCAGTAATGATGTTAATTTTCTTCAACAACTACGGTTCAGGATTGAGTTTATATAACTTTATTTCTAACTTAATTACTATCGGAATCATGTTAGTTATTAAGAACTATGTTGTTAACGAAGAAAAAATACACGCACAAATTCAAGTGAATAAAACGAAACCGAAAACGGAATCTAAATTTCAAAAGAAAATGCGTGAAATAATGGAACAGCAAGAAGCTCAAAAAGCTCTGAATCAAAAGAAAAAATAAATTCTTTAAAAGCCTGTTCATTTTGTGAACAGGCTTTTTTATTTAAATAAAATATGAAAATTGCAATAATCGGTTTTGGAAATATGGGACAAACTTACGCGAGTAGTTTTGTCAGTTCTAGTTTTATTAAATCGGAAGATATTTTTGTGTTGACACGGGATTTATCTAAAATTACAAACTCGTACAACATTCCAAAAGAGAATTTTTTCACAGAAATAAGCGCTTCGTTTTTGTCTGTTGATATTGTGATTATTGCAGTAAAACCTCAAGATTTCGATAATTTATGTTTGCAAATTAAAGATTTCATTACGGAAAGCCATTTGATTTTGTCAGTCATGGCTGGAATTTCGATTCAGAATATTTCAGAAAAATTACATGTCAAAAAAATCATTCGTTCTATGCCAAATATTCCGACTCAAATTGGACAAGGTATGACCGTTTTTACAGCCTCTCAAGAAGTAGATAGAAAGGATTTGTTTATCATTCAGAATCTAATTAATACGACTGGGAAATCGCTTTTCATCGAAAATGAAGAAATGATAAATGCAGCTACTGCTATTTCTGGAAGTGGTCCGGCTTATGTGTATTATTTTATGAATGCGATGGTGGATTCGGCTATAAATTTAGGTTTCTCAAAATCGGAAGCGGAGTTTTTAGTACAGCAAACTTTTCTAGGTTCTACACAATTACAGAACAGAAGTAATTTATCTAATTTAGAATGGATTGAGAAAGTTTCTTCAAAAGGCGGAACTACTGAAGCAGCTTTAAAATTATTTCATTCTCACGATTTAAATGCCAAAATTAACGAAGGTATTATGCAGGCAAATGTAAGAGCAAAAGAACTTGGCAAAGTAATTGATAAGTAAAATTTTATTATCTACTTTTACCAAGCAATTTTTTAATGATTTTAACGTTAAGGATTTAGGATAAAAAAATAAAAATAACATATGAAAAACATAGTATTTATTGCGTTTTTAGCAATTTCAAATTTCATTTCAGCACAAGATAAATTAAATCAATTTGATGAAAAAGGTGTACGTCACGGACTTTGGAAAGGATATCATGAAGAAAGTAAGCGTCCTCGTTATGAAGGAACTTTCGAACATGGAAAAGAAGTTGGAACTTTTAAATATTTTGACGACACAAAAGCAGGAACTGTAATTGCAACTCGTGATTTTTCTAAAGGTGATGGNNGCAGAGCAGGAACTGTAATTGCAACTCGTGATTTTTCTAAAGGTGATGGCTCTTGTTATACGATTTTCTTCGACCAAAAAAACAATAAAGTAAGCGAAGGTTTAGTGAAAAATAAACTTTTTGAAGGGCAATGGAAATATTATCATAAAGAATCGAAAGATATTATGACCATTGAAAACTATAAAAATGGAAAGCTAAACGGTCCAAGAAAAGTGTTTTACAAAGAAAATGAATTGGCTGAAGAAGTTAATTATGTGGACGGAAAGAAAAATGGAATTGGTAAAACTTTTGGTGAAAATGGTAAACAAATTGACCAACACAACTACGTAAATGATGTTTTTGAAGGAAAAGCTATCTATTTTAATGTAGCTGGAAAAAAAATGTACGAAGGAGAATATAAAAATAATTCGAAAGTTGGTTCATGGAAGTTTTATGAAAATGACAAAGTTGTAAAACAAGTTAAAGCAGAAAAATTCTCAAAAGAATTAATCAAATTTGAAGAAAAAGCAGCAAAAAAAGCAGCAAAAAATAAACCAGTTGAACAAACTGTTGAAGAGAAAAAAGTAGAGGAGAAAAAATAATGAAGCGAGTAGTAGTAGGACTTTCAGGCGGTGTAGATTCGAGCGTTGCAGCCTATCTTTTAAAAGAACAAGGTTACGATGTTATTGGTCTTTTTATGAAAAATTGGCACGATGATTCGGTAACTATTTCAAATGAATGTCCGTGGTTAGAAGATAGTAATGATGCTTTATTGGTAGCAGAAAAGTTAGGAATTCCTTTTCAAACGGTAGATTTATCGGAACAATACCAAGAAAAGATTGTCGATTACATGTTTAAAGAATATGAAAACGGTAGAACGCCAAACCCTGATGTATTATGCAACAGAGAAATCAAGTTCGATGTTTTTATGAAAATTGCCGTTTCTCTTGGTGCTGATTATGTGGCTACGGGCCATTATTGTCGTAAAAACACTATTGAAGTTGACGGACAAGAAGTGCACCAATTATTAGCTGGGAAAGACGATAATAAAGATCAATCGTATTTTTTATGCCAATTATCGCAAGATCAATTAGCAAAAGCTTTATTTCCAATTGGAGAATTAACCAAACCAGAAGTTAGAGAAATTGCGACTAAAATGGAATTGGTAACCGCAGAGAAAAAAGATTCTCAAGGTTTATGTTTCATTGGAAAAGTACGTTTACCAGAGTTTTTACAACAAAAATTACAACCAAAAGAAGGTTTAATTGTTGAAATTCCTTCAGCAAATGCTATATATCATAATTCGAAACCTCGTTTTGAAAATTTAGAAGCTGAATTGATTTTCGATTCTCAAAATAAAGATTATTCGGATGCGAACGGAATTGTGAAAGGAAAGCACCAAGGTGCGCATTATTTCACAAATGGACAGCGTCGTGGATTAAATGTAGGTGGAACAAAAGAAGGTTTATTTGTCATTCAGACTGATGTAATCAATAATGTCATTTACGTTGGAGAAGGTGCAAATCATCCTGGATTATTCAAAAACACCTTATTCGTAAAATCGGATGAAGTTCATTGGATTCGTCAAGATTTAAAACTGGCTGTTGGTGAAACAACGGAAGTTATGGCACGAATTAGATATCGTCAACCTTTGCAAAAAGCGACTTTACATCAATTTGAAAGTGGTATGTATGTGCAATTTGAAAATCAGCAATCTGCTATTACAGAAGGACAATTTGTTGCTTGGTACATAGGTGATGAACTACAAGGAAGTGGAGTAATTTCTTAATTAGAAATTTGTTATATTTGGTAAAACTTTGTTATTATGAAAAAACTATACTTTTTACTAATTTTAGTTATAACCAATTTTGGATATGCGCAAGTTGAAGATGCTTGGGTATATTTTAATGATAAACCAAGTTCTGCAACGTTTTTAGCCAATCCTTTAACGATGCTAACACAGCGTTCTTTAGACAGAAGAACAGCTCAAAATATTTCATTAGACATTACTGATGTTCCTGTTGAACAAACTTATATTACACAAATTACTGCTGCAACAGGTATTACTGTTAAAGCAAAATCAAGATGGTTAAATGCCCTACATATTCGCGGAACACAAGCAAATATTCAAGCATTAACGGCATTAAGTTTTGTAAATAATGTAAAATTTGCTAATCATTCTTTAAATCCAGGAGGAAGAATCTCTCAACATTCTAATAAAATTAAAGCAGTAAATAAAAATTTAGATGCTCAAGTTGCGTATAATTATGGTGGTTCTCAGAATCAAATTCAAATGCTAAATGGACATTTATTACACCAACAAAATTTTACAGGGCAAGGGAAAATTATTGCTGTTTTAGATGCTGGTTTTCCTGGGGTGAATACTGCAGCTCCATTTCAAAATTTAATAACTAACAATCAAATTTTAGGAGGATATAATTTCCCTGACGGAAATACAAATTATTTTTCTCGAAATAATCATGGGACTAATGTATTGTCTACAATGGGTGGTTATGTTGCTGGTCAGTTAGTAGGAACTGCACCAAATGCTCAATATTATTTGTTCATAACTGAAGATGTTAATTCAGAAAACCCTGTGGAAGAATCGTATTGGGTAGAAGCTGCTGAATTGGCGGATTATTATGGTGTTGATGTAATCAATTCTTCATTAGGATATTTTGATTATGATAACACTAATTATTCGTATCAATATGATGACATGATTGGAAATAAAAGTTTTGCTTCTCGCGGTGTGAATATGGCATTTAACAAAGGAATTGTGGTGGTAATTAGTGCTGGAAATTCTGGTACTACATCAGAACCTCACATTGCTACTCCAGGTGATGCTTTTAATGCATTAACTATCGGAGCAGTAAATAGTTCAGAAGTTTATGCAAGTTTCAGTTCTATCGGACCATCATTTGATGGGCGCGTAAAACCAGATGTTTGTGCAAAAGGTGCTGGAACAACAGTAAGTTCTCCGACAGGAACAATTTATACGTCAAACGGGACATCATTTTCGAGCCCAGTTTTGGCAGGAATGGTGGCAACATTTTGGTCGGCAGTACCAAGTTTAACAGCGCAACAAGTTGTTAATTTCGTAAAGCAATCTGCGGATAATTATAATGCACCAACAAATCAAAAAGGATATGGAATCCCAGATTTTCAATTGGCATTAAACAATGCTCTTAATTTGGAAGAAATAGAAGCTAATCCAAGTTTTTTGGTGTATCCAAATCCAGCTGAAGACCAAATCACATTTCAATTAGAAAATAAGCAGAAAGGTATCATTTATTTATATGATGTTTTAGGTCAAAATATACTAACAAAAGAAATTTCAGAGAATAATAATGTAATTGACATTCAAAATTTGTCAAACGGAGTTTATTATTATAATTTTGAATCTGATAAAGCATTTAAAGGAAAAATTATTAAAAAATAAGGATATCTGTAAGGAATTCGGAATATATAAATGAATAGAATTAAACAATTATTTAGCATAAAATATCCAATTATTCAAGGAGGAATGATTTGGAATAGTGGTTATAAATTAGCAAGTGCAGTTAGTAATGCTGGCGGATTAGGGCTTATTGGAGCGGGTTCCATGTATCCAGAAGTTTTAAGAGAACACATTCAGAAATGCCAAAAAGCAACTACAAAACCATTTGGTGTAAACGTCCCAATGTTATATCCAAACATTGAAGAAATCATGCAAATTATTGTGGATGAAGGTGTGAAAATTGTTTTTACTTCTGCAGGAAATCCAAAAACTTGGACTTCTTTTTTGAAAGAAAAAGGAATCACAGTGGTTCATGTGGTGAGTAGTTCAAAATTCGCATTAAAAGCACAAGAAGCTGGTGTAGATGCTGTTGTGGCAGAAGGTTTTGAAGCAGGTGGACACAATGGTCGTGAAGAAACAACTACCTTAACTCTAATTCCAATGGTTAAAGAAAATATTTCTATTCCGTTAATTGCTGCTGGTGGAATTGCAACAGGAAAAGGAATGTTAGCCGCTATGGTTTTAGGTGCAGATGGCGTACAAATGGGAAGTCGTTTTGCAGCATCAACAGAATCTAGTGCGCATATCGATTTCAAGAAAACCATTTTAGAAACACAAGAAGGCGAAACCTTAGTAACTTTGAAAGAATTAGCACCGGTTCGTTTGATTAAAAATAAGTTTTTTAACGATGTTCAAGATGCTTATGCGAATTGTGCTTCAACTGAAGATTTAAAAACATTATTAGGTAGAGCGAGAGCGAAACGCGGTATGTTTGAAGGTGATTTAGTAGAAGGTGAATTAGAAATTGGACAAATTGCAGGCTTAATTCACGATATTTTACCAGTTGAAACTATAATTGGCAATGTTATTGCTGAGTTTAATTCGGCAAAAGTTAGTGTAAACGAAATTCAATTTTAATAAAATAAAAAAATGAAAAAATTAGTTGCAATCTTATTTTTTGGTTTGTGCACACAATTTGGATTTTCTCAAACCTATCAATTTAAAACTGTAAACTTTTCTGTTTCTCAAAAAAATGAAAAAGGGCTATGGTCTAAATGGTCGAAAACACAACCGACTGAGTTATTAATCAATTTAGATAGAGACAAACACCGTTTTGTTATACATTCTGAAATCATTCAACTTTTTAGCATTTTAAAATATGAGGATAAAGTTGAAACTGCTGAAGGAACTTCAAATAAGTATTTTTGCGTTGATAATGTAGGTTTAGAAACGGTTATAACTATTGTTTCTCCAAGNNCGTATTGATACAGTGATTACTATTGTTTCTCCAAAAAATGCAGGAAGTAGTAAACAAATTTATATTGCAAACGACGAAATGATTATCGAATACGATTTAATTTATTTAGGCGAAAAAAAATAATCCTTGCGTACAAATATTTCAAAATATATCCACAATGTTGCTCTTTTTAAAGAGCAACTTTTGTATTGGAGCAATCAGTTTAGAGAAGTTGTTGTTTTAGATAGTAATATCGAAAGCAATGAAAATCAGCTCTATAAGTCATACGATTTGGTTGTGGCTGTGGAAGCTTTTACTTCTATTCAAACAGATTATGAAAAAGCTTTCGAAGATCTATATCAATACCAATCAAAAGCAAACGATTGGTTATTTGGGTATTTGTCTTACGATTTAAAAAATGATGTAGAACATTTAAAATCTCAGAATTTTGATGGTTTACAATTTCCTGATTTATACTTTTTTCAGCCTAAGAAAATCTTTTTGCTAAAGGGAAATACAGTTGAAATCCAGTATTTGAACATGTGTGATGATGAAGTGGAAACTGATTTTGAAGAGATTCAAAACTTTACATTTCTCCTAAAACCTTTCATCCAAAACCTAGAAATTAAACAACGTATTTCCAAAGAAAATTACCTTAAAAAAACTGAAAAAATGTTGGCTCATATTCATCGAGGTGATATGTATGAAGCTAATTTTTGTATGGAATTCTTTGCTGAAGAAGCAAATATTGAACCTGTTGCTATTTATCAGAAGTTGAACCAAATTTCGGCTTCGCCATTTGCGGTTTATTTCAAGAAAAATCAGCATTATTTACTTTCTGCTTCGCCAGAACGTTATCTAAAAAAAGAAGACGAAAAAGTAATTTCGCAACCTATAAAAGGAACGGCAAAACGTAATTTGGATGCCGAATTAGACGAACAAAACAAAACGGATCTTCAAAATAATCCAAAAGAACGTTCGGAAAATATTATGATTGTCGATTTAGTTCGAAATGATTTATCACAAACTGCTACAAAAGGTTCGGTAGAAGTGGAAGAATTGTGCGAAATTTATTCGTTTAAACAAGTCCACCAAATGATTTCAACAATTGTTTCGAATGTAGAACATACCACTTCATCAATTGAAATTTTACGTACGACTTTTCCAATGGGAAGTATGACTGGCGCTCCGAAGATTTCGGCCATGCAAATTATTGAAGAATTAGAAGAAACCAAACGCGGTTTATACAGCGGTGCAGTTGGTTATTTTACGCCAACAGGAAATTTCGATTTCAATGTGGTTATTCGTAGTATTTTGTATAATTCGGAAAATAAATATTTGAGTTTTTCTGTTGGGAGTGCTATTACTTCTGAAGCCATTCCAGAAAATGAATACGAGGAATGTCTACTGAAAGCCAAAGCAATGTTTGAGGTTCTTAAACCTAATTAATTACATTTGTAAATGTTTCAAAAGTTTAAGCAACATATTGATAATAATTTTTCTTTTCTACAAGATAAGAAACTGCTTGTTGCTACAAGTGGCGGTATGGATAGTATGGTTTTGGTACATTTATTACAGAAATTACAATTAAATTTTGCTATAGCACATTGCAATTTTCAACTTCGTGGAACAGAAAGTGACGATGATGAAAATTTTGTAAATGATTACGCAAATCAAAACAATATCACCTGTTTTATAACAAAATTTGATACTTCTAACTATTCGTCAGAAAATAAATTATCCACGCAAGTCGCGGCTAGAAATCTACGTTATAATTGGTTTAATGAAATTCTTGAACAAGAAAATTTCGATTATATTATTACAGCACATCACGCAGATGACGTAGTAGAAACCTTTATGATCAATCTTTCTCGTGGAACAGGTTTGGATGGTTTAACTGGAATTCCATCGCAAAACGGAATCATTATTCGTCCGATGTTACCTTTTTCTCGAAAAGAAATTGAAGATTATGTTTCTGAAAATAGTTTGCTATGGCGAGAAGACAGTAGTAATGCTTCAGATAAATATGTACGAAATAAAATCAGACACCATGTTGTGCCTGTTTTTAAGGAAATAAATGAATCGTTTTTACAATCGTTTCAAAATACCTTAGAGCATTTAAATCAGGAGCAATCATTAGCTAATGATGCGGTTCAAATGGTGTATGAAAAAGTGGTTTTTGAAGAAGATAACAAAGTAAAAATTGATATTTCTGCTTTACTTCAATATAAAAATTACCGAGCGTATTTGTATCAATGGTTGTATAAATATGGTTTTTTTGCTTGGAATGATGTCTATAATTTGATAGAATCGCAATCAGGAAAGCAAATTTTATCTGAAAATTATATTTTATTAAAAGATAGAGATTTTTTGATTCTTTCTAGAATAGAAACTGCTGAATTCAAAGAAATTATTATAAATTCTATAACAGAAAAACCTAATTTTCCGTTAAAATTGTCCTTATGTAACCTAAGTGACATTTCAAATCAATGGAAGAACATTATATTTGTGGATGAAAATAAATTACAGTTTCCATTAACGATTCGAAAATGGAAAGAAGGTGATTATTTTTATCCATCTGGAATGCAAGGAAAAAAGAAAGTGAGTAAGTATTTTAAAGACGAAAAATTCACACTATTTCAAAAGCAAGACACTTGGATTTTAGAAAGTAACAATCAAATTGTTTGGATTATCGGACATAGAGCCGATGAACGATTTAAAACAGAAAATACAACTCAAACCACAATAAAATTAGAATTTTATAATGAAAAAAATATTTAGTCTATTTGCCTTATTAATTACGATTTTTGGAACTGCTCAAATCGTAGAACCTGTAAAATGGAGTTCTAGTGTTGTAAAAGTTTCAGACACGGAATTAGATTTAGTGATTACTGCAAATATTGAAGACGAATGGCATTTATATTCGCAGTTTACACCAGAAGGTGGTGTAAATCCTTTAGTTTTTACATTTAAAAATCAAAAAGGAAATTATCAATTAGTTGGAAAAGCAAAAGAAGGTAAGTACAAAAAAGTATTTAGTGACGTTTTTGAAATTGACGAATACTTTTTCACCGGAACAGCCAAATTTACTCAACGCGTAAAAGTTTTAAATCCAAAGTTAAAAACTATTGATGTTTTTGCTGACGGACAAGCTTGTATAGATGGAAGATGTACACAAACATCATCAAATTTAAAATTCAAATTACCAGAACTTAAAATTGATGAAACAGCAATTACAGAAACAGCAGTTGATACCGTAGCAAAATCAGCAGATTCTCTTGCAACAACTGTTGTAGACTCAACGAAAGAGTCAGTTGCTCCAGTAAAAGACACAACTTTTGAAACTCCAGAAAAGAAAGAAGGAAAAAGTTTGTGGACTATTTTCTTTTTAGCCTTTTTAGGTGGATTTGCAGCGCTTTTAATGCCTTGTATTTTCCCTATGATTCCAATGACGGTTAGTTTCTTTACAAAACAAAGTAAAACAAAAGCGGAAGGAATTAAAAATGCAGTTATTTATGGTTTAGCAATTATTGCTATTTATGTGTTATTAGGCTCTTTAATTACTGGAATTTTTGGTGCAGAAGCTTTAAACGAATTATCTACAAGTGTAACGTTTAACATCATTTTCTTTGTGTTATTAGTCGTTTTTGCTTTATCATTTTTAGGCGCTTTCGAAATTGTTTTACCTAGTTCATGGGCAACAAAAATCGATTCAAAAGCAGACAAAGGCGGAATTGTTGGTATCTTCTTTATGGCATTAGCTTTAGCGGTAGTTTCTTTTTCTTGTACTGGACCAATTGTTGGGACTTTACTTGTGGAATCTGCTTCAAAAGGTGGCTTAGCTCCAATTATTGGAATGTTAGGTTTTTCATTAGCTATTGCTTTACCATTTATGTTATTTGCGATGTTCCCAGGTTGGTTAAATTCTATGCCAAAATCGGGTGGTTGGTTAAATACAGTTAAAGTTTCTTTAGGATTTTTAGAATTAGCTTTTGCTTTTAAATTTTTATCTAATGCCGATTTAGTAATGCAAAAACATTGGCTAGAGCGCGAATTATTTATTGCCATTTGGATTGCCATTTTTGCAGCTTGGGCTCTATATTTATTCGGAAAATATATGTTACCACACGATTATGAAAAAGCAGATAAAATTGGAGTAGGTCGTTTAATTATGGCTATAATTGTTTCCACTTTTACATTCTATATGATTCCAGGTTTATGGGGTGCACCATTAAAAATATTAAGCGGATTAACACCTCCAATTAATTATGCAGAAAGCGCTTCTGGTTTTGGAAATGGCGGTGCTAGTAAAACAGATTTACCTGAGCATGCACATTTAGGTCCACATGGAATTATTGCTTTTGAAGATTACGAAATTGGATTGGCTTACGCGAAAAAAGTAGGTAAACCAGTATTGTTAGATTTCACTGGTGATGCTTGCGCAAATTGCCGTAAAATGGAAGATAATGTTTGGTCAGACAAATCGATTTTACCAATTTTAAAAGAAAAAGTTGTTTTGATTTCTTTATATTGTGATAGAAAGATTGAACTTCCAAAAGAAGAACAATACATTTCAAAAACAACTCAAAAAGAAGTGATTACAATTGGAAATAAATGGACAGATTTTCAAATTACAAGATATAAAAGTAACTCACAACCGTTATATGTAATATTGAATAACAATGGTGAAGACAAATCAAAACCGATTGCTTACACTACTGATATTCAAGAGTACAAAAAATGGTTAGAAGACGGAATAGCTGAAGCTTCTAAAAAATAAGAAATAATTTTATCCTGCAAGGTTTCCAAAACCTTGTAGGATTTTTAAATCTTAGACCAAACAGTTTTTAAAACTGCTTGGTCTTTTTTATTTTATGAAAATAAAATTATCTTTTCAGCCGTGGTAGAGCCGATATCCTCGCAGAGATAAAGGCGAAAACACGAAGAGTATTGTTTTGAAAAATATTTTTTGTGCTGCCAAAATTTAAAAATTGTTTTAGTTTTAAATATTTTTCTACATTTGTGATAGTATAAGCCAATTTTTAAAGTACAAGCCATGTTAGTAAAAGTCTTCGGAAGCGCCGTTTTTGGCGTTGACGCAACTACAATCACTGTAGAAGTAAATATCGATAAAGGAATCGGATACCACTTGGTAGGATTACCAGATTCTGCCATAAAAGAAAGCTGTTTTCGAATTGCAGCTGCTCTCAAAAATAACAATTACAATCTTCCCGGAAAGAAAATTACCATAAATATGGCGCCTGCCGATTTAAGGAAAGAAGGTTCTGCCTATGATTTAACGTTAGCTATTGGGATTTTAGCCGCTTCTAGTCAAATTAATGCGGAAGAAGTTGGAAAGTATATCATCATGGGCGAAATGTCTTTAGATGGCGGTTTACAACCTATTCGTGGTGCGTTATCTATTGCTATCAAAGCAAAAGAAGAAGGTTTCTTGGGAATTATTTTGCCGATTCAGAATGTGAAAGAAGCGGCCATAGTCGATGGTTTGGATGTTTACGGAGTGGATAATGTGTTGCAAGTCATTAATTTTTTTGAAGGAAAAGAAACTTTAATTCCGACCGTAATTGACACGAAAGAAGAATTTTCTAAAAACTTAGAATTTCCAGAATTCGATTTTGCCGATGTAAAAGGGCAGGAGTCTATTAAAAGATGTATGGAAATTGCGGCTGCTGGCGGACATAATATTATTTTAATTGGTCCACCCGGAGCTGGAAAAACGATGATAGCAAAGCGTTTACCAAGTATTTTGCCTCCAATGAGTATGCAAGAAGCTTTAGAAACGACTAAAATTCATTCGGTTACTGGTAGAATAAAAGATACAGGATTGTTAACTCAACGACCTTTCAGAGCGCCACACCATACAGCAAGTTCAGTGAGTTTAGTCGGCGGAGGAAGTTATCCGCAACCTGGAGAAATTTCTTTAGCACATAATGGTGTCTTATTTTTAGATGAATTACCCGAATTTAAACGTGAAGTTTTGGAAGTCATGCGACAACCTTTGGAAGACAGAGAAGTGACAATAGCTAGAGCCAAATTTACAATTACTTATCCATCTTCATTTATGTTGGTGGCAAGTATGAATCCGAGTCCGAGTGGATTTTTCAACGATTCAAAAAATTCAAATGGTGCTTCTCAAATGGAAATGCAACGGTATTTGAGTAAAATTTCTGGACCTTTATTAGACAGAATTGACATTCATATTGAAGTCACACCAGTGCCTTTTGAAAAATTATCGGAAACTCGAAAAGCGGAAAGTAGCGTAGAAATCAGAAAACGTGTTACAATCGCTAGAAATGTTCAAACACAACGTTTTGAAAGCTATAATCACATACATTATAATGCTCAAATGAGTAGTAAATTGATACGAGAATATTGTGCTTTGGATGAAATTTCTTTACAATTATTGAAAACCGCTATGGAACGTTTGAATTTATCGGCACGAGCTTATGACAGAATTTTAAAGGTTTCCCGAACGATTGCCGATTTAGAAAATTCTGAAAATGTGTATTCGCATCATATCGCCGAAGCTATACAATACAGGAGTTTAGATAGAGAAGGTTGGTTAGGGTAATGATTCTCGATTGAAGAATTTTTTTCCGATAAAGATTAAAATACTTAACACTGCCAAAAACGTAACAGTAACAATAATTGAATTAATAATAACTTGTAAATAACCAATTTCAATAACATTAATAAATGGGTAAGGATAAAAATTTGAAAAACTACCTCTAATAATGATATACAGAAAATAACCAATGGGATACCAAAACCAAATTTTAATATTTTTAATTTTATAATCTTTTGAATTCGCAAAATAAGCCCAATAAATCAAAGTGAAAAGCGGCATTACGGAATGCAATAATTCGTCAATAATTTTTTGCAAACCGGTTGGATGCCAGGCACTTCTTAAAATAATTTGATACACTAATCCGACAATTAAAATAAAAGAGGTTAATGCGGTAATGGTTCCATTATTTGAAAACCATTTTATGAAGGTTTTTTTGAATATTGAAATTCGTGATGTAAAATATAAAACAACTAATATATTGGTTAAAACGGTGAAATAACTAAAAAATCTAATAAAGGCTTCAGTAACGTCAGTTTGTCTGTTTTCAATTGCTAAAAATAATTGTCCAATTATGGCAAACCAACCTAAAATAAATCCTGTTATATCTATGTAATTTCTCATAATATATTTGTTTTTCAGTTGCTTATGTAAGCAGTTGAATCAAAAGTACGAAACAAAGTTTAAATTAGGTATTCTGTAATCAAGATATTTAAATGTGATAAAGTAATCTTAAAATTAAGGAAATTAAAGTTTTCGAAAGCTAATTTGACTATTTTTGTAACACAACATTCACTACTTATGTCTTTTAAAATAAAAATAACTCCCAAATTTAAGGTTTTTCAAAAATTAGCTCTGGTTTCTGTTTTAATTGGTTTTTTAGCTTCATTTTTGGCGGTTTCTTTGAAAAAAATGACTGAACATTATGAAGATATTTTTTTCTTAAAAGCAACCGAATTCAATTTTTTATACTTTTTATTTCCTCTTTTTGGATTAACTATTATTTATTTTTTGCGTAAATATTTATTTAAGAATAAGGAAAATAAAGGTATTAAAGAGATTTTTGAATGTACGGAAAGTCCAAACAAAAACTTACCTGTTTATAAAATCCCATCTCATTTTATTAATGGATTTTTCACTGTAATTTTTGGTGGTTCAACTGGAATTGAAGTTTCAACCGTAGTTTCTTCAGCGACTATTGGATCAGTAGCACAACGAAAAGCGAATTTTCTACAAGAATATAAAACAGAATTAATTTGCGCCGGAATTGCTGCCGGAATAACAGCTTTATTTAACAGTCCAATCGCTGGAATTTTGTTTTCTGTGGAAGTTATTTCTCGAAAAGTGAATAGAACTTTATTATTTACCAATTTAATAGCAGTTTTTGTAGCTTTCTTATTGGTTTATGTTTTAGATGAACCAACATTATTTGCCATTAAAATTAGCACTTGGTACATTCATGCTATTCCGTATTTTGTAATTTTAGGCATTTTAGCAGGAATCAATTCTGTTTTTCTTACTAAAAGTGTATTGTATTTCAAATCTCAATTCAGTAAAATTGAAAAAAAGCAGAATAAGGTTTTAGTTGGAACTATAATTATTGGTGGTGCAATTTTACTTTTACCAACATTGTATGGCGATAGTTATCACGGAATTAAAGAAATATTGATACATCCGAACACGAATTTCTCGCTAAAATTTTTCCTTTCTATTTTCGGAATTTTATTATTAAAACCAATAATTACGGCAATCACTTTAGCTTCTGNNCACTTTAGCTTCTGGTGGCGATGGTGGCGTTTTTGCTCCAAGTTTAGTAATTGGTGCTTTTTTAGGTTTTTTTGTCGCAACCTTTATAAATACATTTTTCAATGCAAATGTTTTACCAATCAATTTTATCATTATTGGAATGGCAGCGTTGTTGAGTGCGAGTATTCATGCACCCTTTACAGCTTTGTTTCTAGTGTGCAGTATCGTAAATGACTATACTCTGTTTATTCCATTGTTGTTGGTTTGTTTGATTTCAAAATACACTGCCAAATACATTTATCCGCATACTGTTTATAGTTTTAATTTGAATCCTGTTAAAGTCTAAGTATGCCTATTCAAAAGATAAAAAGAGGATATAGAAGAACAAAATATATCTTTTATAAAGAAACTTTAATCGATTTTAAAGAACATTTTTGGTCGTTTTTGGGGTCGTTTTTCGGAATTGGAATTATTGCTTATTTACAAAGTCAAACTTTAGAAACTTCAGATGTTGTTTTTCTAATTGGTTCTTTTGGAGCATCAAGTGTTTTGGTCTATGGAGTTATCCAAAGTCCGTTAGCACAACCTCGAAATTTGGTAGGTGGACATTTGATTTCAGCAATTATTGGTGTAACCGTTCAAAAATTAATTCCTGATGTTTTGTGGATTTCCGCGCCTTTAGCCGTTTCGTTATCGATTGTTTTTATGCAGATCACGAAAACGCTTCATCCACCTGGAGGAGCTACAGCTTTGATTGCGGTTACAGGTTCGGTGGCTATTAAGAAAATGGGTTATTTTTATGTGCTTTCACCAGTTTTAAGTGGAGTAGTGATTTTACTTTTTGTCGCAATTATATTTAATAACATGACTTCAAATAGAATTTATCCGGTTCATAAAAAGTTTGAAAATATCAGAAACCGAATCCTGATATTTCCAAAATATCTTAAGAAGAAATAATTATTTTTTGACGCAATCTGTTTTTGTCAAAGGCATTTTTGAACTAAAATTCAGATTAGCTGCTTCTTTAAATGCCGTACCATCTTCGTTTAAATCGCCATAACCTTCAATTAGTTTATCGCCATCAAGTTTAAAAGCAACTTCTCTTGTACTTTCTTTCCCTTCAGATTGAAAAGTATATTTTCCAATTAAAATACCTTCATTTAATTTTCCAATGAAATTTCCATTATTTTTATCTTTTTCAGAAAGAGAATAATTTAAATTTCCTTTAATATCGCTTCCATTTTCTGTAATTTCTAATGAAATGTTATTCTTATCATCACTAAAAACATAACATCCCAAATCTAATAAAGGCAGAAGTGTTTCTTCTGGAACTACTTCTTGCGGAGTTGAGTTTTCTGTTTTTTCTTCTTTGTTTTTACAGTTTAACATGGTTAATACGGTAAAAAAGAATAGGACTAATTTCTTCATATTTGTTTGTTTAGATGTTAGTCATGTTTTTTAAACACAAGTTTTTTCCCTGAAGAATTAGATAAAATTAATTTGTTTTCGTCAATTGAATAAGTACTTACACTTTCAAGTGCAACTATTAATTCTGGCTCTTTGTTGTTTTCTCCGCATGCCATTTTTGTAGATGCGATATTCATAAATTGAAGTTTATCTTTTTCCAAAAATATATCACCATTTGTTCTGTTGCAACCCAAAAGTGCTGCAAATCTGTTAGTATTTGTTAGTATTTCAATTAAAGGTAACATATTGTTGAAATTATCTTTATTGGCTTTTTTACCATTAAGTTCTTCTAAAACCCAAACACCTTTAAGCTTTAAATTAGAATTTTCAACTAAATCAGCTGTTTTTGAAATTGCTGTATTTGCGTTTGGAATTGTATTTGTGTTTGTATTTGCGGTATTACTATTGCTTGAAACAACAGCTGTTTTACAGCTTAAAATTGTTGCAACTAAAATTCCGAAGTATATTGATTTTTTCATTTTGGTGTAATATAAATTATTTAATTATTTGTTTATTTTTTTGAATCGCATCATTGGGATATCACCTTTGTTTAAAAAAAGTTTTCCTTCATTATCAATGTAATAGTGGTTTACTTCTTTCATCATTTTTAAGAAAACTTGTTCTCCGCCACCTTCGCAATACCTCATTGTCATTGGAAAATTTTCATCAAATTTAATGGTTTGATCCTCTAAAGTGTATTTCGTGCCAAAACCATTGCAACCTGTAGTTCCATTAACTTCTTTTTTAGAGATATTGAACGTAATTTGTGGTTTGTTTTCTGGAAATAAACCTTGAAAAGCAATTCTTGAGCCTGTAATATATTCCAATTCCCAAGTTTCATTTGAAAGCGTATTGGTAGTTTTTAATGTTGTGCAAGCATTTAAAAATAACGTTAAAATACAAGCGAAACGTAATGTGTTGTTTTTCATGTTCTAAATTATTTAGAATAAAATAAAAATATAACTAAAGGTAATAAAAATATTTAATTAAATAAAAATATAACATTATTTACAAGTTATTTAAATGCAAAGTTATAATATTTCCCTGTAAGCTTCTATTTTTTGTATATTTGATTCTATGGAAAATTTTGTACAAAACGATTCGGTAGTTAGAAAAATTTGGGGTAAAAGTGACACTATACTTTTTATTTTTGCTGGTGCTTCCGCAGAATTTGCACTTAATAAAGCAGTAGATTGGCTTTATTTTACGGGTAAATTGCCTTCCGATCCTTTAGGAAGACTTTTTTCTACTGTACGATATGCAAGAAAAATTGTTTTTTCTTCTATGGATGATGCGAATGCTGCAATTGATACGATGCGAAAAATTCATTCTGCAGTAGAACAAAACCGTGGTGATGTGATTCCAGATTGGGCTTACAGAGATGTGTTGTTTATGCTAATTCATTATTCTATTGCAGCTTATGAATTGCTAGAACAAAAATTAAGTCCAGCTGAAAAAGAAGAAGTATACAATGTTTTTTACCGTGTTGGAATCAGAATGGGATTGAAAGAATTGCCAGATAATTATATAGATTGGCTCCCTGTTAGAGAATCGCATTTAATGGAGAATCTACAAAAAAGTGAATTTACAACGGATTTATTCAAACAGTATCGCAAACATTTGGGCGTAATGCGTTATCAAGTTTTATTGGAAGGTCAGAAATTAGTCGTACCAAACCGAGTAAAAGAATTAATGCAGTTTAGTAGTTTTTCACTAATTACACCACTCGTTCCGATTTATAAATTTAGTAAAGTGATAAAAATGGACGGACTGATTAAGACGGTCTTACTTCCATCAGATTACAAATCGCAAATTGATGAATTAGATCTGTATTCCAAATAATCTTATTTTTTAGGTTTCGAACCCATATAAAAAGTCAATTTTGAACCATTTACAATATCACTGTGTTTTATAAATAAACGTGGTAACACTTTTCCGTTTAAAGTTGCTTTTTGCACATAAACGTTTTTATCGCTTTGATTTTTTACTTCAACAATAAAACTTTTTCCGTTTTCTAATGTTAAAACGGCATTATTTACCGATGGCGAACCAATTGCATATTCTTCTGAACCAGGAGAAACGGGATAAAACCCTAAAGAAGAAAAAATATACCAAGCACTCATTTGTCCGCAATCGTCATTTCCACCTAAACCATCTGGAGTAGGTTTGTATTGCATTTTCATGATTTTTCGAACTTGAGCTTGTGTTTTCCAAGGTTCATTCGTCCAATTATAGAAATATGCCACATGATGTGCAGGTTCGTTTCCATGAACATAGCCACCAATTATTCCTTCACGTGTAATGTCTTCCGTTTCGGCAAAGAAAGAATCGGGTAAATGCATAGAAAATAAAGTATCTAAACGAGATGAAAATTTATTTTTTCCTCCCATTTTTTCAATTAATTCTGTAGGATTATGAGGTACGAAAAAACTGTAATTCCAACTGTTTCCTTCAATAAAACCTTGGCCATGTGTTGATAATACATCAAAATTACTTTTGAAAGTACCATCTGCTAATTTTGGTTGCATAAAACCGGTCGTAGCATTAAAGTTATTCTTCCAATTTTCTGAACGATTTATAAATTCATTATAAATATCTTGACGGTTTAATTTTTTAGCAATTTGTGCTATACACCAATCGTCATAAGCATATTCTAAAGTGTTTGAAACAGAAATACCACTTTTTTCTGCAGGAATAAATCCTAAATCCATGTAATAACCAATTCCTTCATAATTTCTATGTTTGGCTGTTGTTACACAAGCGTCTAAAGCTTCATTTGGATTTCCTTTATAAACATCTTTCATAATCGCATCAGCAATTACTGAAACACTATGATAACCACTCATGCACCAATTGTCATTTCCATAATGTGACCAAATTGGTAACATATGTAACGCACTTTGATCGTAATGTGCCATCATCGATTTAACCATGTCGTTATTTCGGGAAGGTTGAATAATATTGAAAAAAGGATGCAATGCTCGATACGTATCCCAAAGTGAAAATGTACTGTAATTAGTAAAATCTTTTGCGGTATGAGTGTCTTGATCTAAACCTTTATATTCTCCATTTACATCTGTGTAAACCGTTGGATTGATAAATGTGTGATACATGGCTGTGTAGAAATTGGTTTTTGTATCTTCAGAAGCCGTTATGGTTATTTTATTTAATTTGGAATTCCATAGTTTTTGTGCATTTTCTTTTACTTTTTCGAAATTCCAATCTTTAATTTCAGCTCGCATATTTTCCAATGCATTTTCTTGACTTACAGATGATAAGGCAAATTTAATTTGAATTTTTTCGCCTTCATTTGTTTTGAAATCGAAATGCATTCTGATATTTTTTCCAGCGATTTCTGGGAAGTTTTTAGATTCATCAAATTTTCTCCAAAAACCTCTATACGGTTGTTTGTCGTCATAATTCTTCTGTCCGTAATTGGTAAAAGGTTTTGAAAATGACATCGCAAAATAAACCGTTCTGGTTCTTGCCCAACCATTTGTCTGACGATAACCTGTGATTAAAGTATCGTTCACCACTCGAACATACGTCCAAACGTTTTTCTCTTTGTAATTATAAATTCCCGACATTAAATCTAAAATAATATGACTTTCGTCCGACTTTGGAAACGTGTATTGATGCATTCCAACTCGAGTTGAAGTTGTCATTTCAGCTAAAATATTATCATCGTCTAATTTGACTTTGTAATAACCCGCTTCAGATGTTTCATTCGCATGTGAAAAAGAAGAACGAAATCCACTTTTAGGATTTGTTGCCGTTCCAGGATTTAATTGCAATTTTCCTTGTGTTGGCATGATTAGAAAATCTCCCAAATCGGAATGTCCAGTTCCACTTAAATGGGAATGACTAAATCCTACAATGGTTTTGTCTTCATATTTATAACCTGCACAATATTTGTACACATCACCATTGTATTTTCCGTTTAGTTCATACGAAATCGTATCCGTTTCTGGACTTAATTGCACCGCTCCAAACGGAACTGTTGCTCCAGGATAAGTGTGTCCCATTTTTTCTGTACCAATAATTGGTTTTACATATTTTACTAAATTTTGTTGTGCATTTATAGTAAAATAGGATAGAAGCAGTATGATTATTGGTAGTTTTTTCATGAGAGTTTTTAATTTAATAGTTTCAGAATAATTATAGAAGAACTTATTCTATATCTAATTGTTTTTTAATCTTATTAGTAAGTTTCGCTTTAACCAGATTATAAGATTGATGTATGAATTTTTCCCAATCAGAATGCTTCATTCTAGTAATATCATCAATATAAACCCATTTGTATTTGGCAACATATGGCGCAGGTTTGAATCCTGGTAATGTAGAAATTTCTTCAAATTCTTCCTCTGTGACTTTAAAGGAAGCACTTGTTGGTACTTGATCTAAGCCAATCACACAAAACATCTTTCCGCCAATTGAAAATACTAAATCGTGACCCCATTTTATATCTTGAGTTACCTTTGGTAAGGATAAACATAAGTTGCTAATATCTTCAATATTCATTTTTGAGAGTTTGAAAGTTCTTCTATATGGTAAATTTAGTATTAAAAATAACAAGAACAAAGTCCTAAAAAGGTTTAAAAAAATAATTATATAAATATTACTAATAATCATGTAACACCTATCTGGTTCATAACTAATAATTTAGCTATCTAACAATTTAAATAAATTAGATATGAAAAATTCAAGAATAATATTTGCTTTAGTAGCAAGTTTCGGATTATTTGCAGTTTCGTGTAATGATGATGACAATCAAGGTGAAACGTTAGCACCTTTAGTAGGGAAATGGAGTATTTCTAAAGTAGGAACAACATCTGGTGGAGTAGAAACTTTAATTGATGCGCCTCAAAATCAATCAGGATGTAATAAAGATTATATGGAACTTAAAACTGATAATACAGTAATTGAGGGAGATTATGATTCAACTATTGATCCTTGTGCTTTGTTCACAGATAATGGGATTTATTCTCGTTCTCATAATGATTTAACAAGAGTTGTTGAAGGTGTAACAACTGTTCAAGACATTGTAAATTTAACTCTTCACGAATTAAAATTAAAAGATGCAAGCGGTAATATTGAAGTTTATATCAGATAAACTTCTGATTCTTTTAGAACGAAAAAAACGGAGATAACTTTAAAAAGTTGTTTCCGTTTTTTATTATTTATATTTATCATTCAACCCAATACCTTGTAAAATCATGGGTTTTATTTTCTCCAAACGTTTTAGTTTCGTAGCGTCTTGTTTGGCTTCGTTGATGTAAACGATATATTCTTTTTGTTTTCCTGGTGTTAGTCTTTCAAATGAAGCTTTTAATACTTTATCATTTTTGAATTCGTTTTCCAAAATTTCTGCAGCTGGAATAGCTACAAATTTTTCTGGTTGAATTTTCAATCCTTTTTTCTCAATTTCAATAGCTTCATAAATATATTCAGTAATCTTTTTTTCGTCAATTTCAGAAATAGAAGTTAATCGCCATTGTCGTGCCGATTTGGTTTTGCCTTCTTGTGCGTTTACCAAAACATTATATCTATCTTCCAGAAATACACCATTAAAAAACCAAATGGTAAAATGATTTTTGAAACCACCATAACTCACCACATTTTTTCCATTATAGGTAAAAACATCAGCGCCCCATTTTATGGTTTTTTCTAAAGGAAGTTTATTAATGATAGAAGCTACAAGTTCTAGTTCTTCTTCCCATTGCTTGTTGTTTTGCATTATATTATTTTTTCAATTGTTCTACAAAATTTTCTTTAATTTCTTCACCCGCTTTTAAAGACTGAATCATTAATATGGGAAATTTTTCAGCCATTTTTTGTCCAGCAGATGATTTGTAAAATCTAATAAGTTGATTGATTTCTTTTAAGGTGAATTGTTTTCTATAAATCCAAATAACGGCGTTGTTTAACCATTTTTTGCCATTTTCAGTTTTAAAAAAAGCTTCAATTTTATCTAATTCTTCCGTTGGCGCATTTGCTTTACTTCGTTCTTCAGCAATTTTAAATTCTATGGCTTCATTAATATTAAATCCGCCTTTTAAACTTCTCAGTTTTTCTATTCTTTTCGAAAGTTTATCATTAGGCACTAAAGTCGTATCCAACTTGAATTCCTTCATTTCTAACGCTATTTTTTCAAAAATAGGCAATTTTGTATCTTTATTCTGAGCTTGACTCAAAATGATAAAAAAGATAAAAAATAGGTTTATAGAATTTTTCATGGTGATTTGATTAATAGCTTTTAGTTATCGTAAATCTAAAAAAAATTCCCCAATTATCGCTAATTGAGGAATTTTATATTTTTGCCTAAAGCCTAAAGCCTAAAGCCTAAAGCCTAAAGCCTAAAATTAAGATTTATTCTCTTTGTTGAAGTAAACTAAGTAGTAATACATTTGTTTTTCTTCGTCCCAACCTTTTTCTACAAATTTCTCCGCACTTTCAGGGTTAATGAAATCTAATCTAATTTGAATGTTGGTATCTAATTCAATAGTGTTTTTCAGTTTTCTACGCACATCCGTTACGGCTGCATTTGCAATTGGGAAACTAGAAATGTCTTCAATGCTATATTTTGCACCTTTATCGACTTTATAATTCTTGAATTCTGGAATTAAATCTGGATTATTGATTACATCGTTTAAGAAAGCAGTTTCTTCAAATTCGTCATTTTTCGCAAAGTGATTTACAGCTCTGTTCATAAACAAAACTTCTTCTTTTTTGTCTTCAGCAGGTAAAACCACTTCTTTAGCGAAATCTTTACAAAACTGTAAGTATTT
>CXWL01086529.1_pt1 | contig 23274 bp, 25 predicted proteins | sample 590931 | NCBI WGS metagenome assembly CXWL01 (sample SAMEA3498368, study PRJEB10139) | groundwater metagenome | biome: water well; material: biofilm material | place: Germany | collected 2015-04-27
CGCAACTGGGGGCTGGCAGCAATGCCGAGTTGTTCTGCCAGCGTTGTCTGGTATTCGAACACCACACGATCATCATGCCTGCCGGAAAGGTAGTGCAGGCGTATGCGCAAATCCTGCAAAAAATGTTCGTGGCGGGTGATTTGTCCGGCTTCGGCTTGGGTGATCAGACCGGCTTTGGCCAAAGCCTGCCAGGAGTGCCCGAAGCCACAGGCGCGCGAAATCCACAGCACGGTGTGCAGATCGCGCAATCCTCCCGGGCTCTCTTTCAAATTGGGTTCGAGATTGAAGTCGGTATCGATGAAGCGGGTGTGACGCTGAACCTGTTCCTGTTGTTTGGCCAGGTAGAAGGCGCGTTGATCCAGATGAAGCAGCAGCGTTTCCTGCAGTTGTTGAAACAGTTTTGTCGAGCCAATCAGCAAACGTGATTCCAGCAGATTGGTCTGCACGGTGACATCGGCTGATTCCTCGATGCATTGCGCCACGGTACGCACACTGTGTCCGACTTCCAGCCCGATATCCCACAAGTTGCCGATCAAGGACTGCAAATGGTTTTCCAGTTCCGCATCCGCATCCCGCGGTAGCAGGACTAACAGGTCGATGTCGGATTTTGGATAGAGTTCGGCGCGGCCGTAACCGCCCACGGCGACCAGTGCGAGTTCTGCAGGCAAATCCAACCTGCACCAGACCTCGCACAGATGCGCATCAACTGTTTTGGAGTGGGTCCGCAGATAATGCGCAGGGTTGGGCTGATCCGTGTAGCTTTGCCGTAGCACTTGCCGGGCAGTGCACAGACTCTCGCGTATGTGGGTAATCGCCATCAGCCGGGGATGGGTGGCGATCCGGCAGAAAGGGTCAGCACTTCAAATCCGGTCTGCGTCACCAGAATGGTGTGTTCCCATTGTGCGGACAGGCTGTGATCCTTGGTGACGATGGTCCAGCCATCGCCCAGTTGTTTGATGGCGGCTTTGCCTGCATTGATCATCGGTTCGATGGTGAAGATCATGCCTGCTTCCAGTTTGACCCCGGTGCCGGCCTTGCCGTAGTGCAACACCTGCGGTTCTTCGTGGAAATGTTTGCCGATGCCATGACCGCAAAATTCGCGCACCACGCTATAGCCCAGTCCCTCGGCAAAACTCTGAATAGCGTGGCCAATATCGCCCAGCTGTGCGCCATGACGCACTGTACGAATGCCGTGCCACATCGCCGCGTAGGTTGCCTCACACAATCGCCTGGCCTGAATGGATGGTTCTCCCACGTAGTACATGCGGCTTGAATCGCCATGGTAACCATCCTTGATGGTGGTGATGTCCAGATTGACGATGTCGCCATTCTTGAGCTGCTTCTGGCTCGGTATACCGTGACAGACCTGATGATTGATGGATGCACAAATGGATTTCGGGTAAGGCTTGTGTCCGCCCGGTGCGTAATTGAGCGGAGCGGGAATGCAACCTTGCTCATCCACCATATAGTCATGGCACAACTTGTCCAGCCCGTCCGTGGTGACGCCTGCTTTGACGAATGGAGCGATGTAATCCAGAACTTCTCCCGCAAGTCGTCCGGCGACACGCATTTTTGTTATCTCATCCGGAGTTTTGATACTGATAGACATGATTCTGCTCGATTGAAAATGGCGGCTAGGATAGTGGATAGGAAGGGAGACGACAACCTTGTTGTAAAGCGTGCTGCCAGCGCGGGACGATGAACGCTGGCTTGCGCCGCGTTCAGAAATACGCCGGATGCAACGCTCAACTGATTATTTCGGGATCAATGACCAACCTCAGTCATGCGTTCCTGACTTGGGGTGCGAGTTGCCATGGACAGTAATTTCAAACCGAAGGCAAGTGTGGAAGGGTAGAGGTACAACAGGCGCCATCCCTTTTGTACCAGACCGACAACGCCCTTGCGGCGCCATGCCAGTAACGCAGTTACGCTACCGGCTACCCAAGCGGGATGATGGTTGATGAAACGCACCGCCTTCACCCCCACATCAACCAGTGCCAGGGGCTTTTGCCATTGCAGAGAAATTTCGGCCATATCCATGCGCTGGGCCTCGATTTCCCCCAAAAGCCTGTGGCGACGGTAAGCAAGGTCGGCAAGACGTTTTTTCATGGTCGTGGGGTAAGCCGATCAATGTCATCGGACAATTCGGACAGGCTGGCGGAAAACAGTCCGGATCTTTCCCGTGCCGTACGGTGCAGCGCGTTCCATGCCCAGAGTCCGGCGATGAAAAACAACGCAGCCAGCCCGCCCAACACCTGCAGACGGTAGCTGTCCCAAAACACCACCACGATAAATACCGTCAGCAGCATGATTGCCAAACCAAGGAAGAACAGAGCGGCGCTGGCATAGAACAACATTTGACTTACGCGCAGACGCTCTTCCTCCAGCTCGCTGGACAGTAATTCAAGCCGCGTCCGGATGATGGCGAGTAGGGTACTCGCCATCCGTTTCAGCGACTCCATCAGTCCGCTCGATTCCGACATAATTTAGCGCCGTGCGATCAGCATCCCGATGATCGCGCCCACGCAAGCGGAGATGCCTATGGATTTCCAGGGGTTGTCGTGGACGTATTGGTCGGTGACTTTTGCGGCCTGTTTGGTGCGCTCAACCATGGCTTCTTCGGCCGTAAGCAGGTTTTCCTTTACAACTTGCAGGCTCTGCTGGATGCGTGCACGAGCGGCAGCCGCGCCTTCACCCGCCTGGTTGGCGGTGGCGTGCAACAGTTCTTCCGCATCTTCCACGACTGAGCGCAAATCTTCCATGAGCTTGTCTTTCGGAGCTGCGATGTTTGTGCTTTTAGAATGCATGGTTTTCGTGTTCATGACTTTTCTCCTTGATTAATAAAATACCGTTTTGATACTAACAGCCTTCCTGCGAAATTTCCAGACTGTGTCATCAAGAAATTGCACATCCGCCTTGATGCAAGCTTGCCTGCCGGCATTCCGTGCAATCTCAAGGACGTGAAGACTGCTCATCCAGAACCACCCCAGCGCCACCAGCAACAGGAAAATAATTATGGTGAAATTCATTCAGGATCAGGCAAACCGCTGCCGCAAGTATTGAATGATTTCGCTGGACTCATACTTCCACTGCATATTGCCCTGACCGTCCTCGATGCGTAAACAAGGCGTCTGAACTTTCCCGCCACCTTGCAGCAAATCGGCTTTATGCCTGGGATCATGTTGCGCCTCACAAAGTTGTATCGGTAAAGAGAGCCTTGCCATTTCGTGGCGAACTTTGATGCAAAACGGGCAGGTACTAAAGTGGTAAAGCACCAACCCATTGCATGCCAGGTCTATCTTTTGTTGCTCATCAGCCGGGCGTACCATCCCCTTGGGCTTTCCAGCTTTTGCCCAAAGCAACATGAATGGCATCAATGCCAAGCGCAGCGTCCTGAAAAATATTCGTATCATTTTTATCCTGTTTGTTACGTTTGCACCTGTTTGAATTTTAGCGTGCGCGAATATCGGATTTGACCTTCCCCCGAAAAATCGTCTTCCAAAGGTGACGTAAAATTAACGTTACACTTGTAAAGGNNGTGAAATATTAAAAAAAGCGACGGCGTACTTCGCGAGAGAAACACTGTGAAGTACGCCTGGATGGATGCGCAGCGGGGATTTGCGCTTGCGGAAATGGGTGCGGTGCTGGATGTCAGCGTCAGCGGCTATCGAGCATGGAAACGGGGCGGAAAGCCCGAGAAGAAACGCCTGACAGACACCCAGATGTTGGTGCTGATTCAGTCCATCCATGCCGAATTCAAAGGCGCTTATGGTAGCCCGCGTATGGTCAGGGAATTGCGTGGCCGCGGCTTCCCTGCCAGCAAGGAGCGAGTCGAGCGGCTGATGCAAGAGAACGGCATCAAGGCGAAGCACAAGCGGCGCTTCAAGGTCACGACCGACTCAAAGCACAGCTTGCCGATTGCCCCGAATCTGCTGGAACGGAATTTCACGCCTGACGCACCCAATCAGGTCTGGACATCGGACATCACCTACCTGTGGACAGATGAAGGCTGGCTATATCTGGCGATTGTGATCGACCTGTTCAACCGCGAAGTGGTGGGCTGGTCACTGAAACCACGCATGACAGCGGACATTGTGTCTGACGCGCTAACCATGGCGTGGTTCCGTCGCAAACCGGCAGCGGGACTGATCCATCACTCGGATCGCGGCAGCCAGTACGCAAGTGGCGTATTCCAGTTAAAGCTGAAGGAATACGGCATGGTCTGCTCAATGAGCCGCAAAGGAAATTGCTGGGATAACGCCCCGAGCGAAAGCTGGTTCGGCAGCTTCAAGAATGAGCGGGTGTACGGCGAACGCTTTGAGACGCGGGATGAAATGATGGCCATGGCGTTTGAATACATCGAGGTGTTTTACAACCGGAAGCGGCTACACTCGACACTGGGTTACAAGTCGCCAATACAGTTCCTGGACGACTGGCTTCTCACTCAGCAGAAAGAAAAACTGGTAGCATGAAACCCGTCCCTTGGAAGACGAAAAACCGGGGGAAGGTCATGATGACTAATATGCCCATCCAGCGTTTTGGCAGCACGCTGATTTCCAAGGGGCAATTCAACGATTACATGCGCCTGTTGAAGGAAAATTTCTCTGCCGCCAATGTCGCCAGCGTGATGTGCCGCAATCTGGTCAGCGTGGACTGGCAGGGCTATCTGTATGACTGCGATTTTAACCAGCAGCTCGGGCTGCCCATGCAGGGCGAAGGCCGCCCGCACCTTCGCGACCTTCTGCACACTGATTTGCAGGGCAATCTTATTCGTGTCGCCGATCACTGCTATGGATGCACTGCCGGACGGGGCAGCAGTTGCGGCGGTGCACTGCACAACTGAGCGGGTTTTGTGAAAAAAATAATTCTTGCCTTGCTGGTTGTTGCGGCCATCGCCCTGTTTTTTGGCATGGGCCTCGATCAATACCTGACGCTGGGTGTGCTCAAGGAGAGCCAGGAAGAATTCGCGGCCATGCTGGCGCAGTCCCCTTGGCGGGTCACGCTTGTTGCCTTTGTGCTATATGTTACCCTCGTGGCGCTGTCCTTTCCGGGTGCGACACTCATGGGGTTGGCAATAGGTGCCTTATTCGGTCTTTGGTATGGCACGCTGTTTGTTTCTTTTGGGTCAACTATTGGCGCGACACTAGCGTTCCTGACATCGCGTTACTTGCTGCGCGACTTTGTCCAGCACCACTTTGCCGACAAATTAAAAAAGATCAACGAGGGCATAGCGAAGGATGGAGCGCATTATCTTTTCATGCTGCGCCTTGTGCCTATCTTTCCATTTTTTCTGGTTAACCTGCTGATGGGCCTGACTCATATCCATATACGCACCTACTACTGGGTTAGTCAGTTGAGCATGTTGGCAGGAACCATGGTGTATGTGAATGCGGGCACGCAATTGGCGCGCATAGATAGCTTGTCTGATATTTTTTCGCCTGAGGTACTGCTGTCTTTCGCTTTGCTTGGCGTGTTTCCGTTGATTGCCAAACGGGTAGTCCAAGCGCTTCAAAAGTGATGCACCCATTATTCCGGGGTAATAATTTTCCGTAGTCTCAGACCAAATCCCTCAGGGCGGCCTTCTTCGCATTTTTTCTCTCGATGTATTTTTTGATGCGTATGGGCACCAGGCTGACAAACGCCAGCAGGGAAAGTGCCACTATCAGGCCTGTATCCATTTCATATCCGCTAGCCACAGCCTCTCCCAGCTCCACCACAGCATTCGTCAACGCAAAATCATAAGGCAGCATGCCTATCATCGTGGCAAGAAGGAAATGCCGATAGCGGATATTGGTAATACCGGAAGCGTAGTTGGTTCCGTTGAAAGGAAAGACGGGCAACAACCGCACAAAAAGCATATAGTAAAAGCCATCTTTTTCGATACCCCTGGAAAAACTATTGAACCATTTTGCGGTGGCGAATTTCCCCGCAATGAAATCCCGCGCTATTAGCCGGGCTATCCAAAAAGCGCCGCTGGCTCCCAGGCAAGCCCCCCACAGGTTAAGCGCGGTCCCATAAAAACGCCCAAATATCAACCCGCCCACGGCGGAGCAAATAACGGCTGGAAATCCGAACGAGACCAGCAATCCATACATCGCTATAAAAATCAGCGGCGCAAACACGCCGAAGCTGATGATCCAGTCGCGAAGCTCCGAAACCGTAATAAAGTTTCCCGATTGGAAGACCCAAATCCCGTAGCCGAGCGCGCAGACGGGCACAAGAAGCAATAGGATTTTGAGCGGTTTCAATTTGCTATTCCATTATTCTGGATCAATAGTGAACTGTTGTAGCTTAATTTACAGCGCAGACAGGCAATCCACTTGGGCAGATGCCGCTTACTTGAGCAAATAGGTAACGCCCATCGAATAGGTTGTCCCTTTTGCCGTGTTCCTTGCGTAAAGCGTCGGGGTATAACCAAACTCCAGTCCCCATGTGTCGGTCAATTTGTATCCCAGTGCCATATCAAGCTTGCGCAGGTCAAACTGATTAACCGTTGTTGGATTGCCGGTTATGTTTTTTGACGTGTTGTCGGCGTTGTTCATGCTTTGAATGCCGTCCAGTTTCACCCGGGCATATAGCCGTTCGGTAATGTTTGTGCCGATTTCAGCAAGATAGCGAAACTCATCCGCAGGCGCTTTGGCCCGGTAGCGGTAACCCGCCTCGAAATTGGCGTATCCGGGAAACCAGCGATACAACGAAAGCCCGTACAAAATGCGGTATTCCACGTCGACTTGACCATTGCCAAGCGGCAACACGCTGTTTTTATCATAGCCGCCCGGGATTTTCAGCATAAGCTGATGCGAAAAAATGCCATTGGGGCCTTCCGCAAGTTTATGTTTCAACCCTATTTCAATATCCGAGATTCCGGTGGTGGTCGTGGTCGTGGTGGTGCCGGAAGCGGTGAAAGTATTCCCGATTTGCTTATAGTAAATGGAATTGATGAGGCTGACAGTATCGATAAGGCCGTATTCAATATAGTTGCCGAGGTTCGTGTCGGTAAAATCGGGATCCGAGGTGTATTGATTCAGGGAAACCTTATCGTACAGCTTCCCTTCCGGCAGAGTCCACGCTCCCGCGAAGCAGTAATTTGTAAACATGATATCCGCCATAACCGCTATGACGACCAATCTTCTTTTGGCAATACGCATTTTCATAAGCAACCTCTTGTGATGACAGAAAAGAGGGCGCCTTTGAAAGGCGCCCTCCTGATTGGTTAAGTTATCGCTTAGAGAGATAAAAAGAATCTTTCATCTCTCTGCAGAACATTAATTGCTCGTCACAGGCCGACCTGATGGAGTCTGCGTCCACGTTGGTGATACTCCCACCATGGTGGTGCTCCAGCCAGCCCATCCGTCCGCGTAGTTGCGGATGTTGGTGTATCCCATGAGGTGGGCGTAGAAGTAGGCCAGTCCGGAGCGATAGCCTCCGCCGCAATAGAATACAGCATCCTTGTCGAGCAGCGTCGCGGTGCTGGTGGATTTTATGCCCAGCGTATTCCACATGCTCTTGACCTCCGTATAGCTGCGCAGGGTGCCGTCGGCATCGGCGTACGATAAGCTGCTGCCATCGTATGCCCACAGCGCGCCCGGAATGCGCCCCATGAGGTCCAGATAGCTGTAACCGCTGGTGAAGCCCAGATACTCCTTATCGCTGCGTACGTCCACCATCTGGGTCGAGGTGGTGGTGTGGAGTGAGAGTGCATCGGCTGTGGTCGCGATCACCGACGTGTTTACCGTGCCGCTGTAGGTTGTNNGGTGCGGGGCCGTTGTTAAGTGTATCCACGGTATAGCCAGGGTTGGTCGTATCCGCCGTATAGCCAGCGGCTGTCCAGGCGGCGTATCCGCCATTCAGCATACGCACGTCGGTTACACCTATGTATTTGAGTAACCACCACAGCCGGGCTGAAAAGACCAGGCTGTCGCTGTAAACGATCACGGTGGTGTCTGGAGTGATCCCCAATGCGCCCGCACGGGCAATCAGAGCAGCATCGGGAAGCAGGCTGTAGAGCGGATCGCCGGTTTCCCAGGGGTCGGTGTCGGAGTGGACAGCTCCGGGGATATGGCCGGCGGCGTAGGAAGTCGTGTAGCCGCTATTGTAGGCAGGCCCCCACTGGGTTTCCAAAATGAGGTACTTGTGGGTTGCACGGTCGTAGGTGACCCCGAACGCGTCCTTGTATTCCGGCGGAGCCGCAGTGGCGCTGAGTGGCGCGTGATAAGCAATCAAGTCATTCACCCATTTTGGGTAGACCAGATCCTTGAAGTTGGGCGCCTTTTCTTCGGGATAGGTGACGGGGTCAGCAGCGCTCCATTCGGCTATGGAGGCGTCATAGTTGGAGGCCTGTGTGTAGCCCATCAGGCGGAGCAGGAAGTAGACCTCGCCGCTACGGATACCGGCGGTGCAATGGGCTGTTATTTCCTTGTCCGGGGTGATGCCGCGGGATTCGAAGATCTGCTTCAGGGCTGGATAGTTGAGTGTAGTCTTGTCGGCATTGAAGAATGTGGCGTACGGAATGTTGACCGCACCGGGGATGTGTCCACCCCGGCTCTCACCGTAAAGCTGCCAGCCGTTAAATTCCTCGTCGGTGCGGGCATCAATGACCGCAAAGTTGGCATTGCCAAGTTTGGCTTTGATCTCAGCTCCCGTCAGCTTCTTGGCAGTCTGCACCGTGGCGGTGAAGGTCGTAGCGGGCAGTGTCGTCGCGGTGGTTGTAGGTGTGTTGTTTACCGTATCAGCTACCCATTTGTCATAGCCGCCGTTCAGGATATGCACATTGTTGCTGCCCAGGTATTCCAGCATCCAGAAGAGCCGTCCAGCGGCACCCCACGAGGCGGTGGTGTCGTCATAAATCACGATATTGCTGGTGGGAGTGATGCCGGCGGCTCCGAGCTGGGTTTCCAGGGTTGCGGTGACTTTCAGGCCGGCGCCGAAGGTCCAGTAGTCGCTATGCAGGACGTTGATGGCACCGGGAATGTGGCCGGCGGCGTATTGGAGCGCACTTCTGGCGTCGATGATCACTGCGCCAGCCAGTGCCGTCTTGTCCACCAGCAACCCGGCGTTGGGGTAGGGGGTGGCGGCGTACTCGGTCCATGAGCCGTCGTAATTGCTCACGTTGAAACCCATGAGCCTGAAGATAAAATATTCCTGCCCGGAGCGATAGCCCACGTAGCAGTGCGCAATGACCTTCTTGCCGGTCGTTATTCCCTTGATATCCAGAAAGCTTTTGAGTTTGGCATAGGACAATACGGTTTTATCCGTATTCAGGAAATCGCCGATAAGAGCGCTGATGGCATTAGGAATGTGCGCCGTCACAAAATTGTTGGTGGTGGTATCGCTGTAATTCCGGGAATCGACGATTGCGTAGTTGGTAGTGTCGGCATAATGTGCGTTCACATCCGCCAAGGTGGAGAGTTTGGTGGCATCCACAGTAGGCGTAAACGTCGTTGCCGCCAGCGGTGTGGTGGCGGTGGTAACCACCGTGCGGGCATCGGCGACCCACTTGGCGTATCCGCCATCAAGCACAGAAACTTTCCCCGCACCCAGATATTCAAGCGCCCAGAACATCCGTCCCGTATTGGCATCAATATCGGTACCGTACAGGATGATGTTTGCGGTGTTGGAAACTCCGGCGGCGCCGAGAACGGCTGCAGCTGCGGAGGGAGTATTAAGCACAGTCGAGGTAGGGGTAGTGTCAAGTGCCTTAGCTTCTATGTTGATGGCGTTGGTGATGTGGCCGGCAGCGTATAGGGTCGCACTCCGGGTGTCGATAATCACCTGATTCGTGGCATTAACATCCAGCGCTGCGCCGCTTACCAGCAGAGTGGCGTTGGGATAGGTAGTCGCAGTGCTGGTAGTAGTGGTCGAACTGCCACACGATGCAAGAAAGAGTACCCCGGCAAATAAGAATATAAGACTCCCCAATATTTTCTTCATGTTGGCAAATAGCCTCATAAGAGGAGTGGCTAAAGTTGGTTTTACAGTGTGTTCAAATATGTCGTGAATGACAGTGTCGAATTTTTCAAGATGAGACATGGCTACCCCCTGTTAATATAAAAAGGGCACGACCAGAACTTGTGAAGAAAGACAGATAGGATGATATTTACGCCAAATTCCTTTAAGGAATTCGCGCGTATGGAAAGCTCCGATAATTTAATTGTACGACTTGTTCGTCGTGAACAATTGGAGCTTCGCACCTCATAGGATCTGCAGACCTGCACGCTGGCAGCGCTTTGATACGGTACATTCCGTCGCATTTGAATCAGGTCAGTCACACACGGGCCGTCAGACCCGGCTCACCTTCCAATAGGAAAACAAGACGGCGTTACGGCGGGCCAACCAGAAACCAATACGACAGCGGAAAAAAGATTAACAGATTCGAAACAAGTTTTGTTGGGAATTTTTGAAATATTTTCGACCAATTGAATACTTGAATAAAACTATGGAGTTTGTCCTGCTGTCGGTAAATGGTTGTTACTGTCTTATGCTAAACTTTGCTCAACTTAAGGGAACGCAAAAAACAACGGAGCGTCATGAGTTTTGATTACCTGCGGATATTGACGATTATCCATTTTGCCTCCCTTGGTGGACTCCTTTTCTACGGGTTGCATCGTTTGTGGCTGATTGCATGCTGGTACACGGAGCGCCGCAAGGAACGCACCGCCCTTCCATCTGCCAATCTGGCGTATTTTCCGGCAGTGACCATCCAGTTACCCCTTTACAACGAGCGTTTCGTCGCCGCGCGGCTGATCGAATTCGCCGCCCGCCTTGAGTGGCCGAAGGATAAACTGGAAATACAGGTACTGGACGATTCGTCTGACGATACCGTGGGTATCGTTGATGAAACCGTGAACCGGCTGGCCCTTGAAGGAGTAAATATCAGGGTATTCAGGCGCGGGCACAGGAAAGGATATAAGGCGGGAGCCCTGCAAGAGGGGATGGCGCATGCGGCGGGCGAGTTCATCGCCATTTTTGATGCGGACTTTCTTCCACAACCCGATTTTCTGGCGCGGACAGTTCCTTGCTTCTCCGATCCGAAAGTCGGCATGGTTCAGGCGAGATGGACTTTTCTTAACGCCGAGGCATCATGGCTTACCGGTGTCCAATCCCTGTTGCTGAGTCCGCATTTCGGCATCGAACACCGGGTGCGGTGCGGGCGCAACCTATTTTTTAACTTCAACGGAACGGCCGGTATTTGGCGGCGGAGTGCAATAGAATCCGCCGGCGGATGGAAGGCGGACACGGTGACCGAAGACCTGGACTTAAGCTATCGCGCCCAACTGTGCGGGTGGAAGTTTATCTATCGGGATGATATCGAAGTTCCCTCCGAACTTCCCATAACCCTTGCGGCATTTCGCAGCCAGCAGCAGCGCTGGGCCAAAGGCTCCATACAGACGGCGCGAAAGATACTGCCGCGCCTGTTTGCCTCCCCGTTGCCGTTTTCGGTGAAAGTCGAGGCGGCGGCACATCTGCTGGCAAACCTCGGCTGGCTGCTTGGCACGCTGACAACCCTTACCCTGTATGCCGCCATCACGTGGCGCGTGGGCATCGGGCCGTATCAACTGCTGAAGTTTGATTTGCCGTTGCTTGCCGGAACAAGTCTCGCCATCCTGATGTACTTTTTCGCTTACACGCTGGTTAGCGGGTCAGTCCGCTTGCTGCGGTGGCTGCCGCTTCTGCCGGTTTTCGGCATCGGCATGGCACCAAGCATTTCTCTTTCCATCATCAAGGGGGCTTTGAGCAACGGCGGCTATTTTGAGCGGACACCGAAGTTCGGCTTGCAGGGAAGTCAGTCGCCGCCCCTGTTGGCATTCCTCTATCGTCAGAAGGCAATTCCATATCTTGCAATGAATACGCTGTTCTTGTTCTACAGTTTGCTGCCAGTAATCTTCTCATGGCAAAGGGGAACCTGGCTGGCGATTCCCTTTTTGATGGTCTTTCCTGCCGGTTTCATGTTGGTGATTCTGAAAGACCTTGCTGATATGGTGCAGATCCGCCGGAGCTAGCACATCGGCGACCGGCTATTTGGAGGACAGCTTCCACCACTCTTCCATGCCACCTTCGTAATTGCGCGCATCGGGCAGTCCGGCAAGTTGATGCACCATCCATGCATACCCGGAACGGATTCCTCCCCGGCAATAATAGACAATTGGTTTGCCGGTATCGACGCCATTGTTTTTCAGCAGTTGTCTGAAACTTGCGGCATCCAGGGGGCGGCGCTCGGTGCCGGTGTAAAACTCTGTCCACTCGATATGGATTGCGCCCGGTATTTTCCCAAGCATCCATTCCATTGTTGAGCGTGTATCGATCAAAACCATCGGGGATTTTCGCTGCTCGATCTCGTTGGTTGAAATATCCCAGCGGGGAGCGAGTTTGTAATTGTAGGCGGCTTTTTTCCTGTTTTTCGGCACATCAGCCGTTACCGTAAGTCTGTCATTCCGCCATGCCTGAATGCCGCCGTTCAATATGCGGACGGAGCCCGCGTGTCCCAGCCACGCGAGCGTCCAGCCGACCCATCCTTCGCCGCCCCAGCTTTTATCGGCATCGCCGTAAATGACGATGGGAGTTTTTTCATCAATTCCCATTCCGCCCAGCGCCGCAGCCATTTCCTGCGGGGGAAGCACCTGGAACGGCACGCCTTTCTCGTCGGTTCTGGTAAAGTTCTCCCATGAAAAGGATAGCGCGCCCGGGATGTGACCAGCTTGCCATTCGGATTTGGGCCGGGCATCAAGGATCATATATGTTGGGAGTTCACCGTTCAGGACGGAAGGTTCGATCAAACTCATATTGCCAGCCATTGCGCTTTTCCCCGAAAACAGAATTCCAGTCATGACCAATAACAACGCCAACGAAAATTTCAATCGGCATATTTCAAAACGGTTTCTTTCCTGGGGCATCCTGCTCGTCATCACATCTTCCTATTTTATTCTGGCTTTTCAGACCGATCTTCGTTTGTCCATTTCCGCCATTGCCGGGGCGTCCGCTCTCATCATGGTGTTTCTCTCCATCGCACTGTATCTGGGTGAAACGAGGGATATTGTCTGGTCTCCGCGTTTAATTATAATTGTGGCCGTTGTATTCCGGCTCATGTTTCTGTTTCGTTCGCCCGAACTTTCCGACGACATCTACCGCTATCTCTGGGACGGGCTGACGATTCTACACGGTAATAACCCGTATGCTTTCGCCCCGGCGGACGCCATACCTCTTGCCGCAGAGTCCGCCGCGCTGCTCAGCCATGTCAACCACACGCATCTGATTACCATTTACCCCCCTGCGGCACAAATCTTTTTTGCCGTCGGTTCATTTTTTGGCGGCATATTGGGAATAAAAGCCGTGCTTGTTGCGGCGGATATCGCCGTTTGCGCCGTCATACTGCGCATCCTTTTACGGATGAAAATGCCGCCGTCGCGGGCGGTGATCTATGCATGGCATCCGCTGCCAATTTTGGAAATTGCCTCTTCAGGGCACATCGATGGCGCGGGGATTTTTTTTCTCATGCTGACGTTCATGCTGCTGCTTCCCCCGAGTGATGATCTGAATCTCCGCGCTTCCAACAGATGGATCGCACCTGCGGCGGCAGGACTCGTTTTTTCGGTTGCCATGCTGGTCAAATTATTTCCGCTGGTCTTTTTACCCGCCTTCCTTTTTCTGGCCGGCAGGAAGAGGAGTGGGCCGTTCATGCTTGGGGTCGTTAGCGGCACTGCCGTGCTGTCAATTCCCTTTCTTCCCGGCCTTTTCAATATGTTCACTACTCTGGATATCTACGTGCGCAATTGGGAATTCGCGGGATTTGCATTTCAGTCGCTTCAAGAATTATTTCCATCCGGTGCCACGGCTCGGCAGATACTTGCGGTTTCATTTATTCTCATAACGGCCACTTTGTATGCGTCTCTGTTCCGCAAACGTGAAAGCCCGGCGGAAGACGTTTACCCCCCATCGTTTTTTCCGGCGGCTTTCAAGACTGCCTATTGCATCGCACTGGTTTTCCTGTTGCTTACGCCGACACTTCACCCGTGGTACGCACTCTATTTGGCCTGTCTTCTGCCGTTCGTTCCCGGAACCGCCGGACTGGTGATGACTTGGGCCGTGTTGCTCTCATATCGTGTGCTGATTAATTTCACGCTGCTTGGGATATGGGAGGAAAAAGACGCCATACCCGCCATCATCTGGGGGGCTACCGTAGCCGCCCAGATTCTAAGTTGGCTTGCCCGAAAGTGGCGGTTTAATTTTTCTCGGCGTGGGAAAGTCGTCGCGGTTGGCGGAGATGCACAGTAGCCGGCAAACAAACTTATTTACGCCAATTACGATTGACAAAGACAGGTGGCTGGTCAAACATCAGCCGACAATAACAAGGCCGGTTGCGGCTAATCTTTGACCCAAATTTATATGAACCTTGGCAAATTAACGGCGCTGATGGCTGCCGGTCAACCCCGAACGAAGCGCTGCTGGCAAGCGTCGGTGATCGCGGTTCTGTTCTTATCGTGGTGCCTGCCGCTGTATGCGTTTGATTTTAGCCAGTGGGATGCGATCCTTAATAAAAATACGCGGCCATCGAATTATGAAGGCATCGGGTATACCGGCTTTGACTATGCCGCCATCCTCAAATCGCGTGAGTTCGACAAACTCGTTGGAAGTTTGGAATCGTTTTCTCCGGAAGAGCTTCGCGGGAGGGAAGAGACAATGGCGTTTTGGATAAACGTTTACAATATATTCGCGGTGAGGCTGGTGCGCGATCATTGCCCCGTCATTTGTATCAAAGAGGTGGGAAACTTTATTTCCCCGGTGTGGGCGGTACCGGCAGGGAAAGTGGGCGGCAAAATGTACTCGCTTAAAGACATTGAGCACAAAATACTCCGTCCCATGAATGAACCGGCTATTCATTTTGCCATTGTATGCGCCTCCGTTTCGTGTCCCGATCTGCGACCGAAAGCGTATACGGCGGCTGCTTTGAAAGACCAATTGAAATCCCAAATTAACCGGTTTCTTGAAAACAGGGAAAAAGGGATGCGGGTGGACCGCGAAAAAAAGACGGTACATCTTTCAAAGATTTTCGATTGGTATGAAGATGACTTCAAGGAAGCTGGTGGTGGTATCGGTTTTCTCAATAGCGAACTGGGTGGCAACCGGAACATTCCCCGGGACTATGCGATCAAGTACCTGCCCTACAACTGGGATTTGAATTCCGTACGATGAGCAGGCCGGTTCCCTCGTTCAGTTTTATAGTCCCTGCGCTCAACGAAGAGAAGAGCCTTGCTGCCGTCATGGAGGAGATCGTGTCTGTTACGGGGAAGGGTGGCGTACTCGATTATGAGGTTATTGTGATTGATGATGGCAGCACGGATGAAACCGCCGTAGCGGTTGCGGGGCTCGGCTCCCAATACGGCAATATCAAATTTATACGCAATGAAACCAGGCAAGGGGTTGGCAAAAGTTTTCTGGCGGGCGTTGCCAGCGCGCAAAAAAATTACTGTCTCATAGTTCCTGGCGATAACGAGTTTGATCTGGGGTTTTTCCCCGGGGCGGCAGCTGCGCTTTCTGCAGGGGACCTGGATTTTGTTGTTACTTATGTGGCAAATCCGTTGCTGCGACCATACCATCGGCGGGCCATCTCTTTCCTCTACCTCTACCTATTCAATTGCCTGTTCCGAACCGATTTCAGGTATACCAACGGCATAGTTATTTATCCCACCGCTTGGATCAGGTCGGTGAATCTGCTTTCGCAAGGATACACATTCCAGAGTGAGGCGCTTTTAAAGGCTTATCGCGAGGGGAAACGGTTTGCCCACGCTGGGATGAATGTCCGGCCACGTGCTCACGGCAAGTCCAAGATATTTTCTTTCCGCGTTTTTGCGGAAGTCATAGCTTCGCTGGTGCGGATGAAACTGGCTGATCGTCAAGCGCCGATAACTAAAACAAATTAAATTAATGACGCCCGCCGAATAAGCCGTTCCATTAGTCGTGTTATTTCAGTAAAGCCTTGGTCTTCAGACGAACACCGGTTACCAGAATTATTCGAGGTGCACTCATTTCGATTATTGCTTATGTTCCTTAAACATGGCCTTGATCGCTGCGCTGGGATTGTTTGGCAAACTGGATTTCTGTTTACAATGTGCCTGTTCAGTAAATGTTGCCTTTGAATTATGTAATGCTCAGTAAGTTAATTGACATGAGACTTTCAATCATTATCCCGGTGTTCAATGAAGCAGAAGGCTTGCCAGATATGATTGAGCATCTCGCATCGCTGCGCGACAGCGAAGTGATAGTGGTGGACGGGGGAAGCAAGGATGACTCTCGGCAAGCAGCCGCACGCGCGGGCGCACGGGTAATTTGCAGCGAGCGTGGCAGGGCGCGACAAATGAACGCTGGAGCGGCGGTTGCTATGGGCGATATTTTATTATTTCTGCATGCCGACACCGTGCTGCCACCCTCCGCGGAGCAGGCAATCGCAAATGCCATCCAGCGTAGGGGAGGAGCCCGCGAATATACATGGGGACGTTTTGATGTGAGTATCGCAGGCCGTTCATTCATGTTGCGGGTGGTCGCCAGCTTGATGAATTGGCGTTCGCGTCTTAGCGGAATCGCTACCGGCGATCAAGCCATGTTTATGGCACACCGTACCTTCGAGTCGGTGGGCGGCTTTCCTGATCAGCCATTGATGGAGGATATCGAGTTGTCCAAGCGGCTGCTGGCACTGTCCAGACCGATTTGCCTGACGGATCAGGTAGTCACCTCCGGACGCCGTTGGGAGGCAAATGGAGTATGGAGAACAATATGGTTGATGTGGCGATTGCGTTGGTTGTACTGGAACGGTGTGTCTGCCGACGAACTGGCTAAGTCATACCGGTGACATGACCAGAATAATTATTTTTGCCAAGGCACCCCAACCGGGCTTTGCCAAGACGCGCCTGATTCCGGCACTGGGCGCGACGGGAGCTGCCGAACTGGCGCGGCAGATGTTGTTCAACACCTTGCGCGAAGCGCTCGCCGCAGAGATCGGCACGGTCGAATTGTGCGTTACGCCGGGGATTAATCAAGCTGCATGGCATGGAATATACCTGCCGGCGGGCATCGAGATTTCCGATCAGGGCGCAGGCGATCTGGGTGCGCGGATGGCGCGTGCTGCAGAAGGCGCGCTGCTAAATGCGGAGTCAGTTCTATTAATCGGCACGGACTGCGTGGAAATGTCCGGTGATTTGTTGCGCGAAGCCGCGCAAGCATTGCAGGAACACGATGCGGTTATTCATTGCACGGCCGACGGCGGCTATGCGATGCTGGGTTTCAAGCGATTTGAGCCATCCCTGTTCTGCGATATGCCCTGGAGCACCGATGCCGTTGCCAACATTACCATCGCCCGCATCGGACAACTTGGTTGGTCGGTGCATGTCGGGCAGGTACTGCACGATGTGGATGAGCCGCAGGATTTGAAATATTTACCCGATCAATGGATGATGCATACTGCACAACTTTGTTGTATCACGCGAATTTGAAAATTCTTCGGACTTTTTGACATAGATCAAAAAGGAGCGGTTTTGTTATGCTACATTTCTGCTGGCTTGAATTGCGATGGTTTGTTTGTTGGGTGTTATAAAGTTTTACGGGCGGTATGCCTGCGTGCCAATAAACCAAACTGGTGTAACGGCGTACATGAAGTTGTACTGCGCAGGTTGAGTTGTTGGTTATTTATAATAAAAAAAGTAATTCACATCAGTTGGTTTTTTTGAATCCAAATATTGAAAGGAATGCGATATGAGATTGCTAGCAGTCACCGTTTCCCTTGGGGCGGCTTTGCTGGTTATGGCGACAGCGCCCAGCTACGCGGCTGGTGGGGATGCCATTTTTAAGAAGAGTTGTGCCAGCTGCCATTACACTGATGGTCCGGCAAAAGAGAAAACGATAGCAGACCAGTTGGCCAAGAAGGGTCCGGAGCTATGGTATGCCGGCAGCAAGTTCAAGAAGGATTGGCTTGTGGCATGGCTGCAAAACCCCAAACCGATTCGTTCGCTGAAATATAACTCGCTCTCTGAAAACAACAAGGGTGACCATCCCAAACAGTCGGCTGGAGATGCGGCTGCGACGGCGGATTTCCTGATGGGTTTGACCTCACCGTTAGTCAAGGCGGGCGTAATTAGCCCGAAAGCGTCTCCACAAGCCAAGGCTATTTTCGGTAAAAAAATGCCCTGTGGCGGATGTCACGAGTATGCAGATAAGGGTGAAGTGCGCGGCGGGAAGAGTGGCCCTAGCTTGGTTGGAGCCAGCAAGAGGTTGAATTCCGACTGGGTTTACGCCTATTTGGTAAATATCAAGGCATTCAAACCGGTTCGGGATATGCCTGACTTTGCCAGTGTGCTTAGTCCGAATGATCTGGAGAATGTAGCGGCGTATATAGCTACATTCGAGTAATGCGAACGAACGGAGGAATGAACTCATGTCGAGATTAGTAGTAGTAACCACCATGGCACTGGGCCTGGCTCTGAGTGCAGTGGGTTCCGCGCAGGCGGCAGACTCAAAACAAGTGTTTGATTTTTATTGTGCCCAGTGTCACGGGACTGCGGGTGACGGCAAAGGCATTAATGTCACCAAGGATTTTGCCACTGACCCGCGCAATTTCACCGTTGGCGCAGACATGGCGAAGCGTACCGATGACGATATCAGGACAGTCATCAAGGACGGTGGTCCGGCCATCAGTAAATCGCCATTGATGCCGCCTTGGGGTGCAACCCTGTCTGCGGCGGAAGTGGATGGGCTGCTGGCCTATATCCGCAAGATGGCTAAATAGGGCGCACGAGCTACATGAAATACCTGAACAAAAAGTATCTCGCTGATGGGGTCATAATCTCCGGGGCGCTGGTGAATGTCATCTTCATTTGCTTGATCATGTATTACTTTGTCTTATAGTTGGAAAGGCAGGACCAAAAAAGGGAGAGGACCCCCTTTTTTGGGGATTGGGCATCCGTAACAAACAGATAAACCGCTGATAAAAGGGCTGGGACATGAGCGCTGATGAATGCAATACAAACGAGTGTGGAGTAACGAAGTACCCTTGGGCAGGGCCGGCTTTTTTTACGGTGGTCCTGATTGCTTTGATTGTTTTTTTTGTGTGGTTCTTAAAGGCTTAACGACATGAAAGCTTATTTTGTACCGTTCGTAGGTGCGTTTATTGTCTTTGGCATCTTATTTTTTGCCTTGGATTTCTCCATGATGAGTCTTCAGGGATTGACGCTGATGTATCACCATTAAGGATTTGTCACCCTTTTATGGGGAGCGCGCAGGCGTTCAAATCAAAGGGTGGGTCTTGCTAATTTGGAATAATCGGGAGTAGATCTTGCTAAAAAGAAATATAAGATTAATCGGCGGAGCGTTTTTATTGGCGGTTGTTGCCATGTTTATGCTACCTGCCTTCATGCCTGCCGCGAGCGCATCCGAGGCCGCAGCTCCAACAGAAGCTGTAGCGGTTGCGGCAACAGGCGCTGCTGCGGACGCAACACCGGCAGTTTCCATACCTGTGCCAAAGTTGACTGAAGCGGATTACCCCAAAATCAAGGGCGTGAATTCCAGAGTGACGGTATGGCTTGTGGCCCAGTTGCACCTCTGGTTTGGGGCATTTGTGGTGGCGGTGCCGATGTTCGTGTTCATCATCGAGTCCATCGGCATGGCAACCCGGGATGAGCGCTATGACAACATGGCTTATGAATTCATCAAGGTCAGCATTACTGCTTACTCGCTCACTGCCATACTGGGCGGCTTGCTGTCCTTTGGCCTGATTCTGTTCTATCCGGACCTGTTCAAGTATATGGCTGCAATCTTCAAGGAGAGCATGTTTGCGTACGCGCTGCTGTTCTTCGCCGAGAGTGCGGTGTTGTACATCTACTATTATGGTTGGCACTGGTTGCAGGGCGGCAACAAAAAGTGGGTGCACCTGACCCTTGGCCTATTGCTCAACGCTGTCGGTGTCCTGTTGATGTTCCTGGCCAACGCATGGACAACTTTCATGATGAGTCCGGCGGGCTTGGATCCGGCGGGGGTCTTCACTGGCGATACATGGGCTGCGATTCACAATTTCCTGTGGAATCCGATCAACATACACCGGGTGGTCGCCAATGTGGCATATGGTGGTTCGATTGTGGGTGCCTATGCGGCCTTCAAGTTCCTCAGCGCCAAGAACAAGGAAGAGCGTGCCCATTATGACTGGGTCGGTTATAACGCCAATTTCATTGCGATTGCGGCGCTGCTGCCGTTGCCTTTCGCCGGTTATTACCTCACTGCAGAAATGTATGCCTATAGCCAGCAGATGGGCATTACCTTGATGGGTGGTGTGTTCGCTTGGATATTCATCATCCAGGCCGTGCTGATCGGCGCTCTGTTCCTGTCGGCCAACTACTATCTCTGGTGTGGCATGGGGCGCAGCGAAGGGGCTTATCGCTACAACCCAGCCATTAAGTACATCGCCATTGTTCTGGTGGCTTCCTTCTTGGTGTGGTTTACGCCGCATACCCTGGTACTCACCAATTCCGAACTCAAGAGTCTCGGCGGACCCTATCACCAGATATTGGGCGTGTTTGGCATCATGCCGGCAAAAAACACTGCGGTGAACTTCCTGCTTTTGGGAACTTTCCTGAGCTTCATGCTCTACCGACGCTCCAATAAAGTCGCCACCGTATCCTGGGCAAAAACCGGCAACGCGATGCAGATCGCTCTATTTGTTGCGGGCGCCATCAATATCGTGATCCTAGGTGTCTATTATGGCTATTTCACCAACACGGTGTATAAGGTGGCGGCCTCCATACCCCAGGTTTTGACTACACTGGTTATTATCATTGTCAGTACAGTCATAGACACGTTGATGTACAAGGGTGCCAAGGATGTAGCGCCGTTGCACTGGGGGCGTATGTCCACCCGCTCACAATACGCGCTGTTCCTGTTGGCCGTGTCCTTCACCTGGCTGATGGGTCTGATGGGTTACGTCCGCTCGGGTATTCGCCAGCATTGGCACATATCCAATATTTTCCGTGATGCCTCTCCTGATGCTTACACCCCGGGGCTCGGCTATGCGGCCAACATTGTATCGATCGGCACGATTATATTCATGGCCATGGTCATCTTTGTCTTCTGGTTGAGCACGATTAGTGGCAAGCATGTGGTTGCCAAAGGATATTGGAAGGAACAAGCATGATCAATTTTTTAAAGGTTGCCGTCTTCAGTCTGTTGATGGTTGGTGGATTTTGGGGATTCTCCAATTTTGGCATCCCGCAGATTAAACCTGCACCGCCTCCCGTCGAGGAAAAATTGGACCTCGGCGCGATGACCATGGATCAATTCATCGCCTTGGGCGGCAAGATTTATAATGGGAAAGGCACATGTACGCTGTGTCACAACAGTATGGGGCGGGCACCGATGCTGGACAAGATTGGTACTGTGACGCCCGAGCGTTTAAAGGATGCCCGTTATAAAGGCACGGCAAAAACGGTCGAGGAATATCTGCATGAGTCATTGGTGAAACCGTCGGTCTTTGTGGTTGCCGGATTCGGCAAGTCAGGAACCAATGATACCGAAAGCCCGATGCCCGATGTGACGGGTGGCGGCATTGGACTTAATGAGGCTGAGCTCGCGGCTGTCACCGCCTATCTGCAGGATTCGGGGGGCGCAGAAGTGACGGTTGCCATCCCGACAATGCCGGCTGCAGGTGCGGAAGCCCCCGCAGTAGAGGAAGTCCCACTGAAAACGGCTGAGGAAGTCATCGCCAAGTATGGTTGCGGAGCCTGTCATAAGGTTGCGGATCAGGCTGGCGAGATGGGGCCGAATCTGACCAAGATCGGTAAAACGAAGAGCAAGGACTATTTGCGCCAAGGGATACTTGATCCAGAAGCGGTTATTGCCAAAGGATTTACGGGAGGCATGATGCCCGCGACATACGGTGAGCAATTGAAAGCGAAGGAGCTTGAGATGCTGGTGAATTACTTGGCAGGGTTGAAATAATCATGACACAAAAAAGACGCATTCCCCGTTTGTTGCAACTCGCCCTGATACTTCTTGGGGTATATTTCAGCTTCATCCTGGTGTTCGACATATTACTGGGACAGCTGATTCCGAAAAGCCTGCTCACCATGTATATGGTGTTCGTGGTGGCCGGGGTGGTTATGGTGTTCACCTTTACCGAGGAGGGGGCGCAGGAACTGGTCGGTCCCATCAAGGCCTTGGTTGAGGATCCGTCCAGGAAAATGGTGCGCAATGTGGTGTTTGTCATTGTGCCGTTGCTGGCCGGTTACTACACCTACAGTAGTATGTCGCCCAGTTTCGAGGCACCGATGGAACTGCGCACCATCCACCCTGCGCCACCATCCAAGTTCAAGGCTTACGGCAAGAGCTTTAACCTCGCAACCCTGGAGAACCCCTACCGCAAATTCGCGAAGGAAGACCCGGCAAAGTTCGCCGAACTGGTCAAGGCGGGCGGCGATGTTTATATCCAGAACTGCCAGTATTGCCACGGCGATAAGTTGGATGGCAATGGGCCTTACGCATCAGGCCTGAATCCCACACCTCTTAATTTCCAGGACGTGGGCACCATCGCACAATTGCAGGAATCCTTCCTGTTCTGGCGTATCGCCACCGGCGGTCCGGGCCTGCCTGCAGAGGCCGCTCCGTGGATTTCATCCATGCCTGTCTGGCAAAACTTCTTGACCGAGGATGAGATATGGAAAGTCATTCTGTTCCTGTATGACTATACCGGCAGATCACCAAGGTCGTGGGCACATGAATAATCGGCATTTAGGAATAATTATGAGTCATCATGTAAATAAACTAGCTCTCTTAACCTTCTGTACCTCGCTATTGATGGCGGGGTCGGTAGCAGCAGCCACTGGTGATGTTGCCAAGGGTAAGGAGATATACAACAAACGTTGCACCTGGTGTCACGGTGCGGAGGGTGCGGGTGACGGTGCTGCCAAAGACCGGCTTAACCCGCCGCCGCGTGATTTTACCTCCGGCAGCTACAAGATCAGAAGCTCTGATTTTGCAGACCCGACGCCCAACGACGATGACATCTATCGCATGATACGCGACGGTATGCCGGGTACCGCCATGCCGGGTTGGAGTAGTTTGCTGGCCGAGCAGGATATGTGGGATCTGGTGGCTTACATCAAGTCCTTTGCCGGATACGATAAACCACCTGCAAAACAGGTTGACTATGGCTCTCAGATATCAAGCTCGGCTGACAGCATTGAGCAGGGCAAGAAGCTGTTTGAAGATGGTGATCGTTGCGTGGAATGCCATGGCAAGACAGGCAAG
>CXWL01003450.1_pt1 | contig 23273 bp, 16 predicted proteins | sample 590931 | NCBI WGS metagenome assembly CXWL01 (sample SAMEA3498368, study PRJEB10139) | groundwater metagenome | biome: water well; material: biofilm material | place: Germany | collected 2015-04-27
GGGGGAGGGGGGGCGGGGCGACGGCGGGGCAAGGGCTCGGGCGCTGGCAATTCGAGGGTTGGGGGCAACGACGCCGGGCGCAACGGGCTCCACTCCAAGCCCTCGCGCGAGCAGTCCCCCGGTACGCTGCATCAGCCGCGTCAGACGGTGCCTCATTGACTCGGTCCCCGGCGCCTCGACTCCATAGGCGATCGCCGCAAGGTAGGTCAGGTCGGCAATTTCCTCGCTGGTGCGCGGCATTGCATCGGCGACGTCCTGCCTGGAGACGATCGGCCGCCCGCTCACGTAGCGCCTCCCAAGGAAGATCACGGCCTGCGGCGAGACCCGCATCGCGTGCCAAAGCGCGCGCAGCGTCACAAAGATCCGCGGATGCCGGTAGGGCTCGTAGGAGTAGCCGTACTGGTAGTCGTTGCCGGCGTACAGAAATACAACAATGCGAGATGGCTTCTTTCGCAGCGCGAACTCGTAGAAGCGATTGCGATACTCAAGGGCGGGCTCCGTGTCGTCCTTGGACAGATTCACAACGCCCGTGCCGACACCCAGGCTCTTGAGTCTGGACCCCACCCTGGCCGCCAGATTGGTCGACGACCTCGACTCCAGGAACGAATCTCCGATGAACACGATCGGCGACGGCCCTTTGTCGGTGTCTGAATCCATCCAGCCCACGACGTTCGCCCGGCTCCGCATCTGAACGCCCCTGAACGAGTATGAGGACGACGCGCCACTCCTCTCGAAGACCGCGCGAAGACTTTCATGGAGGTGCGAAGGCGGCGGGCTGGTTGAGGGGAGAAGCAGGCTGGCCATCACGATACCGAGCGCGACGACGATCCCGGCATACCCGGCCCAAAGGAGCCGCGGCAGTTCCCGGCGAGCCGCGGCCAGGGTGACCTCCGCCCCAAGGAGTATGAAGGCCACCAGGATCAGGGCGCCCGAGGCGACGGCAAGGCGGCGGCTGACGCCTGCATTCTCCACCGAACCGATCGCGGCGCCCAGGAATAGGCAGCACCACGCCGCGTAGGGCGAAAGCCACACCCAGGGAGAGCTCTGAGCGCTCTTGGCAGGATCGTGCGTCAAGGGCGGTGACCGGTGCGGGGGCCGGTCGGTCGCAGGCAACAACCAAGCCGACGCCGAGGCAGAGATCGGGCAGGGCTACGACTCATGCGAGGAAACGGTTGTCGTCGACGTAGCGCCGAAGCCACGCCTCCAGGTCGACAAAGGGCGCGACCAACTCGGCCCTCGGATCCTCGACGCTTTGTCGCATGCCGTCCGAATAGATGCCACGGGCCCAGGTCGCGGGATCTCGGCGGTACTCGTCCAGAGCCGCGCCGTACTTCAAGGAGACCACGTCCTTCGGCTCGATGCCTTCTACAACCATGGCCATGCACCCATCCTCACGACGGGCCAGGGGTGAATTGGTTGGCAAGTCGGTCAACTCCGGAAAATGCTCCCGGAAGACTTGATTGTAGAACTTGTAGTCTCGGAGATGCTCAACCGGCACACGGAGCAGGAGCTTCAAAAGGCGACTGTCCCAGAATGGAGACAGCCTTCGGCTCGGAAGAAGGCCCGGTTGCAGCCAGGCCCCTCGGGATCCGTTGTAGATGCGGCTGAAGAACGGGCGCGTGAACTGGCGGATAACGAACGCGAACTCATTTCCTTCGACGATCTCGAGGTGACGACGGTACGTCTCGAAAGGATGCCGGGTGAGGGTATCGAGAAACTCCCGCGAGAACACCGCTTCCAGACGTCGATCCACGGTGTCCCGATCCAACGCGGGCGAGATCGGAGCCGCTTTGAAGCCGAAGCCGCCGAGAAACTCTCCTCCGTGCCATCCGCCGAGCACGCGTTTTGAATGAACCTCTCGTTCACGATCAAAGACATCCGTGCCAAAAGGAATCTCGGTGAAGAAAAGGCGAAGCACCCGATGTTGCAGGCCAAGCCTCTTCGCAAGACGGGAGGCCAGAAGAACATCGCGATCACTCCCAGGATCAAGAGCGGAAACGCAACTGGTCAGGAACTCCACATGTGATCTTTGCAGTTCCGACAGGCAGCTCAACATCAGCCGAGTGTCCGCACCTCCGGAGAGCAGGTGAACAACATCGTCTCCCTGACCCACGAGTTCCTGCATGACCAGCCTGAGCGTCGAGGCCACGGCGGCGGCGAGATCATCCAGACTCTCGGCGGTGTTCGCTCCGGAAGCCGCAGGTGTCGCGCTTCCGGCACAGGCCGTCTCCCAGACCCGGCCTCCTTCCGCGCGCAGCGCCGTACCGGGGGACAGATTGGCTATGCCATTCAACAGAGTCTCATTGCCCAGGACCAGACCCAGACCGAAGAACTCGGCAAGAGCATCATGGTTGACGGTCGCGCGGAGATCCGGGTCGGCGAGGATCGGCGCGTACTCTGAACTGAAGATCAGGATGTCGCCGCGGTTGCGGACAAAGAGGGGATGGACGCCGAAAGGGTCGTTCGCGAGCAGGAGCGAATGAGCGGCCCGGTCATAACGGACAACCGCGAATGCTCCTTCGGCATCGCTCAGGACGCGGTCAACATCCCGAAGAAAGGTCTGGGGCAGGGCCCCTGTACCAAGGCCCTGAAGGTTTCCTGCAAGGCCAGCGACGCACAATCCACCTTCGTCGCTCACCATCCGAAGGGCTTCCGCAGAAGCGACGGTGGCCAGCTGAAAGCCGGGGGCAGCGTAAAGCCGCAACTCGCGACCGCGGCCGAAGTCGGCGAGCATCGGCCCGACCAGCTTTGGGTCGAGTTCCCCGCGATGCGAGTAGATGGCTAGGAATAGTGACATGCGGACAGATCCTCAGCCGAGCGCGTCAAGGATCGGATGGAAGCGCGCCTCTCCGCAGAGAAATCGAGTGGGCTGTCTGGCAACCTTCGGCCGCACCCGCTGCCCAACGGATTCTGGATCCTGGTGTGCCTTGGAGGAATCAGCTCCCTATTCATGCGTGGTCGACGCAAGGGCTGACTCTCCAGGCCGGTTCCGGCATCACGGCCAGTTGGCGAATGCGAAGCTGGCGTCCGCTGCGCAGGGACTCGTCACCCGCTACCCTCAAGTATCCAACGGCCTCCTTGTCGTAGGGCACACCGGTCACCGGGTTAAGAAGGAAACCTCGAAGCGTGAAGTGACCGGGAGCCAGTGGCAAATATTGAACCGTGGCACAGATCTCGCTCTCTCCGGCCGGCAGGTTCACGGACGGCTCACCCGGCGGCTGCCCCAACGCGATGACCACTCGACTCCCGTCCTCTGTCTCGACGATTATCCCGAAGTTCGCCTCCATGCCTTGGCGAGACCGGACACGGATGAAGAATTGAGCGGGGCGACCGCTTCTGACGCAGTCCTCGAGCGCGCGGATTCCTGCATCGAGAAGGGCAACCGGTGAATCTTTCGGCGCGTTGTGATGCTGATCAAGGATCACCGCGGTGACGCCTCTATCCTTCTTCTCAATCTTGCGGAGTATCCCTCACGCAGCGAAACATCGCGACTCAGACGCCCGCGAAGCCGCGCTCTCAGGTCGGCCCACGCATGTTGGCGAGCCAGCCGCCCGTCGGCGCAGAACTTCTTGCTCACGCCGTCGGCGCGGACCAGGGTCTGCGTCTCAACCACGCGCGTGCTCCAGGACCACGGGCAGGGCCAGCCGGGAAAAGACGATCCCGACCAGCAAGAGCGCCAGGGGCGCAAGAGCACTCGCCAAGAGCGGCGCGCCGACAGCGGGAAGCCCCGTGGTCACCATTTCGCGAAACGCCGTGATGAGGGCGGCCAGTGGATTGAGAGTCATCAAGCTTCCAATGATGCCCTCCGGAGGGGGGAAGCAGACCGGCGTGAGGAGGAACAGGACGACGGAAAGGGAGTCGATGAGAGCGGGAAGACTCCGGAAGAGCAGGCTCAGAGGAGCCAGGATGAGACCTGCGGCAAAGCCCAGGACGAGGGCCAGAGCCAGAGGCAACCACGCGACGAGCACGGCCGGCGAGGGCACGACTCGGAACCAGACCATGGCGAGACCCAACACGATGAGTTTCGCGAGGATCCGCAGCAGGACAGGAGCAAGGCCCGCCACTAGAACCGATTCGGCGGCGGCTGTTGTTTCGACAAGAAAGGCCGCCTCCGCGCGCAAGGCTCGGACTGGCGTCTGCAAAGCATCCAGAAAGCCGGTCCAGACGATCGCCCCGAGCAGGACGAAGACGGGATACGGCACGCCTTCGTGAGACACGGTCAGGACTCCCGCATTTCGCATGGCCGTGGCCAGCGTGGTGAGAGTGATGACGGAGATGACGGCCCCGGCCCACCACAAGGATGAACTTCGCAACTCGGCGGACACATCGCGCCAGGCGAGGGCTCGGATGGCGGCGCGCGAGCGTCGCAAGTCGTGGAACGCCTCGCGCAGAATGAAGCCCAGTGGCTCGGACTTCAGAGCCTCTCTCACGCGAACCGGTCCGGGCGCGATCCCGGGCGGCGGCGACTCCATCGGCTCAGGCAAATCGGTGCTTTCCTTCGAACGCAAAGCCCGCGGCGCACAGGCGGTCATGAAGGCGCGGGTTCGCGACTGCGAGCGACTGCCCGCGGCTGCGATCCAGATCGTTGGTGAAACGGATGAACTCGTCCTGGAGCGCCTCCTGATCCGCGGGGCGCGGACGACGAAGGGCCGCCAGGAGCGTGTCGACCTCGACCACGGATTCAGCGCGGCACTCCCTGGTTCGGTATTCCTCCCATTCGCCACGAGCCTCATCGACGACGGCCTGGGGCAGCATCTCCAAACTGAGATAGCGCGGATGCGAGAGGATGTTGCCGAGTTCGAAGGAAAGGCCGTTCTGATCGCAATAGCGGACGAGTTCGAGCAGGCTGAACACGTTGTAGGCCTGAGGCGTCGGATCGATGCTGTGGCGAACCCCTGCATTGATGAACGAGCGAACGTTCCGGATCACCACGTCCCAGCGCGAGGGCGGCCTCAAGTACTCCTGCAGCGCAGCGGTCGCGTCCAGGCTGAACCCGATGAATGCGTCCTGGAATTGCCTCAGGAGAGCCACGAGCCCATCGGAGTACACGGTGGCGTTGCTGCTGAAACGCAGGCGAATGTGGGACGCATGCCCATTTTCAATGAGCCTTTCGAGGATCCCGGGCAGATGCGGATTCAAAAGGGGTTCGCCACCCGCGAAGTCGATGTGGACAAGCGTTTCGGGATGGGCAAAGACCTCGTCGACCAGCACGCTGCGGCTCTCGGCCCAGGTGAGGCCATCCGGCAAACGACTCGACATCTCCCGGGGATACGATCGGCCCGCCCTGGGCCGGGTCTCGACCGAGAGCGTGTCGAGCCACACCGCCCTGGAACGATCGGTGGGTTCCAGCACCATGCGGATCACTCCCTCGGCCGGCAACGGGGGGTCGGGAAAGACATCGACTTTCCAATCGCCCGCCGCTACGTCTTGTCGGGTCATGCAGACGTCGTTCAGGTAAACGGCCAACTCGGTCGGCTCGAAGCCGTCTGTGTGCCCCCTCACCTCAACCCGAAAGACCGGAGCGTCGTTGCCCTGGAATTCAACCGCAGCGCGGTCCATGATCAGACGTCGGACCGCTCCCGAAGCCGAGACCGGAGCCGCGAGACCCGTGTACTCCGCGGAGTGCGCAAGCTCAGGCAGCAGGTGCTGGACCCGGTCGAGGTGGGGGCGCCAGCGGGAGTGCACCGGATCGGCCGCGATCTGCGAACTGAGAACAGAGCTGCACATCCGGCATTTCAGGTTGCACAGATTCCCCAGAAGCAACTGAAGAGTGGCGGGAGGCCGAACAGGTTTGTCCCCCTGCCCCACCATGGCCCGCGCGGCGGCGAGCATGGCGGCCTCTTGTCCGGGTGGAAGGCCGGATAACGCGCTCTGACGAAGGCTTCGCCCACCCTCGGCCTCGGTGCGATAGCACGACTCACAGGCAGGGATCGCGTCACCCGCAAGCAGGTCTCGCCTGGCCTCCCCCATGGCGTCGGAATTCCATATCTGATCGAAGGTCTCACGATGAAGCGACAAGGCGCGCCCCTCAGAACTGACGACACCCTTCGCGCGGCAACACAGTTTCGCGTGACCGTCAGGCTCCAATGTCAGGTGGAAAAACGGCTTCGGACAGAAGAATCGAGGGAGGGGGGCCGGCTGGGGGACGGATCCGCGAACCGCGGGCGATAACATCGCGATCATGGGGGAGTTGAAGAATACTTTGTCCGAAACGACCCGCGAGCATTCCGGTGGCGCCCTCCAGTTTCTGTGGAGAGACCTGCGCCTGGAGAAGCCCTGGCGGTACAAGGCCCCGTTTCTTCTCACTCTCCTCTACTTTCAGGCGGCGCAGGGCGCCTTCGAACCTGGGCGCACGGTCCTGGCCCTCGCCGCCTCCCTCTCCACGATCGCGGGCATCGCCGGACTCGCCTATTTGAGCAACGACTTCGCGGACCAGGCGGCCGACTCGAAAGCGGGCAAACCCAACGCCGTCGCGCGCCTCGACGCGCTCCGGATCACCGCGCTCTGCTGCGCACTGTTCGTGGCCGCCCTGGCTCCCTGGGCTTTCGTGCTTCCCATCACCACCGCTTCCGCGACCCTGCTTTGCTTCGAATTGATCCTCGTCGCGGCCTACGCTCTTCCACCGCTGCGGCTGAAGGCACGCGGAGTTTCGGGCGTCCTCGCCGACGCGCTGTACGCGCATGCGGTGCCGGCCCTCCTCGCAACCCTCACGTACGCAGCGATGTCGCAGGCCGGCTCTGCTCCGCGCTGGCCCTTCCTCGGCGCTCTCGCAGCCTGGCAGTTCACGCTAGGTATCCGCAACATCGTCCTGCACCAGATCCAGGACCATGACAACGACCGGCGCGGCAACATCCGCACCTGGGTCGTGCGGGTCGGTCCGGCCTCGGCCGAACGTTCACTGCGCCGGCTGATCGTTCCCCTCGAACTCTGCGGTTTCGCGGCCTTCGTGGCCGCGATCACGCCATGGATTTCCTTTACGGTCCCGGCGTTTCTGCTTCACTGGCTTTGGGTGAGCCGAGAACGCTCCCAGGCACCCTGGAAATCGGCCGGCCTGCGCGGCGCCCTCTATGCGTATCTCGATCCTTTCTATCTCCGGTGGCTCCCGCTACTTGCCGTCACAGCCGCCGTCTTTCGCGATCCGTCATTCATCGTGCTCGTGTTGATCCACATTCTGTTGTCCCCGGATCTGAGAGATCTCGTGACGCGTGTCTTTGCCGCGATGGTCAGGACTCAGAGCGCGTGAACATCGACGAACCGGGGGAACCGGCGTCTCTGCGCAAGATCTCGAGCTTCGCCGACGTGGGTCGCAGCCGGGCCTTCTGCATGAAGCCCTGGGTCCACCTTTTCGTGTCCCAGTACGGCACGGTCGCTCCCTGCTGCATCACGCCGTGGGGCAAGGAACAGGCACTCGGCGATGTCAACGAACAGAGCGTGCAGGAAATCTGGAACGGCCGCCCCATGCGAGAGTTCCGTCTGAAGATGCTCCGCGACGAGCCGGATGCCCGGTGTCAGGGCTGTTACCGCAGAGAGGAGATGGGTCTGTCGAGCGGACGGCTGGGGACGAACTTCTATCACTCCGACAAGCTCGACTGGGCCTTCGAAACGGACGACCATGGGTCATCCCCGAAGTCAAAACCAGTGTACTGGGACATCCGGATCTCGAACCTGTGCAATCTGAAGTGTCGCATCTGCGGCCATGATTCGAGTTCGGAGTGGTACAGGGACGCTCAGGCGCTCGGGCTGTTCACCTATGAGCAGAAGTTTCATCGCGGGCCGAAGGACTTCAACCGACTCTTCGGCCAGCTCGAGACCTTCCTTCCTCACCTGGAAGAAATCTATCTGGCGGGCGGCGAGCCCTCGATCACCGAGGAGACCTACCTCATCCTCAATCGGCTCATCGAAGTGGGGCGCACGAATATCCGGATTCTCTATGTCACCAACTTCTCAAGATCCGAATACAAAGGGCACGACCTCTACGAGATCCTGAACCGGTTCGAGGACGTGACGGTGCTCGCAAGCCTCGACGACACCGGCGCGCGCGTCGAACTGGAGCGGCACGGGCTCGACTGGGAAGCCGCGGTAGCGAACCGAAGACGGATGATGAAGGTGGCGCCGCGCGCGCGGATCAGCCTCAACCCAACCGCGAGCGTCTTCAACGTCCTCCACCTGCCGGCATTCCATCGCCATTGGGTGACCGAAGGGCTCATCAGCATCGATGAGTTCATGCCCCATGTCCTCATGAACCCGCGGGAGTACAGCATGACAATCCTCCCCGCAGGCCTCAAGGAACGAGTCCGGAACGACTTCGAAGCGCACATTCAATGGATCATCGAGTACGCAAGAACGCATTCGCCGAGACCCGAAGTGGTCCCGGTATCGAAGATCGAGAAGATCGCGGCGGCCATACCCTGGGTCACAAAGGGCGCGATCACCGGTCACGGACGCCTCGATGCGAATATCCATCAATTTCGAGGATGCGTCTCGTATCTGCAATCGCAAGATGACACGCATCTGCTTCCTCGATTCCGGGAAATGTGCGCGCGGCTCGACGAATTGCGGGGCGAAGACACTCGCGCGGTGTTCCCCGAACTACGAGAGCTCTGGGAAGGGTAGCCCTGTCGATAGGCTTTGCCGCCTAAGCCTCAACGCACCTCCTGGGGGTAGTGCCAGAGCGTGACGCGCCCCGTGGCGGAATCCCATAGCCGGATGTAGGGCGCCAGGTGAGTCGCGGTGTGAAGGAAACTCAGACCTCGCACATCGTTGAGAAACAGGGGCTCGGTGGCCTGCGTCAGCAGCCGTCGGAGCAATCGGCGCTCCGCCGAAGACGAGGGTGCGAGGGGGAGTGGAGGAGGGGTCGCGGACACCGACCGGGCGCGCGGCGGCGTTGACGGCGCGGACGCCGGCAACTCAGGCGGCACAAGGCGAGCAGGGTCCGTGGACACGAACACGTGGATGGCGACCTGTAAAGAGGCCTCCTCGGCCATCCTTGCCCAGAGCTGCGAACGGTCACGAACCGGATCTCGACCGGCCATCGCCTGCCGCCAGAGTGATCGACGCCAGAACACGCCGGCCCAGTCCAGGCCGAAGTGGCGAAGGCGACTCATCAGCGTGTGCGGACTATCCCTTGTTGAGGCATCGCGCAGCGGGGAGGAAGAACCGGGCAGGCCGGCCAGCCAGGAGACGGACGGGAAAGCGCGGAAGATGCTTTCGATTTGAAACAACGCTCCCGGGGCCAACACGGAGCCTGGAGGCAGACAGCCCATCACCTCACCCCGGACGAAAGAGAGTCCCCAAAGGATCAACTCATCCCCCGAAAGCTCCGCCGGGCCATACCGCGCCGCCAGCGAAGGCCCGTCCCGTTCGTGGTAGTCCTCCGGGCCCGGTTCGAAGCCGGCACCCACCACAACATGCTCGACAGTATCCATCCGCTCCCGACGCGGATGCCGCTGCGCATTCACGGAACGTCTGATGCCGCTCGCGTCACCAGTTCGGCCTTCCACGCTCAGGAGGGATAGATACGGCGGAGCTGCTTCAGTTTTCGCTGAGTCGTTTCGAGGAAAGACGACATCGACCACCGAGGCCAGGTGGGAGTGATGCAGCCCCGCCTTGGTCTCGGCCGGGTCGACGCTGGCGCGCGCGACCAGGCGGATCTGTTTCCCCGCGACACTATCGATCACGTTGGCGATATTCGGCACCATCGATAGTCCGAAAGTCTTGACGGCGTCGCCGGCGCGGGTTGTGAGCACGTGCTCGGAGCGCAGGTGGTTGAGGCTCTTCATGCCGTAGAGGTCGACGTCGTAGGAATAGCCGCGCAGCGCATCCGTCCACGTCTCGAGGCACGGCGGAGTGATTTCGAAGTAAGCGTCGTAGACCGCTCGCGATTCCGAAAGGCGCGCGAAGCGATAGTCGCGAAGCCGGCGCTCCAGGCTCACCTGGTACAGGCCGGGTGTCACCGAGCTGGTACCGGGATCTCCGAAGTTCGTGCTGAGGGAAATGGGCGGAAAGGCGAAATAGCGATCGGTCGCAATCAGGTACGCGATGAACCGGCGCTTCCAGCCCGGCCCCGTCCAGCGCTGCACGAAGCCGGGAAGGAGGGCTTCTTTTTCCTCCGTTGTGTGGGCGGTGTCCCACTCCCGAAACCCCCTCCACTGCTCCCATGTCCAGGCCTGGCCCCATGAAGATGCGAACTGGATGAAGTGAACGTCGGAGCCGTCGTCGAGCGGCTCGAAGGGCGCGGGCGTGCTCTCGGACACCGAATACCGGTAGAGCGAAATCCCACCCACCGCAGGGTCGCCGGCGTAGAAGTTCAGGGCCTTGGTTGCCCATGGGTAGAAGTGGGGAGAGACCAGGAGATCGTCCTCGAGAACGACCACCGACCCGTATGTTTCGGCGAGATCACCGCAGGCCATCACATGGGCGACGAGGCCCATTCGGGTCTCGCGAGGAATGATCGTCTTCGGTCCGTGGGTGAACTGGAACTCATTCGCGACGCGGAGCGTGCCCGCTCGCGCGCCATCCACGCTGATGATGAGCGGAACCGGCCCTTCCGGATAGTGCGCCCTCTCGAGGGAGCGCAGCAGTCGCTCGAGACATCCGGGCCGATCAAAGGCCACGACCACGACCGCGGGCCTCGCCGAGCCGTCGTGGCGAGGCGCGATCACGCTTCCTCGTTGACCTCGTAGCGAAGGAGGTCGCCATAGGTCGCCTGGAGCAGCCGGATCACGCTGTCGCGATCCCGTACCGTGACCTGCCTGCCTTCGCGCGCCAGACGGAGGGCGAGCGCCAGCGGCTGCGAGTCCTCGATGCTGTCCGTGCCGGGCTTGTACGTCGCATGATCGATCCGGACCGGCGTTTCCCCAGGGTCAGTGAGCGCCCGCGCGACCTGAAAGTCAAGGTGCGCGGCGTTGGCCTCATCGGCCGCGCGGCCGATCAGAAACGCATCGCCGTGGTCGCGCGCGGCGCGGTCGAGGGCCCGGTTGTCTCGCGGCAGGCATGGGCCGCCGTAGCCGTACCCGTAGCCGAGGCATCGAGAACCCACGCGGCTATCGGCGCCGATCGCGCCGAGCACCGCATCGGGTGCGCCTCCCATCCGCATCGCCAGGTCGCCCACCGCATTCGCAAAGGCGACCTTGAGGGTCAGATAGGAGTTGATGGCGATCTTGGTGAGTTCGGCCTCGATGCGGGTGAGGTGTTGGATCCTGGGTTCAGATCGCCACGCGCTCCGCCACAGGGCGCTCACCCTCAAAGCGGCCTCCCTCTCACTGGCGCCAACCAGAAAGACCTCGGGCGACTCGAGGTTGGCGATCACCGATCCGAGGGCTATGAAGGCAGGGTTGTAGGTCACACGCCAGTTCGACGAAGACAGGCGTGCGGCGATCTGGTCGCAGTATCCAGGCATCACGGTCGAGACGATGACCAGATCGCCGGGCAGCTTGCTGGGACCAAGGTCGACCAGAGCGGCCACGATCGCATCGATCTGCGAATGGTCGTAGCCGCCGTCCTCGAGCGACGGGGTGGCCACGACCACGAGCACCAGGCGGCAGCCTGCCCCCACCATGGTCGCGATATCCGGAGCGATCTCGATGCCCCGCGCCTCGGCGAGCCGAGCCGACACCTGAGGCTCCTCCGACACAAGGGTGCGCGCGGCAATGGCCTGAGCGCGCGCCGCCGCCGCCTCTACGCCCACGACCTTTCGCCCGCCCCGTTCCAACGTCAGCGCGACGCACAGTCCAACCTTGCCGAGGCCCACGACACCGACGGGTTCGCCGCTCATCCCCATGGCCCTATCTTCGGGGTGCCGCGTGGCTTGAATCAAAGCGGATGTTCCTCCAGTGGTTCGTCCAGAAGTCCCCAGTCCGAGGGGTTGACTTTCAATCCCGACCCGCCGCGAAGGATCTCGAGGGCTACCTGGCGAAACGTCTCAAAGTCGAGCCCCGGCCGGCGTTCCAGAAACCGGAGTCGTTCGACTCCTCTGAGGGTCATCCACCCGGACGGATGATCCAGGTGATACGCGCACGCTTCAGGCGGCAGAGTCACCTGCCGGTAACCGAGAGAGTGCGCCGAACACAGGGCCAGAGAGTCGACGTGAATCGAGTAGAGGTCCAGTTCCGCATGGCCATGAATGTCCATCCACGCCGCCTTCGACATCAATGTGAAATCACCACAGGCGTCCATGTCGAGTGCGCGGTAGGCCGCTTCCTCCGGGGGCAACTCCGGGCGCGGGGGCGGCGGCGGAGGCGTGTCATCGGGCGGCGCTCCGCCCAGCGCGACGCGCATGACATTCTGGAAGTTGCGGTGCGAAGTCTCGGCCCCACGCAAGAGGAGGTTGATAGCTCGAAGGTAGGCGGCGTAGCGCCAGCTGGGATTGCGGGGCGCGGGCCTGATGTGTGAGAAGCGGGGATCCCGGGGCGGTTCAGGGGGAGGCTCCCGGTCGCGCCAGGGCTCCACATCCGGCTGCGGACCGCCGAGCCGCCTCAAGATGTGGCCCGCGCAGAAGTCGAGCTGAGCGGGCACGCTCCACCCTGGATCCAGCTCGTCCGGTACATCACAACGATTGGCTCGATAGAAGGCCCGCGAATCGAAGGGTCCGCGGGCGAGGAAGTCCGCGAGCGCATCTGAGAACAGAAGATCGACATTGGTGCACAGCACCCGGTCCGCGCCCGCCCTCCGAATCCCCACGTTCTTCGCGATCATCTGATACAGGGGAATCGTGTCGCCGTGGCGAAAACGGCCATGCACCTCCCGTGGGACGGTGATGGTTCGGATACGCAACAGGTCATGGGCGGCGGGCCTCGGCAGCACCTCGTGCAGTCGCGGCGCGCCTTCAGGCGGGTTCCATTCCACGACCACGAGTTCCGCCCGCAATCCGACTCGGCGCGTCTGTTGCAGAAGCCCGTTGATGAAGAAGCGCATGCGCCGGCCGATGTCCCCGCCGTGCGCGTCGTTCCGGGACGCAACCACGATCGAGAGGCTTGGAGCCTCCTCGCCGCCGGAACGTATGTCGACCGCCGTAGATGCACCCGCGCCAAGGTCGAATGCGGCGGTCGGGCGCCCCCGTCGCTCTTGGGCTTCGACCTGGTCGTAGACCCACGACCAGGTGCGAGCGATTCCGTCGCGGAGCGGCGTCTTTGGAGACCAGCCAAGCGCCCGACGGATGCGGGTGTTGTCGCTGTTGCGGCCCATCACGCCCTGGGGCGCCTTCATGTCGTATCGGCGTTCGAGCCTTATCCCCGCGAGATCCTCGACGATAGTGACGAGCTCGTCGATCGTCACCAGTTCCTCACTGCCCAGATTGAGCGGCTCCGCAACGTCGCTTCGCACCAGGCCGCGTGTTCCCTCGATACAGTCATCGATCCAGAGAAAGCTTCTCGTCTGCCGGCCGGTCCCCCAGATCTCGATCTCGTGCCGGCCGGAGAGCATCGCCTCCGCTACCTTTCGACAGATCGCGGACGGCGCCTTCTCCCGGCCGCCCATCCAGGTGCCAAAAGGCCCATAGACGTTGTGGTAGCGGGCGACGCGCGTAGCCAGTCCGAAGTCTTCGAAGAAGCTACGACACAGACGCTCACCGTACAGCTTCTCCCAACCGTAGCCATCCTCGGGTTGCGCGGGATACGCGTCGTCTTCAGCGAGCGGCGTCACGTCGGGGCGGGTCTGCAGGGTCACCGGATAGACGCAGGCGGACGAGGCGAAGAAGTAGCGCGACACACCCTGTTCTCTCGCCGCCATCAAAAGATGCGTGTTGATCAGCACCGACAGCATGCACAACGCGCGATTCCGTTCGATGAACCCCATGCCCCCCATGTCGGAGGCCAGGTTGTACACCTCGTCCGCGTCTCGCAGCGCCTCACGGCAGCCGGCCAGGGTGCTCAGGTCGAGTTGGCGGTTGTGCGCTCCCTCGAAACGCTGCTGCCACTCGCCTGGGGGTTTCAGATCAACGGCACGCACCGTGGCGCCGCTGGCGAGGAGAGATCGAACCAGATGGCCCCCGATGAACCCTCCGCCCCCTGCAACGACGACGAGCCGGCTCACCGCCCGGGAAGAGATGGGGCCGACCCGGACCACTGGAAGGCAGGCCACTCGCTGAACACGCTGGAATGCTACTACGCGGTCAATTGGTGAAGGTCGCGCTGAGCGCGGCCTGAGGCTCTCCCGTCGAGGAACCTTGGGGGAGGGACCGGATGTGGTCGAGCCAGGGCAAAAGCGGATTCAGGCACCGATCCCAGACGTAGCGCGACTCGATCAGCGACCGGCCCGTCGCGGACAGACGCGCCGCGAGCGCCGGGTCATCCAGGACCCGGTTGATGTTCGCAGCCAGAGCTTCGTCTGAATCGGCGATGAGCGCGTGCTCCTCATGAAGGACCCCCAGTCCTTCCGCCGCCACTCTCGAACAGACGACCGGCACACCTGCGCTCATGGCTTCGAGGACTTTGATCTTCGTCCCCGATCCAAAGCGCAACGGCACACAGGTGACGGAGGCTGCGGCCAGGTGGGCGCGCACGTCTTCGACCTCACCCGTCACGATGGTCTGTTCGCCGTCATGCTGGCGTCGGAGGCTGTCCGAAGGCTGCTGACCCACCAGGGCCAGCCGAGTCTCGCGGCTCCTGCGGACACGAGGCATGATGTGCCGCACCAGGCGCCAGGCCGCATCCTCATTGGGCGGATAGCCCATCGCCGCCGCGAAGACCACGGTTGGTGGGGGAGGGGAGGCGTCGCGGCGGGCGAAGGCAAAGTACTCAGGATCCACACCGTTCTCAACCACCACCAATCTCTCAGGCAGGACGCCATAACGTGAGCGGTAGATGGCGGCATCGACTTCGCTGACCGCGATGATGCCGTCGAAACGGGCCAGGTTCCCTCGCTCGAATACCTCCGACCGCCGGGCGTCGAGCTGCAGGGCGATCCGCTTGAGACCGCGGCTGGCGGCGGCGAAGCGCCGGACGCGAACCGCTTCGACGTCATAGGAGCCGAGAATCATGCGAGTCTGGGCGGGCAGGGAATCCAGGAACCGGCCCACCGGATTCACCTGGGGGCTCACGAGCATGAGATCGGGCTCCTCCGCGGCAATCGCTCGGCGAAGCGCGGGAGCCAGAGCGCGAACCGCCCAGGAGTGAGCGGCCACGTCCGCCGGAAACCGGGGCCCGATGATCGGCCATCCGCTCGACCGAAGGTGCTGCAGGATCCGTGTGATCCTTCCAGGGCGCGTCAGGGCTCGTTCATCCGCGTCCGGCGTCCGCCAGTGATCAAGCCGGGGGCGAAGCGGATCCTCCCGGCCCTGTCTGGGTCCGTCCCAAACCGAGAAGTAGCGCAGTCGGTAGTTTTCGAGCAGGGCTCGCACGAGATGGTAGTCGCGGATCTCGCCGCCCGATCGCCCCGGAAAGTAAGGCCATTGCAGGCCGCAGAAGATCGCGTTTGGACGAACGCCTTCGCTCACCATCGCTCGGGGTTGCCAATCCGGGTCAAGCTCGACAGGCCCGCCATGGCGGCCAGCGGCCAGGACCGAGGGTCGCGCGCGGAGCACCCGGGACGCCGCCTTGCGAAATGCTTCACGAAGCTGGCCCAGGTATCGATGAAGTCGGACGAGAGGAGTCGGGGCCATCGAGGCCGGCTGTATCTGTACAGCTCAATGAGGAACCGCTTCCAGTCGGCTGATTTTCCCGCCTTATGCAGGCGATAGAAGGCGAGAGTCTTTTCTATCTTCAGCGCTTTCCCGCGCGCGCCCATACGGGCGAAAAGCTCGAAATCAAAGATGAACTGATAGCGCTCGTCGAGGGGCCCACACGCCTCGAGCAGGCGACGGCGGAAGAAGACCGTCGGCTGAGGCAGCGCGTGAACGTACTCCCAGTATCTGGGGACACGCTCGGGCGGCTGCATCTCGCCAAAGTAAAGACCGGTCCTGAACGCGCCATGATCGGCGAGCGTCATCTGATCGGCGGCGTCCACGTAGAGCGCGTTCGCGTAGACAAGATCGAGGTCGGGGTCTTCGGCGAAGGCGCGGCCGACCTCGATGAGCGCGCCGTGGGCGAGCATGTCGTCGGTGCACAGCCACCCGAGCACGTCACCGCCCGAAAGAGCGAACCCCTTGTTGATCGCATGCGCGGGGCCCCGATCCGGCTCGATCGCGCAATGCCCGAGGCGCGAACCGTAGTCCCGGAGAATGTCGGTGCTTCCGTCGGTGGAGCCGCCGTCGAAGACCACGATTTCGGCGGACGGATAGTTCTGCCCCAGGATGCTGTCAATGGCGCGCGGAAGGAAGGCGGACTGATTGAACGACGGCATGACGATGCTGATCTTCGGCAGCTGCGCCCCCTCCGCCACTCGCGGCCACGGCCACCATGGCTCGACCGTCGGCACGTCGACCACGTCCTGGGGATCGCTCTGCTCCGGAAAGCCATCGGCGTTCCCCGCAACGCTTTTGAGCGCCTGGTGGACGGCGGCGAATGACGCGCGCGCCGGTCCGCGCGCGTCGTCCCATCGGGGCGAGTCCATCGATCCCAACAGGGTCTCGAAGGCATAGTGCAGGCCGCCCGGGGTGGCGCTCGCGCCGGCGTGCGTCTCCGCAATCCTGAGAAGCTCGGTCACACGCTCCCATCCGCCACGCGCCGTCTTGGTCAACTCATGCTCACGGCTGATCGCGAGGCAGTCGTTGATGAGAACCGCGGAGTGCCTCGCGGCAATCCGCTGTATCAGGTCCCAGTCCATCCCGTATCTGAGGTTGGCGTGCAAGCCACCCGCCTCATCCCAGGCCGCCCTGGAGAAGAACGTCGCGGGCTGTAAAACGTAGTCGATCCCGTGGGCGAGGGCTCGGCGGTTGAGCGCTACGTGTCGTCTACAAAACGGACGGCGGGGGCCGCCCGGATCCTGTTGACGCAGTCCGTTGCCAATGAAGAGACCGTGATCGCGATGGCGCGAAAAGGCCCGGGCCACTCGCCACAGCGCATCGGGCGCCAACTGGTCGTCGGCGTTGAGCCACCCCACGAGGTCCCCACGCGCGATCGTCAGGCCTTCATTGATCGCCGCCGCCTGACCACCGTCTGAAAGGCTCTGCCAATGGAAGAGGCGCCCGGAAAAGGCCTCGATGATGTCTCCACTCCCATCGGATGAACCTCCGTCCATGACGACGATATCAACCGCGGGATAGTCCTGGCTGATGAGGCTCCGCAGCGCCTCCGCGAGGTATGACCCCTGGTTCAGGGACGGAACGACAACCGCGAACCGCGGGAGATCGCGGGCCAGGGTCACGATTCGCGGTGCACCCGACTCAAAGACCCTCTCCTGCCGCGAGGATGCGCAAGGATCGCAGAACAATCCCCACGTCCATGGCGAGCACCACCGGCCAGGATCTGTTGCGAACTCGCTCCGCATACTCGAGATCGAGGCGCACCTCCTCGTGAAAATCGGTGGAGCCCTTGCGGGACTGGGTGGGGCCTGTGAGACCCGCAAGCACCAGTCCCTTGCGGTCGAGGCCATGACCCTTCTCGAATTCCCAAAGTGCCGGGGGAAAAGGCCGCGGCCCAACGAAACTCATGTCGCCGCGCAGAACGGAGAACAGTTGAGGAAGTTCGTCGAGGTAGTGATCACGAAGCGGCCGACCAAGCCACGTGAGATTGGACGCTTGCTTTTCAAGAGGCTTCAGGTCGGCGTCTGGCGGAGAAGCTCCGGGGCTCGCGAACACACTCATCCGGAGAATTCGGAACTTCGGCATACGAATAGGCACGCCCCTCGATATCCGGTCCACCCAGAGAAGCATCGGTCCTGCGTCATCCGGCGCCAGGAGAGAGTTCAGCCGGTGAAGAACCATGATGGCCAGCCAGACAGGGAAGGACGCCACGATGAGCAACAGCGAGACGATGAAATCGAAGACGCGCTTGGAGTACCGATCGCACCGCATTTAGAAGCCCGCGAGTATAGTCGCGGCCCCGATGCTAGCTGCCGGAGAAGCCGCCCTCGATCCCGAACCGCTCGTGTCCATCGTTGTGCCCTCCTTTCAGCAAGGGCGCTTTCTCCCGTTCGCTCTCGAAGGATTGTCCCGACAGACATCGCGCCCGGTGGAGACCGCGGTCTTCGACAACATCTCAACAGATGCGAGCGACGATGTGCTTCGCCTCTTCGCGGGCCGCGTGTCGCGAATCGTGCGCGCGAAAGACCTCGGTCAGGCCGACGCGTTGCGAACCGGCTTCAAGGAGAGCGGAGCGCAAGTCCTCGGCTGGCTCAACGCCGACGACATGATCCTGCCCGACACGGTCGAGCGAGTCAGCACGATCTTCCAAGACCACCCGGAAATCGACGTGGTCTACGGAGACTGCGCGTTCCTCTCAGAGAGCGGTCAGTTCCTCGGCTACTTCCACGACATCCAGGATTTCTCGACCCGGGACTTGCTGAACTTCAGCGATTTCATTCCGCAGCCGAGCACCTTCTTCCGCCGAAGCGCCTACGAACGGGTCGGAGGCATTGACGCCTCGCTTCATTACGCGATGGACTGGGATCTTTGGTGCCGGCTGGCGCGCGCCGGCTGCCGGTTCATGCGGGTCAAAGAGGTCCTGGCCGCTGCGAGGATTCATCCCACGACCAAAACGTCGAGCGGCGGGCTGAAACGCTCAAAGGAGGTCTGGCGGGTCAACCGGCGTCACGCGGGCTTCGGGATACCCTTCGTCGCGGCGGCGCAGCTGTACCACCGGTACCTTCGACGGTACGCGGGACCGTTCGCCCCGGTGGCGCGCTGGCTGTGGTCGAGCGTGCTGCGCGCTCCCCGGTCGAACAACCTGGTTCAGGGCCTTGGGCCCCTGGGAATGCTGAACGCCGGCCGGTTCCGAGTACGGTTCCCCGTTTTCGCGGCGGCCAGGCGTTTGACCCTCAAGTGCGGCCGGGCCGATGGACTCATCATGGATCCGCCCCGCGGCGCCTTCGAAGGAATGCACAAGCCCGCCCGCGCGTCGGATGGCCTTGTGTGGGAACTCGCGCGTCCCGCGTTCATAAACGAAATCGACGTCAGCGGGACGCTTCAGGCCGGTCCTTCAACAACCATCCAGATCCTCTGGGAGTAGCCGGCTCCTTAAAGATCCTCCACGCGGTCTCCCATGACGCGGAGGTGGTAGAGATTCTGGAGGAAGTAGCGGCTGGACCCGACTCCTTGGTCGAGCCAGGGCTTGAGGCACTTCATCTCGAAGAAGTCGACCGGGAAGACGTAGCTCTTCCAGTTCTCGATCCGGGCGATCCCCGTGAGTTCCTGGAAATCGTTCGAGATCGTCAGATTCTCGAACTCCTCGATGGGGATATCGATCGTGCTGAGGTCCGCGAGAATGTAGCCCATCTGCCGGAGCGCTCGAAGAACGTCGTACAGGTCGGAAATCGCGTAGTGGTAGGCCTCGTTGATCCGTTCGATTTCGCGACGGATGGGTTCCGCATGAGCCGAGAGGACCGCCTCTTTCGCGAACAGGTCCTTGATATACAGGGTTCCTCCGGGTCGCAGGATACGGAGGCAACTGCGCAGGAGAGCCTCCTTGTTGTGCGAATGGCCGAAACTCTCAAGGAAGCACACGGCATCGAAATGGTCGGCGGGGAAAAGTTCCGCCACACGGTGATAGTCCCCGCGGGTGATGCGGACGCGGTCGGCGCAGCCCGCGGCGGTCGCCGCCTCGCGCGCGGCCTGGGCCTGGCGGGCCGAGATGGTGATCGCTTCGACTTCGACGCCATAACGGGTCGCGAAGTGGATCGCGGGCGCGGCGACACCACAGCCGGCATCGAGGAGCCTCTGGCCGGGCGAGAGGCCCATGCTCTTCGCCTCGTGGTCGAGAATGGCGATCGGGTCCCGGGTGCGAAAGGCCTGGATCACCCGGCCGTAGGCGGTGAGGAAAGCCTCGTGATGTCGGTCATAGAACGCTCCCACCGCTTCACTCTTCGGGTCAGCCTCTCTCACTTATCCCCCTCCGATCCAAGCATGCGCCGCTGAGAATGCCCCACAGTCGCGCCACAGACTTCGACATCTCGAACTCCGAGCGAGCTTTCAACTCGCCGGCTTTCCCCATTTGAGTGGCGAGGACGTCGTTTCTCGCAAGAGTCAGCATGTGCCGCGCCATTCCCTCGACATCGCCTTCGTCCACCAGGAAGCCCGTCGTCCCCTCTTCGATGACATCCGGGATCCCTGCATGCCGAGTGGAGACTACCGGAAGCCCCGAAGCGCACGCTTCGATGAGACTCACCGGAGTGCCTTCCTGATCTCCGCTCGGCGCCGTGCGGGAGTGCTGCACGAACACCCGGGCCTGCTTCATGAGGACAGCCACTTCAGCGTGCTCTACCACCCCGAGCAGTCGTACGGATTCCTCCAAACCGAGATTTCGGATCAGAGTTTGGCACTCGGACGAGAGCGGTCCGGCTCCCGCGATTTGCAGCGACGCGTCCTCGACCTGAGTCTTGACCCTGGCAAAGGCGCGCAGAGTGGCCAGGGGGTCCTTCTTCTCCACAAGCCGCCCCACGGCCAGGAATCGGGGCGGTCTGGCCCCGGCCTCTCCCGCGGCGGCGAAGACACCCGGGTCATACCCATATGAGACGTGGTGGACTTTGGTCGTCGGCGCACCCAGCTCGATGAGACGACGGCACATCAACCTGGAGCTGCCGAGGATTGCGGCGGCGCTGGCGAAAAGAGGCGGATAGCGCGCTCCGCACTCGGCGAAGACGTCGTCGCGGTAAGCGTCATAGCCATGAAAATGGACGGCGAACGGGATCCCGGCCTCTGCGCATGCGGGTTCGACGGCAACACCTACCGGGCCGTACTCCGCGAGGACTGCCTCTATTCGCTCGACCTTCAGATACCGCGCCACATCGGCGACGCGAACGGGCGCGTCACCTTGCGCGAGTCGAACAAGCGCGCCATCGAGGCCCACCGAGGCGCGATCGGGGAGGTTTCCGCCGGTCAGGAAGTGCACTTCTGCGGGAAGCTCCGAGACGTGGGCCCGGATGAAAGTCTCAGATGGGGCGAATCGGTTAATCGTCGCGATGGCGATGCGTCGGCGCATCAACTGAGCAGTGCCGGGGCGGAAAGAGCCTCCGCCAATGGGGATCCGGCCAGCACCTGGCGAAAAGGGGGGAGGAGATCGGTGGTCAGGAAAGTCAGAACCGCGCCCTGCGTGGTGGGCCACCGCGAAAGTCCGCGGAGCGCCCCCTTCCACTCAGAAAGGGCCATGTCCAGATACCCCAGGGGGTCGGCTGCCGCGGGCGATTGGATTCCGCGCGCCCGGTCGCGGCCACCGGGCTTGCCGGAGAGAACCTCATCGCCGCAGACATCGACAATGTCATCCAGGGCCTGGTAGCCGGCGCCGATTTGGTACCCGGTCTCCTCAAGCGCCTCCACCTGCCCGGCGTCAACGCCACAAGCTCCGGAGACGAAGGCGAACAAGGCGCCCGTCTTCGAGCGGTTGTACGCCATCCAAGCGGATCGAGAGGCGGGCGTGGCCTTTGGGCTCAACTCAACCTCCAGCTCCGCCATGCCGATTTCCTTCATTACCTCCAGGAGTCGGCGGACACGCGAGGGGCATTCACGCTCGATCACCGCCAACGCGTCCACGAGCAGGACGTCCCCGAGAAGCACCGCCCCCCCAACACTCGTCGCCGCCCAAACGGAGGGGCGATGTCGGCGACGAGGAGACTGGTCGATGACGTCATCGTGGCACAAGGTGGCGGTGTGCAGAATCTCCGCGGCGACGCATACTCCGATCACGGTGTGAGCGCGGGGACTCGCGTCGGACAGACAAATCCGCGCGGCCAGTGAAGATCGCAGCAACCGTCCGGTCACCAATACACCGGCGAGCGGGGTCTGTGAACCAAGCGCGGCTGTGATCGGGACAAGGCGCGAGGCGATACCCTTCTCGATCTCAGACAAGAACTCATAGCGGTCCATCGAAGCTCAGCGAGTCTAGCGATGTCAATGGGCGACCGGGGAGTTTCGCCCAGCGCCATGACGGACACCCCCGGGGCGAGGGAGGGCTAGGCGCTGAGTTCGACCAACGAGGCGCGCTGGTCGCGGCCCTCGCCCCCTCCCCCGCCTGCGCTGAGTTCTACATCAGCGTCGAATTGGGGCAAGTAGGTATTGCAAACAGGCGGTTTAGCCGATCGGGCCGCAGGGTCTGTGAACGATTCCACATTTTGCACGAATGGTGCAAAACTTGCGCATGGCTTCTACGGCTGCGAAAAACCTTCGGCAGTCCGGCGCCTAGAGGGCCCTGTTTGCGGCCATTCCAACAGACCGGACTTCCATGCGGGGCTGGCGCAACCCTTGCTGCTACGCAGGTCGCTGTCAGTAAAGACAGGGCCCGGCCCCCAGCCCGGGAAAACATCAGGTCCTCCTCCGAAAGGGAAATCCCATGCGTCCTTCATTGCTCACAACCGTGCTCGCGGGTGCCTTCGTCTTTGGCGTGAGCGATTCCGCTCTCGCAAGGGATAAAGGCTCACCCCCTTCCTCGATCATGGACCAGGGCGCGTTTGACGCCGCGGACTGCAAGACCTGCCACGAGGCTGCGGTCACCAAGATGGAAGCCACCAAGCACGGCACGCTGGAACAGAGCTGCGCGAGTTGCCACGACCGCGACAAGGCGCTTCTTCACTCGAAGGACCGCGCGGAAGGCAAGGAGACTCCGGGTCCTTCGGTGAAGGATCTGAAGGCGAACGAGATCAACACCACCTGTCTGGGCTGCCACGAAAAGGGCAACCAGGCCTCGTGGGCTTCGAGCAAGCACGACAGCCGTAAGGTCGCCTGCTCCACCTGTCACAGCGTCCACTCCTTCAAGTCGGAGAAGGCGCAGCTCAAGACCAAGACGGATGCGGAGACCTGCTACAGCTGCCACCAGACGGAGCGGGCCCAGGGTCAGCGCACCTCTCATCATCCGGTGCGTGAAGGGAAGATGGGCTGCGTGAGCTGCCACAACCCGCACGATGGGTCGCGGCCGAAGATGATCAAGGCGGAGTCGGTGAACGAGCTTTGCTACACCTGCCACACCGAGAAGCGCGGACCGTTCCTGTTCGAGCACGCGCCGGTCCGCGAGGACTGCGTGTCCTGCCACACCCCTCACGGATCGAACCACAAGCGTCTTCTGGTGCAGAAGCTGCCGAATCTGTGCTGGAACTGCCATCTAACCGGTTCTGGTCACTTTGGATCGGGCGACAACCTTTCGACGGAACTGGGCGCGCGTGTGGCGCCTCCTGGATCTCCGTCTGGTTATCCGACGGCCAACTCACGATGGGTGGAGAAGTCCTGCAAGAACTGCCACATGAACCTGCACGGCTCC
>CXWL01014553.1_pt1 | contig 23268 bp, 16 predicted proteins | sample 590931 | NCBI WGS metagenome assembly CXWL01 (sample SAMEA3498368, study PRJEB10139) | groundwater metagenome | biome: water well; material: biofilm material | place: Germany | collected 2015-04-27
ACTTTACCGAAACGGGGTGATGACGTCTTCGGCGGCGGTGACGGGGGCGCCCATTACGAGCACGGGCACACTGCAGCTGGGCGCAAGCCGATACGGGGAGTACTTCAACGGCAAGCTTGATGAGGCGCGCGTCTACAACCGGGCCTTAAGTGCGGCGGAGGTCGTAGCCCTGTTTAACGCCGCTCCTTCTGGAGCGGTCACAGACATTAACGGCGACGGGGTCACCAACGTAACCGATATTCAGATCGCCGTTAACCAGGCCGCGGGCGGGGCCGCCTGCGGGTCGGGGGACGTCAACAGGGATGGGGTGTGCAACGTGGCCGATGTGCAGCTTGTCGTCAATAGATCGCTGGGATTGTAGGGCGGCCACCACTACGTCGCCACCGCAGGAAACGACGCATCTCCGGGGCGGACACCTACGGGCGAGACGAAGGACGGTACCAGAACTGATGTCAGTAACTTTTAACAACCGGGAATAATAAATGTCAATAGCATTGAAAAAATAGGCCTCCTCTGCTACATTAAGGTGAAATTATAGGCCACCAGGCAGCTTGAAGGCCTATAGAAAGGAAAAAATGGCACCTTTATCGGAGATCATCTTCGGAACGTCAGTCAATAAAGAGGCAAAACGCCTGCGTCGGCTGCTGCGGGCTGGAAAGGTTAGAAAGATCGCTCCTCGTCTTTATACCACGAATCTATCCGACTCGCCCGCGAAGGTGGTCCAAGACAACCTCTACGAGATTCTAGGAGGCCTTTTTCCCAAGGCAACCCTCAGTCACCGGACCGCGTTGGAAGGAAAACCTACGGCCAAATGGGAAGTATTTATTACGACTTCCTATTCGAGGACGGTTCGATTGCCTGGGCTCACCGTCAGGCTTCTCAAAGGCCCTCCGGCCGGAGTTGCGGACAAACCCTTCATGGGAGCTCTTTTCATCGCGTCGCAGCCGCGAGCTTTTCTGGAAAATATCCAACGCACCCGGAGCGGGGCGGCGGCGTCCAAGGCTATCCCCCGTAAGGAGCTTGAAGAACGCCTAGAAAGGCTCTTGCGCCTTCGGGGCGAGAAAGCGCTGAACGCGTTGCGCGACGACGCCCGACGCGCCGCGAAGGAACTGGGTCTACTCGCGGAGTTCAAAGCGCTCGACCATATTATCGGTGCCATGCTCAAAACCAGGCCAGCCGGAGGACTCAAGTCGTCCCTTGCCAAGGCCCGAGCCGCGGGCGAAGCTTTTGACCCGGATCGGATCAGACTCTTTGAGTCTCTTTTCTCCGCTTTGAGAAAAACTCCTTTGCGTGAGACAGCCGAGCCGCTTGTCCGTTCGGAGGCCCTGCACACGCTCGCGTTCTTCGAGGCCTATTTCTCGAACTACATCGAAGGCACCCGGTTCGAGGTCGATGAGGCGCGCGAGATCATCTTCGAAGGCAAGATCCCAAGCGCGAGGCCGCAAGACGCGCATGATGTCCTGGGGACCTACCGCGTTGTCTCCAACCTTTCCGAATTGCGCAAGCTTCCCGGGGACGTCGAGAAGCTGTGGGCGCTGCTTTCGGCTCGACATGAAGCCATTCTTAATGCGAGGCCTGAAACCCGGCCGGGCGAGATCAAGGCGGAGCTCAACCGGGCCGGAGAAACAATCTTCGTTGATCCTGATCTCGTGCGTGGAACTCTGGCAAAGGGCTTCGAGTTCTACAAAGTGCTCGACGCGCCCTCGGCTAAAGCGGCGTTCATGATGTTCATGATCTCGGAAGTCCATCCTTTCCGTGACGGCAACGGCCGCATCGCTCGGGTCATGATGAACGCGGAATTCGTCGCGGCGGGCTTAAGACGAATCATCATTCCCACGGTATTTCGAGACGATTATCTCGGGGCGCTCAGGGCCCATAGCCGCCGTGGAGATCCGACCGCCTATCTGCGGATGATCAATCGGGCCGAACGATTTTCCGCGAGCATCGATTTCTCGGACTTCGCATCCGCGCGGGGCGCGCTGGAGGCAGCTAATGCCTTCAAGGACCCAGGAGAAGCACGGCTGCTGGATGTTGGCGCGGGCAGAAAAAGCGATCGATGATTGCCTCGGGCCCCTCGCCGCAGCTTGGTCTTCACGCGCCGCGGATGAAGAAGTGCGCCAGAGCAAGAAACGCCGCGCGCGCCGCGATGCGGATATCCATCACGAGCGCCAAGTCGACGTTCTCCTTCGATTCGTCCTGTAGCGCCTTGATCTTCGCCAGTTGGGGCTCGATGTGCTTGATCGCGCGCGCCGTCGCCGCCAGCCGCGGCGCGAGAATGCCTGCCGCCGTGCGCGCCGCGAGCTCCTGCAGTTCCGGACCGTCGAGATCGCCTTCGAGCATGAACTCACGGTTTAAATTGACCCTTGCCGCGTAGCCGTCGCGGCCGATCGTCACGGGGAAATTGCTGCCCTCGATCGGTTCGCCCTCTTTATTTTGGAACTGTCCCTTTGAATAGAACCGCATGGTCGCTGTGCCCTGCTCGGGCGTGTCGAGCTTGGCGTCATAGAACCCGCGGTCTTCAGCCTTGTTGCGCTCGTTCTCTCCCATAGTTGGGATCGAGCCATTCTCGCGGCCGTAGCTCTTTTTAAAGCCGTTGCCCCCAGTGCCCTCGCGCGCGACACGATACGCCACCGGCAGGAGCTGATTGGTCATCGTTGTCAGCGACTCCGCCAAAAACAGCGGCGTGTCGATCCATTTGACGACGAGCTGCACTTCCTGCGGCGCCTGCGCGAGCGATGAGCCAGTCCAGCCGCGCCGGCCGTCCGCGTGCACCTCGAGCGCCTCTTTCGCCGAATAGAAAAGCGTATGCAGGTTCGTGAGCAGCTCGTCAGCTCTAAACTGTATATCGTGCCGGTAAAACGCGTCTGGATGCTTCTCGGCTGCTGGGAACTCTCTCCAGTCCGTCTTATTGAAGCAGGTCGTCAGCGGCGTGAACTTCTTGGCATGCTTGCCGCGATCGACGTAGGCGTGCAGGAATTCGTGCTGGAGTTCCTTCGACGGCCGCGACATGAGCGGACTGAAGTTGTCCGCCCAAAGCCAGCCGTTGTTCGCGTTCCACGCCGCGCCGTCGCCCTTGTCGTGGTTTGAGATCGGGCTCCAGAGAACCGTGCCGTGCATCGTGCGCGCAAACATATCGGCCCAGCGGTTCATCCGTCCGCGCCGACCCGGCGGGATGACGATGACGCCGTTGGGGCGCTTGGGCATCGTCACATCGACGCCCGCCGCCTCGGCGGCGTCGGCCTGCGCTTGGCTGACCTGCGAAACGCTATACGGCGACTGCCAGGCGGCCGCAAGTTTTTCCATCATGTCTATATATTTCGAGATCGTCGGATTGCCTTTATCGACCGAGAGCCGTTCTGTGACCGTGGGCGGGATGTGATAGACCGGCTTTGCCTGCTCGGCTATCGGGGGCGCGGCAATGACTGGCAGCGCGACGGTTTGAGCGGGGAGCGCGGAGGGTCGCGCCGCGTCGAGAGTTGCAGGCGTTGCGACCCAGATCGCGGGCGCTGGCAGCGCCGGGTTTGTTAAGCGCGGGACCTCGCGCACCTGCGCGGAGGCGGCGGAGGTGAGCATCGCGACGAGCGGCAAGGCCCTTTTCATTGCTTCAGGATTGCCCGAAAAAGATTTTATTTCCAGGGTCTTTTGGGCGTCGTAGGACAGCCGAAAGGCCTAGGCCATGCACAAACACCGTATAATTTAGGTTCTTCTCGGATTAGCTGACATTTCTACATGCGTGGCAGCATCTGACCTAGTCGCGTAGATTTGAAGCCTCTGAAACTCGGCGCCGAAGGTGCCGAGTCCGGTGAGCCGATGCTACATCTTCCGGCCCTATTGACGGAGTAACCGGCGCGGCCTATCCTATGGCGTGGTTGATCTGCTCCGTGCAGCTTGCGTGGCTAATGGGGGAATGTCAAATCATGCAACTTGAAGGGAAGTGGAAAGATATTGATACGCGCGGTTATGTCCTCATTCGTAATTTTTTCTCCGGGGAGGAGTTGAAAGTCCAAGAAGAGAAATATCTTTTGGCGCCCCAGTCTGCAACGAAGGCCTACTATTCGAAGATGGCTTCTCCATCCGCATTGAAATTGATTAATCATAAATTGGAGAAAATTCTGCCGGTTATTAATCATGAAACAGGCTTGCATGTCGATAGGATTTCAAAGGGCACCTATTTCATTACAGAACAGACTAAGATCGGATGGCACTCGGATTTTGAGAGTTATTATATCCAGCAAAGTCACAAGAACTTTCTCACATTTTGGATCCCAATTATAAAGCCAGAAGCCAATAAATCAGGGCTTTCCTTCATTCCGATGGATCGCTTGCTTGAACACGCACCCGAGATCTATCGGGCCATTGTCGGCCGAGGAGCGACGAAATTTTATGATGACCATGTGGAATATGAAAATGACGGGGAAATCGCCCGGATCCCTTCGCCCGTTGCTCCCAATGAAATGGCTGTGACGCCTGAGATTTCAGCGGGTGATGCGCTCGTCTTTCGTCCTGATATGTTTCATTGCACTCAAGACGATACGACAAAGCGCGTTGCCTTGGCTGTCCGTGTGTGGAATAGCAAAGATGTAATCAGCAAAGTCGTGCTCTTGAGAATGTCGAACGTGAAGTATAGGCGGATGTTGAAAGAACGTGGAACATTCGCAGCGGTGTTGGGCGCATTTTGGAGATGGTCGGCGCCACAGATAACACTTGAACAGCTCGGTGAGTTTAGAGAGAGAGTTGAGCGGTATGAGCTGCGAGAGCTGTTCATTAAGATTGCGGCGTATTTGTTTCTCCCGGTGATTCTTTGGACTTATTTCCGGGCGGCACCCCGGCAACGGTGAGAACCGTCGGTAGTAGGTGCTGCCGCGGGATAGGCGGCCTCCAATCGCGCGACGAGGGCCTCATAGGCGGCCCGCTTCGCTGGTCCTAGGCGCTGCGCTTCGATTTGCGCAAAACTCTCCGCGAGGTTCGTCCAAGTTTCCTCGGGCAAAGCGCTCATGGCCATGGGATAGAGAATGTTGTTCTCCTTGAGGATGTGTTGCTCGAGCAGATCGGTATAGCCGGTGATGGCGCGCGCGGCATCCTCTGCGGCCGCGGGCGAGCCGGCCTTCAGATCCGAGGCGGCCCGGCGCAGCGCGGCCACGAACTCGCGGCCCTGACGGTGTTCCATCAGCATCACTCCCACCGGCCCGTTTTCACTCGGAAATCCGGCGCGCACCATCGCCGGAAAAAGAAGATCCTCCTCTTTGCCGTGGTGGCTGAAATCGGCGAAGGTCGCGATGAAGTCGAGCGCCGCGTCTAGATCCGCGGTGTCCGGGCGTTTGCCGCTCTGCAACCTGCTGCCCATCTCCCGCAGCACGCCTAGCATGCGCACGATGAGCGTGTGTTCGTCCATGAGTTCTTGAATCGGGGCTTTCATTTTATCTCCATGTTCTTATCGTCGAGTATTTTTCCGAGAGCGGCGGCATCTCCGGTCGGCAACGAGCAGATATTGTCGGTGCAGACGCTGGCCTTGGCCGGGCCGCGCTTGAAGACGAACTCCAGCACCGCGTTGGGGAGGTAGCGTCGATGCGCCTCGCGTAGAAGAGCGCGGGTGTCCGCCTTTTCCGGAACGCCGCTGATGGTGATGAGCTTGGTTTTCGAAAGCCTGAAGTCGAGTGCGCAGAGCAGGGCGGGCAGGGAGAGCGGAGAGCTCTCCATCCGGGCGCGGAAGCGTCTCAACGTTTTCTCGGCCGCGCGGAGGAAGTCCTTGCGTTCGGACAGAGCGTGAAGGCGCAGTGCGTTGAGCGTCGCGGCCGCTCCGGGCGAGGGGACTGAACCGTCGGCGTCCTCCAGCAAACGCGGAAGCAGGTTCTCTTCGTCGGTTTTCGCGCTCGAATAAAAGCCTCCCGCTTCGGCGTCGTAGAACAGCTCCAGCTGCGCCTGCGCCAGGCGCGTCGCCCAGGCCAGCCACTTCGGCTCGAAGGAGGTTTCGTAGAGATCGAGCAAGCCCGCGGTCGTAAAGGCGTAGTCCTCCGCAAATCCCGGGGCTCCGCGTTGGCCGTCGCGCCAACGCCGGTACAGGCGGTTGGACTTCGCGTCGTAGAGGTTCGCGTGGAGATATCTTGCGGTGTTCTCGGCGGCCAGGAGATAGCGCGGCTCCGTGAGTATTCGGGCCCCCTTGGCCAGGGCCGAAATCGCCAGGCCGTTGTAGCCGGATAGAACCTTGTCGTCGCGGAAGGGCCGAGTGCGCCCCGCGCGGGCCTCGGCGCTCGGCAAGGAATAGTAATCCGCGTCGGCGTCCTCGGCGGTGGCGAAGCCGCCCTCGGGGAGGGCCAGGTCCCGCAATAGATAATCGAGCGTTTGGCGCGCGGTGTGCGCAAATTCCGAGGAGCCGGTCACCTGGTAGGCTTCCAGGTAGACGGTCGCGAGCTGGGCGTTGTCGTAGAGCATCTTCTCGAAGTGCGGGTGCTTCCAGGCCATGTCGGTCGTATAGCGATGGAACCCGCCTCCGATCCTGTCGTAGATCGCGCCTTGGGCCATGCCGCGCAAAGTTCGCGTGGTCATCTCGAGGGCTTCCTTGTCGCCCGTACGGGCGTGATGGCGGAGCAGGAAGAAAAGGTCGGAAGTTCTCGGAAACTTCGGCGCGGAGCCAAAGCCCCCGTGCTTGGCGTCGAATGCGAGCCGGTAAGCCCGGAACCCCGCCTCAAGCGCCGCTGCGTCGAGCGTGCCGGCGCCGACGTCGACGCGGGTGTAGTCCTTAAGCGCCCGGCCGACGTCTTCGGCGTCGCGCAGAGCGTCGTCGTGCCGCGTGCGCCAAAGCTCCTCGATGCGGACTAGAAGCTCCTTGAAACCCGTTTGCGCGCCGCGGGGCTCGGGGGGAAAGTAGGAGCCCCCGAAGAAGGGCTTGAGTTCCGGCGTCAGCCACAGGTTCAGCGGCCAGCCGGAGCTCCAGCCCGCGGCCTCGGCCGCGCTTAGGTAGAGGCGGTCGATGTCTGGGCGCTCCTCACGGTCGACGAGGACCGGCACGAAGCGTTCGTTGAGCAGGATCGCGACGGCTGGATTTTCGAAGGACTCTCGCTGCATCACGTGGCACCAATGGCAGGTCGAAAATCCGATGGACAGGAACACCGGCTTGTTCTCGCGCCGGGCCTTGGTGAAGGCTTCAGGTCCCCAGGGATACCAGCCGACGGGATCCTGCGCATGTTGGAGCAGATAGGGGCTTTTCTCCCGGCTGAGCCGGTTTGCGGGCGCGGCGGCGCCGGCCGCAGCGGTCATCCCGTTGAGCGCCAGAAGCAAAATCGCCGCGTGCTCAGCCGTGGTGATGGAGGCTCTCGACTAAGTACGGATCTTTGCCCGGCATAGGCGCAGCCGCGGCGAAGGCTCGGTCAAATAGCAGGACGAAGACGCCCGCCAGGCCGAGGAAGATGGGAAGGTCGCCCCAGTGCGGCCGCGCCGCGCCGGAGACCGAGGGCATGATCATCACATAGAGATCGAGGCCGCGTCCCAGACACACCGAGACGCAGGCCGCGATGAGAACACGCGCGTTCATTTTGGATGCGATGGCCAGCAAGAGGGCGCACGGCATGAGGAAATTGCCCAGCAGACTCAGCGTCTGCACCGCCATCCAGCCGCGCGAGGAGCGCAGCGAGTAGTAGGCGACTTCTTCGGGGATGTTCGCGTACCAGATCAGTAGGAACTGGCAGAACCACAGGTAAGCCCAGAACACGGCGAAGCCGAACACGTACTTTCCCAGATCATGGCGGTGGTGCGTGTTGAGTTCCTGGAAAAAACCGCGCCGGTTGAGCAGAATCGTCAGCAGCGTGATGGCGGCGAGCGCGTGCAGAAAAGCGCCGCCGAACATATACCACGGGAACATCGTGCTGTACCAGTGCGGCTCAAGCGCCATGACCCAGTCGACGGAGGCGAGCGTGAAGGTCAGACCGAAGACGGCCATGAAGGCGGCAGATAGGCGCTTGTTTTTGTGCGTGTGCTCGACGCGGCCGTCCGCGTCTTGCAGACGAGAATTCTTGAGTATCGCCCGCGCAAACGCCATCCACGCCGCGAGGATCACGGCGGCGCGCAGCGCCCAAAAGGGCAGGTTGAGATAGCCGGCCTTGGCGTGAAGGATCGGATCGTGCACGGAAGCCGCGTGATGCGCCCAGTGATAGAGCGAATGGGACCCGAGCAGGACGACCAGCATCCCCAGGGCGCCGGCGGGCAGATAGGCCGTCATCGCCTCCGGCACGCGTCTAAACAGCGTCGGCCAGCCCGCTGCGACCAGGTTCTGGATGGCGATGAAGACGAGTGCTGTGATCGCGAGCATAAGGAAGTAGGTGTTGCCGAGCAAGAAGGCGGCCAGCGTGCGCTGTGGCGCCAGCTTGAGGCCGAGGAGAAACGCCGCCGCGCCGATGGCGGCAAGCGTCGCGCAGGCGGCCTTGGCTCCGGGGGCGAGCAGGGATTTATGGTTCATTTCGTGTTCTCCCAGGAACGCATGTAGGCGACGATTTTGCGGATGTCGGCGGCGGAGAGATCGGCCACGCCGCCGGCACCCGCGCCGAAGGGGCGCATGGCGGTGTTCGGGCGCCCGAGGGCGATGGTCGCCATCAGGAGCCCGTCGTCGGCGGCGCGCAGGAACTCGGGCGTGTTGAGCGACGGAGCGTAGCCCTTGATTCCAGTCGAGGCCTGGCCTCGCCCTTGCGCGCCGTGGCAGGCGAGGCAGTAGCGGTTAAACAAGCCGGCGCCCTCTCGCGCGGCGCTCTCGGTACGGTCGATGACGCGCGTCACAAGCGGAGGGTTCTTCTCCCAGGACCGAATGAAGGCGACTAGGTCCATGACCTCGCGCTGGCTTAGGTTGACCACATTGCCCTGCTGGCCGAACGGGCGCATCTCGGTCCCTTGCCGTCCCATGATGATGGTCGCGGCCAGGTAGCCGTTGGAGGCCGCTTTGAGGAAGCCGAGCGAGTTCAGCGAGGGCCCGCTTGAGCCCTCGCCCTCCAGGCCGTGGCATTTCGAGCAGCCGCCCTTGCCGAGGTAGAGCTCCTTGCCCATGGACGCCGAAGCGCCGGGGAACTCGCGGTCGAGGAGGTCGACGCGAGGCTTGGCCGCGAGCGTGCGTAGATAGGACACCACATGATCGATGTCGGAGGAGTTCAGCGACATCAAGGTCCCCGCGCTTCGGCCTTCGAGGAAACCGCGCATGCCGGTTCCCTGCTTGCCTTGGGCGATGGTCCGCCACAGGAACTCGTCCTTGGCCGTGGCGAGGAAGACTGGGTTGCCGAGCTGGCCGCCCACGCCGCCGCGCCCCTCGGGACCGTGGCAGGAGACGCAGGCCTTCTCGAAGATCAACTTGCCGAATTCGGGTTCGCCGCGCCGGACGGGGCGGCCAAGGGCGATGGCTTCGCCCTTCTGCCAGGAGCGCATGAATTTGAGCAGGTCGGCCATGTCGCGCGAAGACAGGAAGTACCAAGACGGCATCGCCGTGCCCGGCCGGCCCTTCGAGACGGCGTGGAACAGGAACTCGTCGTCGGCCATTCTCAAGAACGACTCGCTGGCCAGACGTGAGCCGATGCCGCCCTCGCCCTTGCCGCCGTGGCAGGAGGCGCAGCGGGCGGAGAAGAGCTTAGCACCCATGTCGGCCGAGGCCGCGGGCAGCAGAGCCTTGACCTCCGCCAGGCCGTGGCGCGGCCGCGACCAAGAGCCGAGATAGGCGACGAGATCGCCGATCTCGCCGGTTGAGAGGTTGTAGGAGGCGGGCATGGCGGTGTGCTTGCGGCCGCTGATGACCATGTCGCGGAAGAACTGAGGGGAAGCGATCGACAGGAAGGTGGGGCTGTTGAGCGTGTTGCCGATGCCGCCTTGGCCGTTGCGGCCGTGGCAGGCCGCGCAGCGGCCGCGGTAGATGGCTTCGCCGCGGCGGAGGTCGGAGTCTTGAGCCAGGACGGCGGCGCGATCGGGCGCTGCCGTGTCCCAGGTGCGCAGATGCTTGATGATGCTCAGCGTCTGTGTGCGCGTCAGGCTCTTCTCCCACGCGGGCATCTGCGTGCCCTTGCGGCCGTGGGTGATGATATCGATATAGTAGTCGTCGTCGACCATGGCCAGAACGGACGGAAGGCGCAAGGTGGGCACGCCGGGCTGGCTGGGGCGGCCGTCGGCGCCGTGGCAGGACGCGCAGTTCTGCGCGTAGAGCTCCTTGCCGTAGGGCGCGGAGACGAGGTGCAGGCGGCGCGGGTCCTCTGGAATCTCCGCCAGCGGCCCGAGGCGCGCGATCTCCGAACGCTGGAGTTCTCTCAGATACTGCACGATGCGCCAGCGCTCCTCGGCCGGTATCTGGGCGGCGTGCGCCGGCATGTTGTTGCGCCCCTGGGAGACGACGCGGTAGAGCTCGGCGTCGCTCAGATCGAAGGAGGATTTCCCGGCCAGCGAAAACGACAGGGCGGGAAAGGACTTGGCGACGGCGCCGTCGCCGCGGCCTTTGGAGCCGTGGCAGTGGAGGCAGTAATGCCCGTAGGCTACGCGCCCGCGCTCGAGGCCGTCGAGACTGAGAGTCGGCGCAGCGGCAAACGAGGAGGGCCCGCCGCGCGCGAACGTGCCCGCCGGCGCGTTTTGCTGGGTCATGCCGCCCGGCAGGACCGGGTTGTCGGTCTGAGATTTGGAGGCCGGCGATTTGACCATCTCGTCGAACAGGCGTAAATGGGGCTCGGAGAGGTTGCGGCGGGTCGAGAGGACGAGCGCTGACAGCGCGCCGAGAAGCAGTGCGGCGGGAAGCAGAAGGCGTTTCACCTGGCACCTCCCTCGAGCTCGTCGACGCGGATGGCGCCGTGCTTTTGGTGGAAGCCCCGCAGTTCGGCCTCGGGGCAGCCGTCGATGACGAGCAGGAACTTGTCGTCGGTGGCGCCGAGGCCGGCGAGCGGCGCTGCCCGGCCGGGAAGCAGATCCCGGAAGACGAGCAAGGTCAGCACCGTGCCTACGCCGGCGACCAGCACCGTGATCTCGAAGGCGATGGGGATGAGCGCTGGAGACGCGTCAAAGGGCTTGCCGCCGATGTTCATCGGCCAGTTAAAGAGGGAGACCCAGTACTGGAACGACAGCGCGAAGGCTAGACCCGACGCTCCGAGCGCGAAGCAGGCGCGGCTCAGCCACGACGGCGGCAGGGCGAGAGCCTCGTCCATGCCGTGCACGGGAAACGGCGTGTAGGCGTCGCGAATGTTCAGGCCCTTGTCCCGCGCCGCGCGTGCGGCCGCGAGGATCGCGCGATCGGAGTCGAAGACGCCGACGATAGTTTTAGTGGCCATGACCGTTCTCCTTATTGTCGTCGCCTCGGGCGTAGCTCAGCACGCCCTTGACCTCGCTGATGGCGATCATCGGCAGGACGCGGCAGAACAGCAGGAAGCAGGTGAAGAACAGGCCGAAGCTTCCGATATAGGTCCCGATCTCGACGTAGGTCGGCGAGTAGTCCGTCCAGCTCGAGGGCAGGTAGTCCCGGTGCAGGGAGATCGTGATGATCACGAAGCGTTCGAGCCACATGCCCACATTGATGAGGATCGACACGATGAAGAGCACGCGCACGTCGCGCCGTATCTTCTCGAACCAGAGGATCTGAGGCACGAGGACGTTGCAGAAGACCATCATCCAGTAGAAGCCCGCGAACGGCCCCTTGATGCGGTTAATAAACGCGAACCGTTCGTAATGGTTCGCGCTGTAGTAGGCGGTGAGCAGCTCGGTCGAGTAGGCGAGGCCTACGATCATCGAGGTCAGCAGGATCACCTTGCAGATGGCGTCGATATGCCGGAGCGTGATGTAGCCCTCGAAGTTCATCACCTTGCGGGCGATGATCATCAAGGTCAGTACCATCGCAAATCCCGAGAAGATCGCGCCGCAGACGAAGTAGGGCGGGAAGATCGTCGCGTGCCAGCCGGGGATCACCGAGGTGGCGAAGTCGAAGGAGACGATCGTGTGCACGGAGAACACCAGCGGCGTCGCCAGGCCCGCCAGGAGGAGGTAGACCATCTCGTAGTGCTGCCAGGTCCGGTGCGAGCCGGACCATCCGAGGCTTGCCAGGCCGAAGGCCTTCTTTCGCCAGCCGTCGGGCAGGCGGTCGCGCATCGTCGCCAGGTCGGGTATTAGGCCCACGAACCAGAAGGTGGCCGAGATAATGAAGTAGGTGCTGATGGCGAACACGTCCCACAACAGGGGGGAGCGGAAGTTCACCCACAGCGGGCCCATCGGGTTCGGGTAGGGCATGACCCAGTAGGCGAGCCAGGGGCGGCCCATGTGTATCAGGGGGAAGATGCCGGCGCACATCACGGCGAAGATGGTCATCGCCTCGGCGGAGCGGTTGATCGAGGTCCGCCATTTCTGGCGGAACAGGAAGAGGATGGCCGAGATCAAGGTTCCGGCGTGACCGATGCCGACCCAGAACACGAAGTTCGTGATGTCCCAGGACCAGCCGACGGTCTTGTTGAGGCCCCAAGCCCCGATGCCGGTCCAGACCTGATGGATCACCATCACCGCGCCGAAGGACAGCGCGCATAGGGCGCAGGCGAAGGCCGCGTACCAGGCGGTAGTGGGGGCGGCGTCGAGCGGGTCGCAGACGTCCCGGGTCACCTGCCCGAGGTCCTTGACGCCGTCGGTGAGAGGCTCGCGTAGGTCGGAGACGCGGCTTGTGGACATAAATTAAACCCTCTTGTTGCGGACCTTCGTAAGATAATGCACCGATGGCTGCACGCCCAGTTCGGACAGCACCCGGTAGGAGCGCTCGCTCTTGGCGAGCCTGGCGACCTTGCTCTTGGGATCGTTAAGGTCGCCGAAGACGATCGCCTCCGCGGGGCAACTCTGCGCGCAGGCGGGCTTGACGTCGCCGTCGCGCAGGTTGCGGCCTTCCACCTTGGCGTCGCCCTTGGCGGTGTAGATGCGCTGGACGCAGAAGGAGCACTTCTCCATGACGCCGCGCGAGCGCACCGTCACGTCGGGGTTGAGCGCCAGATTCGCGTTGAGATCCTCGTGCGCGTAGTCGAACCAGTTGAAGCGCCGGACCTTATACGGACAGTTATTGGCGCAATAGCGGGTGCCCACGCAGCGGTTGTACACCTGCATGTTCAGGCCCTCGGTCGAGTGGACCGTGGCTAAAACCGGGCAGACGGTCTCGCAGGGGGCGTTGCCGCAGTGCTGGCACAGCATGGGCTGGAAGGAGACGTCGGGGCTGCCGTCGACGGCGTCGGGCGGCCCGGAGTAATAGCGGTCAAGCCTCAGCCAGTGCATGTCGCGGCTTTTGGCGATCTCGGACTTGCCCACGACGGGGACGTTGTTCTCGAGGTTGCAGGACAGCACGCAGGACGAACAGCCGGTGCAGGCGTTGAGGTCGATGGCCATGCCCCACTTCGGGCCCGTGTATTCGTGCTCCTTCCAGAGGCTGTGCGCCTTCTCTTCCTCAGGATTTCCGGCGCGCGGGTTGAGGAGATAATCGGCCAGCACGGTTTCGCGCACGTGGTCGCGGCGCTCGCCCATCAGCGGATCGACGAGGTGATCGTAGGTCTGGGTCTTGGCCAGGCGCTCGAAGCGCGCGCGGAGCTCGACTGTCACGGCGGAGGCGCGCGCAAGCGGCATGACGTCGGCGCCGCTGGCGGGCTCAAAGCCAATCGGCAGCATCTTCACCGTGGGGAAGTTCCCGGCCATCGGGCCGAGGACGGTGCGGCCGTAGCCGAGCGCTGCGGCGACGGTGCCCGGGGCCTGGCCGGGTTGGATGTGGGCGGGCAGTTCGATCGACGCGCCTGCGGCGCTGAGCTTGACCACGCGGCCTTCGATGAGGCCCAAGGTCTTCGCGTCGGACGGGGCGAACGATGCGACGTTGCCCCAGGTCGTCTTGGTGATCGGATCGGGAAGCTCCTGAAGCCAGGGGTTGTTGGCCTGGCGGCCGTCGCCGAGGGCGACGCCGGCGTAGGCGACGAGCTCGAAGCCGGAACCGTGGATGGGCGGAGCCTTCAGCGTTGACAGCGCCGACGGATTGAAGGTCGCCTTGCCGGCACCGTTCTCGAGAGCGACGGCACCGGCGCGCACCGACTGCTCCCAGAACTCTTCGAAGCCGCGTAATTTCTTCTGGCGCGGAAAGACGGCTGAACGCCAATGATTTCGTATGAGTTCATGCGCGGTGGAGCGGCGGCCATCCCAACGGGCCAGAGTTTCCAGCGCGTCGCGCGTTCCCCGCAGCGGCGAGAGCGTCGGTTGAGACAAGCTGATCATGCCTCCGTGCGCGTCGTGGTCGGCCCACGACTCGAGCGAGTGGTGCTCCGGGCAGACGACCTTGGCGAGCTTGGTGGTCTCATCGGGGCGTCCGGCCAGGCTGACGAGCAGGCCGACCTTTCCCGCGGCCTTACGGAACTCCTCGGCTCGGGGGTGATCCTGAGCGGGGTTGCAGCCGCGCACGATCAGCACGGCCACCTCGCCCCGATCCATTTCGCCCATCAAGGCGTCGAGCGCGCCCGTTTCGCCTTGGGCGATGTGGGACGGCTGCGCGAGGTCGGCGATCTGTTCGTAGGCGCCGAGCATCTGGTTGATCCAGTTTGCGGCGATCTGGGAAGCGATGTCGTCGGCGCCGCACAGCACGAGAGCCCTGCGGCGTTCGGCGACCAAGGCGTCCGCCGTTTGCAGCAGAATCGAGCGCGACACGGTAGTCGGGCCGGCCGCGGGAATAGCCCCGCTCCAGCTTATTTTATGGGAAATCAGGCGGCCGAGCGCTACGATTGTGCCGTAGCGCTCCGAGGGCTTGACCGGCACGCGCAGGTCGGCGTTAGCCCCCGTCGGCGACATCCGCGCCTCGAACTGGGCGTGCCAGGACATGACATTGAGCTCGGCGTCGGGCTTGCGCCGTGCCGCCCAGTCCTTTGTAAACGGGACCGGCGAGCCCCAAGTTCCGAGGAAGTCGGCGTCGAAGGAAACGAGGGCTTTGGCTTTCTCCAGATGATAGGTCGGCAGGACGGCGCGGCCGTGCGTGAGGCGGTGCGCGGCGACGGATGCAAGCAAAGAGGGGTCGTCATAGACGACGTGGCGCAGGGAGGGAAAGCGCGCGCGCAGGCGCGCGACCTCGGCCCGGGCCGTGGGGCTGGCCCAGGTGGAGCTCAGCAGACGGATCGCCTTGCCGGATGCCTTCGCGCGCTCCAGGGCGCGTATGACTTCGAGGTCGGCCGCGTCCCAGTCCGATGGGATACCGCCGACGCGCGGGGCGGCGTAGCGTTGGGAGTCATACAGGTCCAGCAAAGAGGCCTGTCCGCGCGCGCACAGCCCGCCGCGCGAGACAGGATGATCCGGGTTGCCCTCAAGCTTGATAGGGCGTCCGTCGCGGACCTTGGCCAGCGCGCCGCAGGCGGCGGGGCAGGCGCTGCAGGTCGTCGCGTACCAGACCGCCTGTCCGGGCACGCCTTCCTCCGCGGCCATCAAAGCGGGCACGACCTTCTCAGCGGGCTTCTTGAATTGGCAGCCGCCCGCGGCCAGGGCGGCGAAGCTTCCGGCCATGAGCTGCAGGAAATCCCGGCGCTTGATGCCGTCGGCCGCGTCTTCGGCGGCCTTCGTCTTGGCTTCTTCTTCGTTCATGATATTGATCCTTACCAGTGGCAGGCCGCGCAGTCGAGCGGTCCCCCGGAGCGCTTCCAATGTGTCGGGGCCTCGGATTTTGTTTTGCGATGACAATCGAGGCACCAGCCCATCGACAGCGATGAGGCCTGACGCATGACGCTCATATCCTGGACCGGGCCGTGGCACTCCTGGCACTTGATGTTGTTGGCGACGTGCGTGCGATGCGGAAAGTGCGCGTAATCTGGCAGGTCGTGAACCTTGTTCCATGAAACCGTCTTGGGCGCGCTGCTCGTGCGGGTCTCCCAGGCGGCGACGAATTTGGCGATCTCCGCCGACGGCTCGGAGGCTCCCGCGGCCTTGCGCACCGCGCCGTGGCAATTCATGCACACCGAGACCGGCGGGATGCCGGCGACATCGCTGCGCGTTGCGCCGTAGTGGCAGTACAGGCAGTCGATCTTCAGCTTGCCGGCGTGAAGCTTGTGCGAGTAGGCTATCGGCTGAACGGGGGCAAAGCCCTGCTGGTCGCCCAGCAGGCGGTGATGGCGCCGTCCGCCCAGGCTCCAGTAGCCGGCACCCGCGCCCATGGTGAGCAGGATCGCGGCGGGCACAGCCAAGCCAGCCTGCCAGGCGGCGGCGGCGAGCGCGAAGGCCAAGAGCGCGGCCGCGATCGCCGGCCAAGACGCGCCGATGCCCTCGTCGGGCGTTTGAATCCGGGTCGCTGGGTCCTCGATCACGGGCTCGGGCTCCTCCTCGGGACCGACCGGCCCTTTGGAGGCCGCTTCGATGTAGCGGAGGAGGCCTTCCGCCTGCGCCTCGTTCATGCCGGTAGTTTCCATGCGCACGCCGTTGAACTTGGCCAGCAGCTTCTTGGCCTCGGGGTCGTTATCGAGGTAGGAGTCCGTCTTGGTGATGAAGCCGACGATCCAGGCCTTGTCTCGGCGCTCGGTCAGCCCCTTGAGGTCGGGCCCGACGCGGTCGCCGCGGCCTACGGTATGGCACTTGGCGCACTTGGCCTGGAACAGCGCGGCGTCTTTCTGAAATTGAGAGGGGGCTTCGGTCGCGTGCGAGACGAGCGCCGACAGGAGCAGGAATTTTATCATCGCAAGGCCTCAATAGTGATCGCGTTGGCGGGACAGATCTGGGCGCATTCTCCGCAGCCGGTGCAGGCGGAGGCGTCGACGACGGCGGGCAGGCCGCGGGCGCTGAGGGAGATCGCCTTGGGGCGAACCGGGCATTCCTTGACGCAGTAGTCGCAGGGCTGGCCCTGGCTCATGTAGCAGAGCTGCGCTTTCACAGCGGCCAGGCCGATGCGCACGGTTGCGCCGGGTGCGGGTGCTTCCAAAGCGCCGGTTTTGCAGGCCGTGATGCAGGGCAGTCCCGTGCAGAACACGCATGGGTTTGTGGCGGGCAGAAGCATCGGGTAGCCTTCCAGGCGCTTGCCGAACTGCGGGCCGGTCTTGCGCAGGACCCATTCAGGACATGCCTTGACGCAGTCGTCGCACTTCGTGCACAGGTCTAAAAATATTTCCTCGGAGACGGCCCCCGGGGGGCGCACGAAGGGCTTCTTGTCGGGGGCGACCGGTTGTTTTGCGCCCGCGTCTTCAAGTAATCCGACGCCGTCTGTGAGGGTTGCGGCGACGTTCCCGGCCGCCGCGGCCAATTCCTTGAACATAGACGAGAAGAAGTCCCTTCGCGAGCAGGCGTTGTTTAGGTCTCTCATCACATCCCCGAAATCCTCATCTCCATCGGCTGCTTGAGCAGCCAGAGGCTGCCCCAGCTGAACGCCACCATCGCAATCAACATCGGAATCTGAACAGCAAGTACTCCGTGCCCTGAAGCCAGGCGGCGGGCCGTGCGTGCCGTGATCCACAGACTGTAAAGATGCCCGACGACAACAAAAAGAACCTGTATGCGCCATAAGCCTTCAAGCGACACCAGCGGCGGCACGGTCCAACGCGCCGTGCCGAATACATCCCAACTCCACCCGAAGGGATCTGAGACCAATGCCAGCAACTTCGGCCCTTCCATCAAGAAGTGCTCGGCATTGTGCGCGAGGTGATAGAACAAAGCGATGGGAAGCAGGGCGTAGGCGAAACGAAGGGCGATGTCGCGGTAATCCACTCGGGCCCACGCGGCCGAGAGGCCGGCCAGAGCGGCGTAGGCCAGGACGGGGAGTAAAAGAAAGACCGCCATCAATATGGTGAAGGCGCCGGTGAAGGACAGGCCGGTCTGGGCCTTCGTCGCCTCGAGCAAGCTCACCCAGGTCGGCGTCATCGTCAATCCGTGGAAGGCGGTCATCGACAGGAGAATCAACGCGAGTGCCGCCTCGTCCACGCGCGGCTTGCCTTCGACGACGAGGTCGGCGGCCCAAGGCCGCAGGTTCAGGGACATGCTCTCGGACGGACAAGTCTTAAAGCACTCGGTGCACATGGTGCAGTAGGTGTTGAGCTTCATCGCGCGCGGATACTCGAAGGTGGGGCAGCCGTCGCCGAGGGCATTGCCCTTCCAGCAGTCGAGCGTGCCGCAGCCGGTGCAGGCCGACGGCGTGGCGCGGATCTCCACGCTGGAGAACAAGGCGTAAAGGCCCGAGACGCGGCCGACGAGGCAGGCGTAACGGCAGAAAGACTTGCGCTCGAACAGGAAGGCGGAAGCAAGGGCCATGCCGAGCATGCCCAGGGCCACCCAGGCCGTGGCGCGCGGGATCAAGGTGATGCCCATGCCGAGCTCGACCCAGGTCAAGGCGAGGAAAAGCCCGACGGCGGGCCAGATGCTGCGCAGGGCCTTGGGCCACGGCAGGCCGAGGCCTCCGCCGCGCTCCGCCCAGCCGGCGAGCGCGTCCCAGGGACACACCGTGCACCACCCCTTGCCGAGGTAGAGCACCGCAAAGATCAGGCCCGTCCACCACACCGTCCAGGTCAGCAGGGGGGCGATGTTCATCGCCGGATTCTGATTTCCGAACAAGCCCGCGGCGATCACGACGAGAAAGAGAACCGAGGTCACGACTCGCGGTATGAAGGGAAACAGCTTGGACTCCATGAGCCTTCGCAGCGGCGGCCATGAAGTCAGGTTCCAGCGCGCCGCCATGTATCCCGCTTCATGGCCGGCGAGCAACTCGATGATGCCAAACGAGAGAATCAGGATTAGGATGAGCGCCCATTGGTACATGCGTGTAGGAATGCCCCGCATCGTGTGGCTTAGCCGCGGCATCAGAGACGCCTTCACGAAGCCGGCGGGTTTGTCGAGAAACGCAGTCCGGCAGTACGAACTGCAGAAGTGATAGAGGTGCCCGTCGAAGACCGCCTTTTCGGCGCCTGCCGTGCGCACGCTCATGCCGCACACCGGGTCGACGGCCCCGCCTCCGGCGGCGACAGTCGCAGTTCTCGCCATTTCGTTGGCGTCCACATAGACCGTCGTGCCGGTCCTGCCGAGATCTTGGATGATCAGGCCCAGAACGAATAATCCGAGCGCGTAGGGCAGAGTCAAAGCCAGACGTCCGCCCCAGCCGTTTTTTTTCTTGGCCGGTTCGAGCGCGGGCGGCCGTGACGGTGCTAGAAGCGGGTTCATGTGAGCGCCTCCCGGGCCGCGGCGCGCGTGCGCTTGATTTTGATCGCGCGGACTACGACAAACAGCGAGAGGAAGCCCCCTGAGAACAGCGAGAGGTCGCGCCAAGGCGAGCTTGGCTCGCCGACGACGAGGGGGAAGCGCAAGGTCGAGATCCCATCCAGGCCGGGCAGGACAAGGACGACTTCGTAATTGGCCACGTAGGGATAAACCACGTGGAACTTATGCAGGCCCATGTCCACGAGTCCCTCGCCCGCGTCCGCGATCTTATCCCGGAAGCCGAAAACCTTCACGTGATAAGCCTCGAGCAGGACCGTGTTCTGATACGGCAAATTGGTCGTGGGGTCGGTGACGTAAACATGAATCTCGGATTTCTCGCCCGGCTTGGGCGCGCCTGGATAGGCCGTCAAGGTGACGTCATAGGGGCCGACCTTGTCGCGCAGGCGCAGCACCGGCGCTTGAGGGAAGGAGGTGTCGTAGGCGTAATGCGGTATGCCGATGATGTGATGCGCTCCGGCCGGCGCCGCGAGGCTCATGGCGAGGAGAAGTGCTAGTGCGGCGTCGGTGCGGGAGAAGCGAAAGGACAGCGCCTTCGTCGGGCAGACGTCGACGCAGACGCCGCAGGCGTCGCACTCGGCGCCGGTCTTGTCCGTCATCGGCCGAAGCTGCATGGGGCATTTTATGTCGCAGATCACGCAGTGGATGCAGGCCGTCTTCGTCCGCTTCACGCGCAGGATCTTCCAACGGGACAGCAGGCTGTACAGCGCGCCGCCGGGGCAAAGGGAGGCGCACCAGAAGCCGGGCGCGACGGCTACCTCCACGAGGGCCACCAGACCAAGAAAGATCATGCCGCCGGAGAAGAACCCCCAGGGGAAGCCGAAGCGGCCGCCTTCGGCGCGGTCGAAGAGAACCGTCACGAAGGAGTGCGCCTCGCGGCTCAAAATCGCCGGGGGATAGATGTAGTGCAGTATCGGCAGGCCGCCGATTAAGCCAATCAACGCGGCCGCGCCGAGCAAGGCGTATTTGTTCCCCTTCCAGAATCGCACCTCGTGCAGCGGCAGCTCGAGGAAGGCGAGGAGGGCGCGCAGTCGGCGAATCAACGGCATGAGAATGCCGATCGGGCAGATCCAGCCGCAGTACACGCGGCCCAGTAGTAGGGTCGCAAGCAGAGGAAGAACAGCGCCTGCGGCGAGCACCGACAGCAGGCTGCGCGTGGCCAAGGCGCTCTCCGCCGCGGCGAGCAGGTCGGTCAGCGAGACGCCGAATACGCGCGCCGACCAGGGCAACGAGCCGACGAATTGATCCGCGCGTACGAGGATGGCCTTGCGCGGCCGGCGTCCGACGACGCCAGCCTCCTCCAGCGGCAGGCCCGTGCGCATGAGCGCGTCGGTGCCGCGCAGGAGCAGGCCGGCGGTGCTGTTGCCCCACAGCGAGATCATCTTCTCGGTCTGACGCGCCCACATATAATGGCCGTAGCGCGCGATAAAGGGAAAGAGGATGATCGATGCCAGCACCAGAACCTGCACCGCGCGCCGTCGGGGCCAGATCAGGCTTTTCATGACCAGGCCCTCTGGCTGCGCACGCGGATTGCGCGGCCGTCGCGCTCGTCCTTGACGATGCAGGCGTCCTCGCACAGCCCGCATCCCACGCAATGTTCGTCATTGACCGTGGGCGCGTTATGCTTGCCCTGGGCGATGGCCTTGCCTTTGAGGGGGCAGATGGTGAAGCAGGCGCCGCAAACCCCGGTGCCGTTGTGGCTGACGCACAGGCGCTTGTCGACGACAGCCACACCCATGCGCGCGTCGGACATCTTCTCAAGGGGGCGAAGCGCTCCCGTCGGACAGGCCCTGCCGCAGGCCAGGCACAGATCGCAGGCCGCGGTCTCCGGGACGATATAGGGGGTATAGGCCGTTCGTCCCGCCGCGCGCGGCGCCAGAAGTATGGCGTCGGTCTCGCAGACATCGGCGCAGCGCTGGCAGCGGATGCAGCGGGCGATGAACTCTCGCTCTTCCACCGCGCCGGGCGGTCTCAGCAGGCCGCGGCGGACGAGGTCCGGCGGGATCAGCGACGTTGGAGAGCTCTCGCCGCAGCGCAGAAGACTCAGGAAGAGTCCGCCGCCTGCGGCGGCGGCCGCGGAGCGCACGAGCAACTGGCGGCGCGTTAGGCCCTCAGACATGGGCGATAACCATGATGGCCTGCGGATAGCGGATGCAGGAGCGCTCGCATAGGCCGCAGCCGACGCAGAAATTCTCATCGAAGATCGGCTTCTCGCCCGGACCGGTCTTCATCGCGCCCGGTATCGGGCAGGCGCGGATGCAGACGCCGCAGGTTTTGTCGTTGTACGAGTAGCACAGGTTCTTGTCGAGCTTGGCCCGTCCCATTCGGACCTTCGTCGTCACCTCGGTTTTCAGGAGCTTGGTGAGCGCGCCGGTCGGGCAGACCTCGGTGCAGCGCAGGTAATCGCCGCTCACTTTCTGACACAGATTGCAGGCCTGCTGGCGGGGCAGGACGATCGGCGTGCCGTCATCCCCCGGCCCGGGTTTAAGCGAGAACTTCTCGCCGTTGGCCTCGGTGAACATCATGATCGCCTGGCTCGGGCATGCGTCCCCGCAGCGTCCGCAGCGGATGCAGCGCGATAGGAACTCGTCCTCCTCCAAGGCGCCGGGCGGGCGGATGACACCTGTCTCGGCCGCGGCGGGACGCAGCAGCACGGCGCCGGCGGCCAACGCCGCTCCGGTTGCCGCCGCGTTCTTGAGAAATTCCCGCCGGCTGACTTCTCTCATGGTCCTCTACGCGATGCGTTCTAATCTCATCGCCAGCTTCTTGTAGTCGGCCTGGCCGGAGACAGGGTCCCAGGCGCGGTGGCTCGTCGCATTGACCAGCCATTTATTCTTCGCGGGGTCGGAGCTGTCGGCCACGGACAGATTCCACGGGCTGAACATATAGCCGGCGGGCACCTGCGAGCGCGCCGGCTTGACCATCGAGNNTGACCATCGAGTCCGTGCCGACTGAGACGCGGCCCTCGTAGGAGCCGCGGCGCGTGACGATGCGGACCTTTTCGCCATCCTCGAGATTCCAGCGCTTGGCGTCCTCGGGGCTGACCTCGACGTACTGCTCGGGCACGAGCTTAAGCGTCGTCGGGCCCTGGATGGTCTTGGCCGAGTGGAAGTGCTCGTAGACGATGCCCAGGCCGAGCCAGAACGGATACTTGTTCTCCTTGGCCGCGTCTTCGAGCGTCTTGCTCGCGTCGTCGTAGAAGTCGAGGTCGGGAATCTCCGGCGGCAGGGCGTTGTCGCGGGCCTTGGTCAGGATGTCCATGTTGTCCATGAAGAACGTTTGCTTCTCAGCCGCCTCGAGCATTTCCTTGTTAGTCGCGCCCTCGCGCTTCTTCAAACCCACCGACTCGCCGAACGTCATCATCTTGCCGCAAGTTTCCTTGAGGGTCGAGTAGTTTTGCTCGCACAGCTTGAACTTGGCCTTGCCGTTGGCGTGGGCGAAGCTGCCGTAGGGCTGGCCGGCCCAGCCTTCCTGGCCGAGGTAGCGCCGCGGCGTGCCGCCCTTCTTGGCGATCTCGTAGGTCGGCGCGGGCCATTGAATGCCGCGCAGGCGGCGCAGCTGCTCGTATAGGCCGACGCCGTCGCGCTTCTCGACTTCGAGCATGCCGGTCAAGTCCGCGTCCGAACCTTTCGAGGCCTTGATGATGTCCCGGAAGACCTCCTCTGGGTTGTAGAATTTCTGGCCGTAGCGGTTCTTGAGGGTCTTCTTATACGGGAAGATCTTCTCCGCGTCGAGGCCGAGTGCCTTGGCCAGCGACTTGGACTTGTCGATGGCCAGGTCCATGTCGGGCAGGGCCTCCATCAAGGGCTGGCCTTTCTCGTTCTTGCCGACGGAGACGCCGTCGCAGACGTACAGGCGCCGCTCGCTCTGAATATAGGTGCCGCCCGTCCACTCGCCCCAGGTGATCGCGGGGAACACGACGTCGGCGTACAGCAAGTTCGGCGCGTGCCGGTAGATGTCCTGCACGACGACGAACATCTTGGTCAGCGCCGGCCGCACCAAGGTGTTGAGGTCTGGCATGTGCACGTGCGTCGTGTACATCCAGAACATGGCCTTGAGGTCGCCCTTGAGCGCGCGCTCCATCATGGGGACGACCATCGTCGGCTT
>CXWL01117227.1_pt1 | contig 23268 bp, 21 predicted proteins | sample 590931 | NCBI WGS metagenome assembly CXWL01 (sample SAMEA3498368, study PRJEB10139) | groundwater metagenome | biome: water well; material: biofilm material | place: Germany | collected 2015-04-27
CAACAGCAAGGATGTATTGAACGCGACGCAAGTCACGGTCAACAGTACCGCGTTGGCAGACGGCAGCAACGGCGGCCTGGCCAGTAACTACAGCCTGGCCGGCGGCCAGAAAGCCGCAGCCACGATTGCCGCCAAGGCCTTGACGGCAACGGCGACTGCATCGAATAAGACCTATGACGGCAACACGGCAGCTGCCGCCGCATTGACTGTTGCCGGCGGCCTGGTCAGCACCGAAACGGTGAGCGCCACCGGCGGCGCCACCTTCAACAGCAAGGATGTATTGAACGCGACGAAAGTCACGGTCAACAGCACCACGTTAGCTGACGGCAGCAACGGCGGCCTGGCCAGTAACTACAGCCTGGCCAGCGGCCAGACGGCCGCGGCCGCCATCGCCGCCAAAGTCCTGACTATCAACGGCATGACGGCGGCCAACAAGGTCTATGACGGCAACGCCATCGCTACGCTGGACGGCGGCACATTGCGCGGCTTGATCGGCGCCGAAACTCTCGCCCTTACCGGTCAGGCCGGCATTTTTACTGATAAGAACGTTGGTACAGCCAAAACAGTGACAGTCACGGGCACCAAACTGACAGACGGCACGGGCCTGGCCAGCAACTACAGCATTGCCAACCCCACGGGACTGGCAGCAGACATCACGCGGCTAACTGCCGTGGCCTGGGTGGGCGGCACCGGCGGCAGCTGGTTCGATGCGGCCAACTGGGCCGGTGGCGCGGTCCCCGATCTGGCCAATGTCGCCAATGTCATCATCCCTGCCGGCGTCACCGTCACTGTCGACAATGGCAGCGTGGTGTCGCCAGCGCAGGCTGGCACCGTCAATGTGGAATCCATCGGCAGTGGCGGCAGCCTGAGCGTGGTGGACGGTAGCTCAAGCGTGGCCACCAGTGTCCAACTTGCCAGCATTGAGCAGTCCGGTGGAACATTTAGTGGCGGCACCATCGAGGTCGGCAATTTCAGCCAAAGCGGCGGATCGCTTGCCAGTACCGGCAATTTGACGGTGACGAACGCCTATCGCCAAGGCGTCGGCAGCGCCAGCGTCAATTCGCTCGGCAATATCGACATTACCCAAGCCAGCGGCGCCACCATGCTGGGCAATATCACTACCGCAGGCACGCTGGGTGTCACCGCAGTCAATGGCAACATCACCCAGCTGGCCGGCACCAGCATCGCTTCGACAGGCGGCGGGACGCTGTCTGCGTCCAACGGCAAAGTGTCGCTGGTCGGCAGCGGCAACAGTCTTGTCGTCGTGAGCAACAGCGATAGCAGCAGCCTTGCCGCCAGTTCCGGTGCCAACGATGGGCGCATGCAAAACGCGTTAGCCAGTGTTTTCTCTTTGGATGGAAATGCAACGCACGGCAATGCCGGCGCATCCTCTTTGGCAGCGGGCCCGTCCTTGGTCCGTTTGCCTTTGCCTTCTGGCAGTTCCGCAGCGGGCATCGTGGTTGGATTGAATGTTACGCTCGTGGATCAGGGGGTGAAGTTGCCGCCAGGAGTGCGGCCGGACGACGCCAATGATGATGAAAGATAGAAAAAGTAACGAGGTCATGAACCACATCTAACGCTGATCTGGAATGGAAAAACCGGCACCAGCCTGATCCGGCACGCGATCCTGGACGACATGCAGGTATCCGATTTCCGGGTACTGTCGGCCATCGGCACGGTTCGCTTTTTCATTGGCAAGCAGTACGCCTATTTCATGGAGTGTCCCGAGCTGCGGCCCCAGCTGGTCGTCAACCACCTGGGTCGTGTTCGTGTTGACCGGGTTTGACCTGTTATTGCCCAGAACCAGTTACATCCTGCTTGGTCTGACCGCTACGGTGATTTGTTATGCTTTCCTCGGTCTCAGATACCTGACCGTCCCCCGCGGGCGCAACAGCGCTATCAGGGGAGACCAGCCATGAGCGGCATAACCTGAGGCCAGCGGACGAGTGGAGATTCGGTCGGATCGTTTGACTTGAATTGCTTACGTTCCTGGGGGGATGTGGTCAGCTGGTTTGCACAAGTGGACGATTTTGTCGGACCCTGGACGAAGAGGCATCGCTGCTTTGTACCGGAAATGGTTCGCACGTCGGGTTTTCTGACGGTCGAAACAAAAACGCCAACCTGCGAGGNNGTTGTACCGCGCGGAGAAGTGCAAGCCGGAAATGGACCGGAGGACGAGAACGGAGCGTAGAAACAAAAACGCCAACCTGCATGGGTTGGCGTTGTGCTTGAAGCATTCTTGGTGGCCCGGGGCGGAATCGAACCACCGACACAAGGATTTTCAATCTTCGCGCCGCGCCTGCCACCACACCATCGGTTTGCCGGACTAAGGTTTTGCTACAGGCCGTTTGCCTTGGCATGGGTCTCCCAATATTCGGCAATTGCCGTAGGCCTATAGTCAAAACATCAGGAGGCCGGCATGAAAAACACGGTCCTCATCGCCGCCCTCGCTTCGTTCAGCGTACACGGCAGCGCAGCCGCGCACTTAAATCATTCACAGCGGAATATGGCAGAGCTTGATCGATTCACCACCGTCAATCCGCGGATTTCGCTCGCTACTGCATGATCGGATGATCGTCTTTGCACAGGACGCGCGCGGGCTTCATTCACGTGGACGCCGCGCAACGCGGCAAGGCGTGCAACTGCCGCTGTCTGGCGTGCGATGAAGGCGCGACAGCCAGCTTCGGCAATCGGGGGCGCGCGAGCAGGAGGCAATGCTCCGGCAGGAAAGGGCGCTATGGGCATTCCGGAAGAACCTTACCTCGGCGATAATGGCGCTCATCGCCCTCCACTCAATGCCACGCATGCACATCCCCTACTTCGACGTAAACGACATTCACGACAATACTGACGGCGCCTCCTACGAGCGGGGAAGCGATTACTTTCGGCGCGGGAAAGTGTATGCATGCGACGTCAATGGGGAGGAAATCGAAGGGGTGGTCGGCGGCAGCGGCCGGCACGTCTACGAGCAGACTATCTACGTGAGCGAGGACGGCGGGGTGGTGATCGACGGCAGTTGCACCTGTCCCATGGAATACAACTGCAAACACGTCGCCGCCGTGCTGTTCGCCTATCTGGAACGTCAGCCGGCCCAGGCTCAGCCGGCTGCCCTTCTTCCGTACGCCAGCTCGGCCTGGCTTGATCGGCTTGCCCAGGTCGCAACTTCGGCGCCGCCGGAGGGGGCGGCGGGAAAGTCGGCGTCGCGCCTGGTCTTTGTTTTCGTTCCCGGCAAGCACCACAGCGGCCTGGATCTGGCGGTTTGCCGGTCGCGTCCGCGCGCCGGCGGCGGCTACACCAGCGCAACCGCCATAACGCATAGCTACGAGCTGGCAGCCGACGCGTCCAGTGGACGGGCGCAGGAACGCGCATTGATCCGCCTGTTCCTTGCCCTGCGCCCCGATGGCGACAGCTACGGCATGGTAGCGCAGCCACGCGAAGCGCTGGGCGCGCAATTGCTTTCTCAATTGCTGGACGAAGGCATCCTGCTGCAGGCGGATTCGCGCAAGGACCTCAAGGGCAAGTTGCGGCCGCTGGTACGCGGCGCGCGGCGCGGCGCCGGACTGGCCTGGCGCGCTGAGAACAGCCTGATGCGCCTGGTATGGGAAGCCGACGGCGGCGCCATCGGCACCATCCTGCCGACCGATCCGCCGATGTATCTGCATGAGGGGCAACTTGGCGAACTGGACTTGCCGGCCGCGTTGCGCACGGTGCCCATCGAGGCGTAGCTGGACATGGTGAAGCAGGCGCCTCAAGTGGAGGGGGCGCGAGCTGCCCGCCTCGCTGCCGAAATGCAGTCCTTGCAATTGGATCGCCTGTTTCCGGTCCCGCCCACCTTGGGATTGACGGTCCGCAGCGACATCCGGCCCACGCCCTATCTCTTGCTGGGCAGCATGGAGCGCAGCATTCACGATGGCCGCGAATCCGCCTGGCACGATTACGCAGTGCTCGCCTTTGACTACGAAGGCAAGCGAGCGTCGGCCGATGCAAGCCAGATGCTGCTGCGGACGACGGCAAGTGGCAGCGAGCAGATCGCGCGCGATCAGCGCGCCGAGGCACTCGCCCATGCCACCCTGGACGACTACGGCTTCCAGCGCAGCAGCGACCCCGCGCTGGCCCGCTTCTTCGGCGCATTGGAGCTGGCAAGCACCGACGCCTGGCTCGCGTTCGGGCGTGCGGGATTGCCAGCCCTGCGCGCGCAAGGCTGGCTGCTGGAGCTCGCGCCCACCTTCCGCTTCGACCTGCGCGAGATCGACGACTGGTACGCTGACGTTGATCAAGGCGGCGAAGGTCACGCTTGGTTCGAGCTGGAGCTGGGGATTGTGGTCGAAGGCCAGCGCGTGGCATTGCTGCCCATCCTGTTGCAACTGATCCGCAGTGCGCCGAGGGAGTTCGATCCCCAGGCGCTGGCGGCGCATGCCGACAGCGAAGTGTTGATGGCGCGCCTGCCCGAAGGCGGCCGCGTGGGCCTGCCCTGGAGTCGCATCCGGCCCATCCTGAACACTTTGGGCGAGCTGTATTTCATTGAACGTGTCGGCAACGCAATTCGGCTGCCCAGCCTGGACGCGGCCCGCCTGGCCGAGTTGGAGGCCGGCGCCCAGTTGCGCTGGATCGGCGGCGAGAAGCTGCGCGCCCTTGGCCAGCGCCTGGCGGGATTCGACGGCGTGCGGGCGGTGGTGCCGCCGTGCGCTCTGCAAGCGACGCTGCGTAGCTACCAGCAGGACGGCCTGGCGTGGATGCAGTTTCTGCGCGAATACGGCCTGGCCGGCATTTTGGCCGACGACATGGGCTTGGGCAAGACCATCCAAACCCTGTCTCACATCCTGCTGGAAAAGGAAGCGGGGCGACTCGATCGTCCGGCATTGGTCGTGGCGCCCACCAGCCTGATGGGAAACTGGCAAGACGAAGCCGCCCGCTTCGCGCCGACGCTGCGCGTGCTGCTGCTGCATGGGGCCGACCGCGCCGAGCGCTTCAGCGCGATGGGCAGCCATGACCTGATACTGACCACCTATGCGCTGCTGCCACGCGACGAGGCGGCGTTGCTGCGGCAGGACTTCCATTTGTTGATTCTCGATGAGTCGCAATACATCAAGAACCACCGCTCCAAGGCGGCCGAGACGGCCACCCTGCTGCGCGCGCGCCATCGCCTGTGCCTGACGGGCACGCCGCTGCAAAACCACCTGGGGGAATTGTGGTCGCAATTCCATTTCCTGATGCCCGGCCTGCTGGGCGACGAGAAACAATTTAACCGCGACTTCCGCAAGCCCGTCGAGCGCGACGGCAACGGCCCGCGCAACGCCTTCCTGACGCGCCGCATCAAGCCCTTTCTGCTGCGGCGCACCAAGGACCATGTGGCCAAGGAATTGCCCGCCAAGACGGAAATGCTGAGGGAGGTCACGCTGGCCGGGGGCCAGCGCGACCTGTACGAAACGGTGCGTCTGGCGATGGACAAGAAGGTGCGGGAGGCGATTGCGCGCAAGGGGGTGGCGCGCAGCCAGATCATCATCCTGGAGGCCTTGCTCAAGCTGCGCCAAGTGTGCTGCGATCCGCGTCTGGTGACCTTGTCCGGCGGGCGCAAGAGCGCCGCGCCTTCGGCCAAATTGGCCGAGTTGACCGCCATGCTGGAAGGGTTGCTGGACGAGGGCCGCAAGATCCTGGTGTTTTCGCAGTTCACCAGCATGCTGGCGCTGATCGAGGACGAACTGCGCGTGCGCCATATTGCCTACGCCTTGCTCACGGGCGACACCAAGGACCGCAGTGCCCAAGTGGCGGCCTTTCAGAACGGCACGGTGCCGGTCTTCCTGATCAGCTTGAAGGCGGGCGGCGTGGGTCTGAACCTGACGGCGGCCGACACCGTAATCCACTATGATCCATGGTGGAACCCGGCGGTGGAGAACCAGGCAACCGACCGCGCCTGGCGCATCGGCCAGGACAAGCCGGTCTTCGTCTACAAGCTCATCGCCAAGGCCACACTCGAAGAAAAAATTCAGGAGATGCAGCGCAGTAAGGCCGCGCTGGCCAACGCCGTGCTCGGCGGCGGCGAGGCCCACAGCCTCCAGATCACCGAGGACGACCTGCACGCCATCTTTGCGCCGTTGAGCTAACTGGCGCCACGCTGCGCGGCACGTTCCATTTCTGACTGAGCAGGATGCGGGACAACTTGGTGCCGGCGTTGGCCGGCACGCGGGGCTTACCCCTGGCGCGTTCGGTGCATCAGCGGCTGGCGCGTGTTGCGCTGATCGAGCGCTTAACGGCCGAGCCGAACCTGACGGAGGTAGTGATCGACGACGAGAAACCGTCACGCGCATCGGATGGGGATGAGTTGGCCGTGATGGCACGGCATGCCATGAGGGTCGACAGCGAACCACCCCGGCCATGGCCGAGGTAAGGAAAAAGATGGGCCACGATGTCTTTAACATCGTGGCCCATTTAGGGTGGATTGCTGCTCATCCCCACCGGCATGACGGGTGTCTGTGCGTGTTCTATCAGCTGCAGTGAAAACGTTTGCCTGATCCCGAAAATGGGTCATTGCCCCGATTTGCTCGACCCCCACTGATCCATCAGGCGCCGATCNNGTTTGAGGCATTCCTCCAGCGTCTGCGGATCCTGCGTTTCGACTGGCTGCTGCTCAACACGCGTCTGGGGTGACTTCCCGTCCCACGCGAATGGGTTGCGAAACGCCGCTGGGTCCGGAAGGCAGTCATCCTGGTAGGTAGGAGGGCCGTCCGATGCAAAGGCTGAAAACGAGATCGTTTTTTCGAAGACCAAGGGCTTGCCTGTCGGAGTTGGCGGCAAGGGCGGCATGCTTTGGACGGCCTTGCGAGCCAGTTGCTCTGCAACGGTGGAGGTTGTCCACAGCGTTTCCAGCTTTGCCAATGTCCCGTCAGGAGCGACTTCCACCCGAAACCGAACCATGCCCTGGGCCGGACCCTCCACGGCCGTGCCCATCATGCTGCGGACCTGTTGTCCCCAGGTGTAGCGGTAGCCCTTGCTGTTTTTAAGCGTGTATTTGGAAGCGAAGGCCCATTCTTGTGCCGTTGGGGCAGGCGGTGCCACCATGGAGGCCGGATGATGCTGCGCGACTGGTGTTGGCGCTGGATTGTCCTGGGTCGCCTCGATTGCACGCGCCGCTGGGGGAACTGGTTCTGGGGCACGTGCAAGGGCTTGGACGGCCGGCTCAGGGAGATTTTTTTCTGGAGGAGCTTGCAAGACGCGCAGAAAGATGATCTTCTCTTCCGCTTTCGGCGTGGCCGGCTTGCCGATAGGCCTGAACTGGTTTTGATTTGCAAGCGCAAACACCAGGACGTGCAGGGCCATGACGAAAAAAACGGTGAATAGGTGCTTGTCCCTGTTGTATTGCATAGAAGGCGGTTTTCCGATTAAGTCGCCGCATTGCAGGTCGGACTGGTTGAAGACAAGCAGCGTTTCGGCACTGGCGAAGCATTTTACAGGCATTTAGCTCGGTCCGGCTCGGCGCGGCCGAGGAGCCAATCTTCGGCCTTGGCATCATTGAGGATTTGCGGCATCACGGCTACGAGTGTGGGGGAGTGAGCGTTTTGACACCGGGTCCGATAGGGTGAAATCCAGCGGGCCCCCAATAACGACGGGCGGTTGTGCCATTTCTACCCGTCAGGACTTTTTGGCACCAACTGCGCAAAAGACGGCGGTCACGGTCGATAGTGAGGGCAAATTAGCTGTCTCGGATAGGTCTGAAGTAGCCGATTATGCTAGCGGGATTTCTCACACAGATTTGAACATGATTCTTCTTCTCGATGCGCGCACCCGGATAGATGGGGCCGCCTTCCCAAAAGGCGCCACGTACAGTATCGTATGATTGAAGCGACACGGTATCGGGGTTTTGCTCTTGCCATTCATCGGATTGGGTGACGGCTCTGAGTTCGTGCACCATGTTAATGACAGCGCAATCCAATTTGCGCTTCCATAGTTCCTTGCCCTCGCCATTTTTCGGCAAAAATTCCTCGCCACCTCGCTCCGTTAACAAAGCGTCGTAGGCCGATTCGAGATAGCTAAGGCCTTTCGCGTCTAGCAAATTCAGGCAAAGCCCCGGATCGATGATTACACCCACTACCGCCACTTTTTCCTTGCGACCCTGCCATTTGAATTTCTCTTGGACGAACTGCTGTGCTCTTAATGGACTGTATTCCCAAAAGTAGATCCCGTGGCCGAGCCAGTCATAATCATTCTCGCTTCGCGAGAGATGACCTTTCCCAGATAAAATTTTCTCTGCCGTTTTCTGGTCAGTACCATGGAAACCGATAAGGAAACTTGGAAGCAGCTCGTAGCGCGATCCGGAGATCATCAGCTCTTGTACGCTTTTTTCAGGTTGCCGGCAGCGGTAATAATTCCAGCCTTCACGACAACGCTTCGCAGTTTTTCAGGATGCTTTTTGAGAACGGTAACGACCGATCGAAAGGTGGCAAGCTCTTCGTTCGGAGACCGTTTCGTCTGGAACTGACCTGCACGGGAGATTTTTTGAGTAGTGAGCTTAGACATGACGACCTCTCTGATGCGAATCATTGTAGCACTGCTGTTGCCGTTGCCTGCTTACCGGAATGCGAGGTTAGTCAGGATGTGAGCAACAAAAATACTGCTGGCTGCGTTCAGCTGGCTCGGGCCGAGACCGGAAATAGACCGGACACGAGGACTGCGAATCCCAGAAACGACAACGCCCACTTGCATGAGTGGGCGTTGCGTGAAGATGTTCTTGGTGGCCCGGGGCGGAATCGAACCACCGACACAAGGATTTTCAATCCTCTGCGCTACCGGCTGAGCTAACAGGCCAAGGACGTGATGACAGAAGCCAAGGGGGCAATCAGGTGTGGCGCCGCCGGCCTCACATCAATCTGCCTCGCAGATGCGCCGAGAACTGGTCAAGCAGGAAGACCACGATGAAAATCGCGATCAGGATGGTCGCCACATGGCCGTACTGGAACATGTCGAAGCGGCCCTTCAGTTCCTGCCCGATGCCGCCGGCGCCGACCAGGCCGATCACGGTTGCCATGCGGACATTGCGGTCCAGGATGTAGAGGGTGTAGGCAATGTACTGCGGCAGCACCTGCGGCAGCACGCCATACAACAAGGTCTTGAATTTGCCCGCGCCGATGGCTTCCAGCGCTTCCTGGGGTTTCTTGTCGGCGTTCTCGATGTCTTCGGCGTAGAACTTGCCGAGAAAGCCCGCCGCATGCAAGCCCAGCGCCAGCACACCGGCGATCGGCCCAAAACCGTAGGCCAACACCAGAAACAGCGCGACGATCAGTTCCGGCGCCGAGCGCAAGAGGCTGATCGATCCGCGTGCCAGCGTGTAGGTGAACCGGTTCGGCGTGTAATTGCGCGCGGCGAACCAGGCCAGCGGGATCGACAGCAGCACCGACAGCACGGTACCCCAAATGGCGATCTCAACCGTCTGCACCATCTTCACCAGCACCGTCCACAGGTAGCCGGCCGGCTTGATCAGGTATTCGATGCGTTCCACTTCCGTTTCCAGCTGCAAGGTCTGCGGGTTCAGGCGCTGCTCGCGCCGCTCCTGTACCTCGATATGGGAAAACAGCGGCAAGTCGTTACGGTCGAGCCCGGGCAAGCGCGCCGTTTCGTCCTTCTCCCCGAGCGCCGGCGGCCACATCGAATCGGCAATGCGCGACAGGCCGCGCACCACTTGCGACTCGTCGGTCAAGCCAAGCAGCTTGCCCATGGCTTGCGCCGTCATCGCCACCATGCGGTCCATTTCGGTTCTCTGGCCGGTATAGACGAGCGCCGCCAGGAGCGCCAGCACGATCAGCATGTGGCGGGCGGTGTAAGGGTGGGCCAGCTGCCAGTCGGCTTGCGCGGCGGGCGTTGGCACGGGTCTGAGTTTGGTCGTCATTATTAATTCTTTCATGCAGCAATCGCCTGCGCCGTTGCGTGTTCGGGCGAGCTGTCGTCCCAGCGGGCGCCGCCATACAGCCGCTCGACAAGCTCGTCAGTGAATTCGGCGGGCGCGCCGTCAAACACGATGCGCCCGCTGCGCATGCCGACGATGCGGTCGCCGAATTCGCGCGCCAGGTCCACCTGGTGCAGGCTGCACAATACCGAGCTGTTGCGTACGCGTGCGGCATCGCGGATAAGGCGCAGGATGTCGCGCGCTATCTTTGGATCGAGGCTCGCTACCGGTTCGTCGGCCAATACCACCTCGGGGTCGAGCATGAACGCGCGGGCGATACCCACGCGCTGCTGCTGCCCGCCCGAGAGTTCGCCGGCGCGGCGCTGCAAATGCTTTTGGTCCAGGCCGACACCGGCATGCAGGGTGCAAGCCCTGGCCCGGTGTTCGGGTGTAAACCAGCCCAGCAGCGCGCGCCCTGTCGACACCGCCGGCAATAGTCCCGCGAGCACGTTTCGCGCAACACTCATGCGCAAGGTCAAATTGAAATGCTGGTGAATCATTGCCACCCGACGACGCAGCGCGCACTCGGTGGCGGCGCTCAGTTCGACGCCATCGATCATGACCCGGCCCGCGCTTGGACGCATCAGGCCATTGACGGCGCGCAGCAGCGTCGATTTGCCGGCCCCCGATGGGCCGAGCACGACGCAAAATTGTCCGCGCGGCACCGTCAGGCTGATGTCGGATAGGGCAGCCGTACCGTCGGGCCAGATCTTGGACAGACTATGGAATTCGATCACGGCAAGTTCCTTGTAAAAATGAAGGGACGGCCTGGCGCCGCCGCGCTGTCGGCGCGGCTGTGACAACAGGGCTCAGCGCGCACTTGACTTCTTGAGGATGTCGCTCTTGACCTGATCGGTCACCAGGTCGAACATCTTGCCCGCCGATGCCATGTCGGTTTCACTGGCCTTGGAGGTATAGCCGTCGACCTTGCCGCCGCCGTATCCGCGGATCTGGTCCTTGCTGATGCCAGGTAGCTTGTTGATGTTGTCGAAGGCATCGCGCAGCCTGGTCTTGACGTCCTTGCTCAGTTTTGGATGCATGGCCAGTGGGGGGTAGGGAATCGGCGCGCTCTTGGCCAGCACCTTGATCTTGGCCGGCTCGATGGCCTTGGCGTTGACTGCTTTCTCGAAGGAATCGAACGAGGCGCCACCTGCATCGACCAGTCCCTCGGCCAGGGCCTTGAGCACACTGGCATGGCTGCCGGCCATGCTGATCATTCCGGCGTCTCTCGCCGGCTGGACACCGGAGGCCATCATCATGGCCACCGGCACATTGAAGCTCGATGTCGAATTAACATCGCCCAAAGCGATTTTCTTGCCCTTCAGGTCCTTGACGGTATTGATGCCTGCATCGGTGCGGGCGAAGATGCCCGAGTAATAGACCGATTCGCCATTGCGTACCGCGAGCGCCAGCAATTCCGCGCATCCGCGGCTATGCGCCTGCAGATAGCTGGCCGGGCCGTACCAGGCGATATCGGCGGCGCCGTTGCACATCGCCTCGACCACTGCGCCATAGCTTTGGCCAATTTTGATGTCGAACTTCAGCCCGGTGGACTGGCTGATTGCGCCGAAGATCGGTTCAAAATCCTTCTTGGTGCCGTCCTCGGTGCCGCCGTCGGCAGGAATGAGAATGACGCGCAAAGGCCTAGCCGCGCTGCCATCGTGTTGCGCCTGGGCCAGGGCGCTTGCGCTGTTGAACAGTCCGGCGCCGGCCAGGACAATAGACGATACAGTTCGGACTAATAGAGAGCGGTGCATGTTGAGGTTCCTGTTTGATGAGTGAAATCGCGAACTTTTTCCACATGCCGAGAGTCCCGGCATGCGCTTCGCTTTCGCTTTGAGATTGACTTTGCAGGGCATGCGTGTTGCCATCCGCGGCGCCAAGGACGCATGGCTGCATGCTTGTCCGTGGCGCCGCCCGACGTTTTACTCGGTTCCCATCGCGGGATCGCTGAGCCCGTGCTTGCCGGTTTCGACCCGGCCGGCAAAGCGCCGCTCATAGCCCTTGAGCGCATCGGCGGTGACGCTGAAGTCATACCAGTTGGCGCTCTTCCTGAGCGACCAGTTCTGCTCCACTTCCTTGCCGGGTTCGACAGTCAGCACCGAAGGTGAACCGCTGCCATACGCGTTGTCCCGAATCGTCAGCATGCAAGCCTGGGTCCCGGTATTGGCGAATTTAACGTAGACATCGCCGTTTGCGATGTCGTAGCAGACCTTGATTTCCGGGCTGGCCACGTTCTGGAGGCTTAGCGCATCGTCCTTGAATACGCGCACGAAGCCGTTCGGGCCGTACACCCACAAGTCATGCTTGCCGCGCTCGGCTGACGTATCCCAGATATCCTTCAGCGACTTTCCCGCTTCCACGGTATACCGGCGCGGAATACGGTTCAGGTGCATTTTGTCGTAGACGTGATACACGGCGCCCTGCGTGCCGGTATTGGCGAACGTGAGCTCCACGCTGATGCCGGCCTTGACGACGGCGCTGGCATGCAGCTCGTAAGGCAGCTTGCGCGAAAAGCGCACGCCGGTTTCCTGGAACAGTGCCTGCGGCGACTTCGGCGTGGTATATGCCAGCATCGATCTTTGCTGAGCGTCCAGGACAGCGTAGTTGCTGGTGTCGGGCAACTGTGGCCATACCGAATCACCGGCATGGGTGAAATCGAATGCCGAGGTCAGGTCGCCGCAGACGGCGCGGTGCCACGGGCTGATGCTCGGATTGATAAAGTCGAAGCGTTTTTCCAAGAACATTCCCATCGAGGTGTGGTCGAACACCTGCGACGACACCCAGCCGCCTTTGCTCCACGGAGAAACCACGTACATCGGAACGCGCGCGCTCAGGCCGAATGGGCGAATCGCGCCCGAGATGTTGTCGTCGGGTTTCTTGTATGTTCCTGTCGGATCCGAAAAGTACTCGCCGTCGAGCGCCATCGTCGCTTTCCCTGCCAGGGTGCCGTCCAGGTTGTATGAAGGCACGGCCGGCGGCGGTACGTGATCGAAAAGACCGTCGTTTTCGTCGAAGGTCAGGAAGAACGCCGTCTTGCTCCAGGTAGCGGTGTTCGCGGTCAGCGCATCCAATACCTGCTCGGTGAAGTTACTGCCTTTCAGCGGACTCGATGGACCGCCCGGATGCTCGGAAAATGCCTGGGGCGGAAGCACCCAGCTCACTTGCGCCAGCGTGCCGTTCTTGACGTCCTGGGCGAGGTCATCGAGAGTCCAGAGCGACATGCCGTTCTTGTAGATTGGCGAACCGGGTTGTGCCGTCCGGAAGGACTCGAATGCCAGGCAGCCGTTCATTGCGCCGGTCCAGTTGTCGTTCGGATCCTGGTAGATCTTCCAGGTGACGCCTGCTTTTTCGAGCAAGTCCGGAAGAGTCTGCCATTTGAACGCCGATCCCTTGTAGGTGTAGCCCGGAATCGGCCATTTGTCGACGGCAGGGTTGCCAATCCAGCAGCGCAAGTTGTTCGGTTCCGAATCGGCGTCGGTGCAGTTGATGCCTTGAGCTCGCAGGGTGGGGTTGAAATTCGAGCCGCTCCAGAACGTGATCCGGTTCGGATCGGTACCGGTGGTGATCGAACAATGGTAGGCATCGCAAATCGTGAAGGCTTCGGCCAGTGCGAACTGGAACGGAATGTCTTCCCGCTTGAAGTAGCCCATCGAATTATTGTTCTTGTACTTCGGCCAATAGCCGAATTTCCCCTGGTTCCATGCCGCCTGCGAATCCGAGAAACTGTGCGGCGTGCTGGGCGCGAGCAGGGCGTTGAATTGTTTCGGGTTCATGTGAAACGGCGCCACTTCGGTAGTGCCGTTCGACTGGTACCAGACCGACTTGCCGCTCTCGAGCGGTATCGGAAAGCGGTCGCCGAATCCGCGCACGCCTTTCATGGTGCCGAAATAATGGTCGAAACCGCGATTCTCCTGCATCAGCATGACAACGTGCTTGACGTCCTTGATGGTGCCCGTTTCAACGGCGGCTGGAACGGCGAGGGCCTTGCGGATGCTCAGCGGCAGCGCGGCGAACGCGACGGCGGCGGCGGTCGTGTTGGCGGTCATGCGCAAGAAGTTGCGGCGATCGGTGCTCATAAATCTGTACTCCTAATAATGGCAAAGGCAAGGGGTTGTCGGTCGGCGCGGGTCACGGTGCGCAGCGGATGACTGCCGCCAGCTTGGCCGGCTCCGCGGCTGGGGTCGGCGTGGCGGTCGGCTGCGGATCGGTTTTTCCTCCACAAGCGGCGAGGGTCAGTGAAAGCGAAAAGCCGAGAAGCAACGCTCGGGTTCCTGATGACAATCGTTTCATAAACATTCTCGATTCAATGAAATAGGTTGATGGGACGCGGCGAACTAAAAATGGAACAGGACTGAGCGGTGCGGGCCCGCACGGATGCACGAAGGCCGTCGCCGCAAGCGGGCGGCATGCGCTTTCCCGTGGGTTGACCGCGATCGCAGCGAGATTGGGGGCGACAGAGGGGATAGTAGTGGCGGAAAGTGACGGCCTAATGACATTCGCTCATTTTCTTTATTCTTAAAATTGAATTAAATTCAGTACAATGGCGGCTTCATCAAAAAACCTGTAGGCCACTGCGAGTCAATGAATCCCCTCACTACGAAGTCCTGGAGCAGCGGACACAAGGCGCCGGAAACCAGTCCGGTAAGCGCAATACAAGGCCGCGCAGCATGGCTCGACCAGGCGAAAAACCTGATAGTCGACCTGGACGGCACACTGATACGTGAAGATGAAGTGCTCGATGGCGCAAGCGAACTGCTGGAGCGCTTCCGCGGGCGCTATGTCATCGTGTCGAACAATTCGACCCATACCACGGGCGGCCTGGTCGACAGGCTGCGCGGACTGGGGCTGGAGGTTGAACCCGAACGCGTGATACTGGCCGGAGAACAAACGATGCGCTTCATGGCAGAGCGGCATGCGCGCGCACGGATTAAGCTGGTTGCCAGCGATATGATGGGCCGTTACGCAAGGGAACTAGGCTGCCAACTGGTGGAGCGCGGGGCGGACTTCGTCGTGCTCGCGCTTGACCACCGCTTCGACTACCGGACACTTGAATCGGTCGCAAATCAGATCAATGAGGGCGCGCGATTAGTCGTGACCAATGCCGACAGCAGCCACCCGGGTCCCGGCGGCAAGCTGATTCCGGAAACCGGCGCGTTGATGCAGGCAGTGATCGGCTGTTCGGGCGTTGTCCCCTACCTGGTGGTTGGAAAACCCGGGAACATGCTGTTCGAGGAAGGGCTGAAACGGCTTGGCGCCAACCCCATGGACACCATCATGATCGGCGATAATCCATTGACGGATGCTGATGGCGCGGCGCGTCTTGGCATCCCTTACCTTCTGGTGGGCGCGACGCCTCACGCCGATGCGCGCTCGCTCCCGCTCCTGCTCAAGGCGAATTGTCCGGCCCGCGTGCGCGCACCGGTTCCCATCACGCCTGCCAACGATGATGGGCGCCTGGACCGGTTCAATACCGCTTGAACGAAAGCACATCAAAGGTGCGCCGGATGGTCTCGACCGACTTGTCGTAGTCGGTCAAGGCAAGGCAGGCGATGAGCACGTCGATGATCGCAAGCTGGGCCAGCCGGCTGGTCATCGCTTCGGTTCGAAAACAGGTCTCGCGCGCCATGGTGAACAGCAGAACGTCGGCATAGGCCTGAATCGGCGATTTTCCGAAGTTCGTGATGCAGATGGTTTTCGCGCCGGCCTCTTTTGCCAGCCTGGTCGCCAGCACCGTTTCATGCGTGCTTCCAGAATGGGATATCGTCAGCACGGCAACATCGGGCCCGGTCAAGGATGCGCTGATGGCCTGAACATGCGAATCGACGACGGCCTTGGCGTTGAGTCCGATGCGCAACATGCGGTAGTGCGCATCCTCGGCGATCGTGGCGGCGCTGCCAATGCCGTAGATTTCGATCCGCTGCGCCCCTTTGATGAGGCGCACCGCGTGTTCGAGAGCGCCTGCATCGAGCACGGACTGGGTGTCGTGCAGCGCTTGCACGTTGCTCTGGAAAATCTTTCGGATGACCGTGGAGGAATCGTCGATGGCATCGAGATCCTCATGGATCAGCTGGACCGGCAACACCACCTCTTGGGCCAGCGCGATCTTGAGTTGCTGAAAACCGGTCGCGCCCAGGCTCTTGCATAAGCCGATCACGCTGCCTTCGCTCGATTCCGTGCGCTCGGCCAGTTCGCTGACGGACATGTGCACCACNNGACATGTGCACCACTTCTCTCGGATGCCGTGCAATGAATTCTGCAATCCGTTTCGCCACCGAGCCCAACGAGGGCCGCATGGTTTCGATCCTGGCCAACACTGCCGAAACGGACTCGACCTGCTGATCGCGCGCGGTCGCGATGGCGGACCGTTCAAGCGCTATCTTGTTTTTTTTCATGACAAATGACTAAATTCCTATTGGAACAGCATAGCGATATTGCCACATCAAACCTGGAAGTGAGCAGTTTGCCGGGTGTCGCCAAGCTCGCGTTCAGGCTGGCGCCGGGCTGATCCCGAGCCGATTGGAGACGAACGGAGACGTTCACATGGCGCAAATATCCGCCTATTTTTGCGACGAGATATTGTGCGCAAGAATTCCCGTTAAGAATTAATAGGCCTGGCATAGTCGATCACGACTGCCAATTTTTTTGGCCAAACTCGAACGGTGCGCATGAGGATAGCATCTTCTTGCTCATTTGAAAAATACGCAAAAATCTCGCGCCACATGTCCAGTGCCTGCAGATTGTCGCAGATGATTTTGCGGCGACATCTTGGGCCTACGGCTTGCTGGGTCAGTCCTGTAACATGCTCCAGATTGAGGCGATGCTTAAACCGCTTGAATGCTTCCTCGATGCCCCAGCGCTGGTGGTAAAGCTGAGCCGAAGCAGTCAACCGGATAGAGCTTCTCGTCGAACAGGTTGGTCATCAGAACGCGCTGCTCGCCAGTCGGCGAGACCTTGGTCAGTTCGGGCCTCAGGTGGCTCAGGTGGTATTGAGCACTAAGGGCACTCTCGATCACTTGGCAACGAAGAGTTCCCGTTTCGAGTCCATGTGAATTTTCTGTTCAGCTTCGTTGTGTACCGCCGGCATAAGGTGCAGCAGGGCGTTGACCGTAGCCTGGCCGGTTAGCTTGTGGGATGCGTTCGATGTTCGATGACACCGTTTCGGCTAATAAGTGGCGGTCGAAATTGTCCTTCCGGCGGCCAAGTGACGGCGCCCGAGCCTCGAGGATATCGTGGCCGCCCTGGCGTACCCGTTGCGTGACGCGCGCTAGTGATGATGCAGGGGAGTTTCTTGTTCCATGCCCAACGCTTCCAACTTCGGGCGTATCTCTTGCATATGGATCGAGGCCGGCAATGGACGGGACAAACGTCATGTCTGTTCCACGAACAAAAACGCCAAGCTTCGAAGGCTTGGCGAAGTGTGAAACATGTTCTTGGTGGCCCGGGGCGGAATCGAACCATCGACACAAGGATTTTCAATCATCGTGCTCATTTTGGGGTTGTATCGTCGGTTGTATCGTCTCTGGGCTCAGGTCTCAGGTGTTCGATGACGCCGTCGCGGCTGACGACGATCGTCGTGCCAGTCGTTTTTGCCAGCTCATGCGCACGTTGCGCCGCTCGTTGCAGGGCGACTTGAGAGAGGCGTAAATCGCGATCGCGCGCCTGCTCGATGGGTTGTTTGTTCATGGTCGTTCACTCCAGTCAATGAGCACCGGTGTGGAGCCGGCATTGTCATACAAAGCCCAGGCGTCTACGACAGGCGCGTAGAGTTGTTCAAAATTATTCTTCCCAGCGGCGAAGCGGCGGCGGATCACCTCTTCGGGAATGTGATGTCCGCCTTGCTTGACCCTTTGTGCCACGCGCGCGATGGCCTCTTCAGCGCTCGCTAGTTGCAGGAAGATGAGCTTGACGCGATACCCAGCTTTTTGCCATTCCCCAATTTGGCGAAGATAGCCCCGACCCGACAGCGTCGTTTCGAATGCAAAACTGATGCGAGCGGCAAAGTGGCGTTTAAGTTCCTGCAGCATCAAGCGCCCGGCCTGCAATGCGGCCGTTTCCGGCGCGAACGGCGCCAGTCCAGCTGCGATCAGGTCGGCATTGACGAACACCGGGCACGCCGCTTCGCTCGGAAGGAATTCGCGTGCGAACGTGGTCTTTCCGGCACCGTTCGGGCCGGCGATGATGATGATGCGTGGCGCTGTTTCCATGCTCAACACTCCATCTTCGGATGCCGCTGCAATCAGAACGATACCGGAAATAGACCGGACAAGGGAATTGTGGAATCCACAAACAAAAACGCCAATCACGATGGATTGGCGTCTTGTACAACATGTTCTTGGTGGCCCGGGGCGGAATCGAACCACCGACACAAGGATTTTCAATCCTCTGCTCTACCGACTGAGCTACCAGGCCAAGAGGCATGATTATAGACACCCAACCCGGGCTTTGCAAGGGTAGCTGACGAGTTAACAGAAAAATTGCTGTCACGCGGCGTAAAACCGTCGCCTTTCAAGCCGCTATAATGCTTCGGATGAACAGCCAACCTTCCTCCACCGCGCGGCACGACAGCGATGTCTGCATCGTCGGCAACGGCGCGATCGCCAAAACCACCGCGCTCGGCTTCGCCCAGGCCGGCCACCGCGTCACCTTGCTGGTTCCGGCCGCCGTGCCGCCGCCATCGCCGCCATCGTCCGGCGCCGAACAGCCGTGGGACGTGCGCGTGTATGCCCTCAACCACACCGCCCATACGCTGCTCGCCTCGCTGAAGGTGTGGGGCGCGCTCGACGCGACCCGCGTGCAGCCGGTCGAAGCGATGGTCGTCAACGGCGACGGCAAGCAGCCCGGCGACCTCGCGTTCGACGCCTTCGGCGCCCACGTCGGCGCGCTGGCGTGGATTGTCGAGGACCGCAACCTGAATCAGGCGCTCGACGCCGCCCTCAACTTCGCGCCGAACGTGCACATCGTCAGCGGCCGCGCCGTCAGCCTGGCCACCGACGACAAGGGCGCCACCGTCACCCTCGACGGCGGCGCCGTCATCGCCTGTTCGCTGATAGTCGGTGCCGACGGCGGCCAGTCGTGGGTGCGCGGCCAGTGCGACATCGGCCTCGATTACCGCTCCTATCACCAGCGCGCGGTGGTCACCAATTTCAGCTGCGCCAAGCCGCACCACGGCGTCGCCTACCAGTGGTTCACCGGCCATGAAGGCATCGTCGCGCTGCTGCCGCTGCCCGGCCAGCGCGTCTCGCTGGTGTGGTCGGCGCCCGACGCGCTGGCCGATACGCTGATGCGCGAGACGCTGAGCGAACTGGCGGTACGCCTGGCCGTGCTGTCCGAGGACAAGCTCGGTCCCCTGCGCCCGCTGCTGCCCGAATCGGTCAAGGACGTGCCGCTGTCGCTGATCCGCCCGCACGCGATCACCGCGCCGCGCGTCGCGCTGGTGGGCGACGCCGCCCACGTGGTCCATCCGCTGGCCGGCCACGGCATGAACCTCGGCTTCGCCGATGTCGCCGCGCTGCTCGAGACGATCGCCGCGCGCGAAGACCACCGCAACATCGGCGACGAGCGCGTGCTGGCGCGCTACGCCAGGGCGCGCAAGGAGGACGTGCTGCTGATGCAGCTGGCCACCGATGGCCTGGCGCGCCTGTTCGGCACCGACCTCGAGCCGGTGCGCGTGGTGCGCAATTTGGGGCTAAACTTGCTGAATAACTTACCCATGCTTAAGCGTCGGCTGATGGCCCACGCGATGGGCAAATGATCATTTTTTGTAACGGATACGGAGAAATAATGGGTAAATCAAAAATCGCGCTGCTGCTGGCAACCGCGTTGATGTCCGCTTGCGCCGGCGCCGAGTCGCCGGTCGAAGCGAACATCAAGAAGGTCGTCGAGCCGCGCCTTGGCCCCGGCGCGAAGATCGAATCGATCAAGAAGACGCCCTACGCCGGCCTGTACGAAGTGCGCACCGCCGGCGACATCCTGTACACCGACGAGAAGGGCGAGTACCTGTTCGTCGGCCACGTCTACAACACCAAGACCACGCAGGACCTGACCAAGGACCGCATCGACGAGATCAACAAGATCAAGTTCTCCGACCTGCCGCTCGAGCTGGCGCTCAAACAGGTCAAGGGCGACGGCAAGCGCGTCATCGCCGTGTTCGAAGACCCCAACTGCGGTTACTGCAAGCGCCTGCGCCAGACCACGCTGAAGGAAATCGACAACGTCACGATCTACACTTTCATGTACAACATCCTGTCCGAGGATTCGTTCGCCAAGTCGAAGAACATCTGGTGCGCGCCCGATCGCGTCAAGGCCTGGGATGACTGGATGATCGCCGGCAAAGCGGCGCCCGCCGCCCCGGCCAATTGCGCCACCCCGAACGACAAGGTGGTCGCGCTGGGACATAAGCTGCGCATCCAGGGCACGCCGGCGATCTTCTTCACCGACGGCAGCCGCATTCCCGGCGCCGTCGACAGCAAGACGCTGGAGGCCAAACTGGCCAGCATGAAGTAACCGTATCAGCAACGCAGCGCCAACCACACGAAGGGAACAACATGGTCACACTCAATATCAACGGCCGCGACATGCAGGTCGAGGCCGATGCGTCCACGCCGATCCTGTGGGCGCTGCGCGATAACCTCAACATGACGGGCACCAAATTCGGCTGCGGCGCGGCCCTCTGCGGCGCCTGCACGGTGCACCTGGACGGCGCCCCGATCCGTTCCTGCGTGACGCCGATTTCGGCCGCCGCCGGCAAGAAGATCACCACCATCGAGGCGATGGATGCCGACAAGGTCGGCAAGGCCGTGCAGGACGCCTGGGTCAGGCACGACGTGCCGCAATGCGGCTACTGCCAGAGCGGCCAGGTGATGAGTGCGACCGCGCTGCTGCGCTCGAACAAGGCGCCCAGCGACGCCGACATCGACGGCGCCATGAGCGGCAACATCTGCCGCTGCGGCACTTATCAACGGATCCGCGCGGCCATCAAGGACGCGGCGAAGACCCTGGCCTGAAGGAACCATCATGCGTACCGAATGGATTAATCCCGAGGCGCTCGTGCGCCCGCTGGACGGCGGCCTGTCGCGCCGCGGCTTCATCAAGGCCGGCGCCGTCGCCGGCGGCGGCCTGGTACTCGGCTTCTTCATGCCCGCCGCCGGCAAGTTCGCCCGCGCNNCGCCGCCGACGCGCCGAAGCCGACCTATGCGCCGAACGCTTTCCTGCGCATCGCGCCCGACAACACCGTCACGGTGATGGTCAACCGGCTCGAATTCGGCCAGGGCGTGCATACCTCGCTGCCGATGCTGATCGCCGAGGACCTCGATTGCGACTGGTCGCAGATGCGCGGCGAGCTGGCGCCGGCCGCCGACGTCTACAAGGACCCGGCCTTCGGCATGCAGATGACCGGCGGCTCCGGCAGCATCGCTCACTCGTACCTGCAGTACCGCGAAATCGGCGCCAGGGCGCGCGCGATGCTGGTCGCCGCCGCCGCCGACCAGTGGAAGCTCAAGCCGGAGCGGTGCAAGACTGCAAAGGGCTTCGTGATGGGTCCCGCCGGCCAGAAGGCCAGTTACGGCTCGCTCGCCGACGCCGCCATGAAGCAGCCGATGCCGGGCACCGTCGCGCTTAAGGACGCCAAGGATTTCACTATCATCGGCAAGCCAACAAGGCGCATCGACGCGCGCGCCAAATCGAACGGCAAGCAGCAGTTCGGCATCGACTTCATGCCCCCCAATACCAAGGTCGCCGTGGTGGCGCGCCCGCCGGTGTTCGGCGCGAAGGTCGGCAAGCTCGACGCCAGCAAGGCGAAGGCCATCAAGGGCGTGATCGCCGTGCTGGAAGTGCCGACCGACCGCGGCGGGCGCGGCGTGGCCGTCATCGCCGACGGCTACTGGCCCGCGAAGCAGGGCCGCGACGCGCTGGCGATCGAGTGGGATAGCGGCAGCCTCGAAAAGGTCAGCAGCACCAGGCAGATGGCCGACTTCGCCGCGCTGGCGAAAACGGCTGGCGCGGTGGCGATCAAGGGCGACGTCTCGAAACTGGCGGCGGCGCCGAAGAAGCTCTCGGCCGTGTATGAATTCCCCTACCTGGCGCACGCGCCGATGGAGCCGCTCAATTGCGTGATCGACCTCAAGGCCGACAGCTGCACGGTATGGGCCGGCACCCAGTTCCAGACCGCCGACCATGCGGCCGTCGCCGCCACCTCGGGTCTGAAACCGGCGCAGGTGACGGTCAACACGATGATGGCCGGCGGCGGCTTCGGCCGGCGCGCGGTGCCGACGTCGGACTACATCGTCGAGGCGGTCAACGTCGCCAAGGCATACCGGGCGGCCGGCAAGAGCGGCCCGCTCAAAGTGATCTGGAGCCGCGAGGACGACATCAAGGGCGGCTACTACCGGCCGTCGCACGTGCATCGCGCCGACATCGGTTTCGATGCAAAGGGCGCCATCGTCGCCTGGGACCACGCCATCGTCGGCCAGTCGATCATGGCCGGCACGCCGTTCGAGACCTTCATGGTCAAGAACGGCGTCGACGGCACCATGGTCGAAGGCATGGGCGCGCCTTACGACATTCCGCTGAACCTGACAGCGCACACGGCCAAGGCCAACGTGCCGGTGCTGTGGTGGCGCTCGGTGGGGTCGACCCACACTGCCTTCGTGATGGAGACGCTGATCGACGAAGCGGCGCACGTCGCCGGCATGGATCCGGTCGCGTACCGCAAGACGCTGATCGGCGAAAAGCACAAGCGCCACCTGGCCGCGCTCGACCTGGCGGTCGCCAAATCGGGCTACGGCAAGAAGAAGCTCGCCAAGGGCCGCGCGTTCGGCGTGGCGATGCACGAGTCGTTCAATTCGGTGGTGGCCTACGTGGTCGAAGCATCGGTGACCAAAGGCGTGCCAAAGCTGCACAAGGTCACCGCCGGCGTGCACTGCAACCTGGCCGTCAATCCGATGACGATCGAGGCGCAGGTGCAGGGCGCGGTGCTGATGGCGCTCGGCACCACCTTGCCCGGCGCTGCCATCACCCTGAAGGACGGCGTCGTCGAACAGCAGAACTTCAGCGACTACACCGTGGCGCGCATGAGCGACATGCCGCATGTCGACGTCTTCATCGTGCCGTCCGGCGATGCGCCGACCGGGATGGGCGAGCCGGGCGTGCCGCCGCTGGCGCCGGCGTTCGCCAACGCCATCTTCAAGCTGACCGGCAAGCGCCTGCGCAAGCTGCCGTTCGACCTGGCGACGGCCTAGCCGCGATGACTCCTGTCGGCATTTTGCTGGCCGCCGGCAGGGGCCGCCGATTCGATCCATCCGGTACGCGCAACAAGCTGCTGCAGCCTTTGACCG
>CXWL01012088.1_pt1 | contig 23265 bp, 21 predicted proteins | sample 590931 | NCBI WGS metagenome assembly CXWL01 (sample SAMEA3498368, study PRJEB10139) | groundwater metagenome | biome: water well; material: biofilm material | place: Germany | collected 2015-04-27
GCTCCGGCTGGTCCGGACCCTTGCCGGACCAGAGACGGACAGGCGGAGAACTGCCGTCAACCGGCAACTTATGAAGAGAACGCATCGCGTTCGATTCGATTCCGGCGAAAACGTGTTGGCCGTCGCTGTCCCAGACCGGAGCGTGGCTGTCTCCGTTAAACGTCAATCGGGTCAGAGTGGATCGGTCCAGTTCGAACATCCACAGGAAGCAATCTGGCGCCTGCGTTTGGCGAAGAACCAGTTTTGAGCCGTCCGGGGAAATGCGTGGCTGGACCCACGAACCCGGCCTGACCGGCAGCGCTGTCTCATTCCCCTGATGATCGACCGATACGACCGTGCTTCCCTCGCCTTTCGCCACAGGCAAATAGGCCAACATCCCATTCCGCGAGATGACCGCCTGCGTGGTAATGTCATCCGTCAGCACAACGCGCTGACCGGTCACTTGCAGCGTCACTGGATCGAACGGAACCGCGAAGACCTTCTTGCTATTGTTATGATGAAAGACGAGATGTCCTGAATTGGAGTAGTGCGGCTGACCGGCATCGTCGAGAATCACCTTGTAGGTGAGCGTCTCGAGCGACAGCACGGCGATCTGACGTGTCGTGTCGGTCTGCAGGCAAAACAACACGTGCTTCCCATCGGGAAGCGTTTCGGGAGTCACATGGGCGCGTTCGTTTTTCTTCGGATCAACGCTGGTCAGGACTTCCGGCACGCCGCCTGTGGCCTGCACGCGTGAAAGCCCCGGCCGCGCATCAGGCCCGACGCGAGCAGTGGAAAAGATGATGGTATTATTCGGTCCCCAAGCCCCCGACACGTACCCAAAGGCGTCGCAAACTCGCCGTTCGCTGCCCCCCGAAGTGGACACCACGCGAATGTCCTGATCCGTAAAGAAACCAACCTCGCTGCTATCGCTGGATACGAACGGGGCAAACGCGTTTTCGTTGCTTCCCAGCGGTCGATCTTCAAACTTGTCAAATGCTCGAAGGTGAAGCCTCGCGCTCGCACGAGCAGACTCCGTCTCATACACCACAAACCTGCCATTTGGGGAGATCGCCATGCTGTTGAATATCGCGATGGCCTTCGGAGCCGGAATCGACAGCCGCAAGACCCGGCCTTCCGCCGGCGACGAGCCGCCGCGAGGGCGTAGCCATCCTGCCGCGAGTGCCGCCATGATGATCAAACAGATCACCCAAGTCGCTGTCCGCCGCCATGCTGCTGGCCGCGGACGCGAGCCCTCGGCAATCGCCGACGACAGCCGCAGGGACGAAGAAGTCGGGTCGGCCAGCGCGTTCTCGATCTCGATCCGCGCATCAGCAATGTCGTGAAGCCGCTTGTCCCGGTCTTTCGTCAGGCAACGATGAAGCAGAAGCTGCACCGTCGGCGGCGTATTCGAAGGGAGCTTTACCCATTGCGGTTCGCGGTGCATGATGGCCCCCAGCGAATCCGTCGCCGTCTCGCCGCGAAACAGCACTTCGCCGGTCAGGCATTCGTACACAATCACCCCAAACGACCAGATGTCGCTCCGCTTGTCCACCGGCCGACCGCGCGCTTGCTCGGGGCTCATGTACGGCGCGGTACCCAGCACCACCCCGGGCTTGGTGTAGTCGGCGGTGATGGTCGGGGAATCCACGCGGGCCGCGCTGGACCCGGAATCCTCCCCCATCGCCCGTGCCAATCCAAAGTCCAGAACTTTCACTGTCCCATCGGGCTTGATCATGACATTGCCGGGCTTGAGGTCGCGGTGAACAATTCCTTTGTCGTGGGCCGCTTCAAGGGCCTCGGCGATGTGCTTGCAGATTTCCAGGCCGTCGTCTACCGGGAGTCTCCCGCGCCTCAGCCGCGACGCCAGCGTCTCGCCTTCGACGTATTCGAGCACCAGAAATCGTTGGCCATTGGATTCCTCGAATCCATAAATGGCGGCGATGTTGGAATGACTCAGCGCCGCCAGCAGTTTGGCCTCTCGTTCAAACCGCAGCACGCGTTCGGCGTCATGCGCCATCGCCTCCGGCAATACCTTGATCGCCACGTCCCGGTCCAGCCGTGTGTCCCGCGCGCGAAAAACCTCCCCCATGCCGCCAGCGCCGAGTGGTGCGACTATTTCGTAAAGACCAAGTCGAGTGCCCTGAGTCAGTGCCATGTACCGCCTATGGTAGGCATCTTACCTGAAATGTTCGCCTCAGATTGTGCGGCGTCGGTCCTCGGCCTCAACCGCCACGCGTCGGCTGCGACGCCGCGCGGCTCTCGTGGCACTTGGACAACTTCTCGTTGAGTTTCGTGATCCACTTGGCGTGATCGGCCTTTTGGGGGTCCAGTTGGCTCAGGGTCTTCTTCACAAGTCGCTCCGCGTCGGCGGACGAGCCTTGAATGCAGAGCAGTTCCGTGATGTCCAGCACCGTTCTCATTCTCCCGGTCTCGGTCGGCGCGACCGCGACATCGAAGATCGCCAGCGCCGCCCGCGCCTCGCGCAGGGCCTCATCGAACTTTCCCAGACCCTTCAGGCAGAGCGCACGGTTCCGCAGGGCCTGCCCCACCTCGACGTTGTTTTCGCCGAGGTGCTTGCGAAACACGGCCAGCGCGCCATCGGTGAGTTCCAGACCGCGCGCATTGTTCCCCATCGTGCTGGCGACCACTCCCATGTTGAACCGTGTCCGGGCGACCGGGAAGCTGTCCGCCCCGAAGAGTTTCGTGCGCACCGTCAGGACTTCATCGAGCCGGCCGATGGCCTGGTCGTATTCCTTTCGGGAGTAGTAGGCGTTGGCCATGTTCTCGAGTGTGACGGCCACAATCTGGTGGGCGTCCCCGTACTGCTTCCGCTGAATGTCCAGGCATTCCTGATACAGCTTCAGCGCTTCCGCGGAAGCGCCTTTCTGCATCTTTGTGATTGCCAGGCTGTTGAGCGCGTCGGCCAGGAGGGTTTGGTCCGGGAGTTGTCTCCGCAGCGCCACTTCCTGGGCCTGCAGCGCTTCCGCCTTCTCCAGGTCACCACGCCAGCTCCGCGCGATCGTGGCTCGTGCCCCCAGGTAGTCGGCGCGGATATTCAGGCCCTGCTGCTCCAATCGGCCGATGGTTTCCTCGCCCTGATCCAGCACTTTTTCCGCTTCGGCGAATTGCCCCATCTTGGTCATCGCCTCGGCGAGATTGAGATGCGCGGTGTACAGCTCCTCTGGCTGCGCCGGTTGGACCGCGCTCAAGATGGACAGGGTCTGTTGAAAGCTCGCCATCGCGCCCCGGTATTGACCCCGGGCCATCAGGACCATCCCCAGGGTGCGTATCGACTCGGCATGATGAAGTGTGTTCCGTTCGATGCCGCTCTCGCGAAGCTCGATCGACCGCCGGGCTTCCTTCTCGGCCTCGTCAACCCGACCGATGGCCAGAAGCGTGGCCGCGAGGAATGTCCGGGCCTCGCCTTCCGCGATGGGCTCATCCCGTAGCGTCCTGTCTGCCATTTCAGACGCTTTCAAAAGCATCTCCACGACCGTGACGCTTCGGTCGCCGGATTCCTCCGGATTCGCAGAGTGAATCATGTGCTGCATGAAGCTGTTGAGCGCCTTGGCACGCGACGCCTCCTGCGCCGCTCGATTGCGCTCTCGTATCGCCCAGACCAACCCGTACGACGTGCTGGCGATGCCCAAAACAAGGACCGCCGTGACGAGCGAGCCGGCGATGACTGCGCCCTTGTTGCGTCGCACGAACTTTTTGAGCCGGTACGTCGCGCTGGGCGGCGCGGCGACCACAGCCTCACCCGCGATGTAGCGCTGAATGTCGGCTGCCAGGCCGTTGGCTGTGTCGTATCGGCGGCTCCGGTCCTTCTCCAGGGCCTTCATCACGATCCAGTCGAGATCACCGCGGACAAGCTTCGTTAGTCGGGCCGGCTCGGTATTGCGATTGGCGGCGACCGACGGAAGATCGTCTTTCATTGTGGAGAGCCGAGTGCTGGGCGTCGGTGGCTCGACTTCGCGGATGATGCGCTGAATCTCCGCGTACCCCGCGCTGAGCAACGTCTTGATGTCGAACGGCGTCGTGCCCGTCAGCAGCTCGTACAGCAGCACGCCGAGGCTGTAGACATCCGTCCGAGTGTCGATATCCAGATCGGACAGCCCCGCCTGCTCAGGGCTCATGTAGGCCGGCGTGCCGATCATCTGGCGGAACTCGGTGAACAAAGTCTTCTCCGTCAGGCGCCCGCCGGTGGCCTTGGCGATGCCGAAGTCGATGACCTTTACAACCGGCTTATCGTCGTGACGCGAGACGAGAACATTGTTGGGTTTTATGTCGCGGTGGATGATTCCCTTCTGGTGGGCGTGCTGCACGGCCTGGCAGACGGAGACGAACAACTCCAGGCGATCATGCGGCGTGAGGTTGTGGGTATCACAGTAGGACGTGATCGGGACGCCCTTGACCAACTCCATGACAAAGTACGGGCGGCCCGTTTCTGTAGCGCCGGCGTCCAAGACCTTGGCGATGTTCGGATGGTCCATGATGGCCAGGGCTTGCCGCTCCTGCTCGAAGCGGGCGATCACCTGGCGCGTGTCCATGCCGAGCTTGATGACTTTAAGCGCCACGCGGCGGCGGACGGGTTTTTCCTGTTCGGCCATATAGACCGTGCCGAAGCCGCCCTCGCCGATGACTTGGAGTAGTTTGTAAGGACCGATGATTGTGCCGATGGCCGTAGCGTCATGGGAGAGATCGGTCATGTCTCGGGAGGAGAGGTGAACGGCGCTTTCACCGCCGCTGGGTCGGGTGACGTCCAGGCCCTGCGCGGAGTCCGATGTGATGGCATCGCTGCTGTTGGAAACAGGTCGCGGTTTTTGATCGGCGATGTCGCCGCCGGACGTCTTCAAGAAGTCGCCGACCTGGGCTTCCGCCAAGAGCAGAGTCTCGACTCGCGCCCGCAGCGCCGCGTCGCGGCCGCAGGCGCGGTCCAAATAGGCCTTCCGTTGGGTCGGGTCCGCGAGCTGACGGGCCTCGTGAAAGATCGATTCAAGGTCGAGAGGTCTGTCTGCCATGCCATCACCCTCCTCTGCTGGAAAAATGCGCCCACGCGGGCCGGATTGTCAGCGGCGAGCGATCCGTGTGCGTATCCGCAATAGGTCAAGCGCCAAATCGCACGAAATCACCCCATCGAGGTGAAAATGGACTTGTCAGCGGTTCTCCGACGCAGCCCCGCCACGGCGAGGTCGTTCCGACTTGTCGCGCAGCTCAGTGTACAGGTATACCCGCGCGTAGGCCCAGTACCGGTCGGCGGTGGAGGTCGAGATGCGCAGAAATGAGGCCGCCTCAGGGAGGCTCATCCCCCCGAAAAAGCGAAGCTTGACCAGTTCCGCCTTGACGTGGTCTTCCACTGCCAGCTTGTTCAAGGCCTCGTCGAGATCGAGGATTTCATCCGGTACTACTTCAATCGTTAGGTCTGCTGTTGTCAGATCAAATCGCTTCCCGCCGCCTCCACGTTTCTGACGCTTCCTGGCCCTGGCGCGCTCGATCAGAATTCGTCGCATCGCTTCGGACGCTGCGGCAAAGAAGTGAGCCCGGCCGTTCCATTGCCGCTCGTCGTTGCCGACCAGGCGAACATAGGCTTCGTGGACGAGGGCCGTTGCCTGAAGAGTCTGTCCCGGCTTCTCTGAGGCGAGGCGTCTGGCCGCAAGCCCGCGGAGTTCTTGATAGACCAGCGGCAGAAGGTCGGACGATGCCCTGGCATCGCCGCCCTCAATGGCCGCAAGAATGCGTGTGATGTCGGTATCCACAGGCCCATCATCAGCGATGGAGGCGTTGAATCCAAGAGGATTGCGTTTTCAGCTTTCCCGTCATCGGTGTGTGTGCCGCACGGCGAACACTGTCGTTCGTGGTCATTGGGCGGACCTTTACCGACATTGGCGAGTTTTCAAAAACGTCGGGCGCGAAGGTCGTCGCGACGTTCTATGACTTGACCCGGAGGTTGAAGCCGCGACAAACCGAATCGCACAATTTCCGTGTGTTGCTCCTCGATGATCATGGCGCCGGTGGCGGCACGCTTTGCCTGACTCGAAGCTCCCGCAGCAGCCGTTCCAGGAGGTCCTTCGTTGTCGCGTCATTGGGTTCGGCCGCCGTGGCGACAGGTGTCGGGGACGCCGATGGAAATTCGACGGTGTCATGCATGGTCTCTGGAATCAGTGCGGCGTAATGACGCTGGCAGATGGTCGGCGAGTTGCCCATCAACGTCGAAATTTTGTAGAGCGATTCGCCTTTCTGGACGAGCTGGCTTCCGAACGTGTGCCGGAAGTCCAGACATCCCCATGCAAGCCCGTTGGTGGCATTGATCTTACGAAGATCCTGCGAGAAGTTGTCCGGGTGCCATCGTTTCCCCTTGGGTGATGGAAAGAACCATGCACATGCATGGGTAGGGTGGTAGTCCCGGAGGATTCCGAGAAGCCTCTCACTGATCGGAACGGCCCGGTTCCGCCGTGTCTTCGGTTGCCACTTCTGAGCATCAATCGTCTTGGCTTGAATCCTGATCATCCTTCTTTCGAGATCCACGTCTTCATGGGTTAGCCAAAGGCCTCCTCACGACGAAGGCCGGAATAAATGTAGGTCGCAACGAGTGCGCGGAGGAGCGGGCGACCCTCAAGAATACGGAGCTGCTCCCCAATTTGCCCGAGCGTCAGAAAGCGGATTTGCGGCGCCGGCGGCCTCTGACGCTCCACAGCGGCCACGGGATTGGGATATCGCCGGTCACGCGAGCAGAATCCGTGATGTTTGATCGCAAACGAGAAAAGGCGATGAAGGACTTCGCGAAAGTCGTTTGCGGTCTTCGCCGCCCATGCATCTTTACGGATCCGATCCGAAATAAACCTGTTGATCAAGGCGGGGGAAACATCCTCCAGCAATTCAACTTGCACATGAGCGTGGGCGAACTTGTCTGGATACGGCGTGTAGCCGACCTTGCCACCGACTTTTCCTGGTCGCCCCAGCGTGAGCTCCCCACAGATCTGGCCAAAAAACGCGCGGAGGCGCCCCACGTCGTTTTTGTACGACTTGTGCGGACAACGCGACTTTAGGTGTTCGCAAAAGGTGCTGATGATGGCGGTGACGGGTAATTCGCTCGCGGCCTCCCGATTGCCAACGATCGATTCAAACTCTTGATGCTTGGGCCGAGCCTCGGCTACACGTTCCGTCGGGCACCTCTGCGACCGCCTGTTCTGATGGCCGTCGACCCGATGTTTCGCCCAGAATCGGCTTCGTCGCTTGTAAAGCGCGGCCATGGCGATTACCGGTGCCGGCCCTTCTGGGCATCCGACACCAGGTTATGATGGGCTGCCCTATCAGGAATGACACGAGGGTGACGCCGTGGTTGCTTATGACGGTTTGGTGGCCTTCCAACACGAAAAACACGGCTGAATTGTGGTGGCGGCATTACATGGGAATAAGCTGCTCTTGCGTCCCCTAGAGTACCTTATTCCCAGGTGACGCCACCTACTCTAGTTCGGTTCGACTAGTGCCGCAGTCCGTCCCTGGATAACGATGGTCGTTGCACAATCGGTTACGACTAGCCGAGTTGATGGATCATCTCTGCCGGATCCGAACCGCAAGCCCGGCACCACGCGACGAATTCCACTGGGTCGATTCGCCGGTCTCCGATCTCCGACCGATGCACCATCGTGTTGTGCATCCTGAGCTTACGGGCGAGGTCCCGTTGCGTTAGGCCTGCCTCAGTTCGCATCGCGCGGAGTATCCCGCACATTCGCTTGTATGCCGGCTTGTGTTGGGGCCTTGCTGCCATTGCAGCAGCAGGCTAGACTCCCCAGGGCGTGCTGCTAGTTTAGCAGCAAGTGCGTGCCATGGGATTGAAGGCGGCCCATGAAAAAGGACTGTTGATTGCCTCTGAAACACGTTGACTGAATCAGAGTGTCGTCGTTGCCGCGATTGCAGAAACTCGATGGACTTCCTGGCTTTCTTCATGGAGCAGATGTTCTGACCAGGTACACAAAAACTCGGCATTTGCCGGAGGATTGACATCTCATGTACTCTCCTGTTACCAGGGTCATAGTTACCTTCTCTTTCCTCGCCAGCTTATTTGTCCAGTGGGGCTGCCATCGCGATGAGCCTGAGTCCGCTTCTCGATCGGGCCAAGCCTTGCCGGAGGTTGATCCCCGGCAGGTAGCTGCCGCGCGAGAGTTCTGTGAACACTACGTTCGCGCTGAGCGAAACTGGACCGAAATCGAGTTTTACAAATTCATCCATGCGATGAATGACCAGGAACGGCTGAGCACCATGAAGGCGCTCCAGCTACTCGACTCCAAGGCGAACGTCGAGACACTAAAGGCGAAGAACGAGGACGTCCTGGAAATCCAAAAGAGAGCAGTCTGGGTATCGGAAAACCTTCTCAAGGGTATCTGGCGACGAGTCTGGCCTGGGGCTAAGACGGACCGGGTGCAATACCACGAACTCTGTCAGTGGGTGGCGAACGAGTTGGAAGTCGGCGGAGAGGATGCAGTGTATCGTGACTGGCTCATTCGCAGTCAGCCCACGATCATCCTCGAACGCGCTATCTGCGAAAAACTCTGGGCGGACACATGGAACCAGCTCAATCCGCAACAGCGAACAGACTTGCTTCTTAAGCTCGATCCCAATGATCGGCTGAAAGACAAGAAAGCCGGGCTGATGGTGGCCGGCGGGACAGCGGCCCTGGCGATATTAGGTACAACTGAATTTGTTGCAGGATTTCAGTTCTACGTCACGATGAGCGTCACCGTTTCTACAGTGGCCGGATGGTTTGGCGTGACCCTGCCCATGGCAGCCTATACGACTTCCTCGTCAGTCATCGCCTTCCTCGCAGGTCCTGTCGGTTGGGCAATTGCCGGCGTTGGAGCCGTTACAAGCGCTTACTTCCTCGGCAAGGCAGATCCTCAAAAGACGGCCGCGCTGATCGTGCAAATCCACGTCATCAAGGCCGCGCATCTGCAGGAGGCGGGAATCTCGGTTCCTGATGTTCCATCGACGTGGTAAGCGCCGCCAGCCACCGAAGTGAATCTCGCGGCGATTGCAGCTGCACAGCGCGACCTTATTGAACATCTTTGCCGATTGGTCGCGAAAAAATGGGTCGAACAGCACACCAAGCTCGAACAGAAAACGGCAATTTCGTCGCCACCAAAACCGTAACGCTCGCCAATCTAGTTCCTCGTGTGGCTCACTCTAATTGCTTAAGCCACAACCAGTTATGTAAGGACGACGCTTTGGATTGTCCGAACTGCTTGGAGACATCGTTGACATCGGTCCGGGTTCAAGCGGCGGCAAAAATTTCATTGTAAGAGCCTTGATCGGGATACTGAATCGCCGTTCGGGATGCTCGTCGTTTGAGCGAATAACTGCCCGAAAGCGGAAATGTCAAGGCCACCGGCCATGCGAGAACCAAAACCCAACAACCACGAAAATGAAAGGCGACGGTTCATTGCAAATTCCGGGGGCCCCGTGAATTCGGGATCAGCCGAAGTTGGACTCTCGAGGATGTTTTTCACAGTTCCTGAGTGCGCGCAGGTGCTAGGCGTCTCCGAAACGACCATCTGGCGCCGTATCAAAAGGGGCTTGATGATGATTGTTCAACATGAACAAGGCACGGCTGTCCGCATTCCTTGCAGCGAGTGTTTACCCGATGCCGCGCGGACAAGACCCAAACCGTCGTCAGGATCAACAAGAACTCCAACAACTCAGGACGACGTATCGAATCCAAGTTCTCCTCGAAGGTTCGGGCCGAGGCCCAAGTGGAAAACGAAGTCAGAACGTCGTCCGGACGAAAGTTACAAATCATGAAACCAAACACCAAATCAGAAAAAATAGCTGGGCAATTCTTTGAATGGCGCCTCTATCGACGCGGCCCCAAGTTCTACGCCGATGGGCGTGGAAACACCCCACCTCTCGGCAGGCACACATTGGACTGCAACACCCGTGACGAGGCTCTCAAAGTGATCTTTGAATTGGATTTCGCGAAGGCTGTCGAGATGGGCAAGGCCAAGCCGATCGAAAGTACAGTCGATAGTTCGCAGATCCTCACGCTGGCCGAAGGCCGCAGAATTTACGAAGAGCACCTCGCTCGTCCAGACGTCGCGGGCGGTCCGAGCGCGGAAACGTGTAAACGATATCGCGCAGTTCTAGATAAGTTTTTCCAGTTTCTTGAAGCCAAGGCGGTATCGAGTTGGAATGCAATCGACGCCAGGATTGTCGAATCGTATCTCAGATTCCTTGAGGCTGACGATTACGAAGATGCAACACTGTATCTCGAATGCACAACGATAAAGCAAGTGATCCGTCATCTCATCGAAGCAGGGCGGCTACCAGAGTCTAGCAAAATCCGCATTCGACTCCGCAAGTCGGCAGACACCACAACATATTGCTACACGCTTGAGCAGTTTGAGGCCATGCTGACCTATTGCGAGGCTAAGCAATCCTTGCAGTGGCTGGGCGATGTGATCACCTCCCTAGGTTACACGGGGTTGCGGATCGGCGAATTGGCGTCACTCCGCTGGGCTGATATCGATCTGACGATGCGGATCCTACACGTGACCAATGACTCCGCTCGGAAGTCGGAACGAGATCGCAGGCGGACCAAGAACCGCAAAAATCGATCACTACCGATAAGTGGGGAATTGCTCACCGTGCTCAAACGGCTCCAACGTCATTCCGACGGTTTGGTCTTTCGCGGGCCAAAAGGCGGCAAACTCAATCCGGATGTCTTGCGGAGGGCATTTGTCTCAGAGGTGCTAACATCGCTGGCGCCGCGGTTTCCCACACAGTCAGGCGACGTGGGTTTTGCCGATGGTCGACTGCATAGCTTCCGGCACTTCTTCTGCTCCTGGGCCGCAAACAACGGTGTTCCCGAGCGTGTCCTGATGACTTGGCTCGGTCATAGTAACTCCGCGATGGTACAACGGTATTACCACTTGGACGCTCAAGAGTCACGAAAGCATATGAATCGATTGAAACTCGCCGACGGCGAGCCCGGCTCTTGTGCCGAGGATTCGCCGGCGGCATAACAGCCAAGCACGCCCTATGGCGGCATGGCAGATTGGAGATAGGCAGATGTTTCTCAATAAGTTTAGAAGAGTGAACGATGGTCGAGAGCGGAATCTGATTTCCCAAGGCTCGTGTCGAACCGAACAGAATACAGTTCTTGGCACAGTTCTGTCTCAATGTACTGAGCCAAACAAACTAGCGATGCAGAAGTCGCGGAGAAACCACGACTTACACAAAGCTAATACTCTGGATCGGAGAGGGAGGGATTCGAACCCCCGCTGCAGTTACCCGCAGACCGCATTTCGAATGCGGCTCCTTCAGCCACTCGGACACCTCTCCCATGGCATCCCCGCCGAAGATTGCGATGCGACTTGAATCGCGCCGCCCGACGGGACATGCGTCAATACAGTGACATCGTAATGAAGAATCGGCCTCTGACAAGCGCTCTCCCGTTGACGGATCCAACCGTGCCCTGACAGGCACGGCATTAGGTGGGAGTCGCAAGCCTAAACGCAAATGCGCGACATTGTGCATGTGGCAACTGGGCAGTAGCCTTTGCCTCATGAGAGCGCTGACCGGAGTGTTCATGACTTTTTTTCTGGCTGGCGGATGCCAGCGCTCTATTGACCACCCCGAGATTCGCGCGGTGCTTGACAGGCAGGTCACCGCATGGAACGCCGGCGACGTCGACGGGTTCATGCAGGGCTACTGGAAGTCGGACGACATGACCTTCAGCACGCCGGACAGCACGACGCGCGGCTGGCAGGCGACGCTCGATCGGTTCAAAAAGAAATATGACACGAGCGAAAAGATGGGCCGACTGCGGTTTCGGGAGGTCGCGGTTGCCCACACCGCGCCATCCGATGCCGAAGTGTCGGGGCGATTCGAAATGCAAATCGGCGGTCGGCGAAGCGGCGGAAGGTTTTACCTCACGTTTCGTATGATCGACGGCCAGTGGGTGATTGTGCGGGATCACACGGTAGGTGATTAGGATAGCGCTATCGCAGTGTGAGAAGCTCGCTCTTCTTTCGAAGAGCGGCTAAACGGGGGTCCGCGCCTGTCGCGGTGATTGTCAATCGCAGTCTTCGAGTTCGTCGAGGGCGTCGTCGAGGTCGTCCAAGCCTTCGGCGTCGTCGAGTTCATCGCCAAAGTCTTCGAGGCAGTCGGTGGCGTCTTCAAGGTCGGTACCGCTGAGGCTTGACGCGACGAGATAGAAATCGAATGCCCCGCAGCCGGCGACAGAAGGGATGATGAGAGCCGCAGCCGAAATGAACAGAATCCTGATGATGCTTTTTCGCATGATTGTCCCCACGTCAGTCTATGATCGCATGCATGTTTTTTCGCCATTCGTCGGTCATCAATCGGCGCATGTCTTCAGCCTTCTCAAAAACCTCCAACAGGAAAACGCCATTGTAGCCGATGGCGTGAATCGCATCGCGGCACGCATCCCAGGGCAGAGTTCCGTTGTAGGGCATGCGGTGCGTGTCGTTCACGCCGTCGTTGTCGTGTACGTGCGTGTATTTCATGTGCGCGCCGGCCGATCGGATCGCTTCGACGATGCCGCAGGTCATGTGGGCGTGGCCGAAGTCGAGCATGAAGACGACGTGGGGGCTGCCGAAGTCGGCGACCTCCTTGACGAGGCGCTGCACGTCACCGCCGATGGGATGGAAGGGGGGCATGTTCTCGAATGCGAAGATCGCGCCGGTTTGCTCGCCGATCTTGGCATATTCCTTGAAGGATTTTCGCAACTGGGCGTATCGGTGTTCCAGATCGCCCGCCGGCGCGTGGGGCGGCGATGGATGGATGACCAGAAGTTTGGCGCCGAGATCGAGACAGTAGTCGGCTTCGCGCTTGTAGGCCTCGGTCACAGCGGCGCGGAGTTTCTCATCTTCACTCGATGGATCGAGATCGTCGCCAAAGTGGGCGTGGAGGGAGTCGACGGTCAGCCCGATGTCCCTGCTCTGGGTGAGGATGTCTCGCGCGGTGATTTTCTTCAGACGGTTGCGATAGGCCTGGAGAAGCGTGCAGCCGGTGTCGCGGTAGAGGCCAAGGATGGTCGGCGGATCGATGTCATCGAAGCCGAACGCGCCGATGGTTCCAAAGGTCATCATGACGCGATGCGCCCCGAATGACGCCTAAACGGTAGGGCAAGGATTCTCCCTGCCCCCAGATCAATCGCCGCCAAGCCGCCGGCGGATGAGTTCCGCGCGGACGCTGCTGCGTTGGTCGCCACTAAGTCTGGCGCCGTGTATCTTCTGAAGATGGGCGGGTTGTGTCAAAAGAAATAACTCGTTGATCGCGGAAAGGTCGACGTTCTTGAGGCGACCGAGGTGAACTCCCATGCGCAGGTGCGAGAGGTGGAGCATGGTCTCGTCGCTGCTGATGGTGCGAGCGTGACGAAGGATGCCGTAAGAGCGATAGATGCGGTCGTCGAGGGCCAGGGTTCGCTCCTGGACGAGCGCCTTACGGGCGCGCTGTTCGTATTCGATGATCTTGGGGATGACGCTGGACTTGAACTCGTTGAGGATGTCTTCCTCGGTCTTGCCGAGCGTCACCTGGTTGCTGATCTGGAAGAAGTCGCCGGTCGCCTCGGTCCCTTCGCCAAACAGGCCTCGGACGGCTAGGCGCATGTCCTTGGCGGATCGGAACACTTTCTCAATCTCGCCGGTGAGCTTGAGTGCAGGAAGGTGAAGCATGACGGAGACGCGGATGCCCGTGCCTACGTTGGTGGGGCAGGCGGTGAGATAGCCGTACCGGGGATGAAATGCGTAATCGACGCCGCATTCGAGATGGTCGTCGATGTCGTTGATTTGCCGCCAGATGCTGTCGAGATCGAGGCCGCTGCGGAGAACCTGAATGCGAAGATGGTCTTCTTCGTTGACCATGACGGAGACAACTTCGTCGGCAGATAGGGCCACGCCGCGACTGCCCTTGGCGTCGACGAGTTGTTTGCTGACCAGATGGCGTTCGACGAGGACCTGGTGGTCGAGTTCGTCGAGCGCGCCCATGTCGAGATATTGCCAGGTAGCATCGCCGGCCCGCCCCTTGAGTTCGCGGCGAAGCATCTGGGAGAGCTCCTGACGCTGTTGCTCGGTTGCCTTGCTCAGAAAGGGATAGTTGGCGACATTTCGGGCGAGGCGGATGCGCGAACTGATGACGATGTCGGACATGGGCCCGGCGCCACGCAGCCACTCACCCGGTTTTTTTGCAAGTTCGTTGAGGCTCATGATCTTTCCAGGCTGCTGATCCTGTCGCGGAGGCGGGCGGCCTCCTCATACTGCTCATCATCGACGGCCCTGGTGAGCGCTCGTTGCAGTCGGATGAGATCATTCTCGGCGGGCAGAGGCGAGCCGAGTCGTCGCGGCACTTTGCCTATGTGATGGCTGGCGCTCTCGTGTGCCCGCTCAATCAAAGGGACCAGCGCTTTCTCGAAAGCGTCGTAATCACAGGGGCAGCCGAGAAGACCGGTGTTGCGGAACTCGACAAAGGTGAGTTTGCACTTGGGGCAGGACAATTCGGCGAGCTGTTGGATCGCGGCCTTTTGCACGACGAGGCCCGCGAGCATCTCGCTGACGCCGACGTTGGACTGCGGCTTGGGAACCATGCCCTCTTCCGAGGCGCATGCTTCGCAGAGATGGCGCTCGCGTTTTTCGCCCTCGGGTGTGATGTCCGTCATGTGAACGGTGGCCGGGTGCTTCTTGCAGCCTTGACACGCGCGGTTCATGAAAGGCGCCTTAAACTCGAAAGCCGATCGAGGGTCCGAAAAATCATAGAATCCCTATATTTTATCGTCAACCAAGGGACATTGCATCACATAGATTCGGACCACTCCACCACGGCGGATCTTTGATCCGGCGGCGTTAATCGCCTGGAATGAAGGCTGCCGCGCAGTTTTCGGTCTCCCATACCTGGACTTTAGCGATGCGGACGGCAGAGGGCAGAGAGGTGGAGAGCTGATCGTACACGTGCTTGGCGACAAGTTCCGTGCTGGGGTTCTGCCGGGCGAAGGTAGGCAGGTCGTTTAGGCAGGTATCGTGTAATTCGGCCAGTGTTTGAGAGAGGTGGCGTTGGAGCAGGGTGAAATCGCAGACGACGCCGATGGCATCGAGTTCGCTGCCGCCAAGCGTGACTTCGACTCGCCAATTGTGACCGTGCAGTGGTTCGANNCACTCCTTTGCGAGCATGGAGCACAGCCGCCCTCGGCTGTGAGCCTTGCGGCGGCACGGGAATGTACCGCGCGGAGGGCGAGTAATGGAGTCAGGGACGAGTGGAAGTTGACGCGAAATCATGGAGCGACTACCGTTTATGGCCCCTCAGAATGCCCCCGGCCCGGGTGGCGGAATTGGCAGACGCGCCAGGTTGAGGGCCTGGTTCCGGTTATACGGAGTGCAGGTTCGATCCCTGTCCCGGGCAATGATTTAACTGCCTCCGCACGGCTAAATTGGGGGTTTTCCAGCCGGAACCGGCGATTCCGGGGCTTCTTGGAAATAGTCCACCTCACCTAACATTTTCCTAATTTTCCCCTTGCTTACCTGCCGACATCATGGCATGATAGTGTCGATCTGCGGCCGGTTTGGGCCGCGCATAATACTCTGACAGGGAGGCAAACAATGGCCCCGCAGCCAACAGACGGTAAACGACAACAAGCCCTCGACCGAGCCTTGCAGCAGATCGAAAAGGCCTACGGCAAGGGCGCGATCATGCAAATGGACGGGAACATATCCGCGGCCAAAGACGGCCTGACCACCGGAGCGCTCTCGCTCGATTTGTGTCTGGGCGGGTTCGGCCTGCCTCGCGGCCGCATCGTGGAAATCTTCGGCCCGGAGTCGAGCGGCAAGACGAAGCTGGCATTACACGTGATCGCATCGGCACAGCGTCTGGATGGCGTGGCGGCCTTTATCGACGCTGAGCACGCCCTGGACCCCGCCTGGATGAAGCGATGCGGCGTGAACCCTGAAACGCTGCTGGTCAGCCAGCCCGACTGCGGCGAGCAGGCGCTGGAAATCTGCGACATGCTGGTTCGCTCCAATGCCGTGGATGTCATCGTCATCGACTCGGTCGCCGCCCTGACGCCCAAGAGCGAGTTGGAAGGCGAAATGGGGCAGGCGTCGATCGGCGTGCAGGCTCGGCTCATGAGCCAGGGCTGCCGCAAGCTGACGGCCGCGATCGNNAGAGCCGCGTTATCGTGATCTTCATCAACCAGATTCGCGAGAAGATCGGCGTCATGTTCGGCAGCCCGGAGACGACGCCGGGCGGGCGGGCGTTGAAGTTTTACAGCTCGGTGCGTATCGACGTCAGGCGCATCGCCTCGATCAAGGAGGGCGACAAGGTCATCGGCAGCCAGGTAAAGGCCCGCGTGGTGAAGAACAAGGTGGCGCCGCCTTTCCGCGAGACGCTTTTCGACATCATGTTCGACTCGGGCATCAGCGGCACGGGCGATCTGATCGACCTGGCGACCAAGCTCAACATCATCGAAAAGCAGGGAACCTGGCTGCGCTACGGCAACGTGCAACTCGGACAGGGCCGTGAAAACGCGAAAGCTTTCCTGCAAGGTAACGCCGACCTGTGCATTGAGCTGCGCCGCAAGATTCTGGAAGCCAGCGGCTTCACCAATGGCAAGGCGGCCGACAAACCCAAGGTGGATGGCAAGCCCGATGCCAAGGCCAAGCCAGAGGATGAGGCGCCGGGTGCGGCTCCATCGAAATCAGCCCCGCTGGCGAAGGGCCGGTTCATGCCGACCTCGGGCAGGAAGCCGGTCGCGGCGGGAAAGTAGCGCCTGGTGTTGAAGTTCCTTCCAAGCCTGTCATGCACCGCGAATCGGGCATCGTGGCGATGCTGCGCAGCGGTCTTTTTGTTTGCCGCGACACTCTTCGCACCGCATGCACTGGCGGGGTCTCCGTCAAAAAATCGCCTCAACGGCGAACTTTGCACGGTCGAAGGCGTTCGCGTCTTGCGCATCTGGGGCTCGCCGCGAGAGCGTGGGTTCGCGCATGGCTGGCTGCTTGGTTCCGACATTATCAAGCTGCTGGACGGCTATATCGCTGATGGCAATATCTCCGGCGGCCCTCAGCAATACGAGGCGAGCCTTCATCGCGTCGGCGCGATGATGAAGATCGAGCCGCGATACCGGGAAGAGCTTCGGGGGCTGTTTGAAGGGATCGTCGCAGGGCTGGGTGACGAGGCGACCATTCCAACGCTGAATCGACCGATCAGGTACGAAGATGTCGTGGCGATCAACTGCATCCCGGATTCGACGCGGATGGGCTGCTCGTCGTTCGCCGCGTGGGGGGTGCTGACCGATAAGGGGCAAACCCTGTCCGGGCGAAATCTGGATTGGCATCGAATTGCGGCTTTGCGAGGCAGCCAAGTCGCAATCGCATTCTTACCAGCACGCGATTCCGAAAGAGGCTGGATATCGATCACTTGGCCGGGCTTCATTGGATGCCTGACGGGCATGAACGCCGATGGAATCACGGCGAGCATGCACGACGTTCCGACTGATCCGCCATCGACATCGTCAGGATTTACTCCACGCGGCTTAATCCTGAGGGAAGCAATCGAGAATGCAAACGGCGGACCAGAGACAGCGCTCGGAAAGGTCTGCGGCGTTCTGGCCAGGCGAATCACCTGCGTTGGAAATAATGTCCCGATCTCGATGCCGTTCGTAAACCATAAAAATCCACCATCGGCCGTGTTCGAGTACGACGGAAACATCAGCAAGAACCACGGCTATCAAAAGGTCGTGCCGATTTCCAAGGGGGCCTTCGATAAGTTTTATCAGGTCTGCACAAATCACTTTTGCAAGAGCGGCAAGCCCAGTGCTTGCGATCGCTATCAGAAGATTCTGTCGCGGCTTCGAGCCCTTGGCAGGGAGGGCAAGACTCTCGACGTGGCGGGCGCCTGGCAGATTCTCCGCAGTGTGGCTTGTCGCGGCGGGCCGCTTGAGACCTACCACAGTGTGGTCTTTGAACCCAACGCCCGTCGGCTGCATGTTGCATTCAGTTCATCGAGCGATACTGCTCAGGATTGCAAGCCTGTGACGCTCAATCTTGCCGATTTGTTGGCGCGCGAATAATCCAACCAAGCCAAGCCCTGACCGCCCTCCGCTGGTGTAATCTCCATATCGCTGCTAATCTGAATCCATGCTTTGGCAGCGAATTGTCTTTGGCGCGCTACTCATCGCCGCACTTCTCGGGCTGTGTTACGCCGATGGTCGCATCCCCGATTTGATTAAGCACCCGGAGTGGGCCGACGCAAGCCGCGGCGCCATTGTCACGGCGATTGTGGCGGTGCTGGCCGTGTTGGCTTGTCTGGAATTGGCGGGACTGCTTCGCAGCGCCGGTCACAATCCGCTGACAGGCTTGGCCACGCTGGTCAGCGTGGTTCTCGTTGCCGCGCCGCACGTGGCAAGAGTCTATGGGGGAGCTGACGCAGCCGATGCGCTGGATGGCAAACTGTCGCTGGCGGCGCTGGTGTTGTGCCTGATCGCCGGTTTTATCAACATCGCCGCGAGACGAAATGCGCGTGCCGCCTCTGGCGACCTTGCGGCGACGCTCTTCATCGTTATCTATGTGGGCGGTCTGCTCTCCTATCTCGTCCGCATCCGCCAGCATCCGGCCGGCTCGGTCGGCACGCTCTTGTTCATCATCGCCACGATCAAAGCATGTGATATCGGCGCCTACTTTACCGGCCTGGCGATCGGTCGACACAAACTGATCGAATGGCTCAGCCCCAAGAAGACGGTCGAGGGTCTGCTGGGAGGCATCGCCGCCTCGATCCTCGTCGCCCTGATTCCCATGTATTCGTGTACCAACAGCGGCATGTCGCTCACTCGCTGCGTGATCTTCGGCCTCGCTATGGCCATTGTGGGCCAGACAGGCGATCTGCTCGAATCGCTCATCAAACGCGACGCACAGGCCAAGGATTCCGCCCACGCGATTCCCGCGTTTGGCGGGGTCCTGGACGTGCTCGATTCGCTGCTTCTGGCGGCTCCCGCGGCGTATTGGCTGTTGCTAGAATAGCCGTCGGGACGCGAGGGACTTTTTTTGGAGCTTGTCATCACGCTTGAAGGGCCGCCCGAGCAGCGCCTGGAGTTGTACGGGCCGGCCGACTGGAACCTCCGCACAATTCGCGACGCACTCGGCGTGAAGATTTTCGCCCGCGACGGCACGCTCAAAGTCGTCGGCGACTCCGATGCGGTGGGCAAGGCCGCCGCGGTGATCGACGCGCTGCAAAAGCGGCTTCGCCTGAACGGCGCGCTGTCCCGTGAAGATGTTGGATCGGCGCTGGCGGTCACCGGCGCCTCGGATCGCTCGGGCGAAATCGCGCCGATCGTGGTCCATCGTGAGTCGGCGCAGATTCGCGCGCGAACGCCCGGTCAGGCCCAGTACATTCGCGCCATCGAAAAGAACGATCTGTCCTTTTGTCTCGGCCCGGCCGGTACGGGCAAGACCTATCTCGCGGTGGCCATGGCGCTGTCGCTGCTCAAGGCGGGCAAACTCAAGCGGATCGTCCTGGCGAGGCCGGCCGTCGAGGCGGGGGAGAAGCTCGGCTTTTTGCCAGGCGACATGCAGGCCAAGGTGAATCCCTATCTTCGACCGCTCTTCGACGCCATGCACGACATGATGGATTTCGACCAAGTGCGGCGGTTCATGGCCAACGACGTGATCGAGATCATTCCGCTGGCCTTCATGCGCGGGCGGACGTTGAATAATGCGGCGGTCATTCTCGACGAAGCCCAGAACGCGACTGTGCCGCAGATGCTCATGTTCCTGACCCGGCTGGGACATCACGGCAAGATGATCGTGACAGGCGATGATAGCCAGTCAGATTTGGACAGCGGCCAAAAGAGCGGGCTGATCGACGCAGTCCGTCGGCTGGACGGACTACCCGGCATCGCCGTCGTGCGCCTGACGAAGGAAGACATCGTCCGTCACAAACTGGTGACGCAAATCGTGCAGGCGTATGGTGATTCACCTATGCCAAAGCCGCGCTGACAACGGACTCTCAATCCAAAGTGATTGGCGGGATGCTCAAGCCCCCGATAGTAGTTTGAGCACCACGATGTAAGCGTTGCTAAATGGCTCAGCGCGGAAGAATGTGACGGCCGCCGCTGGATCGCCAACAAATGGCCTGAGGATCCACGCCATTTGAATTCCCACGAACGAATACATCAGCAACCAAATGACGATCATAGGCAAGTGGTTGCGATTCCTCGTGATCAGCACTCGGTACAATCGCATGATCACGAATTGGGCCGCGATCGTACTTACTGAGAGCATCGCCAAATTTAAGATGATTGCCTGACCATACTCGACATTGCAGAAGTAGAGAAATCGGGTAATTGGGCCAAGTGACGCCAAGACTATGCTGAGGGCGGCTTGTCCGGCCAGAATGGCGCGCATGGCTTCACGGAAATCCTCGCGTAGTCCAAAGACAGTGTTGAGTACGAAGAAACCCGGCAGGCAGACGAGGGTGACGCCGAAGAATAACAGGGGGAGCTTCGCTGCCGAATAGGCGACCTGTCTGACTCGCTCGAGGGAGTCGAGATCGTAGCTGCCCATCATGGCGCCGTAGATCGGCGCGAACACCGCAACGATCAATGGCAGGGTCCACCATTGCAGCTTGTCCAGCGCGGGCTCCAGCCTGTTCGAGGTACGGAGAAGGAGATCGGCTTGTCGAATGAGTGAGACCATGAGCCGCGGGGCCTCGTCGATCAACTTCCGGGATCGAGCAAAGTCTTGATGTGTTGCATCAGGCCGAGGAAGAAGTTGCCTTCCCGGCTTCGGAACCACGTAAAAGGTGCATCGGGGCGGCCGATGAACGGGCGCAGAAGCCAGCCCATTTGTGCGCCGACCAGACCGAACAGAATGACCCAGATTCGAAATATGTTTCGCGAGGCGCGCATTCCTGATTCTGTGTACAACCCCTCGACGTGTTCCAATGGGCCGGGCTGACGAGTAGATGCGGCCGCGCCGGCTGCCGAGTCCATTGGCTGAGCTGACACTGTCGCAGGTTTCCAATCGGCCTCGCCAGCAGCGGATAACCGCCTGAGTGTCTGCAGCAAGAAGCCCAAACCGACCATTCCCGATATTGAGAGCAGCATTACGTTGAGCACGACCATGAAGGGATAGCTNNTGAAGGGATAGCTGGTCGTGCTTACCGTAAAGAACGCCAGGACCGGGCCGAGCGATGCGGCGACAGCGAGGTTGACCACGATTGCAGAGACGAGGAGCCGCAGGGTCGAGTTGAAACTCAGGCGGCAGCCGACCAGCGCGTTGAATACATAGAGCGAAGGAAAAGTCACGACCAGTGTGAGCAGAAACAGTGCGGGCAGTTTGATTGTTGACGCCAGGAGTTGCTGGTATTCCGGCGGCTCTCGGATCAGGATGCCATACCATCCCATGAAGAAACCGTACAACGCACCCAAGAGGACGGCCAGTGGAAGGAAGGTGCGCAGGGGAAGTTCGATCGCGCCTTCGAGCAGCCGATCAGGCCTCGTTGCTGAGCCGCGCAACAAATCGTCTAAGCGCTTAAGCATTGGTCTGATGTAATGCCATAACAGCCCTGATTCTGCAGGCGACGTGCCGCAGTTCGATTGGTGGAAGCCGATGGTACAAGTTCACGAATCTAATGACAAGAGAGTCTACGTGGCTCAGCGGGCCCGGTTCGCGGACGGCCAGGGACGTGTTTCTTGATGATCTGGCGCAGGTGCTACAGCCGTCGGGTGATTCGACCTCGAGCGAGGTCGTAGGGGGAGAGTTCCAACCTGACCTTGTCGCCCGGCAGGATGCGGATGAAGTTTTTTCGAAGGCGGCCGGAGATGTGGCCGAGGACGGAGTGCTTTTTTCCGCCCATGTCGAATTCGCAGCGGAACATGGTGTTGGGCAGAGCCTGAACGACTTCCGCCTCGACTTCGATGACGCCCGTATTTGCCATTCACATCCTCACGGCCATCGCCGGTCGCTGGTTCCTATCATCAATCTGCAAGTCCGAGGCCGCCCTCGCGGATCGGCACAAGCCGGTATGTTAGGGCATTTGGGCACAGCGGACAAGACCGGCGTTGGCGGTTAAACTGGAGTCGGTGCAGCCTCCCATTGTCAAGGTCGCGGGCGCGCCGGATCGAGAGACGGATCGACAACATGCTTGAAGAGCTATTTCAACACCAGGCGGAGTTGAATCGGCGGATCGGATTCGACCCCGCGCAGATGAAAGCCAAGTTCGACCCCAAGCTTGCCGGCGAGTGGCTCAACAACTACATCATGGCCGCGGCGAACGAACTGGAAGAGCTGCGGAACTGTATGTATTGGAAGCATTGGTGCGCCGAAGCCAAGGCCGGCCGCCGATTCGAGATTCACGACTTGCAGAATGCCCGGGTCGAGGTGATCGACCTGCTTTTCTTCTGGATATCCATGGCCCAGAGCGTGGGGTTGGATGCCGCCGACGTCGTCGAGCTCTACAAGCAGAAGCTCAAGGTCAACCACGACCGGCAGACCAACAATTATTCGATGAGTCAAAAGACAGAGGACGACAACAAGAATATCCGGCTGCCGCAGGACTGATGTCAATTTGGCTAAAGCCCCAGGAATGTTCGTGGGGCTTTATTTGGATAGAATCTCTGGCGATCTTCGCCGCCGTAGCTCAGTTGGCAGAGCAGCGGTTTTGTAAACCGCAGGTCATCGGTTCAAGTCCGATCGGCGGCTATGTTCATCAGGGGGGATTGCTCTGCTGCTTGCGAATGTGTTACATTTCCACCATGCCCGCCCTCGGCAGGTCGGTGCGACGATCCTCGCACACCCAGCCGGCGCCCGGAAGGAGCTGGACGATGAAACAGTCTAGAATTTGGTTGCCGTGTCTTGTGACGGTGTTTACCTGTCTGGCCGGGTGTCAGAAGCCGGAGGAGCCGATGCCTCTGGCGGATATCCACAAGGACTACGATCGGCCGCTGCCTTACGGCGCGTTCGCGTTGCGGCAGATCGACCCATCGCAGTATCCAAACTTCGGAGATGCATGGTTTCGCGCCAAGGGGACGACGCTTCCCCAGGCGGTGAACAACAGTCTCAACTATCTCTCCAAGCCGTCGAGCAAGACGTTCTATCCGCTCGGACCGATCACGCACGAGCGGGCCGTCGAGAGTCTCAAGGTATTTCTGGCGACGCTCGAACAGGCTAACAGTCCCGAGGCGTTGAACTCGCTGATTCGCGACAACTTCGACGTGTACATGTCGATCGGCTGCGACGACGAGGGGACCGTGCTGTTCACCGGTTATTACTCGCCGATCTTCGACGG
>CXWL01116906.1_pt1 | contig 23249 bp, 18 predicted proteins | sample 590931 | NCBI WGS metagenome assembly CXWL01 (sample SAMEA3498368, study PRJEB10139) | groundwater metagenome | biome: water well; material: biofilm material | place: Germany | collected 2015-04-27
ATGGCCGACATCATGGCCGGCAAGGCAGAAATGAACCCGTGGCGCAATCTCGACTGGCCGGCCATCCCCGGCTACTTCGGCAAGGCCTGGTTCCTGCCGCTGGTGGGCGCCTACTACAAACTGCAAGACAAGCTGCACTAAGGCGAGGACCCCGGGCCCAACCATGAATTCAACCATCGGACGACTGCTGCTGCAGCGCCTCGCCTTCGCCGTGCTGACCTTGCTGATGGTGTCGGTCGTGGTGTTCATGATCACCAACCTGCTGCCGGGTGACGCGGCCGAGGAAACGCTGGGCCAGGCCGCCACCCCCGAGGCTGTGGCGGCGCTGCGGGTCCAGTTCGGACTCGACCAGCCGGCCCCGGTGCGCTATGGCCGCTGGCTGGCCAGCATGGCCAGCGGCGATCCGGGCACCTCGCTGGTGAGCGGCAAGCCGGTCGCCGAACTGATCGGCAAGCGGCTGCCCAGTTCGCTCGTGCTGGCCGGCGTCACCGCCGCCGTGTCGGTGCCGATCGCGCTGGCGCTCGGCATCTTGTCGGCGATGTTCCGCGGTTCGCTGTTCGACCGCGCCGTCAACATGACGGCCGTGTCGCTGGTGTCGGTGCCGGAATTCTTGATCGCCACGCTGGCGGTGCTGATCTTCGCGGTCAAGCTGCGCTGGCTGTCGGCGCTGTCGCACACCGCCGATATCGCCACCTTCGGCCAGTTCCTGCGCGCCTACGCGATGCCGGTCTTTACCCTGTGCTGTGTCATCGTCGCGCAAATGGCGCGCATGACCCGCGCCGCCGTGATCGACCAGCTCGGCGCACCGTACGTCGAGATGGCCCGCCTGAAAGGCGCGCGGCCGGTGCGCATCGTGCTGGCCCATGCACTGCCGAACGCGATCGGGCCGATCGCCAACGCGGTGGCGCTCAGCCTGTCGTACCTGCTCGGCGGCGTGCTGATCGTCGAGAGCATCTTCAACTATCCCGGCATCGCCAACCTGATGATCGATGGCGTCACCACGCGCGACATCCCGCTGGTGCAGGCCTGCGCGATGATTTTCTGCGGCGCCTACCTGCTGCTGGTGATGCTGGCCGATATTTGCGCAATTGTCTCGAACCCGAGGTTAAGAAAATGAGCAGCCCCGCGATTCCCTCCCCGGCCCGCCGCCGTGGCCTGCGCTCCATGGCGCCGCTGGGCCTGATCGGCCTGGCCATCACCTGCTTCTGGCTGCTGATGGCGCTCGCCGGTCCAGCGTTGTCGCCGTACGATGCCGCCGCGCTGGTCGACATGGACGTGTTCGGCCCGATCAGCTGGCAGTTCCCGCTCGGGACCGACTACCTGGGCCGCGACATGCTCAGCCGGATCCTGTACGGCGCACGATTCACGGTGGCGCTGGCGCTGACGGCCGCAGTGCTGGCCAGCGCCGGCGGCACCCTGCTCGGCCTGTGCGCGGCTACGGCGGGCGGCTGGATTGACGCTGCCCTGAGCCGCACGCTCGACACGCTGATCTCAATCCCCAGCAAGATGTTCGCGCTGATGATGGTCGCCTCATTCGGCTCCTCGGTGCCGGTGCTGATCGCCACCGCGGCGATCGGCTTCATGCCCGGCGCCTACCGCATCGCGCGGGCGCTGGCGGTAAACGTGCAAGCAATGGAATTCGTGCAGGCCGCGCGGGCACGCGGCGAAGGCATGGCCTACATCACCTGCGTCGAAATCCTGCCCAACATGATCCGTCCGGTGCTGGCCGACTTCGGCCTGCGCTTCGTGTTCATCGTGCTGCTGCTCAGTGGCCTGTCTTTCCTCAGCCTCGGTGTGCAGCCGCCAGACGCCGATTGGGGCTCGCTGGTGCGCGAAAACATCGCGGGGCTGAGCGAAGGCGCGCCGGCGGTGCTGATGCCGGCGCTGGCGATTGCCACCCTGACCATCGGCGTGAACCTGTTAATCGATAACCTGCGCCGCCGCGCCAAGGATGCATGACATGAACCCACTGGTCCAGGTAAGCGGCTTGCGCGTGGTAGCGCGCAATGAGGACGGCATCGACATCCCGATCGTCAAGGGCGTTGATTTTTCGATCGGCAAAGGCGAAGTGCTGGCACTGATCGGCGAGTCCGGTTCCGGCAAGACCACCATCGCGCTGTCGTTGATGGGCTATGCGCGCAGCGGTTGCCGTATCGCCGGCGGCTCGGTGCAGATCGGCGGCCAGCAGGTCCTGGGGATGAACGCGGGGGAACTGGCGCGGCTGCGCGGGCGCACCGTGGCGTACATCGCGCAGAGCGCATCGTCGGCCTTCAATCCGTCCAAGACCCTGATGGACCAGGTGATCGAGAGCGCGCTGATCCACCGCACCATGCCGCGCGCCCAAGCCAGGGCCAAGGCGGTCGGCCTGTTCCGCGCACTGGCCCTGCCCGATCCCGAGCGCATCGGCGCGCGTTATCCGCACCAGGTGTCGGGTGGCCAGCTGCAGCGGGTGATGGCGGCGATGGCCTTCATCACCGACCCGGCGCTGGTGATCCTGGACGAACCGACCACCGCGCTCGACGTGACCACCCAGATCGACGTGCTGCGCGCATTCAAGGACGTGGTGCGCCAGCTCGGCACCACCGCGGTCTACGTGTCGCACGACCTGGCCGTGGTGGCGCAGATGGCGGATCGCATCGTGGTGCTGCGCAATGGCGAAATCCGTGAAACCGGTGCGACCGGCGCGATCCTCGATGCGCCCACCCACGCCTACACCCAGAGCCTTCTTGCGGCGGCCGAACCGGCGGTGCGCCAGCTGCCGCCCGCGGCCGCGCCAGGCACGGCGCCGCTGTTGCAGGTGAGCGGGCTGGTGGCCGGCTACGGGGCCCCGGACAAGGACGGCCTGCCCGCCAAACGCATCCTGAACGACATAACCCTTAACATCGCGCGCGGCGCGACGATCGGGGTAATCGGCGAATCCGGCTCGGGCAAGACAACACTGGCGCGCGTGATCGCCGGCATGGTACCGGCCGCGCGCGGCAGCATCCTGCTCGACGGCGAGCCGCTGGGCGCCGCCGGCCGCACCCGCGAACAGTGCCGCCGCGTGCAGTTCGTGTTCCAGAATGCCGACACCGCGCTCAACCCCGCCCATACCATTGGCCGCATCCTCGGGCGCCCGCTGGCGTTCTACCATGGCCTGAAGGGCGACGCGCAGGAAAGGCGCGTGGCAGAGCTGCTCGACCTGGTGCGCCTGCCAAAAGACGTGGCCAGCCGCCTGCCGGCTGAGCTGTCCGGCGGCCAGAAGCAGCGCATCAACCTGGCGCGCGCGCTCGCCGCCAAGCCGGACCTGATCCTGTGCGACGAAATCACTTCCGCGCTCGACACCGTGGTCGCCGCAGCCATCCTCGACCTGATGGCAGAACTGCGGCGTGAACTGAGCGTGTCGTACATGTTCATCAGCCACGACATCAGTACGGTACGCGCAATCTGCGACGACATCGTCGTGCTCTACGCCGGCAACAAGGTAGAGGCGAGGCCGCGCGCGGCGCTGGCCGCCCCGCCCTTCCATCCGTATTCGCACCTGCTGATTTCCTCGGTTCCGCAGCTGAAACAAGGCTGGCTGGACCAGGTCTGCGCACGCGGCGCCGCCGGCCTGCCCGCTATCGAGAAGCCGGCCGACACAGCGGGCTTGTGCTCCTTCCTCGACCGCTGCAGCGTGCGCATCGACGGCGTCTGCACGCGCGTGGCGCCGCCGCGCCAGCGCCTCGACAACGGCGGCGAAATCCTGTGCCACCATTCGGACGTCACCTTGCGCCAACTGCAAGCGCCGCTGCACCGATTCGAGGAGGTGGCATGAGTTCGCGTTTCGTCCGGCTGGCCGAAACCGGCCGGCCCGCAGTTCATTTCACGATCGACGGGAGGGCCGCCGAAGCGCTCGAAGGCGACACCCTGCTGGTCGCCATGCTGGGCGCCGCGCGCAGCCTGCGCACTTCCGAATTCGGCGACGGCCGGCGCGCCGGCTTCTGCCTGATGGGCGCGTGCCAGGATTGCTGGGTATGGACCGCGCAGGGACAGCGCCTGCGCGCCTGCTCCACGCCAATTGCCGAAGGCATGCAGATCGTTACCGAACAAACGGAGGCAGTATGGTTGAACCACGAATAGTCGTGGTGGGTGCGGGGCCGGCCGGCGTGCGCTGCGCCGAGCAGCTGGTGGCGGCCGGCGTGCGGCCGATCGTCATCGACGAAGGACGGCGCGATGGCGGGCAGATCTACCGCCGCCAGCCGGAGAACTTCACCCGCAGCTATGCTGCATTGTACGGTTCCGAAGCATCGCGCGCCGAAGCCCTGCACCGCAGTTTCGACGCCCTGCGCGGCAAGATCGACTACCGCAGCGAGACGCTGGCGTGGAACCTGACGGCCGGCGAACTGCACCTGGTGCGCGATGGCGTCGCATCCAAGCAGGCCTACGACGCGCTGGTGATCTGCGCCGGCGCGACCGACCGCCTGATGCCGGTCAAGGGATGGGAACATGCAGGCACGTACAGCCTGGGCGCGGCCCAGGTGGCGCTGAAGTCGCAGGCCTGCTCGATCGGCCGCCAGGTGGTGTTCATGGGCACCGGACCGCTGCTGTACCTGGTGGCGATGCAGTACCTGAAGGCCGGCGCGCAGATCGCCGGCGTGCTCGATACATCGCGCCTGAGCGACCAGGCCGCGGCGCTGCCCAAGCTGCTGGCCCGTCCGGGCCTGCTGCGCAACGGCCTTTCCTTCATCGCCGCGCTGCGGCGCGCCGGCGTGCCGGTATTGTCCGGCATCGAGCCTCTTGAAATTATCGGCAGCGGCGCCGACGGTGTCACCGGCGTGGTATTTCGCGATGCGCGCGGCAAACGGCGCGAACTGGCCTGCGACGCGGTCGCGATGGGCTACCACCTGCGGCCGGAAACCCAGCTGGCGGACCTGGCACGCTGCGCGTTTCGCTTCGACGATCAGGCGCGCCAGTGGTTTCCGGAAGTGAGCCTCGAAGGCCGCAGTTCCGTCAAGGGCGTGTACCTGGCCGGCGACGGCGCGCGTATCCTGGGTGCGGATGGCGCGGAGAATGCGGGCCGGCTGGCCGCGCTGTCCGCGCTGGCCGACCTTGGCAGCGCGGTGGATGCGGCGCAGGTCGCGCGCCTCCTGCGGCAGCAGCAGACGATGGAGCGCTTCCGCCAAGGCCTGGTGAAGGCATTTCCGTGGCCGGCCTCGCAGGCCGCCCGTCTGCCCGACGACGCCATCGTCTGCCGCTGCGAGGCGATCAGCGCCGGCGAGCTGCGCCGCGTGGTATGCGAGATGGGTGCGACCGAAGCGAACCGCGCCAAGGCGTTCAGCCGGGTCGGCATGGGGCGCTGCCAGGGACGCTACTGCGGCCAGGCTGGCGCCGAAGTGATCGCCCATGCTGCAGGCGTCCCGATCGAACTGGTGGGACGCCTGCGCGGCCAGGCCCCGGTCAAGCCGCTGGCGATTTCCTCGCACGAGGAGCCGCAATGAACGCACAGTCGGCCGATGTCGTGATCATCGGTGGGGGCCTGATGGGAGCCGCCACCGCTTTTTTCCTGCGCCGCCGCGGCGTGTCCGTGATCGTGCTCGAGCGCGGGCTGGTCGGCCAGCAGGCCAGCGGCACCAACTTCGGCAACGTGCGCCGCCAGGCGCGCTTCCTGCCGCAGCTGCCGCTGGCGAATCGCGCGCATGGCATCTGGTGCCGCCTGCCCGAGCTCATCGACGACGACATCGAGTTCCTCCCGTCTGGCCATATCCGAATCGCGTACACCCAGGAACAGGTGGAAGTGCTCGAAAAATATGCCCGGGATGCGCGCGAATATGGTCTCGACCTGGAGTTGTACAGCGGCGCAGCGATGAGGGCTCGCTATCCGTTCCTGGGGCGCGAGGTGTTGGCCGCTTCGCTGGCACCGAACGACGGCCACGCCAATCCGCGCCTCGCGGCCCCGGCCTTCGCGCGGGCAGCGATCCGCGACGGCGCACAGATTTTTGAAAATACCGAGGTGCTGGCGATCGTCAAGGACGGCGCCGACTTCCGGGTAAGTTGCAGCGACGGACGCGAATTCCGGGCGCCAAGTGCGCTGATTGCCAGCGGCGCCTGGGGCGACAAGATGAGCGCGCAGTTTGGCGAACCGGTGCCGATGACGCCGCGCGGCCCGCAAATGGGCGTCACCGAACCGGTGCCCTACAAGATCATGCCTTCCGTCGGGGTGGCAACCAGGGAGCTGCACGAGATGTTGTATTTCCGCCAGATTAAACGTGGAAACATCATTTTCGGCGGCTGCGGCCGGGGGCCAGCCTATCCTGATCTGGGGCGCGCCTATGTGCTGCCGGAACACACCTTAACCCAGTTCGGACAGCTGAAACGGCTGGCGCCGGCCGTCGCCCGCCTGAACATCATCCGGGTCTGGAGCGGCATCGAAGGCTATATGGATGACAATCTTCCCGTGATGGGCACGAGCGCCAAGGTCAGCGGCTTGCATTACGCCTTTGGCTTTAGCGGCCATGGTTTCCAGTTAGGTCCCGGGGTCGGCGATGTCATGGCGGAACTGATCGGTACCGGCGCCACGTCGACTCCGATTGCTCCCTTTGATATTCGTCGATTCGCCGAAAGCGATTCGCCGGCGTAAGGCAGCACGGCAAGATGTTAGAACGTGCGCTTCAATGAAGATTACTCAGGGGGAGAATAATGCGGGTGCTTGTTTTGGGAAGCGGTGTCATCGGTGTCACAAGCGCTTACTATCTTGCGCGAGCCGGCCACGAAGTGACGGTGCTCGACCGCCAGCCCGGTCCTGCTCTCGAGACCAGCTTCGCCAACGCGGGACAGATTTCGCCGGGCTACGCATCTCCATGGGCGGCGCCGGGGATACCATTGAAAGCGATGAAATGGATGTTGCAGCGTCACGCGCCGCTCGCATTTTCCCCTGATGGCAGTGCATTCCAGTTGCAGTGGATGTGGCAAATGCTGCGCAATTGCTCCAGTTCACGCTATGCGGTGAACAAGGAACGCATGGTACGGCTGGCCGAGTACAGCCGCGACTGCCTTAAGGAATTGCGCGCGGATACCGGCATTGCCTACGAAAGCCGCCAGAATGGCACGATGCAAGTGTTTCGCACTGCTAAGCAATTCGACGACGCGGCGAAGGATATCCAGGTGCTGGAAGACGCAGGGGTTCCATTCGAACTACTGACGCGTGACCAGCTTTCCGGTGCCGAGCCCGCGTTGGAACGGGTAAAGGAAAAACTGTTCGGAAGCTTGCGCATGCCAAACGACGAAACTGGCGATTGCCAGCTGTTCACCACGCGGCTCGCCAGGATGGCGGAGGTTCTCGGCGTGCGCTTCCGTTACAACGTCGCCGTCGACAGCCTCGCATTTGAAGGTGACCGCGTCACTGGAGTGCGGTGCGGGACCGAAACCGTCATGGCAGACTGCTACGTGGTCGCGCTCGGCGCATTTTCGACCTCTCTCCTGAAGCCGGCGCTCGAGATTCCGGTGTATCCAATGAAGGGCTATTCGCTCACCGTGCCGATCACCGACGCCCAATCTGCGCCACGATCAACAGTGCTGGACGAAACGTACAAGATTGCGATTACCCGGTTTGATGACCGCATCCGGGTGGGCGGTATGGCCGAAATTGCAGGATTCAACAGCATTCTCGATCTCAGGCGTAGGGCAACGCTCGAGATGGTAGTCAACGACCTGTTCCCCGGCGCGGGCGACAGCGCCAAGGCTACGTTCTGGACAGGGCTGCGCCCGATGACCCCGGACGGAACGCCAATCGTCGGCCCAACGCGCGTGCGCAACCTCTACCTCAATACCGGCCACGGGACCCTCGGGTGGACAATGGCCTGTGGTTCAGCGCAACTGCTGGCGGACCTGCTGTCGAGACGTCGACCCGCAATCAAATCCATCGACCTGGGAGCTTGCCGCTACTCTTCGGGCCGGAGCGAAACCGGAATGAGCTATGTCAATGCATAGCGAGTAACGCCGAATATCAGAATTTTGTTACCCGAAGTACGAGTCGGGCTCAGGACCAGTCCGAAAGTCTTCTCCGTGAGCAGTATCCTCGGCGCCCAAGGCACGCTGATGTTCAAGCGCAGCGCGGGCGGTCCTACCCGGCTAGCGAACGATCCGGCAGGCCGATCCCGGCCGCCGCATATTGACCACGCGTGAGCGCCATGCGCACGCCGACGCCGCGCGCCTGCGGGAAGGCCTCGGGCTTGGACAAGGATACGTCGAGCCGGGCGATACGGCCATCGAAGCCGAACACAAAACCCATCAGCTCGCGCAGCCGCGTCTCCAGCAGCGGCGTGTGCGGCTGGCGCGGCCACTCGCCGGTGATCCACTCCAGGATCGGCCGGTAGTCCAGGCAGCTCGAGCAAGGCAGCGCCGCATACGCAATCAACAGGTTCACGCGCACGAGTTGGGGCACGCGTTCATGGTCCCAGATACCGACCCGCAGCCGCGTTTCGAGGTTGGCGATAGCGATGCTCGGCCCGGCAGTGGCCATGTCACGGCACCCGCATCACGCGCGGCGCGTGGCCGGTGTGCGCCAGGAAGGCTGCCAGCGTCGCATGCGTAATCACCAGCGTTGCGGTATTGCGCAAGGGGTGGCCCTGCACTTTCGGCGCCTGCCACACCGCCTCGTCGACGATCAGTTCGACCGCCCGCGGCGCGTCGTTGACGACGGCGAAGATGCTGACCGCACCGGGCGTCACGCCGAGGTGGCGCTGCAGCCGCTCCGGTGAACCCATGCTCAATTTGGTGGCCGGCAGCTGCCGCGCCAATTCCGCCATGTCCACGCGCCGGTCGTGCGGCACGATCAGCAGCATGTGGCGCAGCCCCTTGCCGTCGCGGATGAACACGTTCTTGGTCTTGATGCCCTCGAGCTGCGGCACCTCGGCCAGCGCCTCCTCGATCGTGAACACGGCGGCGTGTTCCACCTGCTCGTATTCCCACCCTTGTTGCGCAAACAAGCCTGTCAGGCCCTCCTCAACGGCAGCGGCCGATGTATCCACGTCAGTTCCCCTCTGGTCCGGCGAGGGCGGCCCCTCGTCCCGATCCCGATTCTACCGGCGCGCAGCGCCGGCGTGTGACTGGAAACGACATCGGCTTGTCCCGGCGCGCCACCCGCGCAGTGTCGCATTTGGCGCGAACCCTGGCGCTCCTGGGATGCCCGGCGCCCCGCGCCTGCGGTGTAATGGACGCGCGAAGACAGCCGCTCCAGCGCATCCGCCCACCCGAGAACACGCCATGACCTTGCCCACCTCCGAATCGAAGTTCATCCTGACCCTGTCATGCGCCAGCGCCGCCGGACAGGTGGCCGCCGTCGCCGGCTTCCTCGAGGCGCGCAATTGCTACATCGACGAAATCGCCGTCTTCGACGACAAGCTGGAACAGAAATTCTTCGCCCGCTGCGTGTTCCATCCCGCCGCCGGCGCCCCGCTGGCACAGGACGCGCTGCGCGCCGACTTCGCCCTCATCGGCGAACGCTTCGGCATGCAATGGGCGATCGTCGACGCCCACCTGCGCCCGCGCGTGATGATTATGGTGTCGAAACTGGACCACTGCCTGAACGACCTGCTCTACCGCTGGCGCATCGGTGAACTCAAGATCGACATCGCCGCCGTGGTGTCGAACCATCCCGACCATGAGCCGGCCGCCGCCGCGCACGGCATCCCCTTCCACCACCTGCCCGTCACGCCCGCCACCAGGCAGCAACAGGAAGCGGCCCTGCTCGACCTGATCGGCCGGCACCAGGTCGAACTGGTCGTGCTGGCGCGCTACATGCAGATCCTCTCGGAGCAGTTGAGCGCGCACTTGGCGGGTCGCGCGATCAACATCCACCACTCCTTCCTGCCCGGGTTCAAGGGCGCGCGCCCCTACCACCAGGCCTACAGCAGGGGCGTGAAACTGATCGGCGCCACCGCGCACTACGTCACCACGGAGCTCGATGAAGGCCCGATCATCGAGCAGGTGGTGGAACGGGTCGACCACAGCTACGACCCGGAGCAGCTGCTGGCGACCGGGCGCGACATGGAATGCCTGGCCCTGTCGCGCGCGCTCAAGCTGCAAGTGGAGCGCCGCGTCTTCCTGAATGGCCAGCGCACCGTGGTGCTGCGCTAGGTGGACTGTAACGCATGAATCGGCAACGCCTGCAGCGCGCCTGCAGCGCATGGCGGCGTTGCAAATGCTCGCGATAGCCAGCTATCGCTGCGCTTTGCGCCTTGCCCTGCACCGCATGCACGCGTCCTTCGCTCCCAATTCATACGTTACAGTCCACNNGGCGACACCTTGAACACTTCGCGGTACGCCTTGCGGAAATGGCAGGCGGACTGGAAGCCGCAGGCGGCCGTGATGCCGGCGAGCGACATGTCGGTCTGGCGCAGCAGCTCGCGCGCCTTGTGCAGGCGCAGCGCCAGGTAGTACTTGGTGGGCGAGGTGTCGAGCTGCTTCTTGAACATGCGCTGCAGCTGGCGCGGCGAGCAGCGCGTCAGCTGCACCAGTTCATCGAGCGACAGCGGCTCCTCCACATTCGCTTCCATCAGTTGCACCACTTCCAGCATGGCCGGCTGGGCATCGGCCAGGCGCACCGCCAGCGGGACGCTCTGGCGGTGGCCGTGGTCGCGTACATGCTCGTGGATGAACTGGTCGGCGATCCGCGCGATGGTGGCCGGACCGACCCGCGCCGCTATGATGTTGAGCATCATGTCGAGCGGCGCGATGCCGCCGCTGCAGGTGTAGCGGTCGCGGTCGATCACGAACAGCTTTTGCGAGAACGACACCGCGGGGAAGCCGGCCATCAGCGAGGGCAGGTCTTCCCAATGGCTGGCGCAGCGGTAGCCGTCCAGCAGTCCGGCCGCGGCCAGCGCGTAGGCGCCGGTGCACAGGCTGCCCATCGCCACGCCGGCATCGGCCAAGGAACGCAGCAGCGCCAGCGTGGGCTGGTCCACCGCGGCCTGCACCCGGACGCCGCCGCAGACGAACGCGATGTCCGGCAGGTCGGCCGGATCGGGCGCTTGCGCCGGCACCGACAGGCCGTTGCTGGCCGCCACGCAGCCGCCGCCCGGGACCATGACCGACCAGCGGTACAGCTCCTCGCGCTCCAGGTAATTGGCCATGCGCAGCACCTCGAGCGCGTTCGAAAACGCGATCATCGAGAAGTCATTCAGCAGGATAAAGCCGAAGTGGGAAAACGGGCGCATTCCTGTCGTGGACACCGGGGCCTCCATTTAGCTGCCTTGGCGGTTTACAATCTAGGGCAGGCGGCCGCCCACATGCAAACGTAGCGCGGCCGACGGCGCTTGTCCAGCACCCTGTCGCATTTGGGCCGATATTGGTCGCAAATGGCGCGCCCAAGGCGCCGCCGCGCTGCGATCATGTGGACGCGATTGACCGATTCAGGAATTATGAGGAAAACCATGCCAGTCTACGGCCTGCAACAATTGTACATCGGAGGGCACCGCGTCGATGCGACCAGCGGCAAAACGTCCAAAGTGATCAACCCCGCCAACGGCGAGATCCTGGCCGAGGTCCAGCACGCGTCGCGCGCCGACGTCGACGCCGCCGTCGCCAGCGCGCGCCAGGGCCAGCGCGAGTGGGCCGCGCTCACGGCCATGCAGCGCTCGCGCATCCTGCGCCGCGCGGTCGAGATCCTGCGTAGCCGGAACGATGAACTGGCCGAAATGGAGACCCTCAACACCGGCAAGGCGCTGTCCGAAACGCGCGCGGTGGATATCGTCACCGGGGCCGACGTGCTCGAATACTACGCCGGCCTGGTGCCGTCGATCGAGGGCCAGCAGATCCCGCTGCGCGAGAGCGCCTTCGTCTACACCCGGCGCGAGCCGCTGGGCGTGGTGGCCGGCATCGGCGCCTGGAACTATCCGATCCAGATCGCCCTGTGGAAGTCGGCGCCGGCGCTGGCAGCCGGTAACGCGATGCTGTTCAAGCCGAGCGAAATCACGCCGCTGACGGCGTTGGCGCTGGCCGAAATCTATACCGAAGCGGGCCTGCCCGATGGGGTGTTCAGCGTGCTGACCGGCGGCGGACGCGAAGTCGGCGCCTGGCTCACCGAACACCCGGGAATCGAAAAAATCTCCTTCACCGGCGGCACCGCCACCGGCAAGCTGGTCATGGCCAGCGCGTCCGGCTCCACACTCAAGGAAGTGACCATGGAACTGGGCGGCAAGTCGGCCATGATCGTGTGCGACGACGCCAACCTGGAACGAGCCGCCGACATCGCCATGATGGCCAACTTTTACAGCTCCGGGCAAGTCTGCACCAACGGCACACGGGTGTTCGTGCCAAATCCGCTCAAGCACGCGTTCGAACGGCTGGTGGTGGAGCGCACGCGCCGGATCCGGCTCGGCGACCCGCTCGACCCAAACACCAACTTCGGCCCGCTGGCCAGCTTCGCCCACATGGACAGCGTGCTGCGCTACATCGAGGCCGGCAAGGCCGAAGGCGCGCGCCTGCTGGCGGGCGGCGCGCGCGCGACCGACGGCGCCTGCGCCGCCGGCGCCTACGTGCAGCCGACCGTGTTCACCGACTGCCGCGACGACATGACGATCGTGCGCGAAGAGATCTTCGGTCCGGTGATGGCGATCCTCGGCTACGACAGCGAGGACGAAGCCGTGGCGCGCGCCAACGCCAGCGACTATGGCCTGGCGGCCGGCGTGGTGACGGAAAGCCTGAACCGCGCGCACCGCATCGCGCACCGGCTCGAAGCGGGCATCTGCTGGATCAACACCTGGGGCGAATCGCCGGCCGAAATGCCGGTCGGCGGCTACAAGCAGTCCGGCGTCGGGCGCGAGAACGGCCTGATGACGCTCGGCCACTACACGCGCGTCAAGTCGATCCAGGTCGAACTGGGTCCCTACACCTCGGTGTTCTAAGCATTGGAGCGGGAATGAGCAAGGCAGAGCAGTTCGACTACATCATCGTCGGCGCGGGTTCGGCGGGCAATGTGCTGGCCACCCGGCTGACCGAGGACGCCGATGTCAGCGTGCTGCTGCTCGAGGCGGGCGGGCCCGATTACCGCTTCGATTTCCGCACCCAGATGCCGGCCGCGCTGGCCTTCCCGCTGCAAGGCAAGCGCTACAACTGGGCCTATGAAACCGACCCCGAGCCGCACATGAACATGCGCCGCATGCAGTGTGGGCGCGGCAAGGGGCTGGGCGGCTCGTCCCTGATCAACGGCATGTGCTACATCCGCGGCAACGCCCTCGACTACGATGGCTGGGCCGCGCGCAAAGGCCTGGAAAACTGGTCCTACCTCGACTGCCTGCCCTACTTCCGCAAGGCTGAAGCGCGCGACAGCGGCGCCGACGACTACCATGGCGGCGACGGCCCGGTCAGCGTGGCCACGCCGAAGAACGGCAACAATGTGCTGTACCGCGCCATGGCCGATGCGAGCGTGCAGGCCGGCTATGCGCGCACCGAGGACCTGAACGGCTACCGGCAAGAGGGTTTCGGCCCGATGGACCGCACCACCACCCCGCACGGGCGGCGCGCCAGCACCGCGCGCGGCTACCTGGACCAGGCGCGCGGGCGGCCCAACCTGAGCATCGTGACGCATGCGCTGACCGACCGCATCCTGTTTTCCGGCACCCGCGCGACCGGCGTGGCCTTCGTCGTCGACGGCCAGCCGCGGACGGCGCACGCGCGGCGCGAGGTGCTGCTGTGCTCGGGCGCGATCGCCTCGCCCCAGATCCTGCAGCGCTCCGGCGTCGGCCCGGCGGCGCTGCTGCGCGCGGCCGGCGTGCCCGTGGTGCTGGACCTGCCCGGGGTCGGCGCCAACCTGCAGGACCATCTCGAAATCTACCAGCAGTACGAATGCCTCCAGGAGGTCTCGCTGGCGCCGGCGCTGCGCCTGCACCGGCAGCCGGCGATCGGCGCCGAATGGCTGCTGTTCGGCTCCGGCATCGGCGCCTCCAACCAGTTCGAGGCCGGAGGTTTCATCCGCACCGATGACAGCGTTGCCTGGCCTAACATCCAGTATCACTTCCTGCCGGTGGCGATCAACTACGACGGCAGCAACCCGATCAAAGTGCACAGCTTCCAGGCGCACATGGGATCGATGCGTTCGCCCAGCCGCGGCCGCATCGCGCTGCGCTCGGCCGATCCGCGCGAGCACCCGAGCATCCAGTTCAACTACATGTCGCACGAGCAGGACTGGCGCGAATTCAGGGCCGGCATCCGCATCACGCGCGAGATCATGCGGCAGAAGGCGCTGGCGCCCTACACCGGCCGCGAGATCTCGCCCGGCGCCGCGCTCACCAGCGACGCCCAGCTCGACGCCTTCGTGCGCGAGCATGGCGAAACGGCGTTCCATCCATCGTGTTCGAACGCGATGGGCTATGCCCCGATGGCGGTGGTCGACAACCAGGGCCGGGTGCATGGTCTCGAGGGGTTGCGCGTGGTCGATGCTTCGATCATGCCGGAGATCGTCACCGGCAACCTGAACGCGCCGACCATCATGATCGCCGAAAAACTGGCCGACGCGATCCGCGGCCGCGCCGCGCTGCCGCGCTCGACCGCCCCCTACTATGTCGCCAACGGCGCCGGCGCCCGCCACCAAGGCTAAGGCGCAGGCGGCCGCCGCCTAGGCCGCCTTGGCGAGCAGCCCGTGAGGGTCGATCACATACTTCTTCGGCGCGCCCGCGTCGAACGCCGCGTAACCGCCCGGCGCTTCGTCGAGCGTGATCAGCTGGACGCCGACGATCTCCGCGATATTGATGCGGTCCCACAGGATGGCCTGCATCAGCTGGCGGTTGTATTTCATCACCGGCGTTTGCCCGGTGTGGAAGCTGTGCGACTTGGCCCAGCCCAGGCCGAGGCGCACCGACAGGCTGCCGCGTCGCGCCGCCTCGTCCACTCCGCCTGGATCGTCGGTCACGTACAACCCCGGGATGCCGATCCGGCCGGCCGGACGCGTCACTTCCATCAGCGAATTGAGCACGGTCGCCGGCGCCTCCACTTGCGAGCCCTCATGGCCATGGCCGCGCGCCTCGAAGCCGACGCAGTCGACCGCGCAATCGACTTCGGCGGTGCCGAGCAGCTGCTCGATCTGTTCGGCCAGGCTGGCGTCGAGCGACAGGTTGACCGTCTCGAAGCCGACCTTGCGCGCGTGCTCCAGCCGCGCCGGATTGACGTCGCCGACGATCACCACCGCAGCGCCAAGCAGGCGCGCCGAGGCGGCGGCGGCCAGGCCGACCGGGCCCGCGCCGGCGATATACACCGTCGCGCCGGGTCCGGCGCCGGCCGTCACCGCGCCGTGGAAGCCGGTCGGCAGGATGTCGGACAGGCAAGTCAGGTCGCGGATCTTGGCCATCGCCTGCGCCTTGTCGGGAAAGCGCAGCAGGTTGAAATCGGCGTAAGGCACCATCACGTATTCGGCCTGGCCGCCGATCCAGCCGCCCATGTCGACATAGCCGTAAGCGCCGCCGGCGCGGGACGGGTTGACCGACAGGCAGACGCCGGTGTGCTGCTCCTTGCAGGTGCGGCAGCGGCCGCACGCCACGTTGAACGGCACCGACACCAGGTCGCCCAGCTTGAGCGTCTCGACGTCCGAGCCGAGCTCGATCACCTCGCCGGTGATCTCATGCCCCAGCACCAGGCCGGCCGGCGCGGTGGTGCGGCCGCGTACCATGTGCTGGTCCGACCCGCAGATATTGGTCGACACCACGCGCAGGATCACGCCATGGCCGATCCTGCGGCCATCCGGCGTTTCCAGCTTGGGGAAAGGGATGGAGTGCACTTCCACCTTCCCCTGTTCGATATATACGACACCACGGTTCTCTGACATTGTCTTGTCTCCTGTTGTGAACTTCTATGGGAAACCCGCGCAAGGACTGCGCGGGGCGCTACGACATCGCAATAGGGAAAATCCAGTGGTGCGGGAAGGCCTGGCTAGCGTTCGAGCACGACATCACTCAGGGGCTTGCTGCAGCACGGCAGGATCCAGCCCTGGTCGATCTCGCGCTGGCGGATGCCGCCCGCGTGCCGCATGTCGACCTGCCCCGAGACCATTCGGGTCTTGCAGGTACCGCACAAGCCCTGGGTGCAGGAGGCGGGCAAGCGCATGCCGGCCGCCTTGGCCGCCGCGAGGATGGTCTGGTCGGTGCCGCAGGCGACGTTCTCGCCGGTGCGGCTGAAGCTGATGGTGTGGCTGGCCGCCGCCTCCGAAGGCGCCGGCGCCGGGTCGGCGTCACCCCCGATTTCGGCATCCAGAGTCAGCGTCTCGAAGGAGAAGCTCTCTTCGTGGTAGCTGGCCATGTCGTAGCCGGCGCCGGCCAGGATGGTGCGCACCGCCGCCATGTAAGGGGCGGGACCGCAGGTATAGACTTTTCGTTCGAGGAAATCGGGCGCCACGTTCTGCAGCACGGCCAGGCTGAGGAAACCGTTGAAGCCGGCCCATGCGGGCTGCGCGCCGCGCCGCTCGCACACCAGGCCAAGGCGGAACCGGCCATCGCTGCGCACCGCCATCAGCTCCAGCTCACGCGCGAAGATGATGTCGTCCGGCGTGCGCGCGCTGTGCACGAAGGCGATGTCCGCATCGAGCGCGAGGTCGTGCATGGCGCGCGACATCGACATCAGCGGCGTGATGCCGCTGCCGGCCGACAGGAACAGGTACTTCTGGCGCGCCGGCAAGCTGTGCAGGAAACAGGAGAAACCGCCGGACGGCCCCAGAACCCTGAGCGCATCGCCGGCCTTCAGCTTATCGTGCAGCCAGTTCGACACGGGCCCGTTGGGCACCCGCTTGACCGTAATCGACACCATGTCCGGCCGCGACGGCGTCGACGACAGGGTGTAGCAGCGGTTGATGGCCTGGCCGCCGATCTCCAGTTCCAGCGTGATGAACTGGCCCGGCGCGTAGCGGAACAGGCGCGCTTGCGGCGCCGAGAAGACAAAGGTCTTGACGTCGTGCGTCTCCTGCCGCACGGAGCGGCAGACCAGGCTGTCGTCGCGGCCCGCCTGCCACAGCTCGGGTGCGCCGCCCAAGGTAGGATTGTCCATGGATTACTTCGACAGTGCCGCGAGGCGGCCTGTGTACCAGCTGCAGAATTTGTCGACCAGGCCTTCCGTGAAGGGCGAATACGGGCCGGGCTCGTAGGCCTCGCTGCGGATCCCGAGCTGGGAGCGCTCGACCAGCATGCGGTCCTGGGCGTTGGTGGCGACCCAGACCGCGGTCAGGTCGGCGATGTTGTAGTCGACGCCTTCGAGCGCGTCCTTGTGCACCAGCCAGGTGGTGCGCACCATGGTCTTTTCCGCCGAAATCGGCAGCACCGTGAAGGTCACGATGTGGTCGGCCATGAAGTGGTGCCATGAATTGGGCTGGGTCCAGAACGACAGCGCGCCGAGGTCGGCCTGCCTGAAGTCGCCCAGCAGTTTGGTGCTGGCCGACTTGCCGGTCATGGTCTGGGCCTGGCCGGCGCGGTCGAGCGGCAGGCGCTGGGTGCGGAAACCGGTGACGCGGTCGTCCAGGCGGTCGATCTCGCGGCACGGCAGGCCCAACGCCTCCCATTGCGTGTGGCGCTGGTCGAGGATGCGGTTGTATTCGTCGATGCCGTCGCAGGTCTCGGGCGTCGGCGCATAGCCGAAGCCGTACTCGAACAGCGAAATGGTCAGTTCGGGATGGTTGGCCCGGCAGTGGTAGCACTCGCGGTTGTTCTCCATCGTCAGCTTCCAGTTGCAGTCCTCGACGATGTCGATCTGGGCTGCGACCTTGCAATCGGCGATGCGGTGCGGCGCGATGTACGGCGTCATCGCCGCCGCCATGTCCTCGATGTCGGCCGGCGGGTTCTCGGCCAGGCAGATGAACAGCAGGCCGCCGATATTGCGCAGATGGACAGGTTTGAGATTGTGGCCGCTGCGGTCGAAATTGTCGCCCATGTGCTCGGCGAACATCAGCGTGCCTTGCAGGTTGTAGGTCCACTGGTGGTAAGGGCACACCAGGTTGCCGACCGCGCCCTTGTGCTCATTGCACAGGCGCGAGCCGCGGTGGCGGCATACGTTATGGAAGGCGTTCACGTTCATGTCGGCGTCGCGCACGACCAGCACCGAGGTGGTGCCGATTTCGACGGTGATGAAGTCGCCGTCCTCCGGCAGGGCTGCTTCGGGACCGACATAGATCCAGTGCTGGCCGAAAATGAGCTTGAGATCCTGCTCGAACACGGCGGGATCGGTATAGAACGGCGCCTCCAGGCTGTAGCCCGGCTTGCGGCGTTCCAGCAGGGTGCGAAGGTCGGTGGAGTGGGTGGTCATCTCGGCGCTCTTTTTACGGAATGGTTCAGACATCGATGGAACAATGTTCGGCCAAAGCGGCCGGCGCGACTTGTGTTTTTACGACGGCGTGGGCGGCCTTTACGACGCCGCGCGGCGTCAGTGCGGCAGGCGCGACAGCGCATGGCTGCCCCAGATCACGCCGGCGCAGGCCAGCAGCGCCAGGTAAGGCAGGATGCCGGCGCGGGTACGCGTCGGCGAGTCCTCGTCCGGCCCGGCGTCCTCGCGCATATGCTGCGGGAACACGCCCTTCTCCTGCACGTAGTGGCGGAACGCGAAGACCGGCACGATCAGGGCGGCCGCCAGCAGGCCGTTGCGCAAGGTGCCTTCGCCCCAGACGTCGGCGCCGGCGCCGACAAACGCCATGTTCACGAAGCCCAGCACGGCGCCCAGCGCCAGCAGCCAGGTCGGGCAGCGGAAGGGACGCGCCCAGTCGGGGCGGTCCATGCGGTGGATCCAGCCGGCTTGCAGGTTCAGGAAATTGAACAGCAGGTAGCAGACGTTCGATACCGTCAGCACCATGAAATAATCCGACAGCATCAGCAGGAAGATATTGAAGCTAAGGTCGGTCCACATCGCCGCGGTCGGCGAGCCGTGCCCGTTCACGCGTGACAGGTAGCGCGGCAGCCAGCCGTCGACCGAGGCCTGGTACAGCGTGCGCGACGATCCCATCATCGAAGTCATCACGATCAGCAGCAGCGACAGCAGCAGCATCACGATAATCAGGTTGGTGACGACAGCGCCGCCCTTGACCATTTTGGCCATCGCCAGCGCCACGCCGGTGCCGTCGTAGATGCTCTTGTCAAGCAGCGCGTCCAGTCCCAGCGAACCCTGGAAGGCGAGCGGCACGATGGTGAACATGACGATACACAGCAGGCCCGAGGCGAGGATCGCCTTGAAAGTGTCCGAACCCGGGTTCTTGAATTCGCGGGTGTAGCAGACCGCGGTCTCGAAGCCGAAGGTGGACCAGTTGGCGGCGAACATCGCGCCCATCAGCAGCGTGATGCCGGTGACGTTCCAGCTGCCGAAGCTGGCCTTGCCGGCCGCATCCTGCACGATCGGCAGCAGCGGGAAGAAGTGATCGCGCGGCATGTCGCCGGTGAGGATCGGCACCAGGCCAACCACCACCAGCGGCAGCAGGCAGGCGATGCCGAGGATCTTCTGCTTGCGCGCCGCCTTGGCCGCGCCGTGGTGCTGCAGGAAGAACGTCAGCAGCAACAGGCTGACGGCGATCAGGAACACCGCGTTGATGCGCAAGGTCAGGCCCTGGTGCAGGAAGCCCAGGTCGGCCAGCGTCAGCTGCCAGCTCTGGATCGCCGCGCCCGCCGGGAACAGGCTGAGCATCACATAGCCGGCCGCCAGGCCGGTCCCCAGGGCCAGCACCGGCGACCAGGCCAGCCAGTTGCACCAGACCGAAATCGGCGCGATGAATTTGCTGTAGCCGATCCACGCGCTGGCGCCGTACACCGAGGCGCCGCCCGATTTGTGCGGGAACAGGCCGGCGATTTCCGCGTAGGTGAAGGACTGCAGGAAGCCGAACATGATCGACACCATCCACACCACCCAGGCCGGCTGGCCGATGGTGGCGGCAATCCCGCCGATCGTCAGCAGCACGCCGGCGGGCACCCCGCTGGAGGCCCAGAACGCGCCACGCCAGTCGAGGGTGCGCTGCAGGCCGGCCGGCGGCGCCGGGACCGGGGTGGCGTGCGGGGTTGCCCCGGCTGCCTTGAATGCTGCGATTCCTGCCTCTGAACCCATGCAACGTCTCCCGATGAATCGTTGTTCGCGTACTGTTCTCTTGATGCCTATTTGGCGAGCGGTCCGTGCGTCGAAAACAGCCGCGGCGCGCCGGCCGGCGTATCGATCACGGCGGTCAGGGCCGCGCGGTCGGGCCGCTGGATGCCGCTGAAGCTGGCGCCGCCGTCGCTGCTGGCCAGCGTCATGCCGTCCAGCCCCACTGCGACCACGCTGCGGTCGGCCCGCTGGGCGATGCCGGTGACCGAGCTTTTGAAACCGGTGAGCGCGGGCTGCCAGCTGTCGCCGCCGTCGGCGCTGCGGTAGATGGTGCCGCGCAGGCCGCCCACCAGCAGCACGTTGTCCCGCAGCGCGGCGCCGGACCACAGCGAGCCGGCGTAACCGGTCTCGCAATAGGTCCAGCTGGCGCCGTTGTCATGCGAGCGCAGCACCCTGCCCTGCTCGGACGTGATGAACAGGCCGCCCTTGGCGTCGCCGAAAATCGCGTACAGGTTGCGGTCGGCCTTCTTCGCGTTGGGCGGCGCCGGCAGCGCCACTTTCTCCCAATGCGCACCGCCATCGGTGGTGTGCAGCATCAGCGACCACAGGCCGACCGCCCAGCCTTCGTCGGCATTCCTGAAATGGACCGAGAACAGCGGCTGGTCGACCGCGATGTCGCCACGCTGCGCGCGCCAGGTCTGGCCGCCGTCGCTGGTGCGCAGGATGGCGCCCCAGTGGCCGACCGCCCAGCCATTCGCGGCATCGGCGAACGCCACCGCGGTCAGCGTCGAGCTGACTGGCACCGTGCGCGCCTGCTGGTAGCTCTCGCCCTCGTCGTCCGACAGCAGGACCACGCCGTGATCGCCCACGGCGACGATGCGTTTGCCGGCGCGCGCCGCAGCCAGGATCTTGACCGTGCCGGCGGCCGGCAGGCGTTCCGCCGGCCTGGCCTGCAATTGCGGTTTGGCCGCAGGCGCGGGTGCGTCGGCCGCCAGCGCCGCGCAGCCGAAGCCCAGGCCAGCCAGCGCCGCGCATCGCGCCGCATTCATCAGGTTTCTCATGTCATTCATCCTCGTGTAGTGCTGCGCTCTTGTTGCCGCATAAAAATGCGCCTTTGCGCGCCATGCGTCGTTGCAAATCCTCGCGATAGTTCACTATCGCTGCGCTTTGCGCCTGGCCTGGCTCGCAAACGCATCATTTTTATACGCGGCCCCAAGAGCGCAACACTACATTAGTGGCTAAACACGCCCGGCGCGCGGACCGCGCTACGGCGCGGGAACATCCACTCCAGGAACACCGCGATCGCAGGCAGCGCCGTCATCGACATCACCAGGTTCACGATGAACATGAAGGCCAGCAGCTTGCCCATATCGGCCTGAAACTTGAGCGCGGAGAAGCTCCACGTCGCCACCCCGACGGCCAGCGTGATGGCGGTGAAGATGGTCGCCATGCCCACTTCGGTCAGCGCGTGCTCGATCGCCTTGTCGATGGCCTCGCCGGCCGCCAGGTGGCCCTGCAGACGATTGTAAATGTAGAAAGCGTAGTCCACGCCGATGCCGACCGCCAGCACCATCACCGGCAGCGTCGCCACGGTCAGGCCGATCTCGTTGGCCTTCATGAACCAGTAGCCGATAAAGGTGCCGATCGTCAGCGGCAGGCAGCATGCGACCACCGCGCGCAAGTCGCGGTAGACCACGAACACCAGCAGCACGATGGCCGCGTACACGTACAGCATCATCGGCAATTCGCTCTTCTCGACTTCGTCGTTGATGGCGGCCAGCACGCCGGCGTTACCGGCCGCCAGCAGCACTTCGATGCCGGGCGCCGCATGCGTGTCGCGGAAGGCCTTGACCGCGCCGATCACGCGATTGATCGTGGTCGCCTTGTGGTCCGACAGGTAGAAGTGGACCGCGGTCATGCTGCAATCCTTGTTCAGGAAGCCGCGCACGCGCCCGATCTCGGTGGCCAGGCCGGCGTAGTTGCCGGTATCGATAGGCACCACGTTCATCTTCGGATTGCCTTCGTTGTAACCCTCGTTGTAGCTGCGCAGGTTGCCGGCGAAGGAACTGATCGAGACCACGCCCGGCAGGCCCTTGAGCGCGTATTCCAGCTTGTCGCCGTACTCGCCGACCGCCGGGCTCTCGCACGACTCGGGCGGCGCCTGGATCACCACCGACAGCCAGTCCAGGCCCACATCGAAGCTGCTTGCGATCGACACCGCGTCCATATTGAAGCGCGCCTGGGGCCGCAGTTCGGGCGCGCCCGGCTGCAAGGTGCCGACCACCCGGTCGCTGCTCTGCCACACCGACAGGCCAAACAGGATCGAAGTGGCGACCAGCACCATCAGGGCGTTGCGCGGCTGCGCCACCTTGGCCAGCGTGCGCAGCCAGCGCGCGCGCTGCTCGCGCCTGATCATGGTCTTTTCCGCATACGCGCGGGTGAAATTCAGGCAGGAGGCGGCCACCGGCAGCATCACCAGGTTGGTCACGATCTTGAACGCCACACCCAGCGAGGCGGTAATCGCCAGTTCGCGGATCATCGGGATCGGGATCAACAGCAGCGTCACGAACGAGACGAAGGCCGTGACCAGTGCCAGCGTGCCGGGAATCAGCAGGCCGGTAAAACTGTGGCGCGCCGCGTCGAACGAGGATTTTCCCTCTGCCAGTTCGCGCGTGATGAAGTTAATCTGCTGTACGCCGTGCGAGACGCCGATCGCGAATACCAGGAAAGGCACCAGCACGCCGAGCGGATCGAGGCCGTAGCCGAGCAGGCGCAGGGTGCCGAACTGCCACACCAGCGAGGTCAGCGAACAGGCTACCGGCAGCAGCGTGAAGCGCAGCGAATGGCAGTACCAGTACACCGCCAGCGCCGTCAGCAACAAGGCGATCGCGCAAAACTCCAGCACCGCGCGGGCGCCGTCGGCGATGTCGCCGATCTGCTTGGCAAAGCCGATGATCTGGATTTCGAAATTGGCGTCCTCGTACTGGGTGCGCAGCTTTTCTTCGAGCAGGCGGTTGTACTGGATGTAGTCGATCTTTTTTCCGGCGTTGTCGGTCTCGCCGATTTCGGCCGTGATCATGGCCGCGCTCTGGTCGCGCGACACCAGCGAGCCGATGAAATTGCCCTCCGAGGTGGAGCGCTGGATCTGCGCGATCAGGTCCTTGTCGACCATCTCCGGGGTAATGGTGCCGGGGATGATGGGCTGCGAACGGAAGCCCTCTTCGGTGATCTCGTTGACGAAACTGTTGGGGGTCCACAGCGAC
>CXWL01015524.1_pt1 | contig 23235 bp, 32 predicted proteins | sample 590931 | NCBI WGS metagenome assembly CXWL01 (sample SAMEA3498368, study PRJEB10139) | groundwater metagenome | biome: water well; material: biofilm material | place: Germany | collected 2015-04-27
GACGGGATACGGCCGCAACTTATTGAACAGCCCGTGCCCAGGGATGATTGGGATGGACTAATGAAGGTGGCGCGGGAATCTAAGATTCCGGTTTGTGCGGATGAAAGTGTGCGTTCATTAACGGATGCGGTCGCAATCATCAATCAAAAATCGGCACAGGTGATTAATATCAAGATAATGAAGACCGGTATTTTTGAGTCGAGAGAGATAGCCATTCTGGCTAAGGCAAAAGGTGTTGGGCTTATGATTGGGGGGATGATGGAAACTTCTCTGGCCATGACCGCATCCGCCCATATGGCCGCAGGGCTTGGGTGTTTTGATTTTATTGACCTGGATACGCCGTATTTTATTAAAGGCGCCGTTAAGAAGAATCCATGGCTTAACAATTGTGGAATTTATGATTTTACGCGTTCACAGGACGGCATCGGGATTAGGCCGTGACACGAGAAACTTTATGTTAAGCCTATCACCTGATGATTTTAAGATCGATTCAGAACTATCCTGACACACGCACGGCGGGCAGATCAATTTCGTTTTTCCGTCGGGAAGCGGAAGGTATATCCAAGGGAATAGGGATGAGTGTTTTGTCGGCACATTTCGGTTTCAGTTCAAGAGTTTCAATATTTTTCTGAATATATGAACGTGCGTTTTTTAATTTTAGCAGGTCTGCTTATAATTCTCGCCGGATTTTCTTTTGTTTCGGATGCTGGGGAGTTAAAGCAGGTTGTCGTTGAGTACGACGGAAAACCAAAAATTGTAACGTATGAGTACTATGTTCCTTCATTGGCCAACGAGGAACATTTACCGGTTTTAATTTGTACCGGCGGGCTTCCCATGGATGGCGATCAATATTTGCGGTCCGATACCCATGAGTGTTTCAATGAGCGGTGGAAGAAATTTGCCGATGAAAACCGCATGGTCATTGTCGGCTTGGGATTTCTGTTTGAACCCGAGGATTGGCTGGGGAAGACGAGTTATCAATATGCGCAAGTCTGGTCAGGCAAGGCATTGCTTGCGATCTTGGCGGAATTGTCACGAGAAGTTGCTATTGATGATAATCAGCTGTATTTGTTCGGAATCTCGGCGGGCGCGCAATTTTCTATTCGTTTTGCGCAGATGGAATCACATCGGGTCAAGGCTGTGGCTTCGCATGCGGCCGGTGGATATGACCAGCCGCAGAAGTATATTCCAACATCTTTTCTATTAACAGTCGGAAAGTCCGATAATAAAGAGATCAGCCGTCTGGACATGGCCCGGGAGTTTATGCGTCTGTGTAAAGCACGGCGGATTAATATTCGTCTTAAAGTTATTCCTGGAATTGCCCATCGTCAGACAGAACAACAAAACGAAATGTCCCGCGATTTTATTGCGAAGGTTCTCAAAGAAAGCCAGCGCTCATGATTCATAATTCGTGGATTATTGTTGGTGTCCTTTTAAGCATCGAATGTTTGGTGTTGTGGTTTTCTTCCAGGCCTCGGTTTAAGAAATGGTTTGATTTTGTTCCGGCGCTGTTTTGGATTTATTTTCTCCCCATGCTTGCCTCCACATTCGGTTTGATCGACGCCAAAAGCCTTGTTTATAGCAAAATTTCCAATTGGCTTCTTCCTGCGAGTTTGTTTTTGTTGTTGGTCTCCGTTGATATTCGGGCGATTTTCCGATTAGGAAAGCCGGCATTGATTATGTTTTTTGCCGGCAGTGCTGCGTTTGTCCTGGGGGCGCCGATCGTTTTTTTTATCATGAAAGGGTGGATAGGGCCCCAGTTTTGGTCTGGGTTTGGCGCGTTGTGCGGTTCGTGGACGGGTGGAAGTGCAAACATGATCGCCGTTAAAGAAGCCTTAAATACTCCGGACTCAGTTTTTTTACCGATGGTCGTCGTTGACACCATCGTCCCTTACTTATGGATGGCCATCTTGGTGGTATTTGTCGACAGCCAATCTATGTTTGACCGTTGGAATAATTCTGACCGGCGCATCCTTGATCAATTAAGCCGTAAAGGAAAAGGGAATTCGACATCCGCAAGCGATCCAAAGATTTGGAGTGCCGGAATGACGATCCTGATTATTGCTGTCGCATTAGCGGCAAGCATATTCACACAATTTGTTTCAAAATTTCTGCCGGTGGTTAAAGAGGTCATATCACCGTTTGCATGGACGGTGATTTTGGTTTCTTTGCTCGGCATCGTTTGTTCATTGACGCCCGCACGTAAATTGGAACGATATGGTTCCATGAAGATAGGCTATTGGATACTTTATTTTGTGTTGACGTCGATCGGGGCTAAAGCAAGTTTGACTGATCTTAAATCAACGGCATTCTTGATTTTGGCTGGAGTCATGATGGTCGTCATCCATGCCGCGGTCATGATTGGGGTCGCAAGGCTAATACGAGCACCGATGTTTCTGGTTGCCGCGGCAAGCCAGGCGAATATCGGTGGAGTGGCCTCGGCTTCGATTGTCGCTGAGATCTATCAACCCGGCTTTGCTTCCGTCGGATTGCTTCTGGCAATTTTAGGGAATATCGTTGGAACTTACTTGGGCCTTATCGCGGGTCAATTGTGCCGGTTGTTGATTTAATGGTTTCAATAGGTTACAGAGTTCTTTGATGTTAATTTTCAAGTCAATAATCATGGTAACCCCATCAGGGTCTAATTTTCCTCTTTTACTACCTCGCGGATAATACTCGCCTGAATAATCAACGGTGACTTTTTCAACAACCTTAAGTAGCAATTCTCGTTTCTGTTTATCTGTATAAAAGTATAGGTTCTTACGAAGTTCATTTGTAGCGCTCCTAATGGTATTTAACAATTGCCCTAGCTCTAACTCACCGTTTAATTTATCTTTTAACAAGGCAAGTTCACTCTTAACTTTGGCAATTTCCTTATCATGGCCGATACCTTCTTCGTCAATATCCTCGGCACTCCATGATGGTGATTTAGCGAGTTGTAACAATTTCTTTTTAGCATTCTCTAACCTATTCATACCATTTTGAAGCGTAACTATTTTTTCCTTAAGCTCAGGTATGCCCAACTGTTCCGTCTTTGCAAGGATTGCTTTTTTAAGGTCTGTATCTGAAAGCAGAGTCATTGAAACTCTGTTCCAGAGTGCAGCATCTAAGGCTTTACTTGGGATAGGAGGCAGGTCGCATTGTTTAAATTGACGCCTATAAACGGCATCATAATTCCTACAACCGCATATATACTTATCACGTTTATAATTAGGATACAGTTTGCTAGTACATCTGTTACAGTTATAAAATCCCCTGAACAGATAATCCCCTTGAATGACTTTTCCAATCTTGCTACGTTTTTTCATTTCCTTAAGCAGTAAGTCGTATTCTTCTTCTGATATAAGGGCTGGGATGACCTCTTTCCCGTCGATAATCTTGCCTTTATAAAACGGATTCCTTAGCATTTGCCGTATAACCTCACCAGTCCAGAATGTGCCCTTGCCTTTAAACCACTTGCTTGTGCTGTTTTTAAATCTACCTGAAGTCTGTATTTCTTCCTCGTCGAAAATGACCGCTATGCTGTCATTTCTTTTGCCTTCCCAAAACAAAGACTTAGCGTGTAAGTAAATTCTTTCTGCCTTATCTTGGTCGATAATGTATTTCTTTCGTTCCGATTTGCCAACCATCACTTTTTCAAGAGCATAACCCGGAGCTACAGGCCCGCCGGGATAAAAACCTAAATCTTTCCATTTCTTTTTGCCATCTTTTGACTTTTTAAATCCTGTTCTTGAATTTCTGTGCTCATCTGCCTGAATCTTAATCAGGTCGGTATAGTCCGTTTCATTACTTAAATTGAAAGTTCTTTCAGCAACTATGATATATTTGCAGCCAATCTCATATCGGAGCTTTTCAAGGAAATAAACGGAAGGACCTATATTTCTTGAAAACCTCGACGAGTCCGCAAACGCTAAAATATCCTCTTTCTTAACATACGATAAAATATCCGCATAATCTCGTCTTGCCTCGGAATCCGTATAACCTGTTGACTGGGAATACTCCTTAACAACAATCTCAAAGTCCTTAAATCTATCCTCAGAAGTAACATATCTGAGGTTGTTATCCCTTTGCATTTCAGGCCCGACCCCGTCGAATAGACCATCATCTGATTCACGGACTATTGAATATAGTGTTGCCATTTTTCTCTCCTTTGATTACAGAACAAGAGCAACAGCCGTCCTGGTCATGGAAGCTATTGCTCTGCTACATTGGTTTATTTTTCTTTGCCCCATCTACGTTACCCCAGACTTTTATCGTCGGTGAATGAAAGATACGGGTGCTACCTCTAACAACGCTTACAACGTGGTACTAACTCGGTACTTATACGGTACTGAGTGATGTCTCAGCGATTTCCGCTTTACTTTTTAAGAAAGGTTTTAATAGTTTCTCTAGGCGGTCGCTTTCACCACGATTCAAGAGCTGTTCGTTACTTTCCTGAGAGCGTGTTTCCAGACCTTCATTACTATCTGAACCAGCCAAGAACCGTGTAAAATTAGCCCTGCCTTTATAAATTGCCAAAAATGGGAAGCGTGCTAGCCAGTTATAAACCTTTGCAACCTGAGCAGAGCGGAAGGGATGTTTTGTAATCCACTTCTTTTGTTCTTTTTCAAAGAACTTGGTTTCGTATTCATATTTTCTTTTAACGCTCCAATACTCGCCCATGCAATCCAAGACGTTTTGTAATTCTTGCTTTTCTGTTTCTAGCTTTTTAATTGCCTGAATTTCTTTGTCAATGCTTGCCATCCTTGCCCGGATTTTGTCGCCGTTGATAATCTCTAACATTGCCTCATCTCCTCGTTTTTGTTATTCGTTCGATTCCAAAGCCAGTCGTTGAGCCACTAACACCCGCTTGAAGTGCAACTTATCTTTTTCAGAGGCGTATCGCTGAATGACTGGTAACTCATCGTCGCTAATCTGATTCGCGGCTTGTACGACCTTTACTGTGAACTTTGCCACCTGTTCATTAAACAGTTGTGTTTCAAGTTCACGTCTGGAACGTGCTGAAACATCCTCATTGAAAATTTGAGCTTCCTGAAAATTTTTAAACATATCGTTGTTCGCCATTTTCTAATCCTTTCTTGAATCTAAATGAATTTTGATAGTCGCTTCATCACGACTTAAATCGTATGTTTCCATCGTGTAGTGGAGAGCCTCATCATATTGGTTCTGAAACTTACGGTTATATTGCCTTTCAGGTACGGTATACAGTTCCTTCCTCGTCGGATGGAGTTCCTTTTTATCGGAGCAATGTTTCGTAATTATGAATGACATTTTGGGAGCCGTTACATAAGAGCGATACTCTTGGCTGTCCTCGTACATTGCCTGAATATCAGCCAAGCCCTGAACCGCAGGAACATCTGAGCCTAACAATGCTATAGCCCTCAACACCGTCTTATGGACGTTACCTGTTGCATCCTTGAACGTGGGATATATTTCAGAGCTGACTTTCTTGTACGCACCACTTCGAATCAAATCATAAACCGCTTGCGGAACATCCTTTGCTGAAGCTAACAATTTATCCCCAACTCTTTTCACTGATGTAATCCAGCCAGCAGAAGGATAGCCATCCTTTTGAAGCAATTTCTGGTTCTCGTCGTGACCAAGTTTAATTGGTACTGACTGTTCAGTTTTCAATGCCTGAAAGTTGTTCACCATATTGTCTAAGTCCTCAGAGGTATAGGTATCACCATTCCATGTGCCTACTCGGAAGATTTCAACATTCTCAAGGTCGGCAAAATTTTTACTGTTCATTTTGTTCCTTTCTCAGCCAACTCTAACTGAGCAGTTAATCGGATAATGTTTTCCTGAATCCCTGCATTAATCGTTGCCAGTAACTTATTGTTGAGTACCAACGTTTTCATACTCTTTTCAAGCCATTCCTCAGCCTTTTCAACAACATCCTCGGAATAGTCCAAGTGTGCATTTTCAGCAATCTCAATCTGTTCCTTATAGTTAGCTTTAATAACCTGAATAAAGGGTTCCACTTCTTCCGATAGCTTCCTTAGTTCATTAAGTTCTGAATCTGTCATAGTTCCTTTCACGCAAAATCCTTTATGGTACGCCTTAACGATTTGTTATTCATGATTGCCTGAGAAGTTACTGCCACAATACTTTCGGGATTCCTCGACACTAAACTAGCAAAACTAGCCGCATCCACAGCATTGATGTAATAGGTAACAGTCGTATTGTTCTCTTGCTTGCCTGAATTACTATTCGAATCATTGGGCATAACAGTTACGTTTTTGCCTAAATCAGAATTTGACGTTACATATTCTGGGCCACGTTCCCCAACCAGAGCTATCTCTGGCCCGTTTACACCAACCCAACCACCTGAAGCACGATGGGGTATAGATGAACTAGCTGAGACCGCTAAACCTGCCACGGGATTAATCGCACCTACGAACATTCCGAAGATTTTGGCTACAGCCTGATTCATGGCAAATCTTATGATTTGGTTTCGCAAGTCCATAAAGAAGCTGGAGAATATCTGCCTTGAGTTTGCCAATTTATTATCTAAACCATCAATGAACACATCACCAAACATTTTGGAAACATCCTGCCCAAACTTTTGTTGCATTGACCGCATTTCCTGAATCGCTGTCTTGAAGCCCCATTTTTCCCGTTCTAACATCTGGAGTTTGAAGTCTGTTAACTCAGCGTGTTTCGCTTTTACTTCATCTGAATAGCCAGACAACATCCTAAGTTCTTGGGAACGTGCTTCACGGTACGCCTGAATTTCTTGACCATTTAGCTTTAACATTTCCTGACGCATAACAAACAGTTTCCGTTGACCGTCCAGTTTCGTTGCTAAGTCCTGTGCCTCTTGAGCATTTTTATTAACTTCAGCGTCCGTGGACTGAATCTCTTTGAAGCCGGCTCGTTCCGCATTATTTCTAACATTCTTCGCTTGTGGGTCATTACTGAAAGCTGAATACAAAATGTCCATCTGACGAGAAATTGAGCCAAGGAAGCCATCTTTTTGCTTATTCATTTTCTCTAACTCGTCGTTATAAGACTTCGCTAGGATATTAATATCACGCCAATTTTTAACCGCATCATCCAACTGAGCCGATAAAAAGTTACCCGCACCAACCGCAACACCTGTAACTGAGGTCTTCATCTTTTCCCATTCCGCTGACAGTCGTTGTGTACGGAGAACATCCTCATCACTTACCTGAATACCTAAATACTCACGGCTTGCTTGAGCAACACTTACGCCAAGCTCTTTACTTAACCGATTCACTTCCGCCGTTTTCTTTGAAGCCTCGGTCATTAGCCCAACAGCCAAGCCAAGCGTTGACGCATAAACAAGACCTGCTCGACTAACAGCAAACCTGACGTTATCAAAGCCAGCCGTATGCTCTCGGATGGATTGCCTAAAGCCATCATTGGCACTCTTTGCCTCTTGGCTGAATCGTTTTGTGTCCTCGGACGCTTTACGCATTTGCTGTCCGTCATAGATAGCTTTTATCATCAAGTAAAGTTCTACGTTGTCCGGCTGACCTTGCATTAAATACCACCTTTCTGAAACATGAAGGACGTTGGAATGATTCTCCCAACAAAACCACTCCCTGACGATTGTCTCGAGGTCGTTAAAGACCGCTTGGGAATCGCAATAGGTGTACCCGTCCTGAAACCTTGAACTAAAGGAGAGGGGTAGCCAAGAGAACTGATAGGTTGTAATCCTTCAGTTGTAATCAGTGCAGTACTGACGAGGAGAACACTCCTGGCTACCACCAATCTGAAAATGCTTATAAAAAATTTGTGGACGCTTCGGACTAGGGATTCTAGGATTACTGAAAATGCCTCTGGGCAAATACCAACTTTTGGTGACATTGAGGACGTTCTTACATAATTCGCTTCCAATAATAATGCGGTTCGTTGCCTCATCGTTTCATTCGAGCTGTTCAACGAGGTATCATCAAGCAACAAACACCAACCTTTGTTACTGAAGTCAAGACCACTATCGTGATATGGTGGACAATTAACATTACTGAGGGTTACTGGTATTGACATTGAACGTACTAGACTGTGTTGAGTAATGGGATTGATTAGGTCATTGACGCTTAACATTGGGAGTATTTCTAGTCGCTGTTCACTATGGAGACAAGGCATTACTGAATAGGGATTCTTCTTACTCATCTGTGCCTGAATCAATGCTTTAACACATTCAAACAATTGTGCGATTGTTCTAGCTGAAACTTTATTTACCTTTTGTCTTAACATTAGCCTTACTCCTGTGTGCCTTTGCCAAACCTTATACTTGGTCGAGAACAGACGTTTTTTTGTTTCTTGACCTCAGGTAGTAACCCGCTCTGGGGCGCTTCCTTGAGTCCTTACGTCCTAAGGGTCTACCCAGTTTCTTTCCAGAAGCCTTAGCACGAGCAAGCCCGTCGAGGGTACGCTCAATTATCAGTTCTCTTTCTAACTGAGCCAGTACCGCAACAATCATTAACATAGCCTTGCCCATAGCTGAAGTCGTATCAATGTTCTCTTTGATTGAGGTGAACTTTACGTTGTACTTTTCTAACAATTTCAGGAACTTGCCGAATTGCTCAAAGTCACGGAATACACGGGATAAATCTCTGACAACCACTTCGCTGATTATGCTCGATTGAATATACTGATACATTTGCTCAAGACCGATACGGGTGGCGGATTTGCCACTCCCAACATCCGAGCACACCTTAATTTCTTCCCAAGAAAGACATCGTTTAACCCTGAGGTCATCCAATGTTTTGACTTGGTTCTCTAGCGGTTCGAGGTTCTTGCTGTGCCTGAGATAAAAAGCAATGAATTTATTTTCCATACCTTTTTCCTTTCGGGTTACACGCCTGTTTCTGAATTTGGAATAAAGTAATTGTCTTTGCTATGGGCGTAAAGAACTTTTTGCCGTCGAGGGCAACTTTCAATACAGGGTGCGACGTGGAACTCACGGGTAGTTTCTCGACGTTATCTGTGTTCTTAGAGGTACTCGGCGTTATCAGTGGCGAGTGTAGAGGAGCGATACAAGTTAATTGAGGAACTGAACCATTAACCATCACTCTCTTGATAGGACTTTTTTCATTAAAGCCTGATAACTTATTAGACTTACATAATTGGTGATTCATTCTTTTGTGCTTAGCTAACATCGTCCATCCTCATGGCAATCAAGATGAAGAACTCGACCAAGCTCTAACTTGCCACTAACTCTTATTACTTCGTACTTGTGAAATTCAAAGCCACAAACCACACAATAGAGATTTTCGTATTCTGATAGGTTCTTTTCCGTGATGATGACCACTTTATTGGTGCTTTTCATGTTATCAATCCTGATTCCGTCCACGTTGATTTTGGTTCTGAGGCTGTCTTGGGTTTGGGCAATTTGCCAGTTTTCAAATACCTGTCTCTATCAGCCTCATTCAGTATGTAGCCGTTTCCCGCCCAACATTCCAACTTATACAGTCTTCCGTCGAGGATTTCCTTGTTTGCCTCTGCCAATCTTTTCTTGTACGTTTCAGCGTCCATATTAGTGATTTATCTTTTATAAGTATTATTACTAAGAGGAATTATAAAGCCGTTCCTTGAACGTATACCCATCTCCACAACCTCTAGCTTTTCCATCCCGAACCCTGAGCCAGCCGGGGGGCATGATGATAATGAACTATCATCTGGAACGTCTATGTATCCAACTGCCCCTAACATCCCCGTACCGCTTACATCTCGCATCCCGTTACCCTTCGCCAAGAGGATTTCTCCTCTTACATAAATAATATACCTGCCAAAGAATTTCTTTATTTGCCTCTTTCTTTGATGATATAAACGCAACCCAAGCCTTATTCCTTATAAAATAAATAAAAAATCTCTACGCACCCTAAACATAGTAGGGAACATAGAGATTAGCCTGTTTCCAGTTTGCTCTATAACACCGAATTATTTGTTAACTGTGGCGTACCTTAGAGAATTATCTGTTAACTGTGGCAACCCTAAATCTGAAAATCGGGTACAAATACAGGAACAGATAATTTTTCAATTTCTCGACAAACAACAGATAATTTCCTGTTGATGGAATCAAATACCTTTTGACGCTTCAATGATTGCCTTTCTCTAATAATGCTCACCAGAGCAGGTTGGACGATCGCTGTGCCACAGCCGGTTGAAACTAAATAGCACACATTTTCATACTTATCGTATTTACCGTCGCATTCACCGTAAAGCAAATACCAGCCAATCGGCATAGGGATAGGCTTAAACTGCCGTGAGCGGTATTCTCGACCTTTCCAGCCCTCAGCACACTTTAACTGCCAAACGTAAAACCACTTTTTGGCTTTTAAAAAATCTAATTCAGTTTTGAGCCTGTTTTCTTTACCGTAATGCCTCAGGAAATCACCAAAGGCATCCTTTTGAGCCTTTCCAATTGAGCCTATTTTTCTGCCATAGGCACGGTTTGGATTGTTAACTTTAAAATAATTCGGATTGCCTTTACGACCACCTTTGACCTTATCAGCTGAATTCTTTAGCCTTGCCATAGTTGCCTCCTAAATAGAAAAGCCGCCTCAAAAACACAATTCCTCGTCGGAAATTGGGTTTTTTAAGGCGGCCTCATCCGCAACAACACAACTAAGATATCAGATTATTTTTTCACTTGCAAGTTTAAACTCAATAGTTGCCCAAAGTGGAGTTCAGAACTGATGGTACTTATTGAGCCGATTATAAAGAAAATTGACTTCATCCTCTGGATTCATGGAAGTCCAGAAGTTTTTCTGATTGTTGCCAAAGATTCTAAGAAATCCTATTTCCTTCATGGAATCATCTTGAGCATATTTAATGCCAATCCCCACCAGTAAAACGTTACGGTCGTTTTTAACGGCGAGTAAATCCTTTCCTCCAATTAATACTAAGTCAATCAAGGTGTCAATCTTGCCAAGTTTCATTAGTTCTGCGTTTGAATAATCGAGATTATTGGTAAACTTTGAAAAGTAATACTTTTCAATGGGCATTTTTGTACGAATTACGTTTATTTCGGGATTTTCCGACGGTGTTATAAATTCATACCCGATTCCATGAGTTGAAGAAACGGTTACGTTTATGTCGTAAGGTGCTTTTAAGTAACCAGGTACTATGGCATTTAATTCATTGGCTGTAAGCGATTTTCTTTTGTTAGCTAACGCAATTTGAAAGCTATTAAAGAATTTCTCAATAGATTCATCATCAACTAAATCTTTATTATCTGTCTTGGCTGTTTCTTGGGCTATAAATTGGTCATAAGTAATATAATAAGCCTTCTCAACATACGTTACAGGGCTGTTTGAGCCAGTACTCAGCATAAGTTTATTGTTATCGCCTTGGGCTGTTTGAGCAGGTTGGGCAGATTGAGCAGGCTTTTCATTGGTCGAACGAAGGGTTTCGGTAATGAATTGAACGATACCTGAACTAAAAAGAGCAGTAGCCACGATAAACATCAATAAAACACCGCCCGCAATCTTCCATCGTAGTTTCCAATGTGTAACACCATTCTTCCATTTAACTAGCTCATCATACAAACCAACAAACATTAATCCCCCTATATAATAAATATAATTATTATTAGCCGATTGCCTTGTCGGATGTTCCTTAATATACTACAGAGAGCAAGTTTCAACAATCTCGATTTCGAGACCGCCAAAATCGTAATTAGGTAATTGTTCGTTGGAACGTATCTGGGAATTTTAGCAGGGCAGTTGTGCAGGTTGGTTATGTGATGAATGATCGTTGATGGTAGATGGTTGATTGTTAATGGTAACCATCAACGATCTACTATTCACCATCTACCAGTTCTTCGAAAACTTCTTTAGGCCGAAAAACATCGACGAGCAAACCTTTGGTCTTTAAAGTTAATCGCGACCAATGCTCGATGGGTAATTGTATCTGGGCTAATGCGCCGGTCGGCAGGTGTTCTTTTCTATCGGTGAGATGTTCAAGCAGAAGTTCTAGTCCCGGATTATGGCCGATGATCATAATGATTGCGCTTTCTATTTTCTCGCTTGAAAGAGTTTCAATATAGTTGCTAGGATTCCCGGGATAGAACTCGGCAATCGTTTGAATTTCTTTGGAATATCCTGCGGATTGGGCAATAAGTTTTGCCGTATGGATGGCGCGCATGGCAGGAGATGAAAGAATAACATCGGGTAAGAGTTTCTTGTGCAGAATTAGCTGTCCCATGAGCGGGGCAGTTTTAAGACCGCGGGCATTCAGCGGGCGGTCACGATCATTTAGCAGCGGGTTATCCCAACTGGATTTTGCATGGCGTAAAATAAGCAGAGTTTTCATGGTTTCCTTTTGGAAATAAATAATAATAGCATAGTAGTAGATGAAAGATGCATTGGCAAGATGGGTGTTGGAGCGGCAGTTGATGGGTGATGGCAGATAGTGGATGGTAACCATCAACTATCACCCATCGACTATCACCGACTATTTTGCGTAAGATATATTTAGGGAGATAATGTGAGAACATTTGTCGTCGGTGATATTCATGGCGCTCATAAAGCTTTGCTGCAATGTTTTGAACGCTCCGGTTTCGATCGCGAGAATGATCGCCTGATTGCCTTGGGTGATGTGTGTGATGGTTGGCCTCAGGTAAAAGAGTGTATCGACGATCTTCTGAAGATCAAGAACTTGGTGTACATTTTAGGAAATCATGATGCCTGGACGCTCAATTGGGCAAAGACAGGTGTGGTGACTGATCTTTGGTTTGCTCAAGGCGGTAACAACACCATCCTGTCTTATGAAAAGAATCCTATGCCGCAAGCACATGTTGATTTATTGGCTAATGCTCCTCGGTATTGGCAGGAAAGTGACAGATTTTTTGTTCATGCCGGTTTCGATCAAGCCAAACCGATTGCCCAGCAGGATCCGGAATTGTTAATCTGGGACCGTAAATTAATCGTTGAGGCATTTCAAAAAAATAACTCTGATCCGTCTCATTCTTTTGGAGGTTTCAGGGAAGTTTTTTTAGGGCACACGCCGACGCTTATATTTCACGTCGACAGGCCGCTTCATTTATGCAACGTCTGGGCCCTGGACACGGGCGCCGGTTGGAGTGGAAAACTTACAATGATGAATATAGAATCAAAAGAATTTTGGCAGTCTGATTTGTGTCAGGGGTTGTATCCCGATGTCCAAGGGCGAACGCCGTATAAGAAAAAGTGAACTTAACGTGTCATGTCTGAAGTCGAAATGTAAAAAATTAATGCGGCTAAAACGATTTATAGATACAATAAGGAAATTATGAAAAAAGAATCAAAGAAAATTCTGGTTGTCGACGATAACCCAGGAATGCTCAAAGTCCTTGATAAATGGTTGAAGGTCGCGGGCTATACGGTGGTTGAAGCATGGGACGGGCGTATGGGGCTTGAGATGACCAAAAGGGAAAGACCGGATCTTATTCTGCTTGATATTTTGATGCCGGCCATGGATGGGAAAGAATTTGTCCGAGCCTTGCAAAAGGAAAAGGATATTAAGGATATTCCGGTCATTTTTATCACGGTATGTATTGATCTTGAAAATGATAAAGGGCATGAAACAATCGAGGTGGATGGAATCCATTACCCCGGATTTGCAAAACCACTACATAACGCGCGGCTTTTGAGCCTTATTAGAAAAACATTGAACCGCCGGGCGAATCAATCCGGCAGTGCGTCATCATCGGAAGATTCTTTTGATCAATGATGCGTGAATTATTAGGATTCTACTTTTGTTTCTTTCTTTTCGTTTGTCCTTCCTTAGGTTTTGCTTCCAACGAGCCTGATGTGATCGCTCAAATATTTGAGAAAAAATCCGACGCTGTTGTGCTTATCGCCGTGGGTTCGCCCCAAGGCGACAGGCTGGGCAGCGGGTTTTTTATAAGTCGTGATGGTAAGGTTGTCACAAATTATCATTTGATCAATGGCGCGCATAAAATCGCGGTTAAATTAAAAAACGGTTCGGCTTTTATTCCGATAAAGATTATCAATTTAGATCCTGCCAAAGATATCGCCGTCATCCAGATTAACGCGTCAAGTCCAACATATTTTGTGATGGGGGATAGCAACGCGGTTATTGTTGGTCAGAGAGTTCTAACGATAGGCAACCCGCGAGGGTTAGAGAACACTGTTTCTGACGGATTGATTAGCTCCATCCGCCTTGATAATTTTGGCATGAAGATTTTTCAAATCAGCGTGCCTTTGTCCAACGGTTCCAGCGGTGGCCCGTTGATTGATTTCAAAGGAGAAGTTATGGGGATTACGACCGCAAGTATGTCTGGTGGAGAAAACTTAAATTTTGCTGTCCCTATCAATTATGTTCGTATCCTTTTAAAAAAGCCGTTTGACGCCAGCCGGATGCAGCTTGAACCATGGCAAATCGAACAGCATCGATCAGAGGGCTTTTCAAATCATCCTAGTGAAGCAACGCATGATTATGTGGTTCAAAAAGGCGACTCGCTCTACAGCATTGCCAAAAGATTCCGGACATCTGTGAAGGCGCTCATTCGAATCAATCATTTAAAAGATACCAAAATCATCATCGGCCAGCGGTTAATCTTGCCTTAATATTTTTATCGATTTTTTAGAAATGATTTTGTAATTCAGGATAAGCCCGGCACTAGTCTCCCCAACTCAGACAACGACTGCATTTCATTCCGTCGTAAACTCGTTGGGGAGATTAGTGCCGGGCTTATTTTTGAAATAGGACGTGTTATTTAAGATGTGCTAATGATTAGAGAAGGCGTATTTAAATGAGATCAATTGGTTTTATTTCCATTCAACATGAATGATCTTCCCCGATGGGGGGGCTTCCAGGAATATTTTATTGCCCGCAACCCGGGTTGGAATTTTTTGCTTACTCGCCTGATCAAAAGCGATCGCTTGGATAGGATGGTGAGCGCCGGCATTTATGATAACCGTTAACGGATCAGAATAAATTGTTGGATCAAGATTGTTATCAAGTGAGAATTCCACCTCGTTGGTAGTGGTTTTTATAATATTAATTTTGGTTTCTTTGCGTTCCTTAAGATATTTATAGACGTCAATAAATCTGCCTACCCAAATTTTATTTATATTTTGTTTAAGATAAACCAGTTGGTCGTTGAGCAGCTCCGGGGAGATGGCCTTAAAAGTTTTTTTAAGCGAAGGATCATAAAGCCCATGACATTGCGGTATGAGCCACAGGTTTCGGGAGATTGCGATGTCAATTAAAAGGCGTGCCGTTGGTATTGAAAAACGTTTACCTCCGTAAACAGGTATGCATAAGCGGTTATAGGTTTGATATAAAGTGGCGTGATCACGAGCTGCCAAATGGTTTTGTTCGACATATCTAACAATTTCAGGCGTTGCTTTATCTTCTGGAAAGATAAAAGACGAGGGCGGCTCTCCAATTTTTTCTTGAATGGTTTTGAAACTATCCATGACCTCGATTTGAAGATCTTGAGGGGATAGCCCCGGCAGGGGTTTATGGTTGGTTCCATGATTTGCGATTTCATGACCGTTGGCCTTGGCCTTCCGCCAGGCATCCCAATTTCCGCGGTAAATGTTTCCGTTGCCTTCTGAGGTTACGCCTGAGTTAATGGCAATGGTTGTATGAAATCCGAATTTCTCGAACATGGGAAGGATGCCGGTGTCTGCTGAAGGTTCGCCGTCGTCCAAGATAAAACTTACAGCGCATTTTTTATTGTCTTTGAACTGTGCAATGGAAACGAGAGGCGCTTCTGGTTCTTTCACAGCGGGATAAGCTTCCTGCAGGAAATGATTAAGATTGGTGATGATTTGATTACTGTCGGAGAGATTCCTTCCGGATTTTTCTAGCCAGATGTAGGCCAAGTCCTCTTGTCCCATGGAAATCAAAGTTTTCAAAAGCAGGATATAGGACATCGGATCGTAGGGTTCAATACTAATAGCAGTTATAAAACTATGAATGGCGGTGTTAACGTCTTTCTTTTGCAGAGCGGTGATGCCTTTTTGGACTTCGAGAATGACCAGTTTGTTTAATTTTTGTAGAGCAGGCTTGATCGCAAGCGCCCTTGGGTCGGGTGATTCTTTAGTAGAGGGGTTGTAGTCGTAGTCAGAGAAAACAATGGCGGGAAACAAACAAAGAGTCAAAATAAACGATATTATGAATTTGATTTTAAATTGGCGAAACATTTGTTCCTTAATCCACTAAATTTACAAATCATCATATCAACGTAGTTATTTTATGCAAGTGTTAACGATATTCGCTGGCTTTCTGAGTATTAGTGAAGAAGGTCATTAATATCCTGTTGCGTGTCGTATAAATCTCGGTATAATAAAAATAATTATAGTTATCGAAAGGAATTTCATATGAGAAAAATGTTGCTTGTTTGTTTTGTGGCCGTTTCACTATTGAGTGTGTATGGCTGTGCGGCAGTTTTGATCGGTGCCGGTGTGGCTGGAGGTGTGGCAATAAGTGAAGACACAGCTAAATTTGAGGTCGATACCAGTTATAATCATGCCTGGAGTGTTACTTACGATACGATTAAGAAAATGGGGGCCATTAATACGCAAGATAAGGACTCTGGCAAGATTGAGGCCAATATTCAAAATACAAGGGTTGATGCGAAGGTGATTCCTCTCACACCGCAAACAGTCCGGATTGAAATTAAGGCGAGAAAGAACCTCTTGCCCAACATGGATTTAGCGATGACCATTATTAACAAAATCAATAGTAAATTCTAGTTATCACGCCTCACCTCGGGGGTGGGGAATGTTTCATAATCTCCTCCTGAGATAGGAGGAGATTTTTTGACTTTTAAAATATGCTTGCGGGGACAAATGAGTGTCTATATAATGAATTTTCATTTGGCTGGTTGGTACCAAGGAGGAAGAGATGGGCGCAATACATTTGACTGAAAAGAATTTTGAACAGGAGGTTTTGAAATCTAGCCTGCCTGTTTTAGTGGATTTTTGGGCTCCATGGTGCGGACCTTGCCGCGCGATTGCCCCCATCATCGAAGAGTTATCAACTGAACTGCAGGGAAAAATGAAAGTTGCCAAGGTTGACGTGGACGAGGCTCAAGATTTGGCTGCCAAGTATGAGGTTAGTTCTATTCCAACTTTGCTTATTCTTAAAAATGGCAAAGTTGTCGAAGAGATGTTAGGGGCCATGCCCAAGGCGCAACTTTTGGCTAAAATTCAGCCGCATTTATGAAGAAGTGGTAAGTGGTATAGCTGATTTCTAGCTTATCGGTGATAAGTGGTAAGTTGGCTTTAAAATGTTGACGTACCACTTGCCGCAGATAATCGATAAAGACGCTATACCACATACCACTGGAGTTTTTATTATGCTACTTGAAATGTGCAAAGCCAAAATATCCAATGCCTGCGTGACTGCATGCGAACTGCATTACGAAGGAAGTATTACAATCGATGCAAAAATTCTTAAGGCCTCTGGAATTTTGCCGTTTGAAAAAGTTCAGGTTGTCAATCTCAACAACGGAAACCGTTTTGAGACGTATGTCATCCTCGGTAAGCCCGGTTCGGGCGAGATTTGTTTAAACGGCCCGGCCGCACGTCTTGGGTATGTGGGGGATCTTATCCACATCATCAGCTACGCCTTTATGGAGCCTCAAGAAGCAAAGGGCTTCAAGGCGAAAGTTATCAAACTCGATGGACACAATTCTATTAAAAATTAGGACTTACGGCGATCCCTGCCTGCGTAAGAAATCGAAAGCAGTTAAGGATGTCGGCCCTAGTGAACGTTTTTTGATCAATGCCACGGTCGATACTATGCGTTCGCATCAAGGGATCGGCCTTGCGGCGCCCCAGATCGGCCTCAACGAACAGATTTTTGTCGTCGATGTGGGTGACGGCCCTTTTGTTGTAATCAATCCTCAGATTACCAAAAAGACCGGGGCGGATTTTATGGAAGAAGGGTGCTTGAGCATTCCTGAAGTCCTTATTAAAGTTAAGCGCGCAGAGGCCATCACGGTGGTTTATACCAATGAAAATAATCGCCGTGTTGAGCGTAAATGCAGCGGGCTTATGGCCAAAGTCATTCAGCATGAAACCGATCATTTGAACGGCAAATTAATCGTTGATTACGCCAGCCTTGCCGAGAAGATTAAATTTAAAAAGAAACTTTCAGAGTTGCAGAAAAGCAATAAAGGCTCTGAATCATGACAACGCTTCCGCTTCAAGAAGAGCGTTTTGATTCGGGGTTGACGCGTTTGCCTGCGTGGTTCCGTCAGGAAATTCCCGACGCCAACAAGATTGAGTCGATGAAGGAAATGTTCCGCGGCTCCCGTCTTCATACGGTGTGTGAAAGCGCGCATTGTCCTAACATGGGCAAATGCTGGGGGCAGGGAGTTGCCACGTTTATGATTTTGGGTGAAGTCTGCACGCGTGCCTGCCGGTTTTGCGCCGTTAAATCCGGTCTTCCGCAGTTGGTTGATCATCAAGAACCTCATAATGTTGCCAGGGCCGTTCAAGAATTAAAATTGCGGTATGTTGTCATCACATCCGTCGCTCGTGATGATCTTAAGGATGAAGGAGCTGGGCATTTTGTTGAAACTATTGCTGAGATCCGCCGTTTGACACCGCATGTCAAGATCGAGGTGTTGATTCCTGATTTCTCGGCGAAGCATGATTCCCTTAAAGCATTGACCGATGCCGCGCCTGAGGTTGTCAGTCATAATATCGAAACTGTGCGCAGGTTGTCGCGTCAGATCCGCCCGCAGGCCCAGCATGATCGATCGCTTGATGTTTTACGCATGATGCAGAAGCTTAATAAAAATATTTTTATCAAGTCCAGTTTTATGGCTGGCATCGGAGAAACCGATGAGGAAATCACACAGCTGATGCAGGAGCTTCTGGATGCTGGTTGTCAGATATTAACGATCGGCCAGTACTTAGCACCGACGCAGTTAAAGCGCCATGTGCCTGTCCAAAGGTTTGTGACGCCGGCGCAATTTGAAGAGTATCGAACATTAGGAATGAAGATGGGATTTAAATATGTGATGAGCGCGCCGTTGGTGCGCAGTTCCTACATTGCCGAAGAAGGTTACAGAGGATGCATGGAGGCATTGTCGTTATCGGGAAGCAAAGCATGACGCATAAAAAGTCGGAAACAAAAAAAAGTCCTCTATCATTTATTCTGAAAATAGCGCTTAGTTTCGGATTATTGGCGTGGATTTTCAGTAAGATTGATATGGCTCATACCTGGTCGGTGATCCAAAACGCTGATCTGGGTTATCTGTCCTGGGCTTTCTTTGTTTTCTTTCTTATTAATATTGTGATCTTGTTGCGCTGGAACATTTTGATTGCGGCTTTGCGGCTTGACGCTCCGCTTTGGGATGTCAGCAAATGGTTTTTTATCGGTATTTTTTGTAATCTTTTTCTTCCGAGTTCTGTTGGAGGCGATGTTGTTAAAATCCTCGGGCTTTCCAAAGTTGTCCAACAGAAGCCAAAGGTGTTTGCATCGGTTGTTCTTGACCGGCTTTCAGGTTTCGCCGGCATTGTGATTGTGTCCGCGATTATGTTTGTCGTCGGATATGAACATATCCCCGACCGTTCGGTAGGCTGGTCGATCATTTTTATGACATTGGTTTCTTTGGCAATAGCTACGGTTCTTTTTAGTCATAGAATTTATTCTTTTTGTTGTAAATTATTTAATCGATGGCCTTCCGTCAAGGAAAGCTTGATGAATGTGCATTATGATATTGCGCTTATGAAAGGAAAGGTTGGCGAAGGTTTATTGAGTATTCTTCTGTCTTGTTTAGCGCAATTGTTACTGGCTTATGTTTATTTTATTGTGGCCAAAGCTTTGAATCAGAATGTGGATTTTTTATATTTTTTGATTTTCTCCCCTTTGATTTGTGTGGCAACCGCGCTTCCTTCCATCGGAGGTTTGGGTGTCCGTGAAATGGGATGGGCTTATTTGTTGGGTAAGGTTGGCGTTGTGCAGGGAGTGGCGGTTAGTATCAGCCTGATCAATTTTCTCTTTATGGTCATTGTCGGGTTGATCGGAGGGGCGATGTATGTCGTTACATTTTTTGATCGACGGATACAATTTGATCAAGCGAAATCCGGCGTTCGCCGGCAAAAAACTTGAGGACGGGCGCCAGGCCCTGATTTCGTTCATTGAACACAACCGCCCACAAGGAAGCCGGCAGAATTCAGTGACTATTGTTTTCGACGGGAAACCCGGGATGTATGGGCTTCCTTATGCCCAAGAAATCAGTATTGTTTTTACGGAATACGAAAGCGCGGATGATTTAATTAAATACCGCGTTGAAACATCCAAGAATAAAAAAGAAATTGTTGTTGTGACCGATGATAAACAGCTGATGTTTTATGTGCGCTCTTTGGGTTCCGGTGTCATGTCCGTCGGAGAGTTTTATAAAAGAACATCTTCCGCGAAACAGCCTGCCCCAAAAGGAGGCAAGCCGCAGCAAAAGCCGAAGGTGATCACGGCAAGTTTTGAGCATTCGGTTAATCAGGAATTTGAAGCGATCTGGCTTTCTAAGAAACTTAAAAAGGAATAAAGACTGCTTTATGATGGGTAAGCGTGATAATGTCCCCCAGCTCAAACAACGACTCCGCTTTGCTGCGTCGTAAACTCGCCGGTGGACATTATCACGTTTACCTGTCTAAGTTATTTATGGAATAATTTTATGGAATTAGTCTTTATCTTTGATCCTACAAGGAGTGTTTATGTTTGTCGTTAGTAATCTTGTGACAGCAATTGCCCAGGGAGTGGATGCCTTTTTAGGCTTCATGTCTTTGCTGATCATTATCCGGGCCCTGATTAGCTGGGTAAACCCGGATCCGTATAATCCGATCGTCCAGTTTTTGACCCGCGCGACGGATCCTATTCTTAATCCGATCCGCCGCCTGTTGCCTGTCATGCCGATTGATATTTCACCGATTCTTGCTTATTTCTTGATAGGTTTGGTCAAAAGTTTTTTAGTGCGCACTTTGATGGATGTTGCCTATTCTTTGCGATGACAGAAACCCTATGGAAACTCTTGAAAAAAAGAGTGATTTCATGTATAAGAGAAACATCTATTTTGATATTCCAAGAATATGAATGTATTTAAATTTGTCAGGGATTCGGTGATCGCCTGATAAATTTTTTTATGTTTTTGCTGAACAATACGTTTGGATTTCTCCAGCGTTAATTAAGGAGTTGATATGTTAAACAAAGTTAAGCAGATGATGGATTTAAAACGCCAGGCCGATGCGCTTAAAAAAGAGCTGGAGGCGATCAAGATCGAAGTAGCCGACGTGCGCGGGATCAAGATTGTTGTCAATGGCGCGCAGATATTTCAGTCTATCGAGATTGATGAATCATTATTAACGCCAGCAAGCAAAAATCGTGTTCAGATGGATTTATTGCGAAGTATGAATACAGCGGTTAAAAAATCCCAACAGCAAGCTGCGAATAAAATGAAGAACATGCCCGGATTTAATTTTCCAGGGATGTCTTAGTATTTTCGATTAAATCGAAGAAAGGAAGCGTTCTATGCCTTACGATGCAACACTTGATGCCGAATTGTTCAAAGAAGTAAAAGAATTTGACGGCAGCCGTATTACCGTCGGGGTTTTCTCATACAATGGCAATGCCAAGAAATTGCAATTGACCCGCGAAAATTTGAGCCAAGAGAATGAATGGCGATTTGCCAAGCTTGGGCGCATGACGAAGGAAGAGTCTGAAGCTGTCCTTCCGATCATGGCCAAAGCCATTAATGTGATGTAATATTCAGAGTTAGTAATAACGATTAAGGAGTCTTAATATGGCAGGGGAAGTCTACTTAACAAGGGCTGGCCTTAATAAGCTTCAAGCCCAACTTGAAGAATTAAAGACAACGGAGCGTCAGAAGATCGCTAAAGCCATCGGTGAGGCCAGGGCTCAGGGTGATATTTCCGAGAACGCAGAATACGATGCGGCCAAGGATGCGCAGGCTCATAATGAAGCTCGTATCGCCGGGTTGGAGACTAAACTCGCTAACGTTCGTATCATCGAGAATGAAAATATTCCGAGCGACAAGGTTTATATCGGCGCCAAGGTTACTTTGAAGGATTTGGATACGGGTGAGAAAATCGAATATATACTTGTCTCCGGTGAGGAGGCTGATTTTGACGAGAATAAAATTTCTGTCTTTTCGCCGATCGGTAAAGGTCTTTTAGGGCACAAGGAGGGCGAAGAGGTTACGATCAAAGTCCCGGCCGGAACATTGCGTTACAAGATCGTTAAGAACGAACGACCGAAATAAAAGTTTAAAAGAATTTTTTGAAAGATAACCCTGCGCCTCTATTGACCAGGGTTATTTTTTTGCATGTCTGTTATTTAAAAATCGTTTACGATAAGCGTATTTGCTGGAAAATTGAACCGAAAGGTATTGTCTATTGGCACGGCTCAATCTAGAATACTAAAAATCATCTTCACGATTGATCATATGATTGACAAAAATTACAAGAAATCCGTCCGCGGTAGTTTTATTATCATAGGCTTATGTGTCGTTGCCTTTCTTGTAAGACTGCATTTTTATTGGCTTATCCGGCATGACCCCACTTTTGTGATGCCTATTATTGATCCTTTGGAATTTGACATATGGGGGTTTAAAATATCCCAAGGGCAGCTGTTATGGCCCCAAGTTACAAATCATCCGCCGTTGTACGCGTATTTCCTGGGGATCATTTATTTTTTCTGCGGTTACTCACCCGTCAAGGCAGTTTTTATCCAATATATTTTGGCCTCGGTAAGCTGGTTTTTGTTGTTCAAAATAGCCAGGCATTATTTTGATGCATTGACAGCGTATGTCAGCTGTTTTCTTGCCGCGACGTTCTGGTTTTTTATTTATGTGAACAGTTTTTTATATAGTGAAAATCTGTCCATATTTCTCAATGTCCTTTTGGTTTACATTCTGACGTTCTCAAAAGACGGTTGGAAGAAATATTTAAGTGCGGGATTTATTTTCGGGTTGACAGAGATTTGCCGGCTTCAAATTGCTTTCTTTGCCGTTGGAATTCTGGTCTTGATTTGTGTTAAAAGTATTCCATTAAAACGAAAGCTGTTCTACAGCTTTTTATTCCTGGTTTCTTTTCTGATTTTGAATTCTCTGGTGATGTATCAAAATTACCGGGTATCCGGCGAGGCTGTTTTGCGTACCCAGATAGGTGCCAATATTTATATGGGAAACGATCCTGCATTTCAGGGGACTAATTGAACTAACCCCAATTTGACGGACACAAGAATTCGTGGACAATAGTATCCACGATGGAGGTG
>CXWL01120353.1_pt1 | contig 23213 bp, 21 predicted proteins | sample 590931 | NCBI WGS metagenome assembly CXWL01 (sample SAMEA3498368, study PRJEB10139) | groundwater metagenome | biome: water well; material: biofilm material | place: Germany | collected 2015-04-27
AAAAAAGAAGTTCAAGGACATCACCGCAGCAAACGCGCAGAGCACAGACTTGAGCCAATCGAGCGTATAAGAGGCAATCACCACGGCCAGTACAAACAACATCGCCTGGCTGGTGAGCGAGACGTAAGGATCAAGCAGATAGGCGCAGACTATCGCTGCGCCTACCAGCAAGGCAAGCATGAGCCATGCTCTGGCCGCTTGGCCGGTTGAACGTGCAGGGACGGTAAGCTTCATCATGGTTTAGCGTATCACAGCCAGCGTAAGGATTGCATCAGTGCTCGCTAGCCCCATGCCTGCGATTGAACCCAGATTTTCATTAGACGCACCTGCAGTGCTATTTGCGTGCTGACGACGCAAATCCTAATGAAAAATCTGGGTTTAATCAAAAACGATGCCGCCAGCACGCAACACCCATGCGCCCTGCAGGCCAGGCAGGCTGGAAAGCCGCATGGGTGTTGCGTGGCAGGCCTGCCCTTGTATCAGGGATGTGGCATGGCGGCTGAAATGGCTGTAAAAATAGGCAGTTTGCGTGGGAAAAGTCACGTCCACTTGAGCTAAATCAGGGCAAAACCGCATCTGTGTAAGGACTCCGTGATATTCTCCCCCACCTGACACACAAAATAACCATTTATCTTCAATGACTACCCCCAGCTCCACTCCCAGCCCTATTCCTAGCCCTATTCCTAGCCCAAGTTCCAGTTCTAATGCCAGCGCCAGCCCGGGCCAGCCAGCGCGCGCGCTGCTGAAGGATCTGCAGGAAAAGTTTGTCGCCTTCCGTGAATTCATGCCTTTGGCCATCGGTATCGACAAGCAACTCTTCGCCCTGTATCCGGACGTCAGCCGCAAGACCTTGCGCGTGGCATTGGGCATACACACCAATTCCCTGCGCTACCTGAAGATCATGGAAAAAGCCAAAAACCGTGTCGATCTGGAAGGCAATGCGGCGGAAGAAGTCACCGATGTGCATCGCGCGCATGCCACCACCGTATTGCGCGAACGCGCCAAGAAGGTAGCCGATCAGCGCAAGGCACAGCGGGCGCAGGAAGAAGCTGCACAGGCGGCAAAAGCGGCTGAAGAAGCGGCGCGCCAGACAGCGGAAAAACTGCAGCAACTCGCCACAAAATTCTCGCGCAAGGGCTAATCGCCACTACCGTTTTCCGGTTTTTGCAGCAGACAAAAAATCGCCACAAGCCGTTCTGGTCTTGTGGCGATTTTGTTTGTGTGCACGCCAGCGCGCAATCCCCATGCGGCTTTGCAGCCGGCCTGCCCGCCAGGGCGCAGCCCGATTGCGGCCTGGCCTGGCCTGGCCTGGCCTGGCAAGTCTATTGTNNCGCCACAAGCCGTTCCGGTCTTGTGGCGATTTTGTTTGTGTGCCCGCCAGGGCGCAGCCCGATTGCGGCCTGGCCTGGCAAGTCTATTGTCAGCGCTTACCTGGGCGCGGCATCCGGTTTGATTTTTGCATAGGCAGCTTGCAGCACATTCACTGCAAGCAAGACGATGCCGCCGGCGATGACACCGCCAACAACATTGAGCAGCGAGGGCAGAACCGCCTGCAGAAATCCGCCCATGCCACCGATACCACCTAAGGTGCCAAGCGACTGCGTGGCATTCTCGATCAGGTGGTGGACTGCCGGGATCTGGTGTGTCAGAATGCCGCCGCCCACCATGAACATGGCGATGGTGCCGATCACGGTCAGCGACTTCATCAGCCTGGGCGCGAATACCAGCAAGGCGTCGCCGCTTGTCTGGCGCAGCCAGCGGGTGGCCTGGCCGCCGCTTTTTTGCTTGAGGTAGAGGCCGATGTCATCGAGCTTCACGATCAGGCCGACAAAACCATACACGCCTATCGTCATGATGATGGCGATGGCGCACAGCACCGCCACCTGCGAAGAAAATGCGGCGCCGGCCACGGCACCGAGGGTAATGATGATGATCTCTCCGCTGAGGACAAAATCGGTGCGGATCGCGCCCTGGATTTTCTCTTTCTCGAAGGCTAGCATATCGGTTTCCGCATGGGTCAGCACCTCCATGATCTCGGTCTCATGCGCCTGATCTTCCACTTTGCTATGCAAGAACTTATGGGCGATTTTTTCAAACCCTTCGTAACACAGATAGGCGCCTCCGGCCATCAGCAGCGGCGCAATCGCCCATGGGGCCAGCGCACTCAGGCCCAGCGCCAGCGGCACCAGGATGAGCTTGTTCTTGAACGAACCCACCGCTACCGCCCACACCACCGGCAACTCGCGGCTGGCGCGCACGCCGCTGACCTGCTCGGCATTCAGGGCCAGGTCGTCACCGAGCACCCCGGCGGTCTTTTTGGCCGCCATATTGGTCATCGCCGCAACGTCATCGAGGACGGTGGCGATATCATCGAGCAGGGTGAGCAGACTGGCACCGGCCATGGTGTTGTTCCTTGTGAAGAGTGAGCGTTGAAGATTGATTGTTACGGCTTGAATTTTGTCGATTATGCCACGCCAACACGCAATCTGGCTGCGCCTGCTGGCGGCATGTGCCCGCTAAGGCGCATGGGCAGGGCGTGACAGGGCATCGCTATTGTGATTATGTTGTGATTGTGAGCGTTCAGGGTTTGGCCGGCTCGCTGGCGGTCCATTCATCGGCCTGCGCCTTGGCTTCGGCGATTTGTTCCTTGCTCATTTTTGTTTCGGCATAGCGGCGGTAAGACACGGCCTCGTCATACTCACCGGCAAGAATGAACCACTTCATCGCTTCGACCAGGTTCACCGCCACGGCCTTGCCCTTGAAATACATCAGGCCAAGCTGGTATTGGGCGCTGGCATTATTCTGCTCGGCCGCCTGCAGGAACAGCTCATACGCCTTGCGGTAATCGCGCGGCACGCCATTGCCGGTGACATACAGCACACCCAGGCTGTATTGCGCATCGGCATAGCCGAGGTCGGCGGCCTTCTTGAACCATTGCACCGCCTTGCCGTAATTGGGCGCAACGCCCTTACCCTTGGCATACATCCTGGCCAGATTGACTTGCGCCCGCACATTGTTCTGCAGCGCCGCCTGCTCGAACCAGGACAAGGCCTGCTGGTAATCCTGCTCCAGGCCTTCGCCGTTCAGGTACATCAGCCCGAGGTTGAACTGCGCGTCGGCCTTGCCCTTGTCGGCCGCTTTCCTGAAAGCCGCTGCGGCGGCGGGATAATCCTCCTGCTCGTACAGCGCCACGCCGTCAGAAAAATCGTCGGCCAAGACGAAGGCGGGGGCGCCTGCAGCGATCAGCGCGGGGACAAGAAGGGACAGGAAAAAACGTTTCATGAGGGCATACCCGGTTCTGAACAGACAAATTCCGGCGGGCGAATCATTCGCCGGCACCGTCAGGTATTTTAGCCCTGTTTGCTGAAATGTGGCTCAGGCGATCGCGCCGCCGAGCCTGCCTCTGCCGGCCTCTGGGCCGGAACTGGAGAGCGGCTTACTTGCCTATGCAAAAACGTGAGAAGATCACGCCCAGCAAATCATCCGAGGTAAATTCCCCGGTGATGCTGTTGAGCCTGTCCTGCGTCAGGCGCAGCTCTTCGGCGAACAGATCGAGCGACTGGTCGTTCTGCGCCGCATAGGCGGCGGCGTTTTCCAGATGTTCATGCGCCTGCTTGAGGGCGATCAGATGCCGTTCGCGCGCCAGATACAGCGACTCGCCGGTCTGCTGCCAGCCGGCGATGCGCAGCAGCTCCCGGCGTAGCAGATCCATGCCTATATGTTCCTGCGCCGACAGGTAGATGTGCGTGGCCTCTTCGCTCTGGTCTATGCCGGCATAGTGCCCGGACACATCTATCTTGTTCCAGATGCGGATCACCGGCACGCCTTCGGGAAAGCGCGCCACGATGGCTTCATCGGCGCGCGTCGGGCCGCGGCTGGCGTCCAGCAGGTGCAGGATGACATCGGCCTTCTCGACCTCGGCCCAGGTGCGCTCTATACCTATGCGCTCGACCGCGTCGATCACATCGGCCTGCTCGCCGTGCTCCGGCTCGTCGTGCTCGTGGCGGATGCCGGCGGTGTCGATGATATTGAGCGGGATGCCCTCGATATGGATGGTCTCGGTGACTTTGTCGCGCGTGGTGCCGGCGATCGGCGTGACGATGGCGACATCGTCACCGGCCAGCGCATTGAGCAAAGAGGATTTGCCGACATTCGGCTGGCCTGCCAGAACCACATTCAAGCCGCTGCGCAACAGCGCGCCCTGCGCCGCCTGGGCGAACACCTTTTGCAAGGCGGCCTGTATGGTGCTGAGCTGGCCGCGCGCATCCGATTTTTCCAGAAAATCGATTTCTTCTTCAGGAAAATCCAGCGTCGCCTCGACCAGCATGCGCAGGTGCACGACCTTTTCTACCAGCTCGTTAATCACCTTGGAAAACGCGCCGGACAAGGATTGCGAGGCCGATTTTGCCGCCGCTTCGGTCGACGCCTCGATCAGGTCGGCCACCGCTTCGGCCTGCGCCAGATCGAGCTTGTCGTTCATGAAGGCGCGCTGGGTGAATTCGCCCGGCTCTGCCAGCCTTAATCCGCCACCCTTGCCCGCTTCCAGGCAACGCGCCAGCAGCATCTGCATGACCACCGGGCCGCCATGGCCCTGCAATTCGAGCACATCTTCACCGGTATAGGAATGCGGCGCCTTGAAATAGATCGCCAGGCCCTGATCGATGATGCTGCCGTCAAGCTGGGTAAACGGCAGGTAGGTCGCGTGCCTGGGTTTGAATTGCATGGTGCCGAACAGGGCGCTGATGATGGGCGCCAGATCTTTGCCGGAGATGCGCACCACGCCTATGCCGCCGCGACCGGGAGCGGTGGCGATGGCGGTGATGGGGGTGCTGTCGTAGTTGGAATCGTGTTTCATGATGAAATTTTAATGTAGCTGCACGCCGAGGGTGCAGAAATATACGGTGACATGTGACACAAATGCTACAAAAAAAGCCCACTGCATGAGTGGGCTTTTTGCGCTTATTGGCATTGGTGAGCAGTGATCAGCTCTTGTGTTCCGGCGGGATCATCTTATTGTTGATGACCCATTGCTGCGCGATCGACAAGATGTTGTTGACGACCCAGTACAGCACCAGACCGGACGGGAAGAAGAAGAACATCACCGAAAATGCCAAAGGCATGAACAGCATCATCTTCGCCTGCATAGGATCGGCCGGCGCCGGATTGAGCTTGGTTGTGATGTACATGGAAATCGCATACACCACCGGCAGGATATACCATGGGTCAGGTGCGGTCAGGTCGGTGATCCAGCCCATCCACGGCGCGCCGCGCATCTCTACGCTGGCCTGCAAGACCCAGTACAGGGACAGGAAAATCGGCATCTGGATCAGGATAGGGAAGCAACCGCCGAGTGGGTTGATTTTCTCTTTCTTGTACAGTTCCATCATCGCCTGATTCATCTTTTGCGGATCGTTCTTGTACTGTTCGCGCACGGCCGTCATTTTTGGCGTAACGACTTTCATCTTCGCCATACTGCGATAGCCGGCGGCGGACAGCGGGAACAGGGCCAGCTTGATGGTCACCGTGAACAGGATAATCGTCCAGCCCCAGTTACCCAGCAATGAGTGGATGAAGGCCATCAGCCAGAACATAGGCTTGGCGATAATCGCGAAGTACCAGTAATCCTTGACCAGATCGAGACCGGGGGCGATTTTTTCCAGCACAGCCGATTCTTGCGGACCGGAATACAGGCGTGCATTCATGCTCGCCGTGGCGCCCGGCGCGACCGCGCCCATAGGCAAGACCGTGCTGACCGAATACAGGTTATCCCTGACTTTTTCGGTACGGATCTCGCGCTTGACTTTGTCTTCAGGGATAAATGCGGAAACGAAGAAATGCTGTATCACCGAGATCCAGCCGTTATCAGCAGTCGTGGCGTGCAGTGAACTGCTTGACCCTGCTTTTTCGCTTTCCAGTTTGCCGATTTTTTCAAAATCGAGTTTCTGGAAATGTTCGGCATCGGTATAGATGGCAGGCGCATAAAACTCAGTGGAACCGCTGAACATGCCGCCGCTCTCAGGCTTGGTGCCGTCATGCAGCAACTGCAGGTACAGCGATGGCTTGATCGCCGCAGCGGTATTATTGGTCACTTCGTGCTTCACGTCGATGACGTAGTCACCCTTCTTGAAGGTGAAAGTCTTGGTCAGCTTCACGCCCGCCTGTTCGGATTCCAGCACCAGCTGCACCTGATTGTCCTTGCCCAGATCACGCGGACCCGGCTTGGCGACGAAGCCGGACTTGTGGTTAGGGAAATCGCCGCCCAGCAAACCCGTCTGCGCCAGATAGGTGCGCTTGGCCGATTCGTTGAACAAGACGATGTTCTTGCTAGGATCGGTGCCGTCCTTATGCTTGAGCAATTCGAGACGCTTGACTTCGCCGCCTATGGTATCGATATCGGCCTTGAACACATCGGTCGTGATCGTGATGCGCTCGCTCTTGATCGCAGGCGCAGCAACCGCAGCGCCCGGAACAGCGGCCGCGCCAGGCGCAACCGAGGCGGCCGACGCAGCGCTAGCGACCGCAGCAGCGGAAGCGTTCTTGCTCTGTTGCGAGGCAGAGGTAGGGAAAAACATGGACTGCTTGCCGGTATGACGCATCCAGTTGTCCCAGAGGATCAACAGCGCCATCGAGAAAACAACCCACAGTACGGTACGTTTAATATCCATTGGTGTATTTGATGAAGATCAGGAAAGGGTAGAAGAATGACCAGCCACCAATGTGGGGTCAGATGCTTGGTTTTCACCGGGGGGTGGAGCTTTTGGCGGAACTATATCGACCCCGCCAGGGTGCCAGGGATGACATTTGCACAGGCGCTTGCCTGCCATCAGACAGCCTTTGCCGGCACCGTATTCACGGATTGCCTCTGCCGCGTATTCAGAGCAGCTGGGATAAAAACGGCAATTCTGGCCCAGCATCGGGCTGATCGCGAATTTATACCCTCTGAGCAGTAACAGAAGTAAGGCCTTCATGCCGCTGACTCCGTAGGCAGGTGTTGCGAAGCGAACAGACGCACGATCTCAGAGCGCAGCTCACGCTTGAGTTGCGCCGTAGTGGCAGGGCCTGCCTTGCTATTGACCGGCTTGGACAAACGCACGATGCAATCGACGTTGACCAGTGCCGTGCATCGGAAAATTTCACGCGTGACGCGCTTGATCGCGTTGCGTGTCGCCGCACGCGGGGCAAACCGCTTTGCCGCCACCACGCCTAAGCGGGCGTGCGACAGCGTGTTCGGGCGTGCATACAAGACAAAATGCGCGGTTCTTTGTACCGGGCGCAAACGAAAAACGGATGAAAACTCATCCGTTTTAACGATACGCCTAACGCGCGCAAAATCACCGCTGTCGTTGGCTATGTCGGTTGCATTGATCACAATAGTGTCAGGTTATTATCAGAACAATCAGCCTAGGCTGGGTTTGAAATAACCCGAAAGGATCAAGCTGCCAGGCGTTTACGGCCTTTGGCGCGACGTGCGTTCAGAACAGCGCGGCCGCCGCGGGTTGCCATACGTGCGCGGAAACCGTGAGTGCGCTTGCGGCGAACGACGGAAGGTTGATAAGTACGTTTCATGTTGATCTCGCTAATTGAGCAAATAATAAATCGGAATTACGGGTAATAGCGTGAAGTGCAGCAGATGAAACCGTACTGACTTACTGCCACTCTATCCACACCATTACTGCCCCAAAACCGCTGCTCATGGCGTGCTGCATCACTAACAACAAATGCACCATCCAATAAAAGAGGGGTAGGGAACCCTGAATTAGACACCAGTTTTGCTGTCCGTGTCAATCCATTTAGCACAAAAATTAATCACGAGGGGCGAATCGGGGCATAAAGAAATTTGGCCGTGCCTGTGGATAACTATTGCCGGCAAGGGTAGAATAGCGGATTAGTGTGTCGGCATTGTTTTGTCACTTTTACTATAAAAATAAACTGGGTGATACGCTCAGAGAAGCAGCGGCAAATACCGGTCAAAAACCAAAACAAGCTGCTGTCCACACACAAGCACTCTACACTGAATACACATGGAAAATTTCTGGCAGGCCTGTTCTTCCCAACTTGAGCAGGAGCTAACGCCGCAACAATATAGCGCGTGGATCAAGCCGCTGACCCTGGTCGATTATGAAGACGGCCGGTTGCGTATCGGCGCGCCCAATCGCTTTAAGCTCGATTGGGTCAAGACCCAGTTCGCCGGCCGCATTACCGAGCTTGCGACCCAGTTCTGGGACGACACGATCAATGTCGAATTCATCATCGATCCCAAGATCAACAAGAAAGCCGCGCCCAGCGTTCCGGCCATGCCCAGAGAACCTGGCATGGCGCAGCAGGGCAATGGCGATGCGCGTGATCCGCGCGACAATCAGGACATGGGCAACCACGCGCACAACGGCAATATGCCGGCGCCGGCAGAATCGTCGCCGCGCCGCGACCAGAGCCGCATCAACCCTGATCTGACCTTTGACAGTTTCGTCACCGGTAAGGCCAACCAGCTGGCGCGCGCCGCCGCGATTCAGGTCGCCAACAACCCCGGCATCTCTTACAACCCGCTGTTCTTGTATGGCGGCGTGGGCCTGGGTAAGACGCATCTGATTCATGCGGTGGGCAACCAGATCCTGGTCGATAACCCCAACGCCAAGATCCGCTACATCCACGCCGAGCAATATGTGCGCGACGTGGTGACCGCTTACCAGCGCAAGGGATTTGACGAGTTCAAGCGCTACTACCATTCGCTCGACCTGTTGCTGATCGATGATATCCAGTTCTTTGGCGGCAAGAGCCGCACGCAGGAAGAATTCTTCTACGCGTTTGAGGCGCTGATCGCCGCCAAGAAGCAAATCATCATCACCAGCGATACCTATCCGAAAGAAATCACCGGCATGGATGACCGCCTGATCTCGCGCTTCGATTCCGGCCTGACGGTCGCGATCGAGCCGCCAGAGCTGGAAATGCGCGTCGCCATCCTGCTCAAGAAAGCCTATACCGAGGGCGTCAATTTTTCTGATGACGTGGCCTTTTTTGTCGCCAAGCACCTGCGCTCCAACGTGCGCGAGCTGGAAGGCGCCTTGCGCAAGATTCTGGCTTACTCGCGCTTCCACGGCAAAGAGATCACGATCGATGTCGTCAAAGAGGCGCTGAAGGATTTGCTGTCGGTGCAGAACCGCCAGATCTCGGTAGAAAACATACAGAAGACGGTGGCCGACTTTTTCAACATCAAAGTCGCCGACATGTATTCCAAGCGCCGTCCGGCCAATATCGCCAGGCCGCGCCAGATCGCCATGTATCTGGCCAAAGAATTGACGCAAAAGAGTTTGCCGGAAATCGGCGAACTGTTCGGCGGGCGCGACCACACCACGGTCTTGCATGCGGTACGCAAGATCACCGCAGATCGCGGCAAAAACCCGGAATGCAATCACGAGCTGCACGTGCTGGAGCAGACGCTGAAAGGCTAGATGTTGCAGTTGGGTGCGCCATGCGCACCATGGTTTTAACTAGGTAGCAAGTAGTAGCAAGAATAGTAAAAACAGCAAGAACAGTAAGCAATAAAAAAGTACCAGAAAAGCAGTCAATAAATAAGTATCGTTTATCAATGAGAACTTAAGCGAGGGTAAAAATGCAATTGGTTAAAACTCACAGGGACACCCTATTACGGCCCCTGCAAATCGTGAGTGGTATTGTCGAGCGTCGGCACACATTGCCGATTCTGGCCAATATCCTCATCCGCAAAGATGGCGAAAGAGTTTCCTTCTTATCGACAGACATCGAGGTCCAGATCACCACCCACGCCGACATCGGTTCGGGCGGTGATGTCACGGCCACCACGGTTGCCGCCCGCAAGCTGCTCGATATCTTGCGCGCGCTGCCGGAAGAGAACGACGTCACCATCAAGCTCGACAACAAAAAGATGACGGTGCAATCGGGCAAATCGCGCTTCTCGCTGCAGACGCTTGCGGCAGAAGAGTTCCCTACCGTGGCGCAGGCCGAGACGTTTAACGCCAGTGTCACCCTGCCGCAAAAAGCCCTGAAGCACCTGTTCAACATGGTGCATTTCTCGATGGCGCAGCAGGATATTCGTTACTACCTCAACGGCTTGCTGCTGGTGGTGGATGGCAAGAACGTCATTGCGGTCGCGACTGACGGTCACCGTCTGGCGTATTGCCAGGTCGAAGTCGAACAGGAATTTGAACGCCAGGAAGTCATCATCCCGCGCAAGACCATCATTGAACTGCAGCGCCTGCTGGAAGACAAGGATGAGCCTGTGCGTCTGGACATCGCCGCCAATCAGGTCAAGCTGACTTTCGCCGATATCGAGCTGATCTCCAAGCTGGTGGAAGGCAAGTTCCCTGACTTTAACCGCGTCGTGCCTAAAGGTTACAAGAACAACTTCACGCTCAGCCGCGATCAGTTACTGCGCTCGCTGCAACGCGTCGCCATCATGACCAGCGACAAGTTCAAAGGCGTGCGTTGCGTGATCCAGCCGGGCCTGATGCAGATCTTGTCCACCAATGCCGATCAGGAAGAAGCGGTAGAAGAAATTGAAATCGATTACAGCGGCGACAGCGTCGACATCGGCTTCAACGTCACCTATTTGCTCGATGTGTTGAACAACCTCAAGGTCGATCAGGTCAACATCGCCCTGGGTGATTCCAACTCATCGGCCTTGCTCACTATCCCAGACAACACTGACTTCAAGTACGTCGTGATGCCAATGCGGATATAGCATTAAGAACCCCTTTCCCGCACGCGGCGTTTTGTCGCAAGCGGGCAGGGGTGATGGCGGTCGAAAAGCCAAACGTTTGCAAATTTCACGAGCAGATTTCCACAAGAATTCCGCTTCGGTTTTTTCAAACAAATTGGTAAATCAATCTCCCTCACCCCAACCCTCTCCCGCTCGCGGGAGAGGGAGTTGAAACCCAAGAACCAACAGCAATACATTAATTCAGAAGGTAGCCATGTCCGAGAATACCCAAGACAACACACCAGCACCAGAATCCGCCACATCGGCTGGTTATGGCGCATCCTCCATCCAGATTCTGGAAGGTCTGGAAGCCGTGCGCAAGCGCCCGGGCATGTACATTGGCGACACATCGGACGGCACCGGTCTGCACCACCTGGTGTTTGAAGTGCTCGATAATTCCATCGACGAATCCTTAGCTGGCCACTGTACCGAGATCAACGTCACCATCCACAGCGACAACTCGATCTCGATCACCGATAACGGCCGCGGCATTCCTACCGGCATCAAATGGGATGACAAGCACGAGCCTAAGCGCAGCGCTGCTGAGATAGTCATGACCGAGCTGCACGCCGGTGGTAAGTTTGACCAAAATTCCTACAAGGTATCGGGCGGTCTGCACGGCGTGGGTGTCTCTTGCGTGAATGGCCTGTCTAAACTGCTCAAGCTCACGATCCGCCGCGACGGCAAAAAATACGCGATGGAATTTGTCCGTGGCGTGCCGCAAAATCGCGAGATCCAAACCATAGACGGCGTGGTCTGCTCACCGATCAAAGTCATAGGCGATACCGACAAGCGCGGTACCGAAGTGCATTTCTGGGCCGACGAAGAAATCTTCACGCATGTCGAATTCCATTACGAGATTCTGGCCAAGCGTATCCGCGAACTTTCTTTCCTGAACAACGGCGTGCGCATCAAGCTCACCGACCAGCGCACCGGCAAAGAAGAATTGTTTGCGTTTGAAGGCGGCACGCGCGGCTTTGTTGAATACATCAACAAGAGCAAGAGCGTCTTGCACCCGACCATTTTCCAGGCCACAGGCGAGCGCCTGTCCGACCAGGGCACCAACATCACCGTTGACGTCTCCATGCAATGGAACGACGCCTACAACGAACAGGTTTTATGCTTCACCAATAACATTCCGCAACGCGACGGCGGCACCCACCTAACCGGCCTACGCGCAGCGATGACACGGGTCATCAACAAGTATATTGAAGAACACGAGTACGCAAAAAAAGCCAAGGTCGAAGTCACCGGCGACGACATGCGCGAAGGTCTCACCTGCGTCTTGTCGGTCAAGGTGCCAGAGCCAAAATTCAGCTCGCAGACCAAAGACAAACTGGTATCGAGCGAAGTGCGCGGCCCGGTAGAAGAGATCGTCGCCAAGACCTTGTCTGACTACCTGCAAGAAAAACCGAACGACGCCAAAATCATCTGCGGCAAAATCGTCGAAGCCTCACGCGCCCGTGAAGCCGCCCGCAAAGCGCGCGAACTCACGCGCCGCAAGGGCGTGATGGATGGCCTGGGCCTCTCGTCCAAACTGGCCGACTGCCAGGAAAAAGACCCCGCCCTGTGCGAACTGTACATCGTCGAGGGTGATTCTGCGGGTGGATCAGCCAAGCAAGGGCGCGACCGCAAGTTCCAGGCGATTTTGCCACTGCGCGGTAAAGTGCTCAACGTAGAAAAAGCCCGCTTNNGGCCCGGACGAATTCAACGTCGAAAAACTGCGCTACCACCGCATCATCATCATGACCGATGCTGACGTCGACGGCGCCCACATCCGCACGTTGCTGCTCACCCTGTTCTACCGCCAGATGCCGCAACTGGTTGAGCGCGGTCACATCTACATCGCCCAGCCGCCACTGTACAAAGTCAAGGCCGGCCGCGACGAGCGCTATCTCAAAGATGACGCCGAAGAAGCCACCTACATGATGACCGTCGCGCTCACCAATGCCGCGCTCACGCCAAGCACAGGCGCCGAGCCCATTACCGGCGAAGCGCTGGCAGAACTAGTGCGCCAGTACAACCTGGCCAACGCCGTCATGATGCGCCTGACCCGCGTGATCGACCGCGCCGCCCTCACCGCCATCATGACAGGCGTGACGCTGCAGCTAGACACCGCAGACAACGCAGCCATCTCGGCCAAGGCGCTGACCGACACCATCAACGACAGCGCCGTCAAGGCCATCGTGCGCACCGATGAAGTCACCGGCACCTTCAGCCTGCGCATAGAACGCCTGTTCCACGGCAATATCAAAGTCAGCAGCATCGACTACGATTTTTCAGAGAGCGCCGACTACCGCGTATTGGCCAACGCCGCCCAGACCTTCAAAGGCCTATTAGGCGAAGGAGCCTTTATCCGCCGCGGCGAAGGCGAGCGCGTGAAAGAAAGCGCCGTGGTCGATTTCCACCAAGCCATGCTCTGGCTGCGCGACGAAGCCGAACGCGGCGTCAGCAAACAGCGCTACAAAGGGCTGGGCGAGATGAACCCAAGCCAACTGTGGGAAACCACCATGGACCCAACCGTGCGCCGCCTGTTAAAGGTACAGATCGAAGACGCCATCGCCGCCGACCAGATCTTCACCACACTGATGGGCGACGAAGTGGAACCGCGCAGGGCATTCATCGAATCGAATGCTTTGCGTGCCGGGAATATTGATACTTGATGCTGCATAAACAGCGTTAAATAATCAATCTGAATTGACTAACCGCCACGCCTCTTCACAATGCGCAACCTTGGCGGTTTTTTTATTGAAATGAAATTTAAAAACAGTTTGGCTCAGAGCACATCGCCCGTGAGACTTTCCAGTCATGTTGCGTTGAAAGTCGCATCGTTTTGCGTGATGCGTTGAGCGGTAAGCCGGCACTGTTCTAAGATCATTTTTTGCATCTCAAAAAGGGGGAGCCCGATGATTTACCTCAACACCGATCACTTACAACGCTGCATACAAACGCTGCAATCATCACTGCGTCTATACCAAGCCGCCGAGGCAGGCAGCATCGATCAGGAAGTGTTTCGCAATGCAATCGTCAAAGGCTACGAGTTAAGTCAGGAGACCACTTTCAAACTGCTGCGCAAGGCACTTAAAGAATACGGCCACAGCAGTAAAAAGCTCAACGAAACGCCCATCAAAGAAGTGCTGCGCCTGGCCGCCACGCACAACCTCATGAGCGTGGCAGAAGTAGAACGCTGGTTCAAATATCGCGACAACCGCAACAACACCGCCCACGATTATGGCGAAGGCTTCGCCAAAGAAACCCTCAGCTTACTACCCGACTTTATCACTGACATCAGCGCACTGGCACAACAGCTGGAAGTAAAACTAGGCAAAGACAGCGACCATGCCCAAACTTGATCCAAGCGCCCTGCACCTGCCCACGCGCTATCTACAAATTCTACTGCCGCTATTGCGCCAGCACGTGCCGAAAACAGAGGTCTGGGCCTATGGTAGCCGCGTCACCGGCGATTATTACGAAGCCAGCGATCTCGATCTGGTAGTGCGCAATCGCGAGGGATTGAGTAAGCCTAGTGATGGCATTTTTGATTTGCAAGAAGCACTGGTGGAAAGCGATATCCCGCTACAAGTGCAGGTAGTGGACTGGGCGCGGATACCTGACTCGTTTCATGCTGAGATTGAAGCGGGCTATGTGGTGGTGCAGGATCAAAATAGCATCCAATGTTGGAATGTTAGAACTGACCCCTGACTTTGTGATGTTTCAAGGTGGAGCGGTTGGACGCTTACGAACTGAAAAAGCGCGACACGCCTCAAGCATGACACCAGCGATGACAACACCAACGGACAAACTGCCAGAAATCGCCATCACGCCAGAGCAATGGCAGATCGTCTCCGCCATCCCGCAAAAGCATGTACCAGACAAAGAGGCCTGGGCCTTCGGCTCACGCGCCACGCATACAGAAAAACCCAATTCAGATCTCGACCTTGCTGTCATCCGCGACACGGGCTTAACACTCAGCCTGCTCGCTGCAATTGAACATGATTTCTCAGAATCGGATTTGCCGTTTAAGGTGAATGTGGTGGATTGGGTTGCGATTGGTTCTGTGTTTCGCGGCGTTATTGAAAGTCACGGAGTGAGGGTTTAGTAATGATTAGATCATACTGCCGCTGATACTCTTAGTCCTGTATTGCCAAAACCCAATTTAAAGATAGTACGAAAAATTTATAAAAATCGTGCTAAGTTACATTTTTCGCGCTACTATTTGCGAAAAATGACTGAATACACGATTGAAAACCTATGATTATCGATTTCACGATCCAAAATTTCCGTTCTATCAGAACTGAGCAAACCCTTAGCTTGCATGTGGAAAGCGCCGGGCTGCATTTGGCGCAGCATGTAGCTTATCCTGCTGGTGACAAAATTGGCGTATTGTGTTCGGCGGGGATTTATGGAGCAAATGCATCGGGCAAGTCTAATATTTTGACTGCATTCGAAGCGTTAGGTTTTATCGCGTGTCACTCAGGGGATTTGAAGGATGGCAATGAAATTCCCTGCTATGAGCCTTATCGCTTGTCGCGTGCTACAAAAGAATTACCAGTCAAATTTGAGATTGAGTTTTTCAATACGGACAATATTCGTTATTTTTATTCAGTCTCATTCACTCAAGATGAAATTGTTGAGGAAATTCTGGATTATTACCCGACTCGGAAAAAAGCGAATTTATTTACCCGCACAGCGACCGATACCTGGGAAACAATTAGTTTTGGCGGGAGATATAAAGGCGGAACCAAACGCATCCCGTTTTTTAAGAATAATAGCTATTTATCGAAAGTAGGTGAAAATGCGGGCGCGTCAGACCTGATTCGATCCGTGTATAAATATTTCAACAATAATTTAGGTGTTCTTTCACCTGATCAAAAGTTATTTCATCCGGATTTTTTTTCAAATGGAAAAATGGTCGCGGAAACGGCAAAATTTCTATCTTATGTCGATACTGGTATCTCGGATATTAAGACGCGCACCAAGGAAGGGAAAATTTCTGCCGCCCGACTCGAAAAAATTCCAGAAGAAATGCGTAAACTTTATGAAGCGATGGATACGGAAGAATTTTTGTTCTCGCATAGCTCTGAAGACGGTTTGGCTGAATTATTTGAAGAAAAAATGGAATCGGCCGGTACACAAAAACTGTTTAACATGATTCCATTATTAATGAAGGCATTTGCAGCTGGACGGGTAGTGATTTTGGATGAAATTGACCATAGCTTGCATCCTCATATCGCGGAAATGGTCATCAAATTATTCAATGATCCCGAAATTAATACAAATCATGCGCAGCTTATTTTTTCGACTCACAATACTAGTTTAATGTCGCCAGATAATTTACGGAGAGATCAAATTTGGTTCGCGCAAAAAAATGAAGGCGCGACTTCCTTCTATTCGTTGGATCAATATGATAAAAGTAAGGTAAAAACGAATAGCCCATTTCCAGCTTGGTACAATGACGGCCGTTTTGGGGCGGTTCCTTCAATCGATTACCTCTCAATTGGCAATTTATTGCGCCCTAAGCAGGCGCTCGCGGATTCGGTGAGTCAAAGCCAAGTTGACGAGGGTGTGCACGATGCCTAAAAAGAAGCCAAAGATCATATTGCAACCTAAAAAAATCTTGCATGTCTATTGTGAGGGCGAAAAGACCGAACCCAATTATTTCAAAGCTTACATCGCATTCAAATTTCCTGGCGATCAAGGTCGAAAAGTAGTGACGGTTGAAAAAACCAAAAAGAATACTCCAGTTGAGTTGGTGAATGTTGCTGTTGCCGCAAAAGATGCCATTGAAAATTTGCAAGGAGACGAATTTTGGGTGGTCTATGATAGAGAAGCAAAAGCTAAATATCCTGATGAGCTGCATGCCAAAGCTAGAAGAAAGGCGCAAGATAATGGGGTCAATGTTGCGCTTTCCAATGTGTGTTTTGAGCTTTGGCTACTATTGCACTGCCAAGACTGCACCGCCCCTTATAATTCTTGCGATGATTTGCTTGCAAGAAGCCCATTAAAGGAAAAATTAAAAGAAATCGGCATCGATAATTACGAAAAGAGTGAGGCAACTATTTCTTTAAAATTGGTACGCAACCATGAGCAAGCCAGAATAAAAGCGGCAAGAATGAACCAAAATTCGTTAACATCAGCTGCCGCCAATATTCATCAGCCCCACTTGCTCAACCCGTATACTGAGGTTCATTTATTATTAGATGCGATGGACAATTTCAAGGCATAACGATAGGGTTCAGTCCGCATCACATTCAATTTCAATCACCCCAAAACCTCAACCCCACAACCCACCAAATACTCAAACGTCCCATCCAAATATTCCGGCAAGCGCGTCGCATCTTCTGCGTCGCCTTGCGGTACAAAGATCACCATGCCTTGGCTTGCTCTGGTGAGTAGTACGCGGTAGGCGTTTTCCAGGTAACGCTGTTGTTGTTCTTGCTGTCTGCGCTTCCAGCTGGTGCCGGTGAATTTCCAGTGTTCGAATTGGCCACCTTGCTTACCATCCGTTTTTTGGTAGCGGTAGTCGGCGTCCCAGCCAATCAGGCACCAATCTAGTTCTAATCCTTGGATATCAAATTCGGTGGCGACGTCTTCTAAAAAATGGCAAGAGCGTACATCGTCTTGCGGCTTGAGAAACCAGTCGGCGGCGGTCAATCTGTTTTTGACGCAGATGCCTTCGGGCTTCAGGCGTATGGCGCCGGATGAGGCGATCATGCCTTTGGTTTCGTTGACGCGAAGCAGACGGGGTCACCTCCAACATACTCAAAACCCATCACGCATATTCCATGCGGTTTGCAGGCCAATATCGTGCCACGAACCGCATAGGGATTGCGCAGTCGATTTCCAACAATGGGGGTTCGGCATCATTAATTTTGATGCCGAACATTTTTATCGATAGGCGTAGCCTCGATTAATTTCTTAATCCAGCTTAGTCGCCGCCTCCGGATACAGTTCCGGCAGCAGGAATTGCAAGGCGTCGAGCGGCAGGCCGAAGCGTACCGGACCGGCTGCCGTTTCGCTCTGCAAAATACCTTGTTTCAGCAAGTGCGACATCAGGGATCTGGCCGTGCGTTCGCCCAGACCGGTTAGTTGAGTAAATTCACGCCTGCTGACAGGGCCAGCCGCAAACAGGTGGTACAGGGGCAGGCAGGCTTCGGCCCTGTAGGCTTTGTCTTGCCCGGCGCGAAATAAGATCAAGGCCTCGATACGGCGTTTCATCCCATCTAGTTCAAGCATGCGCGTCATAAAACTGACTTGATCGAGACAGATATCGAGAAAAAAATCGACCCATTCTAGTAGACCCGCAGTAGTCAGATTGCCACGGCCATCCAGATCGCCGCGACGCGGTAGGTCGGCATTGTGTAGTTTGCTGTAATAGTCCTGCTGCTTTCTGGCCAAGCCCCGGCTCGGCGACCAGAGGCCGTCGGATAGGCGCCACAGGGCGCAATGGCTTTGCAGGCGGATAGCGCGCCCGTTGCCGTCTAAAAACGGGTGCACCCAGGCAGCTCTATGGTGAGCGCAGGCCACGGCGATGATTTGCGTTTCCCAAGGCCTGGGCTGGTCATACACCTGGTCCATGCGCGTTAAAAATTGAGGCAGCGATACCGCCGTCGGTGGCAGGTGTCGGCCGACTTCCACTTCAGTACTGCGTTGCACGCCAGGGGCAACGACATGCCCGTCTTCTGTAGTGCGATCTGCTTCCGACAGACGCGCATATAAAGCGTGGTGTGCCTTTTTCAGGAAAACCAAAGAAAGCGCGGATGCCCCAGAGGCAACAGCTTGTTCCAGCTCACGTTCTGCTGCGATGTGCGCTAGCGCCACTCTTTGCAGACGCGCTACATCGGGACGATTAGAAAACTCCTTGCGCAAGGCGCGCTCGATGTTGAGCGGATGCGTACCTTGGCCTTCTATCCGGTTGCTGTAATATGAGTTCATGGCGCGTACCAGCTCGCGCACTGTGCTTCGGGAATCGGGATGCGCAGCAGCACTCAGGCGCAGCGCCGACAGGGCGATTTCGGCCGCTTTTTCACGCATGGCCTCCGGCAAGGCGGGCGGTAAAAGTGGTTCGAACTGATGGGCTGAATCATACATATTTTTGCCGCCTTATTTTCCGCCGTTATAGATTCGTAAGATATTGATTTTTATGATATTTTACACACATTAATCAGTATAAATATAAAAATATTTGCCGCCTTATTTTCCAGTCATCAAGGTAACGATAGCGATAAAAGAGCACGGGTTAGTTTTAAAATTGCAACATTTGAAAAAATTGAAACCCGTCACCCAATTCCGGTGCGGCCTGCAGGCCAAAATCCTGCCACGGGGCGCATGGGGATTGCGCATTCCATTTCAGTTATCTCAAAACCTCAACTCCACAACCCACCAAATACTCAAAAGTCCCATCAAAATATTCCGCCAAGCGCGTCGCATCTTCTGCGTCGCCTTGCGGTACAAAGATCACCATGCCTTGGCGCGCTCTGGTGAGTAGTACGCGGTAGGCGTTTTCCAGATAGCGCGGCTGTTCTTCTTGCTGCCTGCACTTCCAGCTGGTGCCGCTGGCCAGCTTTGGTCATGTTCAACACAATGCTTGAGATCGTTTTAACAATACAAAGCCGGTCAGCACACACTTAACCCCCGCAAATTGCGCAAAAGCATGAAACTGCTGGACGGGGCGCTTGCCATTGAATATTCTTGCGGTATTCCCATGGACGGGCGTGCTGGTCGCCAGGGCCACTCGGCTTCCTGTTTTGGGTAAACTGCTACGCAAAGGAGCACGTCATGGCTAGCATAGCCCCATCGCCGCAGAGCGATACGCTGGAACAGAGTTTGTCGGCGCAACGCGATGTGCCTGAGCCTGCGCTTCGGGCGCTGCGGCGGGTACGTGAGCTGGAGCGTGAGCTGATGGTATTGCGTGGCGCGTTGGCGCACTTGCCTGCCCAGGCTCAGCCAGAGTCTGCCTGGCACGATCAGGTGGCGCACCTGCTCAGCAGGGTGGTGTTGTTTCGTGCGGCGCTGGCCGAGCCGCCGGTGTCTGGCGAGGCAGTAACGAGACAGTAATCGGCGCAGGGCGAGAGGCACACCAGCGATAGCGTATCGCGCACTGCGCGGATAAGCGCAATAATTTTTCAGCAAATATTTTCAGTCAGCATTTTCAGGAGTTGGTCATGAGTCATGAAGAAAACGGTGTCGTGTACGGAACGGAAGATCTGTTGACGAGTTTATGCAATTCGGTCACACGGGTGCTGAACGTGGCGACGCAAAGCAAGATCCATTATTCGGCGATGGTGCAGCGGATTACCAAGATAGGCTTGAAGCCGGATATCGGTTGCTTCGTGTTGTTTGACGGCGGCTTTTCTGGCTTGGTGGTGCTGAATTTTTCCGGCGACACGGCCTTGGAAATCTATCAGAAATACATGCTGAGCATGGGCATGCCGAAATCCGAACTGGCCTCTGCGTTTACCTCGGATGAGGTGGCGAATATCTTGGGCGAACTGATGAACCAGATCGTCGGCGATTTCACCGGCAAGGTGCGCCGTGAGCTGCAAACCAATATCACCCAGAACCAGCCTAAAATGCTGGTGCTGACCAAGCAGGTCATGCTGAGCGTGGATACCCCGCTGGATCGGCCTGAGATACGCCGCGTGTCCTTCTTCACCGAGAATAACAATATCTTCTATCTTGAGCTGGCGATAGATCGCACCGAATTCATCAAGCTGCATGACTTTGACTCTAGCGAAGTCACCGATCCGGATGCTTTGCTGGACATGCAGCAGGCGAATCAGGCAAATCAGCCTGGCGCGGCCACGTCAGCCACAATGGCCGGCAACGATGACAGCGATGAGCTCCTGAAGTCTTTGGGCTTGTAGGTACCGGAAATGACTCGGCATATTGATCAGCTATTTGAGTCAACTACCTGAGTCAACTCTCTGGGGTCAGCATCGGTTCAGATTGATTCGACGCTGACCCTTGCTTTCGCCAGCGCGCCTGGCCGGGGTTCTGACATTCCGGCATTCAGGCATCGCGTCTGAAACAAAATCGCTCACGCAATCCCCATGCGGCCTGCAGGCCGATATCGTGCCACGAGGCGCACGGGAATTGCGTGAGCGGTTTCATCCATCTGATGGCTCCATTATTCACTGGCAACTTCATTGCAGGGTGCAGGCTACAGACAGCTGCAAGCCGGTGAAATCCGTGCATTTTTACGGCAATCATGAAAATCAATTCCGCATTGCGGGATATTGACGAGAGAAAAAACGAAGAAATTTGTTTCATTTCACGAAAAATCATTTCATATACCGATAAAACATATATAAACCATTGAAAATAAACGAATTAATTTAAGTTATATGTCTTATATAAGACCTATACGTTTTTCAAAAAACCGGCTATTATTCTTCCATGCAGTCTTGCTCCGATTTCACCACCCTGTTTGACGTAAGCGAGTGAACAGATGCGCCGACACTCACTACGTTTTTCTCAATCTTGCTTTTTTATTTAGGATATGATCATGTCACAATATCAAAACGACATCAAAGCCATCGCCGGCCTGAAAGACAAAGAAGGTAGTGCATGGAACGCGATTAACCCTGAGTCCGCCGCTCGCATGCGCGCTCAGAATAAATTCAAAACTGGCCTGGATATCGCCAAGTACACCGCCAAGATCATGCGCACCGACATGGCGAACTACGACGCTGATTCATCCAAGTACACGCAATCCCTGGGTTGCTGGCACGGTTTTATCGGTCAACAGAAGATGATTTCTATCAAGAAGCACTTCAACAGCACCGACCGCCGCTACCTCTACCTGTCGGGCTGGATGGTTGCTGCGCTGCGCTCTGAGTTCGGCCCTTTGCCTGACCAATCGATGCACGAGAAGACTGCCGTCGCCGACCTGATCCGCGAGCTTTACACTTTCTTGCGTCAAGCCGATGCACGTGAGCTGGGCGGTTTGTTCCGTCAGCTCGATGGCGCAGAAGGTGCTGCCAAGCAAGCGATCCAGGACCAGATCGACAACCACATCACCCACGTGGTGCCTATTATTGCCGATATCGATGCCGGTTTCGGTAATGCCGAAGCGACCTACCTGATGGCCAAGCAGCTGATCGAAGCCGGTGCATGCTGCATCCAGATCGAGAACCAGGTTTCCGATGAAAAGCAGTGCGGCCACCAAGACGGCAAAGTCACTGTTCCTCACGAAGATTTCCTCGCCAAGATCCGCGCTGTCCGTTACGCTTTCCTGGAACTCGGTGTGGACGACGGCGTGATCGTTGCGCGTACCGACTCTTTGGGCGCTGGCCTGACCAAGCAAATCGCGGTAACGCGTGAGCCTGGCGATTTGGGCGATCAATACAATTCCTTCCTCGATGTGGAAGAAGTGTCGCTTGATTCCATGGGCAATGGCGACGTGGTCATCAAGCGCGATGGCAAGCTGGTCCGTCCTAAGCGTTTGCCGAGCAACCTGTTCCAGTTCCGCGCTGGCTCCGGTGAAGAGCGTTGCGTATTGGATTGCATCACTTCTCTGCAAAACGGTGCCGACTTGCTGTGGATCGAAACTGAAAAACCGCATATCGCCCAAATCGGCGGCATGGTCAGCGCAATCCGCAAGGTCATTCCTAACGCCAAGCTGGTCTACAACAACAGCCCATCGTTCAACTGGACACTGAACTTCCGTCAGCAGATGTTCGACAGCATGAAGGCCGAAGGCAAGGACGTTTCTGCCTACGACCGCACTAAGCTGATGAGTGTTGATTACGACACCACCGAACTGGCGCTGGCCGCCGATGAGAAGATCCGCACATTCCAGGCTGATGCAGCGCGTGAAGCCGGTATCTTCCATCACCTGATCACTTTGCCGACTTACCATACTGCTGCCTTGTCGACAGACAATCTGGCAAAAGACTACTTCGGTGACCAGGGTATGCTGGGTTATGTCGCTGGCGTTCAGCGCAAGGAAATCCGTCAGGGTATCGCTTGCGTCAAGCATCAGAACATGTCCGGCTCGGACATCGGCGATGATCACAAAGAATACTTCAGCGGCGAAGCTGCGCTGAAGGCGTCTGGCAAAGACAACACCATGAACCAGTTCTGATATCTGCTTCTGTGTGTAAAAAAGCTCGCTACGGCGGGCTTTTTTTTCGTTTGGCGGTATGCCCGTGATAGAGAGTTGACGCTGTAAAATACCCGTCAACAGGAGGAACCCATGGAAATGAAACGCATCAACGCAGGCAAGCTGCGCGCTATCGGCTACGACATGCGCGAGCGGGTGCTGCGGGTGGAATTTGACGACGGCAGCGCGATCGATTATTCGGGCGTCGGCCAAGAGGTGTGGCGCCGCCTGTCGACATCGGGCGCGGCCTGGAGCTTTTATCGCGACAACATCGAAGAGGAATTTACCGGCCGCCGTGGCGTGGCGGGCAAACGGGCGCGACCAGCCGCGCTCGACGATTTGTTCAGGGCGGCTGGCGATGCAACCAATGACGCG
>CXWL01093221.1_pt1 | contig 23212 bp, 24 predicted proteins | sample 590931 | NCBI WGS metagenome assembly CXWL01 (sample SAMEA3498368, study PRJEB10139) | groundwater metagenome | biome: water well; material: biofilm material | place: Germany | collected 2015-04-27
CCCTTGGACGGCACTTCCATGAAGTCTTCCTGTTCGATCCACAGGTGCCTGGTGATCGGGAAGGTGCGCAGGCCACGTTCCGGGAAATGCGGGTGGACCGGCGAGCTGCACTCGACCGATTCGCCTTCCGGGAAGTTGTCGATGATCAGCTTGAGCGGACGCAGCACCGCGGTGGCGCGCGGCGCCTTCGGGTCGAGGTCGTCGCGCAGCGAACCTTCCAGCGTGCTCATGTCGATCCAGCCGTCGGCCTTCGACACCCCGATGCGCTCGCAGAACAGCTGGATCGACTCGGGCGTGTAGCCGCGCCGGCGCAGGCCGACGATGGTCGGCATGCGCGGGTCGTCCCAGCCGGAAACGATGCCGTCGTCGACCAGCTGGCGCAGCTTGCGCTTGCTCATGACCAGGTAGGTCAGGTTCAGGCGCGAGAATTCGTACTGGCGCGGCACCGGCTGCTTGAAAAAGCCGCCTTCGGTCAGGGTCGCCAGCAGCCAGTCGTAGAACGGCCGGTGATCCTGGAATTCCAGCGTGCACAGCGAATGGGTGATGTTTTCCAGCGCATCCGAAATCGGGTGCGTGTAGTCGTACATCGGATAGATGCACCAGGCGTCGCCGGTGCGGTGGTGGTGCGCGTGGCGGATCCGGTAGATCGCCGGGTCGCGCAGGTTCATGTTGGGGGCGGCCATCGCGTCTTCGCTGATCTTCGCGCGCAGGATGTGCTCGCCGTCCTTGTACTTGCCGGCCCTCATGTCGCGCAGGATCGCCAGCGATTCGGCCGCGGGGCGGTTGCGGAACGGCGAGTTGGTGCCGGGCGTGCCGAAGTTGCCGCGGTTTTTCGCCATGGCATCAGCGCTCTGGCTGTCGACGTAGGCGTGGCCGGCGCCGACCAGGTACTCGGCCATCAGGTACAGCTGCTCGAAGTAGTCGCTGGCGTAGTGCAGGTGGTTTTCGCCGTTCCGCTCCCAGCTGAAACCGAGCCACTTGACGCTGTCGATGATGGTGTCGACGTATTCCTGCTCTTCCCTGGCCGGATTGGTGTCGTCGAAACGCAGGTGGCACACCCCGCCGTAGTCGCGCGCCAGGCCGAAGTTGAGGCAGATCGACTTGGCGTGGCCGATGTGCAGGTAGCCGTTCGGCTCGGGCGGAAAACGCGTGATGACCGGCGGCAGGCCGGGACGCTGGTAGGCGCCGGCCGCCAGGTCGGATTCGACGATGGCGCGCAAGAAGTTCGACGACGGCGCGCTGGCGGCTGGCGACATATTGTTTTTATCGTTGCTCATGGAAAAAGTGCTTTGAAATGATCGGGTTGCGGCATTTTACCGTATGCGGAGGGTAACTTGCGCGGGCCGGCGCGGTTTATAGGATAATCCTCCTTTAATGGTTTTGGCTGCGGCCGGAGATCCCTAGTGGAAAATTTATATGCCGTCCTCGGCGTCGCGCCGAATGCGACGGACGAGGAGATCAAGAAGGTCTACCGGTCGCTGGCGATGCGCTACCATCCCGACCGCAACGACGCGCCGGCCGCCGAGGTGCGCTTCAAGAGCGTCACCAAGGCGTATGAAATCCTGTCCGACCCGGTCAGGCGCGGCGAGTACGACCAGAGCGTGAACCACCGCATCATCCTCGATTCCGAGACCGAGGCCTTCGAACTGTGGCGTTCGGTGTTCGCCCTGAACGGCGTCAGCCTGCCGGCCTGAGTCCCGGCCGCGCCGCGCGCGCACGCCGCCACGACACCCAATGCGCAACACGTATCACAACAGGATCAGAACATGATAAAAGTACATCCCGAATTTGCCTACCAGTCGCGCGAGCTCGGCGGCCAGATCGACGGCATCCTGGGCGACCCGCCCAACCGCAAGAACTACGACATGATGCAAAGCGCGCTGGCCAGCGAGTACGCCGGCGGCGGCGGCATCGAAGACGTCAACATGATGAGCTTCGCGCTGGTCGACCACATCACGTTCAGCAATCCCAAGGGCCTGCTGCGCGAGGCCGCCGAGTACGAGGGCGGCGACCCGGGCCTGGTGTTCGGCATGGCGTCGTGCGACGGCGAGGCCGGCAAGATGTACCAGGCGATGGCCGACAAGCACCCCGAACTGGCGCGCCAGGCGATCATCACCGCGTTCCTGTTCAAGAACCAGCGCAAGTGGGAAGACGACGACCAGTCGCTCGAGCAGCTCAGCCGCAACGACGACGGCGACGACGAGCATGACGAAGACGGCGTCACCGACGACTTCGCCCAGATGTTCGACAAGGAGGACTAAATGAGTGCAAATAGCAATCTGCCGGCGCTGTCGAAGCAAGTCAGCGAGCTGGTGCTGGCGGGCTCGCTGCATCACGCCGAGCAGGCGTTTTCCGATGCGGTCGAAGCGCATGGCGACCTGGCGGTGGTGGAGGTGCTCGCCACCCTGGCGCCGCAAGTGACGGCGCTGCACCTGGCCGGCTTCGACGGCGGCAAGACCTCGCTGGCCACCTTGCTGGTGCCGCCCAAGGCGTGGGCCGACAGCCTGGCGTTTTTCGCCGCGACCTGGTCGGACGACATGATCGAAGACGACCCGGAGCGCGTGGCCGAGAGCCTGTTCTCGCACGTGCACGGGATCGTGTTCTCGACCGACGATCCGGACCGTCGGCTGGAGCTGCTGGCCGAAGCGTCGGCCAGCGACCATGGCGCCACCGTGTTCGCGATCCTGTTTTCGATGGCGCCCAAGGAAATCCTCGAAGTGGCCGGCGAGATCATCTCGAAGGGGCCCTACATCACCGGGCAGACCTCGTCCGACAGCGACCTGGTGCCGCTGGCGATCGAACTGGCCAAGGCCAGCGAAGACGGCTGGGACCGTTCGCTGTTCGAGCTGTTCCCCGATTTCCGCCACAGCGCCGATCTGGCCGACGCCGAGTACAGCGACGATCCCGACGAAGAGCCGAAGTTCCTGCAGCGCTCGACCAAGGAATTGCTGTACCGCTTGCGCAAGCAGGTGCCGTCCTCGCGCAGCAGCGTGCCCAAGCGCGGCGCGCGCAAGAGCATCGGCACGGGCATCTTCTCGTGATCGGGGAAGCGCGGACGATGCAGCTGGCTGTCGTTGAAGAAAAATTTCCACGGCTGGTGCGGGCGATCCGTTGCCTGGCCGGGGGTGGCGAGGAAGACGAGGCGGTGATGCTGGCCGACGAACTGGCCGGAATCACCGCGATGGTGGCCGAAAAGTTCACCAACGACCGCACCGCCGAAGGAATCCAGCGCGCGTTCTTCCTGACCGTGGGCGGGGTCTCGCTCGGGCTCGAGCATGAGCTCGAACACGAGGGCGACGAAGCCGCGCTCGACTTCCTGATCGAGCATGGCGCCGAGCACGCGTTCCAGGCCGGGTTCCGGATGATCCGCGACCTCTCGCAGCTGCCGGAGGATTCGCTGGTGGGCGAGTACGACCTCGATCCGGTGTACGTGCAGCGGCGGCTGAAGGAATTGTTCGTCGACATCTGCAGTGCCGACCCGAGCCAGAACTGGTCGGGCCTCGAGCGTTACGAGCAACAGTACCAGCAGCGCAAGGGCGTGCAGGCGATCGTGCGCGCGGCCGGCTGGCTGCGGCGGCATCATTACGCGGGGCCGATCACCGATCCCGACCTGAACGCGGAGGGGGTGATTGCGGTTGCGATCATCTTCGCGATCGAAGGAGGCGGGCGGATCGTCGCGCGCACCGGGCAGAAAGAGTTCGAACGGCTGGTCGGGTCGGTGCGCAAGAACAAGCCCGATTACGAAACCGGCTGGGCCGAACTGATGGCGCAAGTGCCGGCGCAGCACCAGGCGGTGCTGGCCGAGCGGATCGAATCGTACCGGGAGCACTGCACGGTGATCCAGAAGATCCGCACCCGCACCGCGATGAAAACCCTGTTTGCCGAGCTCGAGAACTACGCCGGCTCCGAGCTCGACGCCGATTACTCCTGAGCACGCATCGCCCCAACACCGGGGTCAGACTTAGCTCTGACCCTGGTCTGACCCCGGTTTTGGTTTGGCGGCATCGGTGACCAGCGCGACAAACGCATCGACCAGCGGTGCATGCTCGCCGCTGCGCTGCGCCAGCAGCAGCATGGTCGTGGCGTCAGGATCGAGGATCGGCCGGTAGCACACCCCATCCATCCGGATCCGGTCGAATGACGCCGGCAACATGGCGATGCCGCTGCCCGCCGCCACCAGCCCGATGATGGTCGACGCTTCTCCCGCGGTCTGTCCTATCCTCGGCACAAATCCGGCCGCCCGGCACAGCCTGAATATCTGCGGATAGATCCCGGTCCCCGCACCGGGCGGATACATTACGAACGGCAACCCTTCCAGCGCGCCGATCGCCAGCGCCCGCTTCGCAGCCAGCGGATGTCCCACCGGCAGCACCACCATCAGCGGGTCTTCGCGCAAGCTGGTCAGCTTGATGCCGGCCGGCACCGCCACCTCGGGCGGACGGATGAAGCCAAGGTCGAGCGTGCGCTGGCCGATCGCTTCGAGCTGGCGCAAGGTCGCCATCTCGTGCAAGGTCAGCGTCACCTGCGGAAACTCCTGGCGGTAGCGATTGATCACTTCGGCAAACAAGGGCGTCAGCGGCGTGGAATAGGTGAAGCCGATCCGCAATTCGCCCGCTTCGCCACGATCGGCCCGCCGCGCCGTTTCGGCCGCCTGCTCGGCCAGCGCCAGGATCCGCCGCGCATCGGCCAGGAACAGCTTGCCCGCTTCCGTCAGCCGCACCCAGCGCTTGGTGCGCGCGAGCAGCTGTGCGCCGATGTCCGCTTCGAGCACCTGGATCGCATGGCTCAGAGGAGGCTGGCCGATGTGCAATCGCTCGGCCGCGCGCGTGAAGTGCAACTCCTCGGCCACGGCGATGAAGTAACGCAAGTGTCGCAATTCCATGGCGGTCATCTATTTTATGTATTAAAGACTCCTTAAATATATATTGGACAGTATTAATGCGCAATCCTAAGATGATCTGTACCTCCACCATCTTCAGGCGCCAATGTCCCGCACCGCTATCGCCGCCGGCAGTCCAGCATTCAAGCGCATCAACCGCGCGATGGTGTTCGGCGGCTTCTCCACCTTCGCCTTGCTGTATTGCGTGCAGCCGCTGATGCCGCTGCTGGCGCACCAGTTCACGCTGACGCCGGCCCAGAGCAGCCTGGCATTGTCGGTCTCGACCGCCACGCTGGCGCTGTCGCTGTTGTTCAGCAGCGTGGTGTCGGACCGCATCGGCCGCAAGCCGATGATGGTGGCGGCGATGCTGATGGGCGCGCTGCTCACGCTGGCGTCCGCCTTCGCGCAGGATTATGCGCAACTGCTGGTGCTGCGCGGCCTGCTCGGCGTGGCGCTGGGCGGGATGCCGGCGATCGCGATGGCTTACCTGGGCGAGGAGATCGATGGCCCCTCGCTCGGCTTGTCGATGGGCCTGTACATCGGCGGCAGCGCGTTCGGCGGAATGATCGGGCGGGTGGCCGCATCGGTGCTCAGCGATCATTACTCGTGGCGGGTGGCGCTGGCGGTGGCGGGCGCGGCCGGCCTGTATTCGGCCTGGGAATTCCGCCGCAGCCTGCCCGCATCGACCAACTTCACCGCAGGCCGGCGGCGCGGCCTCGATGCCCTGCTGGGCGGCATCCGCACCCACCTGGCCGACCGCGGCTTGCCATGGCTGTTCGCCCTGTCGTTCCTGCTGATGGGTTGCTTCGTCAGCCTGTTCAACTACATCGGCTACCGCCTGCTCGCTGCGCCGTTCGGGCTGAGCCAGAGCTGGGTGGGGGCGCTGGCGGCGCTGTACCTGCTCGGCATTTTCAGTTCGGTGTGGGCCGGCCGCCTGGCCGACCGGCTGGGCCGCCGCAACGTGCTGTGGCTGTTCCTGTCGATCATGCTGGCCGGCTTGCTGCTGACGCTGGCCAGTTCGCTGCTGGCGATCGTGCTCGGGATGGGCTTGTTTACCTTCGGCTTTTTTGCCTCGCATTCGGTCGCCAGCAGCTGGGTCGGGCGACGCGCCCAAGCCCCGCAGGCTCTGGCCTCGGCGATCTACCTGTGCTTCTATTACCTGGGTTCGAGCGTGATCGGCTCGTTCTGCGGCGTAGTCTGGAGCGCGGCGGGCTGGGCGGGCGTGGTCGGCTTGCTCGGCGCCACGCTTGGGATCGCCTTCGTCATCGCGCTGCGCCTGCGCGGCCTGGCGCCGCTGGCGCCGGCGCCATTCGCCCCGGCTGCGTGACGATGTAAGGAAGCGGGCGCCGCTCCGACCAACTGGAAACAGCGNNCCCGCGCACACGGTGGCCCTGCTCGAACTGTACACCTCGGAAGGATGCAGCAGCTGTCCGCCGGCCGACCGCTTCCTCGGCACGCTGCGCGCTTCGGGCCTGGCGCCGTCGCAGGCGGTGCTGCTGTCGCTGCATGTCGATTACTGGAATTACATCGGCTGGAAAGACCCATACTCAAGCCCCGTGTTTACCGCGCGCCAGCGCAGCCTGGCAGCCTTGGCCGGTTCGCGCACGGTCTACACGCCCGAGTTTTTTGTCGGCGCCCGGGAACTGCGCAACTGGAACGGCGGGGTGCCGGATGCCGTCCGGCGCATCAACGCCACGCCGGCGCGCGCGTCGATCGGGATTTCGCTGGGCGAGCCGAGCGCCGCCGGGCTGCCGGTCGAGGTCAAGGCGGCCGCTCCCAACGGTGCGCTGCTGCAGGTGGCGCTGGTGCACAATAAGGTGGCAAGCAGGGTGACGGCCGGCGAAAACGGCGGGCGCACGCTGCACCATGATTTCGTGGTGCGGCAGTGGCTGGCGCCGGTTCCGGTCGGCCGCGACGGCATTGCCGCGCTGGCGCGCGTACTACCGTTGCCGGTAGGCGCGCCAGCCACCGACTTTGCCCTCACCGCCTTCGTCCAGAACGCCCGGGGCGAGGTGCTGCAGGCATTTTCGCTGCCGGTCTGCGCCACGCGGACTGNNCGGATGAGCCATATCCAGCAAACCATCGGCCAGGCCGAGCAAGCCTGCATGGCGTCGGCCGACACGCCGCCCGAACTCAAGGCCTGCATCCAGAAGCTGGCGCGCGAGTCGAAGACGGCCAGCGAAGTCATCAAATCAAACGACGAGTCGCGCATCATCGAATGCGTTGACCGCCTCGAAGACATGGGTGACGACGCCAAGCGCATCAGCCGCAGCGAAGCGCACATCTCGCCTCAGGTGGAAACCGCCGTGACGAAGGTGCATGCCGAGCTCTCCGAGCTCAAGCACAAGCTGCACTGAGCGTCGCTACAGCACGCCGCGCTTGCGTAGCGCGGCGATGTCGTCGTCGCTGCGGCCCAGCACATCGCGCAACACCTCGTCGGTGTGCTGGCCGAGCAGCGGCGGCGGCAGGTCGGTTGCGGCCGGCGTGGCCGACAGCCTCAGCGGGCTGCGCACCAGCGTCACCTTGCCGGCGCTGGGATGCGGCATGTCCATCGCGATGCCGCGCGCCTGTACTTGCGGGTTCGCGAACACCTCGCCGATATCGTTGATCGGCCCGCACGGCACGCCGACCGCTTCGAGCATGGCGATCCATTCGTCGCGCGTGCGCAGCGCCACCATCTGTTCGAGCAGCGGCACCAGCACGTCGCGCTGTTGCACCCGCAGCGGGTTGGTGGCGAAGCGCGGGTCGCTCGCCAGGTCGGGCCGCGCGCCGGCTTCGACGAANNAAGGTCTGGTAGGGCACGATGTTGGCATGCGCGTTGCCCATGCGCTTGGGCGGCTTGCCGCTGGCGTGGAAGTTGCTGGCCATGTTGGCCAGCATCGCCACCTGCACGTCGAGCAGCGCCATGTCGATGCGCTGGCCTTCGCCGGTGCGGTCGCGGTGGGTCAGCGCGGCCAGCACCGCCACGGTCGCGTACATCCCGGTCATCAGGTCGGTGATCGCCACGCCGGCCTTTTGCGGGCCGCCGCCGGGCAAGTCGTCGCGCTCGCCGGTGATCGACATGAAGCCGCCCATCCCCTGGATCAGGAAATCGTAGCCGGCGCGGTGCGCGTAGGGCCCGTCCTGACCGAAGCCGGTGACCGAACAGTAGACCAGGTCCGGCTTGATCGCCTTGAGCGTGTCGTAATCGAGGCCATAGCGCTTCAGGTGGCCGACCTTGAAATTCTCCAGCACGACGTCGGCGTGCGCCGCCAGTTCGCGCACCAGCGCCTGGCCCTCGGGGCTGGCGATATCGACCGTGACGGAGCGCTTGCCGCGGTTGGCGGCGAGGTAGTAGGCCGCTTCGGTGGTGTTGTTGCCGTCGGCGTCCCTGGCGTACGGCGGGCCCCACGCGCGCGTGTCGTCGCCGCTGCCGGGCCGTTCGATCTTGATCACGTCGGCGCCAAGGTCGGCCAGGTTTTGCGAGCACCACGGGCCGGCCAGCACGCGCGACAGGTCGAGCACCCTGATGTGCCCGAGCGCCTTGGGCAAGGTGGATTTCGTATCTGGGGATTGCGCCATCGTGATTCCTGTTCTTCAGTGACCCGGTTGAGCGCCGATTATATCGGGCGGCGCGCCCGGCAGCGAGCCGGCGGCGCCGCGCGCGATGGTCTGGACAATGCGCGAGGCCGGCTTGAGCGCGCGTTCGATCACGTCCAGCGCCAGATGCGGCGCGGCGTCGCCGCACATGAAGACGTCGGCCGCGGCGAAACCGAATTCGGGCCAGGTATGGATCGAGATGTGCGACTCGGCCAGCAGCAGCACGCCAGTGACGCCCTGGGCCGGGCCGAAGCTGTGGAAGTGGCTGTGCAGGATGGTGGCCCCGGCCGCCGCGGCGCCGGCGCGCAGCAGGGCGTCGATGGCCTCGCAGGACAGCAGCAGGGCGGCGTCGATTCCGTAGAAATCGGCGAGCAGGTGAATGCCGGCCGGGCGATGGGCGGGCATGCTCACTTGTGGCCGCCGCCGCCACCGTAGTAGCCGCCCGAACCCGAGCTCCAGCTGCTGCCGCCGCCGCGCGTGCCGGTCGACGAGCCGATCAGCTTGACCCAGCTGGTGCCGGTCGCGACGACCGTCACGAACAGGGCGTACACGAGGTATTTGTTACTCATTGTTTTCCCTTGCCGGCCGGTGCGAACAGCTTGGCCGGCAGGTAGATCGCCAGCAGCGCGAGCACGACATAAGCGATGGTGCCGGAAAAATTGAACAGCAGCGGGATCGCATTCAGGCCCAGGATCCACCACAAAAATTTGCGCGCGACGTCGCCCGATGGCAGCGCTTCCGAGGCAATCTTGCGCTGCGGGTCGACCCGCAGCGCATTGCCGAACCAGGCCGTGAGCTGGTCGAAGGCGACTGGCGTGGAGCGCGACCAGGTCAGCTCTTCTTTGGTCAGTTCTGCCGCCAGCGTGGCCTGGCCGCCCTCGAATTCGAACACCCGCACCACGTCGCCCGCCGCCACGCGCCAGTTGAAGGCGCCGGCCGCGAAGCGCACCGTCGCGGGGTACTCGTACCGCTTGTCGTAGCCGACCTTGTCAAGTTCGGCATGGTCGGAGCCGGTCGATTGCCAGCTCGGCCAGGTGCTCATCACCGTCGCGCGCGACCAGCCTTCGTCGGTTTCGACCAGCCAGAAAAAGGCGGAGCGCGTGTTGTACAGCAGGTACTCGGTCCATTCGGCGCCTTCGTCGTCGGCGCGCACCATCACGCCGATCACCTGGTGGTCGGCGCCGTTGATCCTGGCGCTGGCGCCGAGCGGGATGGTGGTGCGCACGCGCTCGACCTTTTCGCCCTGCGCCAGGATCCGCGCCTGCGGTCCCGCCGCGTCGAGCTGCGTCTGGCAGCTCGGGCACACCAGGCTGGTGGTCACGCCGGGCAGGTACCCGATGCCGGTGCCGCACGACGGGCACTCCAGCGCATCGAGCTTGCCGCGGTATTTGCCGGCGCTGGCCTTGATCTGTTCATCGTCGCGCAGCAGCTGGCACCGCATGTCTTCCAGCGTGACCGACACGCCGTTGTACAGCACCGGGGTGTCGGAATCGGAATAGTCGAGCGTGACGAACGCGGCGCCGGCGCGCAAGTCGGCGACCCGCGCCTGCCAGCCTTCGCCGACCCGGAACGGCAGTTCGCCCTGGCCGCCGATGCATTCGGCGCTGCGCTTTTCGGCCGCGGTATAGCGCTGGCCCGATATCGTGTACAGCTTGCCCGGTTCGATTTCGCCGAAATCGGGCAGGGCGCCTTGCGCCTCGACCTCGGTGGTGGCGGTATACAGGCCGGACGAGTCGCCCAGCCAGCCGGTGCCGGCGTCGTCGAACAGGAGGAACCATTCGTTCCACATGCCGGCCGAATAGCGCAGCTGGATGCGGCCCACCACCGTGAAATTGCGCCCGCCCAGCACACCCGCGGTGCCGACCTGGATGCGCGTGAAGTCTTCCAGCACCGACGACATGCGGCCCAGGTCCCTGACCGCGCCGGCCTCCTTCAACACCGTCGCGCGGCAGTATTCGCACACCGCCACGACGGAGGCGTGCGAACGGAACCGGACTTCCGCGCCGCAGCTTGGACAGGAAACGATCTGCATGGACTGCCGCTTAGCCGATCAGCTTTTTCAGCAGTTCGGCTTTGGTGCTGTCGTAGTCGGCGGCTGAAATGAGGCCCTTGTCGAGCAGGCCCTTGAGCTTTTGCAGCCGGCTCTCGATCGAGTCGTCGGCGGCGGCGGCCGGCGCCGCGGCGGCTGGCGCGAACGCGCCGCTCATCCCTTGCGCCATGGCCTGGCCGACCGCCATGCCGGCGCCCAATCCGGCGCCGATCCCGGCCAGGCCGCCTTCGTTCTGCGCGGCCAGCGGAATGCTGGTGGCGACCTGGAACTTGGTGAAGCCGCCCATCTTGTCGGCCGACAGGCCGCCCTTCATGCCGGCGCCGATCCGTTCGTCCAGCGCGGCCTGCAGTTCTTCCGGCAGGCTGACGGAAGCGACGTTGAATTCGTCCAGGCCGACGCCGTAGCGCGCGAACGCGGTGGCCAGGTCGCCCTTGACCTGCTGCGCCATCAGCGCCTGGTTGGCCGCCATGTCGAGGAAGGCGACGTTGGAGCCGCCCAGCGAGGTGGCCATGGTGGCCAGCATGATGCCGCGCAGCTGGTCTTCGACCTCCTCGCGGGTGTAGCTCTCGCGCGTGCCGCTGATCTCGGTGAAGAACTTGCGCGCGTCGGCGACCCGGTACGAGAACATGCCGAAGGCGCGCACCCGGATCATGTCGAAGTCCTTGTCGCGGATCGTGATCGGCTGCGGCGTGCCCCACTTGCGGCCGGTCTGCACCCGGGTGCTGAAGAAGTAGACGTCCGACTTGAACGGCGAGTCGAACAGCTTGTCCCAGTTTTTCAGGTTGGTCAGCACCGGCAGCGTCTGGGTGGTCAGCTTGTGGGTGCCCGGCCCGAACACGTCGGCGATGGTGCCCTCGTTGACGAACACCGCGAGCTGCGACTCGCGCACGTTGAGGATGGCGCCGTTCTGGATCTCGAAATCCTGCATGGGGAAGCGCCAGGCGAGCACGCCTTCGGTCTCTTCGTTCCATTGCAGGACGTCGATAAACTGCTTCTTGATGAATGAGCCGATGGACATGGTGGGTCTCCGGTAGATGGTGCGGGAACGGGGTGGGTCAGGAAATGCCGCCGGCGTTGATCACGCCGATCGACACCGAGATGGCGCCGAGCAGTCCGCCGAACGCCTTGTTGTTCGCTTCGATCTGGTCCTTCGACATGCGCAGCAGGCGGGTGGCGATCGAAAACACCAGCACCTGCACCACCATCGCGCCCACGCCCCATCCGAGGAACTGGTAATAGTCGGCGGTGTGCATCAGCGCCGACGCGATGGTGATCGAAAAGCCGAGCAGGGTGCCGCCCAGCGAGAACGCGGCGGCCTGGTTGCCCTGCCTGATCAGCAGCACTTCGTCGAACGGGGTGACCCTCGTGTAGATGACAAAAAAAGCCAAAACCATGGCGGCCGCCGTCAAAAGGTGCAGCAGATAGGCTAGGATGGCGGGCACGAGGTTTCCCCTAAAAAATATAGTCAGAATGACAGGACAGGTCGATCTTAGATCAAAAGCCGATTTATGACCAAACGAATTCTTATACTTTCCGTGTTCGTGGTCGCCTCGTGCGGCCTCGCGTACGAGCTGATCGCCGGCGCCCTGTCGAGCTACCTGCTGGGCGATTCGATCCTCCAGTTTTCCACCATCATCGGCTGCTACCTGTTCGCGATGGGCGTCGGCGCCCACCTCTCGAAGTACGTGCGCGACGAGGACGTGCTGGCGCGTTTCATCGACATCGAACTGGCGGTGGGGCTGATCGGCGGCGTCTCGGCGGCGCTGCTGTTCATGACGTTCTCCTGGATGACGGCGCCGTTTCGCACCCTGTTGTATGTATTGGTGTTCATGGTCGGCGCGCTGGTCGGGATGGAGGTGCCGCTGGTGATGCGCGCGCTGAACGCGCGCCAGACCGAGTTCAATGAGCTGGTCAGCCGCGTGCTGACCTTCGACTACCTCGGCGCGCTGGCCGTGTCGCTGCTGTTCCCGCTGGTGCTGGCGCCTTACCTCGGCCTGGTGCGCACCGGCTTCCTGTTCGGGATGCTCAACGTGGCGGTCGGCTTCTGGACCCTGCACACCTTCCGCCATGAGCTCACCCACCTCGGCGGGCGGGTGCTGCGCGCGTCCGTCGTGATGGTGCTGCTGGTGTTCGGTTTTTCGCTGTCGGACCGCATGGTGCAGTGGGGCGAACATGGCCTGTTCGGCGACCAGATCGTGTATTCGACCACCACCCCGTACCAGCGGCTGGTGATCACGCGCTGGAAGGACGACCTGCGGCTGTACATCAACGGCAACCTGCAGTTCTCGTCGCGCGACGAGTACCGTTATCACGAGGCGCTGGTGCATCCGGCGCTGCAGGCCTTGCCGTGGGCGCGCAGCGTGCTGGTGCTGGGCGGCGGCGACGGCCTGGCGCTGCGCGAGATCCTGCGCTACCCGAACATCAAAAGCGTCACCGTGGTCGACCTCGACCCGGCCATGACGGCGGCGTTCACCACCCGCCCCGAGCTGGCAAAGCTGAACGGCGGCGCGTTCTCCGACCCGCGCGTGAAAGTGGTCAACGCCGACGCCGCGGTCTGGCTGCAGAACAGCAGCGACATGTTCGACGCGGCGATCGTCGACTTCCCCGACCCGTCCAGCTTCGCGCTCGGCAAACTGTACTCGGTGCCGTTCTACGGCGTGCTCAAGAAGCACGTCGCGGCCAACGGCCTGGTGGTGGTCCAGTCGACTTCGCCGTTCTTTGCGCCGCACGCCTACTGGACCATCGACGCCACCTTGCGCGAGGTCGGCATGCGTACCTACCCGTATCACGCCTACGTGCCTTCGTTCGGCGAATGGGGCTTCGTGCTCGCCTCGCCGCAACAGCAGTACGTGCCGCCGACCAGCTACCGCTTGCCGATGCGCTTCCTGAACGCCGACACCACGCGCGAGATGTTCAGCTTCCCGCCCGACATGAAGCGGATCGAGATGGCGCCGAACCGCCTCAACACCCAGTCGCTGGTGCGCGAATTCGAACAGGACTGGGGCGGGGTGATCCGCTGATGGAGCGCCGTTCCTTCCTGGCCGCGGCCGGCGCCGGCGGCCTGTCGGCGCTGGCCAGCGCGGCCGGCTTCCAGCGCTGGCAGGAGATCGCGCCGAACCTGCGCTATCCGGGGCGCGCCGAAGGCCACTACCTGCGCGACCGCAGCAAGCTGCCGGCGCCCACCAGCGTGATCGATACCGACGTCGCGATCCTCGGCTCCGGCATCGCGGGGCTGACCGCGGCCTGGAAGCTGAACCGGGAAGGACACCGCGGCGCGCTGATGATCGACGGTCCGCAGCCGTACGGGAACGCCGCCGGCGGCCACTTCGGCGAGCTGGCGTATCCGACCGGCGGCCACTACCTGCCGCTGCCGTCGCCCGAATCGGTGCACGTGCGCGAGATCCTGTTCGACCTCGGAATCATCCAGCGCGACCCGTTCGCCGAGAAGCCCACCTACGACGAGCGCTACGTGCTGCACGGGCCGGAAGAACGGCTGCTGTTCAACGGCGCCTGGCAGGACGGCTTCATCCCGACCGAGGGGGTGGGGCCGGAGGAACTGGCCGAGCACAAGCGCTTCTTCGCCGAAGTCGAACGGCTGCGCGCGCTGCGCGGCGGCGACGGCCGCCGCATCTTCGTGTTCCCGACCATGGAGTCCTCCACCGATCCGGCCTTCGATGCGCTCGACAGGATCACCCTCAAGCAGTGGCTCGACCAGGGCGGCTACACCTCGCCGACCCTGCACTGGTACCTGAACTACTGCTGCCGCGACGACTACGGCACCCGCTACGACAAGGTGTCGGCGTGGGCCGGCCTGCATTACTACTGCAGCCGCTGGGGCCAGGCCGCGAACGCCGGCAACGGCGCCTGGCTGACCTGGCCGGGCGGGATGGCGCCGGTGGCCGAAGCGATCGCCGCCAAATCCGGGATCCGGCGCCAGGCCGGCACCGCGGTGTCGCTCAAGCGCACGCCAGGCGGGGTCGAGGCGCTGTGCTTCACGCTCGAGGGCGGGGTCGCGCGCAGCTACCTGGTCAGGGCGCGCAAGGCGATCTGCGCGATGCCGCTGTACGTGGCCGCGCGCGTGGTCGAGTCGATCCGCGAGTACGGCTTCGACCCGAAGCTGCATACGCCGGCGTACGCGCCGTGGCTGGTGGCGAACTTCCTGATGAAGGATTTCCCGGCCGAGCTGCCGGAAGCCCCGCTGGCGTGGGACAACGTGGTGTACCAGGAGCCGGGCCTCGGCTACGTGGTCTCGACCCACCAGGACATCCGCGTGCGCCCGCCCGAGAAGACCGTGTTCAGCGCCTACGTCGCGCTGTCCGACCGCACGCCCGAGGCGGCGCGCAAATGGATGCAATCGGCCAGCGCCGACGACCTGGTGGCGCTGGCCAGCGCCGACCTGAAGAGCGCCTACGGCTGGAAGTTCGCGCCCTGCGTCGAGCGGGTCGACATTACCTTGCGCGGCCACGCGATGGCCGCGCCGCTGCCCGGTTTTCGCGCCAATGCCGGCGCCAGGGCGCTGCGCGAGGCGGACGGGCCGATCGTGTTCGCGCACGCCGACCTGTCCGGGTTTTCGGTGTTCGAGGAAGCCGCCTGGTGGGGCTGCCGGGCGGCGCGGAAGGTGATCGCCTAGCTGCGGCGGGACGGCTTGATGTGCGACATCGCTTCGGTGAACAGGGCGCGCTCGTCGTCGACGATGCTGTCCACCTGGAGCTCTTCGAGCCCGAGCGACTCGAGCACGAAGGCCGACAGCTGCAGGCTCGCCTCCAGCGTTTCCGGCACCACCACGGTGGCGCCGGCCAGCTTCAGCAGGCGCGCCTGCTTCTCGTCGCGGGCGCGGGCGAACAGCGGGATCTCGGGGAATTCGTTGCGGATCCCGCGCACCGCCTGAAGGGACGATGCCGGATGGTCCATCGTCAGCACGATCGCCGGCGCCTCGTGCGCATGCACGCGACGCAGCAGTTCGGCGCGCGAGGCGTTGCCGAAGTAGACCGGCAGCCCCTTCTGGTGCAGTTCGGACGCCAGCCGCGCATCGTTTTCGAACGCCACATACGGGATATCCTGTTCGGTCAGCAGCTTGCCCAGCATCTGGCCGACGCGCCCGAAGCCGGCGATGATGATCCGTCCGCGCGCGGCCGCCAGCTCTCCCTCGTCGTACTGCGCTTCGTGCGCGTGCAGCCGGCGCTCCCATTGGTCGCCGATGGCGCGCCCGAGTTTGGCCAGCATCGGCGTGATGAACAGCGACAGGCCGACGGCGAGCATCACGCGCTGGCCCAGCGCCGGATCGACCAGCCCCCCGGCCATCGCGTAGCCGATCACGATGAAGGCGAATTCGCCGCCCTGGCCGAGCAGCAGGCCGCCTTCGAGCGCGCGCCCCCAGTTCAGGCCGCCGGCGCGGAACAGCAGCGCGACCACCGCCGCCTTGATGCCGACCAGGCCGAGCACGGCGGCGGCCAGCCACAGCGGCGCATCGACCACCTGGCGCACGTCCATGCCCATGCCGACGGTCATGAAGAACAGGCCCATCAGCAAGCCGCGGAACGGCTCGATCATCAGCTCGACTTCGTGCTTGAATTCGGTTTCGGCCAGCAGCAGTCCGGCGATCAGGGCGCCGAGCGCCATCGACAAGCCGGCTGCCGCGCTCAGGCCGGCGATGCCGAGGGTGCTCAGCAGGATCAGCGCCATGAACACGTCCGGCTGGTGGCGCCGCGCGAAGGCGCGGAACAGGGGGCGCACCAGGCGGCCGCCGATCAGGTAGATCAGGGCGATGGCGAGGCCGGCCTTGGCCAGCGTCATCAGCACCAGCGACGCGACGCTGCCGCCGCCCTTGGTCATCACGCCGATCAGGATCAGCAGCGGCACCACCGCCAGGTCCTGCAGCATCAGGATCGAGAAACTGGCCTGGCCGAGGCGGGTGGTGGTGGTGTGCTGCTCGGTCATCAGCTGCATGACCACGGCGGTGGACGACAGCGACAGCACGAAGCCGAGGATGACGGCGGTTTCGATGCGCTGGCCGAGCAGCAGCACGGCGCCGGCGATGATGCCGGCGCTGATGCAGACCTGCGCGCTACCGGCGCCGAACACCCAGCGCCGCAACGACCACAGGCGCGCGGCGGATAGTTCCAGCCCGATCATGAACATCAGGAACAGGACGCCGAGCTCGGCGAGCATGTCGACGCCCTCGGCGCGCGGGAAGGTGAGGTAGGCCAGCCATGGCGTCTGGCCGGCCATCAGGCCCAGCCCGAACGGGCCGAGCAGGGCGCCGACGGCCAGGAAGCCGAGCACCTGGTTGATGCGCAGGCGCTGCAGCAGGGGAATCAGGATGCCCGCGAGCGTGAGGAACAAGAGGATTTCCCTGAGAAAGGGGAAGGCGTGTTGTTCTTGCACGTATGGCCTATTGAAAGTTTATCGTGTTTGCATTCTATAACGACCCAACGCCGCGGTGAGCCGGATCTGGCCCGAGCGCGCTCTCGAACGACGGCGGCAGCATCGCCCGATTGCCTGCTGCGCCGCGAATGCGGAACCGGGGTCAGACCTAGGTCTGGCCCCGGTCTGACCCCGGTTGCGGGAAATGATCGCGCGCGGGAACGGATTTCAATGCTGTATCATTCGCTTCCTGCACTTCAGCTTCAATTCGTTCAATCAGGCCGCGCGCTGTGCCGCCGTTCCTTCACCGAGATATCCGCATGCAAACATTCATCCCCGGCAAGGACGCCGCCCTCGAGTCCACCATCGAAACCATGCAGGCCAAGCTGGCCGAGCGCGGATTCAAGCTCAACGAGTCGTCATTGCTGCACGAAGTCGATGCGATCTGGTCGACCCACATGAAGGACAACGATTGCCCGATGCTGTTTTCGAATGGGAAGGGGGCGACCGAGCTGGCCGCCCGCGCCAGCGCCTACGGCGAATTCTTCGAGCGCCTCGGCACCCACTATTTCTGGACCCACTTCCACCTCGGCGAAACGCGCGCCAACAAGCCGTTCGTGCATTACCCGCAGGAACGCTGGTTCGCGCCAAGCGAAGACCGCGCCTGGCCAGCCGAGCTGCTCAATCCCGAATTGCACGCGTTCTACAATCCCGATTCCGAGATCGACGCCGAAGTGCTGGTCGACCTGAACTCGGGCAACGTCGAGCGCGGCATCTGCGCCTTGCCGTACCAGCGCGTGCGCGACGGCGCCGAGACTTTCTTCCCGGTCAATATCATCGGCAACCTGTATGTCAGCAACGGCATGGCGGCAGGTAACACGCTGATGGAAGCGCGCACCCAGGCGCTGTCGGAGATTTTCGAGCGCCAGATCAAGTACCGCATCATCAGCGAAGGCCTGTGCCTGCCGGAAGTGCCGGACGAGGTCATCGCGCGGTTTCCCAACATCCAGGCCGGTATCGCCGGCCTGCGCAAGGCCGGCTTCGGCATCCTGGTCAAGGACGCTTCCCTGGGCGGCAAATATCCGGTAATGAACGTGACGCTGGTGCATCCGAAGGACCAGGGCGTGTTCTCCAGCTACGGCGCGCACCCGCGCTTCGAAATCGCCCTCGAACGCGCGATGACTGAGTTGCTGCAGGGCCGTGCGCTCGATTCGCTCGAGGGCTTCCCGGAGCCAGGCTTCGACATGAGCGAAATTAACGCGGTCGCCAACCTGGAAATCCACTTCGTCGATTCGAGCGGCGTAATCAGCTGGAACTTCATGGGCGACAAGCCGGACTTCCCGTTCGCCGACTGGAACTTCAGCAACACCACCGAGGAAGACTATCAGTGGCTGGTCGATTGCATCCATCGAGAAGGCAACGATATCTACGTGGCCGACTTCAGCGAGCAGGGCGCTTACAGCTGCCGCATCCTGGTCCCTGGCTTTTCGGAAATCTACCCGGTCGAAGACCTCGAGTGGGAGAACAATAGCATCGGCAATGCGATCCGGCCGCAGTTGGTGCGCCTGCACGACCTGTCCGAGCAGGAATGCGCCGACCTGCTCGAACAGCTGCAAACCATGAACGTGAACGACGAGCGGCCGCTGTGGGAAATNNTGAAGACGCTGCTGGCGCTGGCCGTCGGCGACGAGGACGCGATCCTCGAAGGCTGCGACTGGATCCACCACTTCAAGGACCTTGCCCCGGCGCGCCGCCTGGTCTACCGCTGCATCGAAAGCATGCTCAATGTGGACGAGGTGGACGACTATCGCCGGTCGATGGAGCTGCTGTACGGCGCCGAGGCGGTGCGCCAGGCCGCGGCCTTGCTCGATCGCAGCGAGCGCTTCTTCGGGCTCGATACGCTGGGCCCGGACATGGAAGGCAGCGTCATGCACCAGACCCTGCTTGCCGCCTACGACAAGCTGTTCGTGTAACTAAAACCGGCAAAAAATCCGACCCACTCCCTAAAACCGGGGTCAGACCTAGGTCTGACCCCGGTGGTTGCTTCCCGCTGCGTCATCGAAGTTGGCAGTAGCCAAATCCAGCCCTGCATGGCATCCTGTGGACCTTATTGCTAAATTGGCAAAGGTGTCACCATGAGCAAAGGCTTGCGATTGACGGAGAAGTGGATGCAGCGCGCCCTGTGGCTGGTAGCTTTCATCTTCGCCGGATTCCTGATCGGACTTGGCGGCAAGATCGTCGACAACATGTGGCGCGTCGATCCGCCCGTCCCGGCAGAGCGCTTCATCGATCCCGTCAAGGGNNCGAGCGGCTGGAACAGGCCGCACAGCAGCACAAGGTCGCGCAATCGAACTCCCGTACCGCCCAGCAGACCTTTGAAAACTGGCTGGCGACCCGGCAGGCGACTGCGCAGCCAGGCCAGGATCCCGAACTGATCGCCCGCACCCGGGAACTCGACACCCTGAAAGCGGCCGAACGCATGGCGCTGGCCGCGGTGCAGGCTCAGCAGCAGGCGCTGCTGGACGCCACCCAGGCGAGCGACCGCGCCGCCGCTGCCTGGCGCGCGCTGGAAGAGCCGGCTCGAATCGCCGCAGAAAATGCCTATCGGGCGCAGGAACTGCGCGTGTTCCTGTACCGCCTGGCAATCACCTTGCCGCTGCTGGCGGTCGCCGGATGGCTGTTCGCCAAAAAGCGCGGCAGCGCGTACTGGCCGTTCGTCTGGGGATTTATTTTCTTCGCGCTGTTCGCGTTTTTCGTCGAGCTGGTGCCATACCTGCCCAGCTACGGGGGATACGTGCGCTACGTCGTGGGGATCGTGTTGACCGCGATAGTGGGCCGTTTCGCGATCATTTCGCTGCAGCGCTACCTGGCGCGCCAGAAAGCGGCCGAGGCGCTGCCCGACGCGCAACGCCGCGAGACGCTGCGCTACGACAGCGCGGTGGCGCGCCTTGGGAAGGGCGTTTGCCCGGGCTGCGAGCGTCCTGTCGATCTGAAGGACGCCCAGGTCGACTTCTGCCCGCATTGCGGCATCGGCCTGTTCGACCGCTGCGGACACTGCGCGGCGCGCAAAAGCGCTTTCGCGCGTTTCTGTTTTGCCTGCGGCACGCCGGCCAACGTCAGCCTGACCGATTGACCGGCCGCGGCAAACCTAGTCCTTCAGGTCGGCCGGCACCTTGCCGCCGTTCGCGGCCAGCTTGTTCATGACCTGGCGATGCAGCCAGATGTTCATCGACGCCGAATCGTTGCTGTCGCCGGTGAAGTGCAGCTCCGCCGCCAGTTCCTTGCGCGACTGCAGGCTGCTGTCGATGCCGAGCAGTTTCAGCAGGTCGACGATCGACGAGCGCCAGTTCAGGCCGGCTGCCCCGGACATGTTGTTGAGGATCGCTTCCACGTCCACCTGCTCCATCGGAGCGGCGGCCGGGGCCGCGGTTGGCGCGGCGCCGGGCGCCGGCGCGGCCGTACCAGCCGGCGGGGCCGTGGCCTGGGTCACGGCCGGATGCGAGGAAGGGAAGATCTTGCGGAAGATATTGCTCAGAATGCCCATGATGGTTTCCTTGTTGTTGGTGGGTCAGTAAAATCGATTAGCGGCGCATGCCCTGGGCAATGCGGCCAAGCGCGATCGCCAGCGCGGCGCCGCCCAGGCCTTTTACCAGTTGTGGATGCGCGGCATAGAAGTCGCCCATGCGGTCGACGATGCCGGGATTGTCCTGCTCGGCCCTGGCGGCAATTTGCTGCACCTGTTCCGGCGTCATCTGCGCTGCCTGCTCGGGCGTGAGCTGGGTCGGGGCGTCATCGTCCTTGCCGCCAAACAGCGAACCGAGCGCGCCGCCGGCGATCGACGACAGCACGCCTGGGCCGATGCCGCCGAGCAGCTGGTTGAGCATGCCGGCGCGCTGGCCGGAGTCGCCCTGGTTGAACAGCTGGCCCACCATCTGCGAGAACGGCGGGGTCTGGTCCGAGCGCAGCGCTTCGGAAACGCCCTGCGCCACGTCGGCGCGCGGTGCGTTCTGCGCGACCTGGTCGAAATCGTTCTCGGCCCGGGCTTGGTTGGCGTCGTTGGCGCCGCCCGCGTATTGCTGTAACAGACTACCTAAATCGAAACCCATGTCGACCTCCATTCGAAGAAAGGGCGCATGCGCGCAGCCTGGGCTGGCGCGATGCCGAAGGTGAAGCGTAGCGTTCGCATTTTCCGGCATCTGTACGCCACTGCACGCAGGCGGTGTGAAAATGCAAACGCGGCGGTAGACACGGCGCCCTCGAGGCCGTAAGCTGCATGTTTCCAGCCATCACTATCAGCCCAATGCGCTACGCGTCGATCCTGTTGTTTGCCGCCCTGTTCGCGTTTGCGATAAACGCCTGGAACCTGTCGCCGATGGTGGGCGCGGCCTACCTGGTGGCGAGCGCGACCTGCTTTGTCATGTACGCGATCGACAAGTCGGCCGCGCGGGCAGGGCGCTGGCGCACTTCGGAAAGCACGCTGCTGCTGATGGGATTGGCCTGCGGCTGGCCGGGCGCGGTGCTGGCGCAGCAGTGGTTGCGCCACAAATCGAGCAAGCCGTCGTTCGGCACGCTGTCCTGGGCCACGGTCGCCCTGAACGTGGGCGCCTTCGCCTACCTGGCGTCGCCGCTCCCGTTCATGCGCTAGCTGGTCGACGATTCAGGCCGCGAACCGCAAGCTCCCCCAATCCGCCGGAGCCAAACGCCTGCTCGAATCCGGGGCGCTGAGCCTGGCCCAGGTCACGGAGCGGCTCGGCTACCTCGACCTCGCCACCTTCAGCACGCTGTTCAAGCGGCTGGCCGGGCAGTCGCCGGCCCAGTACCGGCGCGGCTTCCATACCCGCGCGGCGGCAGCCGTGCTATCGTCATGAGCATGTGGCCATATCCAACAGTGCTGGCGCACCGGGGCGGCGGCAAGCTGGCCCCCGAAAACACCATCGCGGGGCTGAAATGCGGCCTCGCGCACGGTTTTCGCGCCGTCGAATTCGACGTGATGCTGGCGCGCGACGGCGTGCCTGTGGTGATGCACGACCCCTACCTCGGCCGCACGGTCGCCGGCGCCGGCAACGTGTTCGACTACGACGCCGCCGAACTGGCGGCGATGGACGCGGGCGCCTGGTTCGGCAAGCAGTTCCAGGGCGAGCCGGTGCCGCTGTTCGCCGATTTCGCCGCGTTCTGCAAGGCCAACGCCATCTGGATGAACGTCGAGATCAAGCCGGCGCCCGGGTTCGAAACCCAGACCGGCACGGCGGTGGCCGCCCTGACGCGCGCCATGTTCGCCGCCGAACTCGCCGCCGGCGACCTGGCGCGGGTGCCGCTGCTGTCTTCGTTCAGCGAAGCCGCGCTGGCCGCGGCGCGGCAAGCCGCACCGGACGCGCCGCGCGCCTTGCTGCTCGACGCGGTTCCGCGCAACTGGGAACCGCGCGCGCGCGCGCTCGGCGCGGTGGCGGTGCACACCAACCACAGGCACCTGAGCGCGCACGTGGCGCGCGAGATCAAGCGGGCGGGGTTCGGCCTGTTTTGCTATACCGTCAACAATCGGATCCGGGCCCGGGAAATCCTGACGTGGGGTGTCGACGCTTTTTGCACCGACCGGATCGACCTCTTCGGGGCGGATTTCGGGTCTGCGGTCTGAGCGCGGGGTCAGACCGCGGTTTGGCCTCAGGCTTATCTGCCTACGCTATAATCAATTTTTTATAGCATGCTGCTTTCTTACGCCCATACAACATGAAATCATCTGAAATTCGCGACAAATTCCTCAAATTCTTCGAATCGAAGGGACACACGATTGTCCGGTCCAGCCCGCTCGTGCCTGGCAACGACCCGACCATGTTGTTGACCAACAGCGGCATGGTGCAGTTCAAGGACGTGTTCATCGGCACCGACAGCCGGCCGTACACCCGCGCCACCTCGGTGCAGCGCTGCGTGCGCGCCGGCGGCAAGCACAACGACCTGGAAAACGTCGGCTACACCGCGCGCCACCACACCTTCTTCGAAATGCTGGGCAATTTCAGCTTCGGCGACTACTTCAAGCGCGACGCCATCAANNGATCGGCGACAACAAGGGTTCGCGCTACGCGTCGGATAACTTCTGGCAGATGGCCGACACCGGACCGTGCGGCCCGTGCACCGAGATCTTCTACGACCACGGCGCCGAGATCCCGGGCGGCCCTCCCGGCTCGCCCGACGAAGACGGCGACCGCTTCATCGAAATCTGGAACCTGGTGTTCATGCAGTTCAACCGCGACGAAGCGGGCAACATGAACAAGCTGCCGAAGCCCTGCGTCGACACCGGCATGGGCATGGAGCGCCTGGCCGCCGTGCTGCAGCACGTGCACAGCAAT
>CXWL01015568.1_pt1 | contig 23198 bp, 24 predicted proteins | sample 590931 | NCBI WGS metagenome assembly CXWL01 (sample SAMEA3498368, study PRJEB10139) | groundwater metagenome | biome: water well; material: biofilm material | place: Germany | collected 2015-04-27
CAAGAGCCTCGACGACAAGCTGATGTCGGTATTCGTCTGCGCCATGCTGGCGCTCTTTGTCGGTCTCGGTGTCGATATCTGGCAGGGCAGCCTGTGGGGTGATGGCAGCGGCGTGCAGGCCGCCGCGCCGGACGCCGCGCCGGTACTGCTGGCCAGCCGCTGACCCGGCCGTGGATACTTGCCCCCAGTGGCCGCCGCCGCGCACGGGCGCGGCCGGCCGCTGGCGCAGGAGGCACGGTGCCGCTAACCGAACTGCTGGCCCAGCAGGCCGATCGCTTTGCCGCCTCGCTGGCGCACCCGCAGGAAGTGCTGGCCCTGGCTTCGGCCGGCGTGGCCGCGCTGCTGGTGCTCGTGAGTGCTTTCGTCAAGACCATGATTCCGCTGCGCTGGCTGGCCGTGGCCAGCAACCTGGGCTTCATCGTCTATGGTCTGGCGCACCCCTCGCCGCTGATGGTGGCACTGCACGCGGTGCTGCTGCCGGTGAATTTGTGGCGGGTGCGCCAGATGACCCTGCTCACGCGCCAGGTGGCCGCCGTCACGGCGGATGCGCGGCACATGGAGGTCTGGCTGCGGCCCTACATGCGCAGCCGCCGCCTGGCGGCCGGTGCCATGATCTTCGAGCGCGGCGATCTTGCCGATCGGCTCTATTTCCTGGCTGCCGGCCAGGTGGCGCTGCCCGAAGTGGGGAGCACGCTGGAGGCCGGGCAGATGTTCGGCGAAATCGCGTTTTTCGCCCCCGACCAGAGGCGCAGCAGCGGCGCGCGCTGCATCACCGACTGCACGCTGCTGTCGATCGACGAGACCACGTTTCGCCAGTTGGTCTACCAGAACCCGGACTTCGGCCTGGCCGTCGTGCGCCTGATCGCCGGCCGGCTCAGCGACGATGTGCGGCGGCTGCAGCCGCAGCCCGCCGCGGCAACCTGATTACACTGCGGCGCACCCGACTCCACTCTGCACAGGTGACCCATGAAATATGCGATCGCGCTCCCCGCCTTGCTGATGTCGATGGCTGCCCTGGCGGCGGGGCCCAAGACCCGCCTGATCGACCACTCGGTGGCGGCGCTGATCGATGAGGCCAGCGCCACCGGCGTGATGGCCGAGAATATCCCCGACCGCGTGTGGAAGCTCTACCCGGCCAGCAAGTACGCTTTCGTCAGCCTGGTCAATGGCGGCCTCACCGCCAACCAGACCTGCGTGGTGACGGCGCGCGTGATGCTGGTGCCGCTGACATCCACGGTGCGCGCCGTGCTGCTGCGCCCGCAGAAGATGGCCATCGCCTACGACGCATTGCCGGCTTCGTCCAGCGAGCAGTGCAAGGGCCTGGCGCGCGACAAGCTCAAGGAGGCCACTGCCGCCGTCGTGTCGTCGCTGGTCAAGACCTGACTTTTCAGCGCGGCGCCGGGTAGAGCCCGCGCTCGCGGGCCATCAGCCGCACCAGGCCCAGCAGGGCGTCGAGGTGCGGCGTGCGGTGGCCCAGATGCGCGCCGATCTCGCGCACGGCGCCCACCAGGGCATCGATCTCCAGCGCGCGGCCGGCCTGCAAGTCCTGCAGCATCGAGGTCTTGAAGCTGCCCAGCTTGCGCGTCACGGCGTGGCGCTCTTCGGGTTGCTGGTCGATCGGGATGCCGAAGGCTGCGCCGATGGCCTGCGCTTCCAGCATCACGGCACTGACCAAGCCGCGCACCAGCGGGTCATCCAGGATGCGGTCGGACGGCGCGCCGGTGAGCGCTGAGATCGGGTTGAGGGTCATATTGCCCCAGAGCTTGAACCAGACCTCGCGCTGGATGCGCCCGGAGACGGTGACCGCAAAGCCGGCCCGCCCCAGCAGCGTGGCCAGGGCCTGCAGCCGCTCGTCGCTGCCGCCTCCAGGGCGGCCGATGACCAGCCCGTTGCCGCTGCCGTGCCGCACCCGCCCGGGCGCTGGCGCAAAGCTGCTGAGGTGAACGACACAGCCCACCACGCCTGAGGCCGGGATCAGGCCGCGCACGTGGCCGCCCGCGTCCACGGCGTCCAGGGTCAGGCCCTCGCACGGGCCGCCGAGGCCGTCGAAAAACCACCACGGCACGCCGTTCATCGCCGTCAGCACCTGCGTCGCCGGGCCGCACAGCGCCCGCACCGCCGGCGCCACGGCGGCGAGCGCCGGCCCCTTGACGGCCAGGATCACCAGGTCCTGCACGCCCAGCTCTTCGGCACTGTCGCTGGCTTGCAGCGCCACGTTGACCACGCCGGTGGCGGTTTCCACTTGCAGTCCGTGCTGCCGCACCGACGCCAGCGTGGCGCCGCGGGCCAGCGCGGACAGCGTCACTTCAGCCACCGGCAGGCGGCTGCCCAGCCAGCCGGCGAAGATGCCGCCGATGGCGCCGAGGCCGACGATGCAGATCTTCACGGCGTATTGAATCAGTCCATCCACCGGCGCCAACCGGCATGGCCCAGGCGCTGCAGGGTTTCGATATTGCGCTCGAAGATAGCCGTGGCATCGGGGGTGGCCTCCACGGCGCGCTCGATGCTGTCTTCGCGCAGCAGGTGCAGCGTGGGGTGGGGCGAGCGGTTGCTGTAGTTGCCGATATCGTCGGGCTCGGTGCCGGCAAACTGATACTGCGGGTGCAGGCTGGCGATCTGCAGCACGCCTTCGAGGCCGAGCTCGCCCAGCACGCCGTCGGCCACGCCGAGGAAGTCGTTGAAGTCGAGAAAGTCATTCAGCACGTCCGGGTGCACGAGCACGGTGGTATCGATCTGCTGCGGGTCGGCGGCCGCCAGCAGTTGCAGTTCGTGCACCAGGTCGGCCATCAGGGCGTTGGCGTCGCGCGCCGATGAGAGCACCCAGCGGATCTGGCCCTTGGCGTGCACCGCCTTGGCAAACGGGCACAGGTTGAGGCCGATCACGGCCCTCTCCAACCAGTGCCGGGTGTCGTCGATGGCCGTCATGGCGCGCTCGATGGTCGGTGCCGCACCCCGAGTGACGAGGCCGCCGCATCGGCCGCCTCCGCCCACGCCGGCCGCGGCCGGCCCAGCAGGCGCGCCGCGCACAGCGCGCCCATCGCCGGGCTGGTCTGGATGCCATAGCCACCGAGCGCGGCAAGCCAGAAGAAGCCGCGCGCCTGCGGGTCGGGGCCGCCCACCAGATCGCCGTCGGCGACAAAGCAGCGCAGCCCCGCCCAGGTCCGGCGTGGCCGGCGGATCTGCAGCGTGGTGGCAGCCTGGATGCGATCGATGCCCAGTGCGATATCCCACTCCTCGGGCATCACGTCGTGCGGCGGCACCGGGTCGGCATTGGCTGGCGAGCCCAGCAGCAGGCCGGCGTCTGGCTTGAAATAGAAGCTCTCGTCCACCGCCGCCACGCAAGGCCAGCCGTGGCTCGCCTGGCCCTCGGGCGCGGCAAAGACAAAGGCCGAACGCCGCCGCGGCTGGATGCCGATGGGCGCCACGCCGGCGCGCGCCGCCAGCACATCGACCCACGCGCCCGCCGCATTGACGACCTGCGCCGCCACGTAGCGCCCGGCCGGCGTGTGCAGCTCCCAGCCCGCGTCGTGCGGTGCCAGGTGCGTCACCTCGGCTTCGCACACCAGGCGCGCACCGCGGCTGCGGGCGCCGCGCAAATAGCCCTGGTGCAGCGCGTTGACATCGAGGTCGGCGGCCAGCGGGTCGTGCACCGCCAGCGCGGCGGCCTCGGGGCGCAGCACCGGCACGCGGGCGCAGGCGGCGGCGGCGCTCAGCAACTCGGCCGGGCAGCCTTCCGCCACCAGCATGTCGTGCAGGGCGCGGATCTCGCCGGCCTGCGCCGCGCTGCCGATATACAGCGCCCCGCGCGGCGAGATCAGCGGCGCGATCCGGATATCGCCAAACCCGGTCGGCGGCCGCTCCAGGAAGGGCCGGCTGGCGCGGGTGAGGGCGCGCACCTGCGGCGAGCCGTAGCTCTCCATGAACATCGCCGCCGAGCGGCCGGTGCTGTGCATCGCCGGGTGGGCCTCGCGCTCGAGCAGCAGCACGCGGGCGTGCTCGCTGGCGAAATACGCCACCGAGGCACCGGCGATGCCGGCGCCGACGATGGCGATGTCAAAGGCCTCGGGGTTCGCGCTCATGCCCAACGATAAGGCAGCGACAGGGCCGCTCCCGAGGCGACAACGAAGTTGCGGCGCAGGCTCACAACTGCGCGAAGCGCTTGTGATGTCGCAGCCAATGGCGCAGTGCGCAGCACGGACTCTGCCCGATGAGCCGCGCCGGCCCCGGAACCTGCGTTCTGCATCAGGACCCCCGGCCAACCAAGACCAGCGCCATGCACGCCACCCCTGACCACCATCGCCGCACCGCCAGCCACCTGCTCGCCGCCGCCCTGGCCACCTGCCTGGCCGGGCCAGGCGCGCAGGCCCAGACGGCATTCCGGCCGCCGGCGCTGCCCAGCGTGGAGGCGCTGGTCAGGGCCCTCAGCGGTGGCCCGGTCGCGCGCTCGTTCCGGCGCACCCAGCTCCCCGATGCCGGCAACAACCTGTGCCTGGGGCAGGCCGCTGGTACTCCGGCTGCCGCCGGCCGCACGGCGGGCCCGGCCACCCCTGCCGCGCGCAACCTGGAGGTGGTGCCGTACGCCGGCGACAGCACGCCCGGCGTCAACCTCAGTGTGCAGTTCGCCACCGGCTCCGACCGCCTCACGCCGGCCGACCGCGCACTGCTGGACCAGCTCGCGGCGGCGCTGCGCGCGCCGGCCCTGGCGGCCGGGCGCTTTGCGCTGGCCGGCCACACCGACACCACCGGCGACGCCGGCATCAACCTCGAACTGTCCTGCGCGCGCGCACTGGCCGCGCGCGCCTACCTGGCGGGCAAGGGTGTGGCGGCAGACCGCCTGTGGGCCTACGGCTTTGGCAGCACCCGGCTGCTGGACGCCGACGAGCCCGCAGGCGCCGCCAACCGGCGCGTCGAGATTCGAAAGGCACCCGAATGACGACGACCGCACTGCTCGTGTCGCTGGCCGTCGCCGTGGCGGCAGCCTGCGCGGCGCAGGACGCGGGCGCGGCCCGCCTGGCCATGGTGGTGGGCAACGACGCCTACCAGACGATCAACAAGCTCAGGAATGCCCGCAACGACGCCGTTACGATGGCGCGCGAGCTGGAGGCGGCGGGCTTCAAGGTCACGCGCGTGCTCGACGCCACGCGCGAAAGGCTCAATAGCGAGTTCGACGGTTTTGTGCGCCGCCTGGAAAAGGGCGACGAGGTCGTCTTCTTCTTCTCCGGCCATGGCTCGCAGCCGCCGCAGGCCGGGCCCTTCCTGCTGCCGGTGGATATCAAGGTCGGCAGCGACCACAAGTCGATCCTGCGCGACGGCTTCTCGCTGGAGACCGCGATCGAAGAGCTCAACCAGCGTGCACGCTTTTCGCTCTTCATCATCGATGCCTGCCGCGACGACCCGTTCCGCCAGACCGTGGCCGGCCGCTCGCTGCCCTCGGGTTCGGGCCTCGCCCGCATCGAGCCGCCCGACGGCACCCTGGTCATCATGGCGGCTTCGAAGGGCCAGCAGGCACTCGATCGGCTGTCCGACAACGACCCCGTCAACAACGGCCTGTTCACGCGTGAACTGGTCAAGCAGATGCGCACCCGCGGCCTGCCGGTGACCGAGATGCTTCGCAAGGTACGCACCAACGTGGTGGCGGCGGCCAACAGCGTCAATCACAAGCAGAAGCCGTCGCTGACCGACGAGTCCACCGCTGACTTCTTCTTCTACCCGGGCGCCACCGGCCCGGCGCCGCAGCCCAGCCCGCCGCCGGCCTACGTGCCGCCGGTGACGACGCCGGCGCCTGAACCGGCACCCGTCATCACCCCGATGCCCACGCTGGCGCCGCCACCCCGGGTGCAGGCAGCGCCCGCGCCCACTCCCGCCGCGCGCCTGCCGGCCGCGGCCAGCGACCCGCAGCGCGAGTTCGACGCCTGGGAGGCCGCCACCCGTGCCGGCACGCGCTCGGCGTTTGAAGGCTACCTGTCGCAATACCCCGGCGGCCGCTATACGCCGCTGGCCCGCGACAAGCTCAGTGGCATGGGCGCGGCCGCAGCTGCACCGGCAGCGCCGGCGGCGGCGCGTCCCACCGCCCCGGTCAACAACGCGCAGGCCGAATTCGAGGTCTGGGACCGCGCCGTCACCAGCGGCGCCAGGGCCGACTACGAGCGCTACCTGTCGCTCTACCCCGGCGGGCGCTATCTGGACCTGGCGCGCGCCGCGATCAAGAAGCTCCCTTAACCCTGCCCCAGGAGATGCCCCGATGAAACCGATCACCCTGCTCGCCCAGGCCGCGCTCTGCGGTGCCCTCGCTCTCTGCGCTGGCACGGCGGCGGCGCAAACCTACACCAAGGCCCAGTTGCAGGAGACTTACTCGCAGCACCTGGCGGCCGAGGGCTTCCGCCCCGAGCTCACGGCGCAGGGCAACGTGCGTTTCAAGCGCGAGTCGCGCACCTATGCGGTGATGGTCGACGAGGCCGACCCCACCTTCTACCGGGTGGTGCTGTCGTTTTCGGCGGACGACAAGAGCGCGGCGGCGCGGCTGCGCCGGCTCGAAGGCACCAATCTCGCCAGCGCCGAAGCCAAGGTCATCAAGGCCTATATCGACAGCGACGGCGACCCGGTGTTCTCGGCCGAGATGTTTCTCGTCGTGCCGGGCGACTTCAAGACCACGCTGGCGCGCGTCCTGCGCGCGATGGACAGCGCCTACGAGAAATACACCAAGAAGGTCGCCGAATCGCGTTGACACCGCGGGCCGAGGCGACGCGCTGCGCCCTGCCCGTCGACCTGCCAGCCGCCCTGGGGTTAGCCTGCCGCCGGGCCGCCCCAAGGCGGGCAGCGAACGCAGTGAGCGTGGGGGTTATTGCCCATGCACGAAGATGCACGCAAAACGAAACTTCGAGCATGGTGCATGGCTCCGAACGGCTCACTTGGCAGGCCACCGACAGCACCTTCGACAGCGGCATCGTTTTTCTGATGGCCGCCCATGGCGGTGCCCGCACTGCGACTTCAGGCTGTCACACCCGCGTGCTCGAATCCCGGATGGCACAAACATGAGCGCCATCGCACTCGATCACATCAGCAAGCACTGGGCGGCGGCGAAGGCCGTCGACGATGCCAGCTTCAGCGCGCCCTCCGGCGCCTTTGTCGTGCTCCTGGGCCCGTCGGGCTGCGGCAAGTCGACCACGCTGCGCATGATTGCCGGGCTTGACGAGCCGACGCACGGCCGCATCTTCATCGGCGAGCGCGATGTCACCCATCTGGCGCCGGCGCAGCGGCGCATCGCGATGGTCTTCCAGTCGTATGCGCTGTTCCCGCACCTGAGCGTGCGCGAGAACATCCTGTTCGGCCTCAAGGTGCGCAAGGAGCCGGCGCACGACCATGCCCGCCGCCTGGCACGCGTGGCCGACCTGCTGGGCATGGCGCAGTTGCTCGACCGCAAGCCCTCGCAGCTCTCGGGCGGCCAGCAGCAGCGCGTCGCGCTTGGCCGGGCGATCATTGCCGAGACACCGGTGTGCCTGATGGACGAGCCGCTGTCCAACCTCGATGCCCAGTTGCGCCAAGAGATGCGCCGCGAAATCCGCGCCCTGCAGCAAAAGCTCGGCATCACGATGGTCTACGTCACGCATGACCAGACCGAGGCCATGAGCATGGCCGACCAGGTGGTGCTGCTGAATGCCGGGCGCATCGAGCAGGATGCCGCACCCGCCGATTTGTACGCGCGGCCGGCCTCGATCTTCGCGGCGCGCTTCATCGGCACACCGCCGATGAATATCGTCGCCGCGGCGGGCCGCGCCGACCTCAGGCTCGGGGTGCGCCCGGAGCATGTGCGCCTGGCCGGCCATGGCAGTGGCGGCCTGCCAGCGGTGGTGCTGAGTGCTGAATATTTTGGCGCCGACACCATCGTCACCTGCACCAGCCACGGCGACACGATCGCCGCGCGCCTGGCCGGCCGCCATGAATTGCCTGCCGGCAGCCCCCTGCGCCTGGACTGGTCGCCGCAGGACTGCCACCTTTTCGACGCCGCGACGGGACAACGCCGCGACGATGTGCAGCCCCCCCTGGTTCAGTAGGAGACACCCGCATGAGAAGAAATCTGTCGATCGCACTGCTGGCCGCCGCCGCGGTGGCGTTGCCGGCGGCGGCGCAGAAGGCCGTCGAGTTGAACCTGTATTACCCCGTCGCCGTCGGCGGCCCGGTGACCAAGACCATCGACCAGATGGCGGCAGACTTCGGCCGCGACAACCCCGGCATCGTCGTCAACCCGGTCTATTCGGGCACCTACCAGGAGAGCATCGTGAAGGCGCTCACCGCCCACAAGAGCGGCAAGCCGCCGCACCTGGCGGTGCTGTTGTCGACCGACATGTTCACGTTGATCGACGAAGAAGCCATCGTGCCGATCGACGGCCTGGCCAGCGGCGCCGACGACAAGCAGTGGCTGGCCGGCTTCTACCCGAGCTTCATGATGAACAGCCGCACCGGCGGCAAGACCTGGGGCGTGCCGTTCCAGCGCTCGACCATCGTGCTGTACTGGAACAAGGAGCTCTTCAAGCAGGCCGGGCTCGACCCCGAGAAGGGGCCCGCCAACTGGGAGCAGATGGTCGAATTCGCGAAGAAGCTGACGAAGGCGGACGCCAGCGGCAACGTCACCCAGTGGGGCGTCAAGATCCCGTCCTCAGGCTTCCCGTATTGGCTGTTCCAGGGCCTGACCACGCCCAACGGCGTGGCGCTGATGAACGAGGCCGGTACCGAGACCTATTTCGACAAACCCGAAGTGGTGGAGGCGCTGCAGTTCTGGGTCGACCTGTCCGCAAAGCACAAGGTCATGCCGGCCGGCGTGATCGAGTGGGGCACGACGCCGAAAGACTTCTTCGAGAAGAAGGCGGCCATGATCTGGACCACCACCGGCAACCTGACCAATATCCGCACGAATGCCGGTTTTCCGTTTGGCGTGGCGATGCTGCCGGCCAAGAAGCGCCCGGGCAGCCCCACCGGCGGCGGCAACTTCTACGTCTTCGCCAAGACCACGACGGCCGAGCAGCAGGCGGCGCTGAAATTCGTCAAGTGGGTCACTGCGCCGCAGCGTGCGGCGCAGTGGAGCATCTCCACCGGATATGTGGCCGTCACCCCGGCGGCGTGGGCCACGCCCGAGATGAAGAAATATGCGCAAGAGGTGCCGCAGGCGATGGTCGCGCGCGACCAGTTGCAATACGCCGTGGCCGAGTTGTCCACGCATGACAACCAGCGCGTGACGAAGGCCCTCAACGATGGCCTGCAGGCCGCGCTCACCGGCTCCAAGGCACCGGCCGACGCCATGCGCGATGCCCAGCGTGAGGCCACGCGCATCCTCAAGTCCAGCAAGTAGTGCGCCTGCCGCGCATCCAGACCCAGGTCACCGCCTGGCTGCTGCTGCTGCCGGCGATGGTGCTGCTGGTGGCCTTCACGCACTGGCCGGCGCTGGCCACCGCCTGGCACAGCGTGTACTCCACGCCCAAGGGGTCGCGGCCGGCGGCCTTCGTGGGCCTGGACAACTATCGGGCGATGATCGAGGACGACGTCTTCCGCCAGGCGCTGTGGAACAACCTGCTGTTTGCGGTAGGCACCATACCGGCGTCGATCGCGCTGGCCCTGCTGATGGCGCTGTGGGTCAACGGACGCATCGCCGGGCGCGGCTTCCTGCGCCTGGCCTACTTCACGCCGACCGTGCTGCCGATGATCGCGGTGGCCAATATCTGGCTCTTCTTCTACACGCCGCAGTACGGCCTGCTCGAGCAGATCACCGGCGCGCTGGGCCTGCCCAGCCACAACTGGCTGGGCAGCCGCGATACGGTGCTCGGCGCCATCGTGGTGGTGGCGATCTGGAAGGAGGCCGGCTTCTTCATGATCTTCTACCTGGCCGCGCTGCAGCAGGTTTCGGCCACCCTGGCCGAGGCCGCCGCGCTGGAGGGCGCCTCGCGCTGGCAGTATTTCCGCCGCGTGCTGTTCCCCCTGCTGATGCCGACCACGCTGTTCGTGCTGATCAACGCGCTGATCAACTCGGTGCGCATGGTCGACCACCTGTTCGTCATGACCCGCGGCGGCCCCGACAACGCCAGCGCGCTGCTGCTGTACTACATCTACCAGGTGGGTTTCAGCTTCTGGGATTCGGCCTACGCGGCGGCCATCACGGTGGTCGTGCTGGCCGTGCTGGGGCTGACCGCCTTCGTCAAATTCCGCTACCTCGACCGCCGGACGCACTATCAATGACCACGACGTTCAGGTCGGGCCACACGAGCCATGCGCTGGAGACCGCCGGCGCGTGGCTGCTCGGGCTGCTGTGGGTGCTGCCGCTGGCCTATGCAGTGTGGACCGCCTTCCACCCGGCCGCCTACGCCACCCGCTTCGAGCTCGGCGCGCCGCTGACGCTGCAGAATTTCGTCAATGCCTGGAATGCCGCGCCCTTTGCGCGCTATTTCCTCAACACCTTTGCGCTGGTCAGCATGATCCTGGTGGCCCAGATGGTGCTCGGCACGCTGGCCGCGTATGCCTTCGCGCGCTTCGAATTCAGGGGCCGCGACCTGCTATTCGTGCTGGTGCTGCTGCAATTGATGGTGATGCCCGACGTGCTCATCGTCGAGAACTACCGCACCATGAATGCGCTCGGCCTGCGCGACACGATCCTGGCCATCGGCCTGCCCTATTTCGCGTCGGCGTTCGGCATCTTCCTGTTGCGCCAGACCTTCAAGACCGTGCCGCGCGAGCTCGACGAGGCGGCGCGCGTCGAAGGCGCCAACGCACTGCAGGTGCTGATGAAGGTCTACGTGCCGCTGGCCAAGCCGGTCTACCTGGCCTACGCGCTGGTCTCGGTCAGCCACCACTGGAACAACTTCCTGTGGCCCTTGATCATCACCAATTCGGTCGAGACGCGGCCGCTCACCGTCGGCCTGCAGGTATTTTCATCCACCGACCAGGGCGTGGACTGGTCGATCATCACCGCCGCCACGCTGATGACCTCGGCGCCACTGCTGCTGGGCTTCTTGCTATTCCAGCGCCAGTTCGTGCAGTCGTTCATGCGCGCCGGGATACGCTGATCGCCGTGCCTTGAAGCTCGTCACCTGAATATCCAGTGGCGCCGCGCTCACTGCGTGCGCGCCGGGTCGCCCACGCGGCCCAGGAAGAGCGGCGTGCCGGTGCGCCGGTGCACGACGGCGAAGACAAACGCCCGCTCCACCGCACAAGTCGGCACGGGCAGCGCCAGCGACTTGGCGCGCACCGTCGCCGCCGTGGCCGCCACGGCCTCGCCGCCGCGCTCGTCGATGGTGATGCCGGCGGCATGGTGCACGTCGTCCAGGTGCAGGTTGCGGGCATGACGGCCGAGCATCGGCCGCAGGTCGGCGGCGGCGCTGAAGACGGTCTTCACACCCAGGCCCTCGAGCGCGGATTTGAGCGGCGTGGAGGTGGGCGCGATGTCGAACCTGGGCAACGCGAGCTCGCACTTGATCGGCTGCAACGCGCCGCGCCAGCGCGCCAGCTCGCTGCCGCTGAGGCCCGTCAACAACGCCTCCACGCTGCCGCCGGCCGCCGGCACGCCCACCAGCAGCGCAAAGGCGCCACCGGCAAACGGCACCTCCAGCACCAGGTTGCCATCCACGCGGGCCTGCTGCACGACCCGCTCGTCCACCAGCGTGGGCACCGTCGCGCCAGCCGCACCATTGAATGATCGCGGCGCGGTCTGCGCGGCATCGAAGGGCTGCTCCCAGGGGCTGCGGAAGTGGATCGCCGCCGTCAGCACGATCTGGCTCGCCGGCGTCAGGCTGCCGGTGGGCAGCAGGCCTGTGATGCGGCCGGCGCTGTGCTCGGCGGTCCAGGCGTTGATCTGGGCGCGCGCGGCCTCGGGCTCGGCAAATGAGAGGCGCGCTGCATCGGCCTGCAGGCGCGCCGCCAGGCGCTGGGTATAGGGTGCCGGCACCGACGCCGCCACCTCGGGGTCGATCCAGACCCGGCCCGCCATCACGAAGGGCGCAGCCGCCGGCCCCCCCGCCAGTTGCTTGAGCAGCGCCGGCAGCCGCACCTTGAAGGCGCGAGCGCCGCCCTTGCGCGGGCCGAACAGGGCCTCGATCTCGTGCTCGGCGGCACCCGCCGTGCCGGCATGCACCATGCCCAGCGCGGCCGCGGTGGCCAGTGGCGAGACCACCGCATTGGCCGGCCCCGGCTGGCGCAGCAGGGCCAGGCCGAGGTCGGCCAGCGCGGCGGCCAGGCTGGCCTCGCTGCCGGCCGGTGCGGGCGCAGGTTCAATGCCTGCACGCGCACCACCCGCAGCCAAGGTGAGGGCGACAGCCGCCAGGGCGGGCCAGCGGCGGCCGCAACGCAAAGCACTTCGGTGCACACCCATTCAAGGCGTCTCGTTGAGCGTGGCCACGGCACTCGCGCCGTAGCGTCCGCCGCCGGCTGCGGCGCCCTCGCCAGCCGCCGTGGCCTCGACCACCAGCGTGCGCGTGGCGGCCCGCGTGGCGGCGCCGGAGGGGAAGACGCCAGACGCGTCCATGCTGCGCGAGAGATCCTTCTTCGTGGGCGCGACGATGGCCAGCAGGTGGCTCGTGCCCACCGGGCCGGCGGCGCGCACGCGCCAACTGTCGCGCGGGAAGCGGTGGGTGCCAGCGCTCAGGAAGTTGTTGTCGTCGATCTTGTTGGGGAACAGCAGGTTGAAGGTCTTGCCGTCGCTGCCCACTTGCAGGATATAGACGTAGCCGTCGCGGTTGGTGGCGACCGAGAAATCGAGCAGATCCTTGCCGATGCGCAGGCTGGCGCGGGCCAGGGTGAGTTGCACCTGGTAGCCGCGGTCGGCGGCGGCGTGCAGGTCGTGCAGGGCCTGGGCGGCATTCACGGCATGCACGGCGGTGGCGGCGGCGGCGCCCAGGGGGGCCGCGCCGGGGGTCGCCGGTGCGGCCGGTTCTGCCGCTGCCGCAGACGCCGCAGCCGGTTCGGGCTGCACAAATGACAGCGGCAACTGGGGGTTGCCCTGCAGCGTGATGGTCTGCTTGGCGCGCCGGCTGTCGATCCACGCTTGCGCGCACTGCGCCAACTCGCCGCCACTGATGCGGCCGCTGCGGTCGCTGTCGGCATGGGCCGCGCCCATGCAGCCGGCCCAGGCCAGCGTGGCCAGGCTGCCCTTGTTCGTGGCAAACGAGACCTGGGTATCGTTGGAGGCTGCGATATACAGCACCTGCGGGCCGCGCGCATCCTTGGCCATCGCACCCAGGCTGCGCGCCAGCTTGGTCGTATTGGTCGGGTCGCCACACGAGTAGCCGGCGCTCACCGCCGTATTCGTCTTGACGTCGGGCGGCAGGAATTTGGGCGCCATGCCACTGGCCGGCGCGACCACGGTCTTGGTGGCGGCGCCGCCCGAGAAGCAGGAGTCGTTCATCATCACGACCTGGCTCGCCTTGTGGCCCAGCTGCGTGAGCGCACCCTGCATCTCGCCGTCCAGGAACAGGCCGTCGCGCGCCACCAGCGCTTCGGTGCAGCGTGCCACCGTGCCCCGGCCGGGGAGCTGGCCGCCGTGGCCCGAGTAGTAGATGAAGACCTTGTCGCCGTCTCGGATGCGCGCATGCACGCCGGCCAGCCCGGCGGCCATATTGGCCCGCGTGAGATCGGCGTTGCTGATCTCGGTGATGTTCTGCTCCGGCACACCCATGGCAGCGGCGATCTTGCGGGCATTGGCCGCATCCAGGTCGATGCCCGGCAGGTTGGCGCGCGGGTTGCCATAGTCGCCGATCCACATGATCAGGGCATGGTTGTCGGCGCGGGCGGGGGCCAAGGCCGTCACGGCGGAGGCGGCGATGGCGATGAGGCAGCGCGAGTAGACGCTGGTGCGATTCATGGTGACTCCGACCTGGGCAGGCTGCTGCTTTTCATCCATCGATACGCAGCAATGAAGTCCCGAAAGGCGCACCGGTCGCACCAGCCCGGCGCTTTCGAGCATTGATCAACATGCTCCGCTGCACAAGAATCCGGCCATGCCTCAAACCGCCATCCCCTGCCTCTTCATGCGCGGCGGCACCTCGCGCGGGCCGTTCTTCAACGCCGCCGATCTGCCCGCAGAGACCGCCCTGCGAGACCGCGTCCTGTTGGCCGTGATGGGCAGCCCCGATGCGCGGCAGATCGACGGCCTGGGCGGAGCGCACCCGCTCACCAGCAAGGTCGGCATCGTCTCGCGCGGCAGCCAGGCGGGCGTGGACCTGGACTTCCTGTTTGCCCAGTTGCAGCCCGATCGGGATACCGTGGACACCACACCCAACTGCGGCAACATGCTCGCCGCGGTGGTGCCTTTTGCGCTGGAGACCGGCCTGCTCGGCGCGCAGCGCGAGACGACCACGCTGCGCGTGCTGACGCTCAATACCGGCATGCAGTGCGATATCACGGTGCTGACACCGGGCGGCGCGGTGGCGTACGAAGGCGACGCGCGCATCGATGGCGTGCCCGGCACGAGCGCGCCGGTCACGATCAATTTTCTCGACACCGCGGGCTCGGTCTGCGCGGGCCTGCTGCCCACCGGCAAGGTGCGCGACGTGATCGATGGCGTGACCGTCACCTGCATCGACAACGGCATGCCGCTGGTGCTGTTGCGCGCCGCCGATGTCGGCCGCACCGGCTACGAGAGCGTGGCCGCGATGAACGCCGATGGCGCGCTCAAGGCCCGCCTCGAACGCCTGCGCCTGGCCTGCGGGCCAGCCATGGGCCTGGGCGACGTGACGAGCAAGAACTACCCCAAGATGACGCTCATCGCGGCGCCGCGCGCGGGCGGTGCGATCAGCACGCGCAGCTTCATCCCGCATGTCTGCCACGACGCCATCGGCGTGCTGGCGGCGGTGACCGTGGCCACCGCTTGCGTGCTCGAAGGGTCGGTGGCCCAGGGCATCGCGGTGCTCGCGGCGGGCCGCGCGCGCAAGGTCTCGGTGGAGCACCCCACCGGCGAGTTCAGCGTGGCGCTGGAAACCGACCCGGCCGATCCGCAAAGAGTCGTGCAGGCCGCCCTGCTGCGCACCGCGCGCCTGCTGATGCGCGGCCATGCCATGATTCCAGCCACGGTTTGGAAAGGACATGCCCGGTGATCATCGACTGCCACGGCCACTACACCACCGCACCGAAGGCGCTGGAGACCTGGCGCAACGCCCAGATCGCAGGCATCAAGGACCCCGCCGCGAGACCCAGGGCGGCCGAGCTGAAGATCAGCGACGATGAACTGCGCGAGAGCATCGAGAGCAACCAGCTCAGGCTGATGCAGCAGCGCGGCCTGGATCTCACCATCTTCAGCCCGCGCGCCAGCTTCATGGCGCACCACATCGGCGATTTCCAGGTCAGCGCCACCTGGGCCGCCATCTGCAACGAGCTGTGCATGCGCGTGGCCGGACTGTTTCCCGACCACTTCATCCCGGCGGCGATGCTGCCGCAGAGCCCCGGCGTGGACCCCGCCAGTTGCATCCCCGAGCTCGAGAAGTGCGTGCAGCAGTACGGCAACGTGGCCATCAACCTCAACCCCGACCCTTCGGGCGGGCATTGGACCAGCCCGCCGCTGAGCGACCGGCACTGGTACCCGATCTACGAAAAGATGGTCGAGTACGACATCCCGGCGATGGTCCACGTCAGCACCAGTTGCAACGCCTGCTTCCACACCACCGGCGCGCATTACCTCAACGCCGACACCACCGCCTTCATGCAGTGCCTGACCGCGGACCTGTTCACCGATTTTCCAACCCTGCGCTTTGTCATCCCGCACGGCGGCGGCGCCGTGCCTTACCACTGGGGCCGCTTCCGCGGCCTGGCGCAAGAGCTGAAGAAGCCGCTGCTGCAGGACCACCTGCTGAACAACATCTACTTCGACACCTGCGTCTACCACCAGCCCGGCATCGATCTGCTGGCCACCGTGATCCCGGTGCGCAATATCCTGTTCGCCAGCGAGATGATCGGCGCCGTGCGCGGCATCGACCCTGAAACCGGCCACCCCTACGATGACACCAGGCGCTATATCGAAGCTTGCGGCAAGCTGTCGGCACAAGACCGCCACCAGGTCTACGAAGGCAATGCGCGGCGGGTCTATCCGCGGCTCGATGCAGCGCTCAAACGCAAAGGCCTGTGATCATGTTTGAACTCGGCGTCGTCAGGCGCAACATCAGCCGCGCCGACCGCGTGGCCACCGATCAGCTCGCGGCATTCGGCTCGGCCACCGTGCACGAGGCGATGGGCCGCGTCGGCCTGATGCGGCCCTGCCTGCGCCCCATCTACGGCGGCGCGCGCATCGCTGGCACGGCCATCACGGTGCTGCTGCAACCCGGCGACAACTGGATGCTGCACGTGGCCGCCGAGCAGATCCGCGAAGGCGACGTGGTGGTGGCCGCCGTCACCGCCGAATGCAACGATGGCTTTTTTGGCGACCTGTTGGCGACCAGCTTCCGCGCCCAGGGCGCCCGCGGCCTGGTCATCGACGGCGGCGTGCGCGATGTGAAGGACCTCACCGCAATGGGCTTCCCGGTCTGGAGCAAGGCCATCAGCAGCAAGGGCACGATCAAGGCCACGCTGGGCTCGGTGAATATCCCCGTCGTCTGCGCCGGCATGATCGTCCACCCCGGTGACGTGATCGTGGCCGACGACGACGGCGTGGTCGTGGTGCCCGCCGCGATGGCCGCCACCACCGCCGAAGCCGCCGCCCGGCGCGAGGCGCTGGAGGCCGACAAGCGCGCCCGCCTGGCGGCCGGCATCCTGGGGCTGGACATGTACAACATGCGCGAACCGCTGGCCAAGGCCGGCCTGCGCTATCTCGATTGATGACGATGCGCATCGCCCTCATCGGCTACGGCGAGGTCGGTTCGATCCTGGCCGAAGACCTGCGCGCGCAGGGGTTGCCCGTCACCGCGTGCGACCTCAAGCTGGGCAGCGAGGCCGGCAGCGTGATGCGCGCGCACGCCGCCGCGCACGGCGTGCCGCTCGCGTTGTCGCACGCCGACGCCGTGCGCGATGCCGGCATCGTGATCTCCGCCGTCACCGCGAGCCAGGCGGTGCCGGTGGCGCAGGCTTGCGCGGCAGGCCTGGCAGCGGGCGCCTATTTCCTGGATTTCAACTCGGCCTCGCCCGGCGCCAAGATCCAGGCCGCCGGCATCGTCAACGCCGCCGGCGGGCGCTATGTCGAAGGCGCCGTGATGACCTCGGTGCCGCCGCACCGACTCAAGACGCCGTTGTTGCTGGGTGGTCCCGATGCGGCGGCGCTGGCGCCGCTGCTCATCGACCTGGGCTTCAGCCCGCGCGTCGCGAGTGCCCGGCTCGGCGTCGCTTCGGCCACCAAGATGTGCCGCAGCGTGATGATCAAGGGTCTGGAGGCGATGGTCATCGAGAGTTTCACCAGCGCCCGCCACTACGGCGTGGAAGATGCGCTGATCGCCTCGCTGCGTGAGACCTTTCCTGCGATCGACTGGGAACAGCAGGCCGCCTACTTCTTCCAGCGCGTCATCGAACATGGCCGCCGGCGCAGCGAAGAAGTGCGCGAAGTGGCGCAGACCGTGCGCGAAGCCGGCCTGCAGCCGTGGTCTGCCAGCGGCACCGCCGAGCGCCAGGCCTGGATGGCTGATCTGGCCGACGCCGGGCGCTTTGGCGTGCGCGGTACGCCGGGCTTCGCGCGCAGTGCCGACTGGCGCATCGAAGCCGATCGCATCCTTGGCCCGGTGCGGAGTGGTTGAGGTGGCTTTCGACAAGACGCCGGGCTGGCTGGACTGGCATGCCAGCCCCACCCGGCCCCGGTTCAAGCTGCCGCCCGGCAGCGTCGACGCGCACTGCCACGTCTTCGGCCCCGGCGCCGAGTTTCCCTTTGCGCCGGAGCGCAAATACACGCCCTGCGACGCCAGCAAGGCGCAGCTCTTTGCGCTGCGCGAGCACCTGGGCTTGGCGCGCAACGTCGTCGTGCAGGCCACCTGCCATGGTGCCGACAACCGGGCCATGGTCGATGCCTGCATGTCCGCCAGCGGCCTGGCGCGCGGCGTGGCCACCGTCAGGCCCAGCATCAGTGACCGTGAGCTCGAAGCCCTGCACGCGGCCGGCGTGCGCGGCGTGCGCTTCAACTTCGTGCGCCGGCTGGTCGACTTCACGCCGCGCGACGAACTGCTCGACATCGCCCATCGCATCGCGCCGCTGGGCTGGCATGTGGTGGTCTATTTCGAAGCCGAAGACCTGCCTGGGCTGTGGGATTTTTTCAGCGCCCTGCCCACCGTCGTCGTGGTTGATCACATGGGCCGGCCCGACGTGCGCCAGCCGGTGGACGGCGCCGAGTTCGAGCTGTTCGTGAAGCTGATGCACGAGCACCCCCATGTGTGGAGCAAGGTCAGCTGCCCCGAACGTCTGAGCCTGAGCGGCCCGCCGGCGCTGCACGACGAACCATCGCCCTACCGCGATGTCGTGCCATTCGCACGCCGCATCATCGAGACCTTTCCGGATCGCGTGCTGTGGGGCACCGACTGGCCGCACCCCAACCTCAAGCACCACATGCCCGACGACGGGCTGCTGGTGGATTTCATCCCGCACATCGCCGTCACGGCCGGGCTGCAGGAGAAGCTGCTCGTCGCCAACCCGATGCGCCTGTACTGGCCCGAGGAGACTTGAACATGGCACTCGACAAACCCTACCGCGATATCCCGGGCACGATCATCTTCGACGCCGAACAGTCGCGCAAAGGCTACCACCTCAACCAGTTCTGCATGAGCCTGATGAAGCCCGCCAACCGCCTGCGTTTCAAGGCCGGCGAGCGGGCCTACCTGGACGAGTGGCCGATGACCGAAGAGCAGAAGCAGGCGGTGCTGGCGCGCGACCTCAACCGCTGCATGGCCGCCGGCGGCAATATCTATTTCCTGGCCAAGATCGGCGCCACCGATGGCCTGAGCTTCCAGCAGATGGCCGGCAGCATGACGGGCATGAGCGAGGCCGAGTACCGCGAGATGATGATCAACGGCGGCCGCCCGATCCAGGGCAACCGCCATATTGGCGAGGCGAAGTAAATGACGGCCCGCACGACGGCTGAAATCACGGCCAGCGTCTACACGTCGCACGTGCCGGCGATCGGCGCCGCGCTCGACCTCGGCCGGAGCGAAGAGCCCTACTGGCGCAAGGTATTTGCGGGCTACGAATTCAGCAAGCAGTGGCTGCGCGAAAACCGGCCCGACGTGATCCTGCTGGTCTACAACGACCATGCCAATGCCTTCAGCCTGGAGCTGATTCCCACTTTTGCCATCGGTACCGCGGCCGAATTCGCGATCGCCGATGAAGGCTGGGGCCCGCGCCCGGTGCCCCCGGTCACCGGGCACCCCGAGCTGGCTGCACACATCGCACAGAGCGTGATCCAGGACGATTTCGATCTCACCATCGTGAACCGGATGGAGGTCGACCACGGCCTCACGGTGCCGCTGTCGCTGATGTGCGGCCAGCCTGATGCGGCCGATTTCCGCTGGCCTTGCCCGGTGATTCCGTTCGCCGTCAATGTGGTGCAGTACCCGCCGCCGTCGGGCCGCCGCTGCTGGAACCTGGGCCGCGCCATCCGCAAGGCCGTGGCGTCCTACGACGAGCCGCTCAAGGTACAGGTCTGGGGCACCGGCGGCATGAGCCATCAGCTGCAGGGGCCGCGCGCCGGGCTCATCAACCGCGAGTGGGACAACGCCTTTCTCGACCGCCTGATCGCCGACCCGGCCGGCCTGGCCACGCTGCCGCACATCGACTATGTGCGCGAGGCCGGCAGCGAGGGCATCGAGCTGGTGATGTGGCTCATCGCCCGCGGCGCCATGAACGACCAGCCGCCCCGCGTGCGTCACCGCTTCTACCATGTGCCGGCCAGCAATACCGCGGTCGGGCACCTGATCCTGGAGAACATATGACGATCAAGGTGGCCCTGGCGGGGGCCGGTGCCTTTGGCCTCAAGCACCTCGATGCCATCAGGCTGATCGGCGGCGTGCAGGTGGTCTCGCTGGTGGGCCGCGAGCTGGCCGGGACGCAGCAAGTTGCGGCGCGCTACGGCATCGGCCATGTCACTACCGATCTGGCCGACAGCCTGGCGCGGGCCGACGTGGACGCGGTGATCCTGTGCACCCCCACCCAGATGCACGCGGCGCAGGCCGTCGCCTGCCTGCAGGCTGGCAAGCATGTGCAGGTGGAAATCCCGCTGGCCGACCGGCTGGCCGACGCGCAGGCGGTGGTGGCGCTGCAGGCGCGGACGGGGCTCGTCGCGATGTGCGGCCACACGCGGCGATTCAACCCCAGCCACCAGTGGCTGCACCGCAAGATCGTGGCCCAGGAATTCACACTCCAGCAGATGGACGTGCAGACCTACTTCTTGCGCCGCAGCAATATCAACGCGCTGGGCCAGCCGCGCAGCTGGACCGACCACCTGCTGTGGCACCACGCGGCGCACACGGTGGATCTGTTTCGCCACCAGTGCGGCGGCGAGATCGTGCGGGCGCACGCCATCCAGGGGCCCATCCACCCCGTATTGGGCATCGCGATGGACATGGGCATCCAGCTCAAGGGCAGCAGCGGCGCGATCTGCACGTTGAGCCTGTCGTTCAACAACGACGGGCCGCTGGGCACCTTCTTCCGCTATATCGGTGACAGCGGCACCTACCTGGCGCGCTACGACGATCTGTTCGATGGCAAGGAGCAGGCCATCGACGTCTCGCAGGTGGACGTATCGCTCAACGGCATCGAACTGCAAGACCGCGAGTTCTTCGCCGCCATCCGCGAGGGCCGCGAGCCCAACGCCAGCGTGGCACAGGTGCTGCCTTGCTATGCAGTGCTGCACGAGCTCGAACAACAGCTCGCCTGACTCAGCGCCGCTGCCCACCCATGAGCGCGCCCGAGATTGCCGACGACGCGGCGCTGGTCGCACGCTGCCGCCAGGGCGAAGCCGCGGCGTGGTCGGCGTTGGTGCGCCGCTACCAGCGGCTGGTCTACGCCGTGGTGCTGCGCACCGGCCTGGACGAACATGGCGCCGCGGATATCTTCCAGACCGTCTTTTCGCGGCTCATCGAGCATCTGCCGCGCATCTCGCAGCCCGAGCGCCTGCAGGCCTGGATCGTGACCACCGCCAAGCGCGAGGCGCTGCGCGTGCGCCAGCTCGGCCAGCGCACGGTCTCGATGACGCGCGACGACGACGCCGAGGGCCCGGGCATCGAGGACACCGTGGCCGATGACGCCCCGCTGGCCGAGGACGCGCTGGCTGAACTGCAGCAACTCGACCTCCTGCGCCATGGCCTGGACCGCCTGGATGCGCGCTGCCGCGACCTGCTGCTGCTGGTTTTTCGCGACGAAGACGAGACCCTGCCCTATGAGGAAGTGGCCCGCCGCCTGGCCATGCCGGTAGGCAGCATCGGGCCGACGCGTTCACGCTGCCTGGACAAATTGCGCCGATTGGTTGATGCGTAGGCCCAAAATGTGTGAGCCAATGTATTTGCCAGCCCGCTTGTCGCTCTGTGGTCTATCGCTTCAAGCCGCACGCCATGACGCACTTTAAGAATCTCAGCGACGACGAGTTCAGCCGCCAGGTGCAGCGCGCCATCCAGGCACTGCCCGATGCCCCTGTGCACCTGCAGCGTGCGGCCATCGGCCTGTGGCCGGCGCCTTCGGCAGCCGCGGCATTGAAAACCGCCGCCCAGGCCGTGCTGACGCAAATTGCCGCTGTGCTGTCGTTCGACAGCTGGGCGCGCCCGGCGCTGGCGCACGGCATGCGCTCGCTGCCCGCGCCCACCCGGCACCTGCTGTACAGCGCCCAGGGGCGCGATATCGACTTGCGCATTGCGCCCGCGGCCGAGGCGTACTCGCTGTCCGGCCAGATCCTCGGGCCCGACGAAGCCGGCATGATCGAATTCACATCGCAAGGCGCCGGTGCGGGCATGGCCCATGTCACGCATCTGGACGCGCTGGGCGAATTCCGCATCGACGGCGTGCGCCGCGGTACCTACGTGATGACATTGCGCATGGGCGGCGACAATATCGTGCTGCCACCGGTGGTGGTGGGTGAGCAACCCAATTGAAGCCGGGCGCTGACGCAGCGCTCGCGCAGGCCCGCCGCCTGCTGGAACCCGGCTCGGACCCGCCCCCGCCTTGGCCGGCGGCCGGCGACGCCGCACTCAGCCTGGCCTGGGCGCTGAAGGATCTTTGCTACGAGGCCTGGAGTACCGATCCGGCGCGTGCCGTGGGCGCCGCGGAGGCCCTGTGTCGCCTGGCAAGCGCCGGCTCAACACACCCGCAGGCGCGTGAAATCCGGGCCCTCGCCGACTGGACGGCGGGCATCGCCTGCCTCACGCGCGGCCAGATGGCGGAGGCCGTGCGCGGCTTCGACGATGCGGCGGCAGCGCTGCGTGTGTGCGGCCTGCCGGACCCCGCCGCGCAGACCCAGGTGCCGAAGATCATGGCGCTGTCGATGCTGGGCCAGCACGAACAGGCCGCCGCCTGCGCCGAGGTGACGCAACGCGAACTCGTCGCGCTGGGCAACCTGCGCGGGGCGGCGCGCGTCAGCCAGAACCTGGGCAGCTTGCAGTTGCGACGTGACGACTACACCGAGGCGGCGCGCCACTACAGGGAAGCCGCGGTGCTGTTCGCCCGCCTGGGTGACCACGAGCATTCGGTGCTGGCCGATATCGGCCTGGCCGCCGCGCTGACCTCGATGGGCAACTTCGACGAGGCGCAACGCATCCACGCCCGCGCCCGCATGCGCGCCGGCAACCAGGGGCTGGAGCTGCAACTGGCGCTGGTGGATGAGTCGGTGGCGTTGCTGGACCTGCCGCGCGGGCGCTACCGCGATGCGCTGGCCAGCCTCGAGTCGGCGCGCCGCCGCTACGAGGCCCTGGCCATGCCGCAGTACCTGGCCATTGCCGAGAAGCAATTGGCCGATGCCTACCTCGAACTGCGCCTGCTGCCCGAGGCCCTGGCTCTGTTTGATGGCGCGGTGGCCAAGCTGCGCGCCCTCGACATGCCCGACGAGGAAGCCTGGGCCCTGGCGCAACAGGGCCGGGCGCAGGCGCTGCTCGGCCAGGCCGAGGCGGGCGCGACGTTTGCGGCGGCGGCCCGCGTCTTCACCGCCCAGGGCAACCAGGTCGGCGGCTCGGCGGTGGCGCTGGCGCGCGCCGAGCTGGCGCTGAAGTGCGACGACGCCGAAGCCGCGCGCGCCTGGGCCGAGCAGGCGGTGGCAGGTTTCTCGGCCGCCGGGCAGGCGGACG